>ERZ809074.47-NODE-47-length-174899-cov-14.280067_pt1 | contig 174899 bp, 151 predicted proteins | sample MGYA00520795_ERZ809074 | MGnify/ENA primary metagenome ERZ809074 (study PRJEB31570, sample SAMEA3212989) | Homo sapiens | biome: human-gut; feature: human gut; material: fecal | place: Sweden | collected 2011 ... | reverse complement strand
GCGAGAAACAATTTGGGGGAATCGGCGCATTATGGCGAAAGTACTTGATTTTTTCTTTTTTATATAATCTTACACTTTTCTTTATTTAATAAATGCTTTGCTTGTTCTAATATGACCTTGTTGCTATATTTAATTTCATAGGTTTTCGTGTTTATTTCGTGTTTTTGCACGAATAGAGGTTGTGTCAAAAATATAGTACCAACTAAATTAGGGCATATGAGTGAAATCGTATGCCCTAATTTTTTTGCGAAATGAAGCGCCAAAAAGGAAAAATCAATAAAATTCCCAAGGTTTTCAATTTAATTGACGAAATTAAAAACAGATAAGATATTCTATGGGAAAAATATAGCAAGGAAGAAATTGCGAAATAGAAAGGCGTTAAAGCGAAGGATGTGTTATGACAAAAGCACGATTTTGTGACAAACATTTTGGGGAAACCTGCGCAATTTTGTAAAAAACATTTTAGGTAAATCGGCATATTCTGGCAAAATCGCTTGTTTTTTTCTTTTTTATATGCTATTATATTGCTACGAGGTGATATTATGATTTTTGAAAGAAGTATATATCAGGACCTATTAAAGTGGAAAAAAGAAAGCAATGGTAAGACGGCTATGCTTGTTGAAGGCGCAAGACGTATCGGTAAATCCACTGTAGTTGAAACATTTGCTAAAAAAGAATACAAGTCATATATTATGATTGACTTTTCTGATACTAAAAACTCTTTCAATAAAGACGTTAAAGACGTGTTTGAAAAATCAAGGGATTATAACGAATTTTTTACGATGATACAATTAGTAAAAGGTATAAAATTGTATGAAAGAGAGTCCGTTATTATTTTTGATGAAGTTCAAAAATATGTCAAGGCAAGAGAAATGATAAAACATTTTATCATTGATGGGAGATATGACTTTATCGAAACAGGTTCTTTAATAACGTTAAAAAAAAATTCAAAGAAAATTTTAATCCCTTCAGAAGAAAAGAAATTAGAGATGCACCCAATGTCGTTTTCAGAATTTCTCATTGCGATAGGGGAAAGAGAATTGTTGAATAATATCTTTGATTGTTATAATAAATTAGAGCCTTTGTTTGAACCCGTTCATGGAAAGGCAATGAAGTTGTTTAGAACCTATATGGCTGTTGGCGGTATGCCGCAAGCGGTAAAAAAATATATAGAAACAAATGATTTTGAAAAAGTAGATGATGTAAAAAAAGATATTATCAAATTATATAGAGAAGATTTAGGGAAGATTTCGAGAAAATCATCTTCAATCACACCACTTATCATATATGATAGGATACAAAGTATGTTTGCTAATCATTCTTTTGAAATTAGTCCTTCTTCTTTCTCTCAAAATACAAAGTTGTATACGTGCTTAAATAACGTAGATGAGCTTGAATCGAGTAAAGTTGTTAACGTGGCTTACGAAATTAAAAATATTGATGCAACATTATCACTCGGATTTGATTTGTCAGGGGTAAAAGTATATTCAGGGGATACAGGTCTTTTGATTTCAAAAATGTATTACGATAAGTCATTCTTAGATAATGCACTTTATAAATCAATTATCTTAGATAAGTTGTCTGTAGACGAAGGCTTTTTGTATGAAAACGTTGTTGCTCAAGAATTAAAGGCAAACAATCACAGTCTAAAATATGCTTCGTTTTATAAAGATAACACAAATAAGAAATATTCAATAGATTTCTTTATTGAAAGGGGGAACAAGATTTATCCAATAGAAGTTAAGTCTTCGGGATATACGTCTCATACAAGCATAGATGAATTTTGTAGTAGATATCGTCAATATATGAATGGTGGAATAATAATTTATTCAAAAAATTTAAAATTTGATGGTAAATACACGTATTTACCTGTGTATATGACAATGTGTTTATGATTTAAGATTCATGGCTATTGTGGGGAATTATTTTGAATATATGACGGAAATTGTCATATTTAGTGTGGTAAAATAGATTTGACAGATAAAATAACAGGAGAAAAGATATGGGAAATTCAAAATTTTTAGATGCTTTGAACAAGGAGCAATATGCAGTTCTTACAAAAAAACTTTGGGAGATACAGAACCACAAATGTTTTATTTGTGAAAAAGATATTGATTTAGATATACAGTCAACAAATATAGATCACATTAGACCATTAGCTAATGGGGGAAAAGACGAAGAGATTAATTTTGCTCTTACACATGAATATTGTAATAAGTCTAAGCAAGATGCTGATTTAGTTGTCGCTAAAAGATTGATGAAGTTGGCAGATATTATTTCTCAAGCAGAATTGGCAAAAGAAACACCTTCCTTAAAACATGTGTTGGCTTCTTTTGGTGGTTCAAAACATGATTTTAAGTATAAAATTGAAGGAAATTATATTAAGTATTGTTTCGAGTCGGAAGGGAGAACAGATATACAAACATCAGAAGTTTTTACGGACGCTTTATCAGGAGAGAAAACGGCATTTATTAGTGTTCCATTATCTTATTTATACCATGATGAAATTATAAACCCCAGAGGGATAAATAGTACAATAAGTTTGTTAATTAAAGAATTCCATAAGCCTAATCCACAATTACATTTAAGCCTTGCTAGACTTGATTCCGGAAGAATTAAAATCTTTGATGGACAACATAAAGCGGTTGCTCAAATCATGTTAGGCATTAAAGAAATAGTTGTTCGTTTGTTTATTAATCCTGATGTTGATAGACTTATAGAAACAAATACAATCGCAGGAAGTAAATTAAAACAAATTGCATTTGATAAAGCGATTGTACGTCAATTACATGATACAATGTATTCTGAAAGATTGAAGCAGTATCAAATTGACCACCATTTAGCTGAAGATGACTTTAGTTTTTCTGAACAAAATTTGGTAGACCATTTTAGAGGCGAAAGAGGTAATGTTAAATTATATATTATAAACAGTCAAAAAAATGCGGTGACTCGTAGTCCAGAAAGCAAGTTGCAATCATACATAAATTTTGAAGGTAGAGGAACCACACTTCCTTTATCATACAGTACTTTTGAAAAGACCTTTTTATCAGCATTTATTTCGACGCAAACTATATTGTCTAAACCTATTAATTATAGATTAGATGAGGGGCTTAATCCTAGAGTTTTGGAAAAAGAGCAATTAATTATGTTGTGTAATATTATTGCAGAAGAGTTGTTGATTGGTAACTATGATGACAACATAGGTACATATAGAATAGAGAATAATATTGCCGCAGGAAGGGGCGATTTAATTACAGATGGACACTTAATTGCTTGTAGATTGTTTCGAGAAGAAATTATGTATAATTGGGTGTTATACATCAAACTTTTAATTAAGAACCATTTTGCCTTTACGGGTGTATGGTACGATGAAGTGAATTTATTCCAACAAAAACTTCCGGAACAATTGTGGGGAAATATAAGAACGTTTATTAAAAATTTAAGAGATTTGCCGTTATGGAAAGATAGAAGTATGTCTTCAACCGTTTTCGGCGGTAAAAGCACGTATGATTTTTGGAAGACGATTTTTGCAACAGGAAGAACACCTGATGGAATCATTGTTTTATCGAAACCTCTTAATGTTGCAGATATGATTAGAAATTAGGGTGGTATAATATCAAAAGTTAAAGAAAGAAAAGGAAGAGTGGCTTAAATCACTACACCTTGACGAAAACAGAATTATCGATAGAACACACAAGCATTAAAAATCATTGAACACATAAATACCGGTTATAAAAATGGGTTAGTCCGTGCTAACGGCTTGCCTTTTATATCGTTTTGCTGTATAATATATAAAAACGCTATTGGGGCGCTTGGGAAAGCAAAGGCAAAATGCGACAAATTGCACGATTACGAGATGAACGTCGCGCCATATTCCGAAAGAAAAGCTATTTATTATGCGTTCATGACTTGCCCGTTGCTGAGTTTGCAAAACAATTCGTGATTACGGAAATTATGCCGGAACTCTGCAACGTCTATTATAAACCAATGGAACTTAGCCGCGCGACCGAGGTCGGGGTTGTTTATAGTCGGGATTGTTTATATCCTGGCTGCGGAAACAACTCGATGATGCGATATTTGCGGCGATTATCGACTTATAGGCGGATATATGCCTTTAAATGTGATAACTTGCATGGTTGGCACGAAACTAAAACGATTAAATTTTAAACTTAAAAATCGGGGGCTTCCGAAGATTTGCGAAGCGCCCGATTTTTTTAATTGGCTATGATTCTCGGAATCGTCAACAAAATATTTTCCGAACCGTCGTAACAATCCCGAAATCGTTAATTTTTGGCCGTGTTAGAACGGTATTTATGCGGCGTTACGCCGTATTTCTTTTTGAATTGCTTTATAAAATAGGAAAACGAGTCGTAGCCGACGGCGGAACACACTTCGAGCGCGGACATGGACGTGTTTGCAAGAAGTTCCGCGGCGTGTTCGAGCCGTAAATCTATAAGATAGTCGGAAATAGTCACGCCGAGGTATTTGCGGAATGCGTTCGATACGGTCGCATGGGAATAATATGTTTCGGAAATGATATCGTCAACCGACTTCGTGAACGCGTCGGGCGAATTTAAAAGCTGAAGGATGTCGAGCATCCATTTTGGGTATGCGGGCGCGGCGATAAGCATTTTCGTGCGGTATAGCCCGATAATGAAATGAAGAATGGAAAAACTGACGGCTCTCAGTTCCTTGTTGTTTGCTAGTCCCTCTTTGTCCTGCGCCGTTTCTTCCTTGCCCGCGATTACGGATAACGAGTCGAGTTTATCGGCTTGACGAATTATCGCCTGAAAAGCGTCCGACGATATGTGAAAATTGAAAATTCCGTTGCTTATTTTTTCGTAAAGGTCGCCTGAAAACATCGCGCATACGGCGCGCACTTCCTCGTCTTTGTAGTATAAATCCCTGTGAAGGTGGGGCGTGGTGCGGAAAACTATGGCGTGAGTGTGCGGCGGCCCGATCAGAAAGGCGTCGCCGGGCTTTGCGACAAACTCGGTGTCGTTGACGAAATTAGACGTTTCACCTTTTTCGAAAAGCACGAGTTCCCACACGGTGTGCGAGTGCGGTCGGTTGGGCGTTGTGTACTTTCTGCACAGAAAGTTTTTGTTGAACACCATTTTTTCGAGATTGGAAGCCATTTTCTCACCTTAAACCATTTTTATTTTATTATAGCCGATTTTTTCTGCCTTGTAAACGATTTGGAGATAAACGCAAAAAAAAAGTTGCAAATTCCGTCAATAAAGCCGTAAAATTATATAAAAAAGCACTTTTTTTACGAAATAAAGCAAGACAAACGGGTTTTTCGGGTGTACAATATGTATGCTTAAAGATAGAAGCGGTCTTTCGCGCCGTATTTTTATCGACGTTTCGGCGGGTTCAAACGCAATCACTCGCGGATAGGCGGAAGCGGCAAAATCGGGGATTACCGATTGAACGCAAGCATAGCCGTGAACGCCGATAAGAGTTCGGTGTGAGGGAACGCTAAAAAATCTGCAAGGAGGAAAATCAATGAAAAAGTTTGGCAAAAAAGGTATTGTCGCGGCGGCATCGCTTATCGCGGCATTATCGGTATCGGCGATAGTTCCCGCTGTCGCCAACGCGGCAGATGATAAGGTCGTTATGCCCAAGGGCTTTGAGGCGGAATCGGTTGAGATTAAAGGCTCGAACGAAGCTCTTTCAAACTGGATGTTTTATTTCTACGGCGATAAAGACGCCGAGGGGAAGGACCGCGGAACGGTTTACGATTCGGAAAATCTTCACGTTTCCGCAACGACCGAGGGCAGAACGGGTAACGCTTTACATCTTAAAAGAGACAAGGCGGACGGCGAACTCGTAATGTATTCCTATGCGTTCGACGTTAAGCCCGATCAGAACTACGTTATCGGCGCTTTCGTAAAAAGCCTTTGCGCGCAAACTGCCGACAATAAAGTTTATTTCAAAATCAAAGAGCAGAGCGCGAACGGAGGCGTTGTCGGCAACGAATTCGCCGTTCTGCATTCCGTTGACGGAAGAAGAGAGGACTGGACGGAAACGACTTTCTCGTATAAAACTTCCGCTTCCGCGAAAACGCTTATTCTGAAAATATGCGCGGACGGCGTAGGCGATTTCTACGTTGACGACATTACGTTCAAAGCTTCCAACGCCGGCGTTAATTCCGATATTTTTCAAATGATTGGCGTAGGTAACGGAGTTAGCGAAGATCAGCCCGATGCTGCGAATTTAAGCGGAGTGAATATCTCTTCCGACAGTTCGGACGGAGACGGAAAATCCTTAAAACTCGAACATAATGACGTTTATAAAACGGTTTTCGGCATACTTCCGCATGGCAGAAATTATAAACTTTCTTTCAAGTATAAAAACATCGGCGGCGGAACCGCGGACGGACTCGGTATTCGTCTCGATAACGTCGCTTTAGGCGGCGAAAGAAAATGGTATGCAGATCCCGTAAGCAGCACTGCGGGAACTCCCGATACGGAATGGAAAACTTACGAATATCAGTTTACTGCAGTTGCCGGGCAGACCGACGTAAACTGGATGGCTATCTCTTCGACCGGCGGATATCTTATCGACGAACTTAAAATAACGGGTACGGACGAAGACGGTGCGACTATGCAGTATATCGTCAACGGTTCGTTCTCGGGCGCATATCTCGAAGGGTATACTTACGGCGGAAATTACAACGTTGCAAAACAGGAAGACGGAACGTATGTATTCGCTTCTTCTGCGGTAACGAAAGACACCGCAAGCGGTCAGAGAGGATATCTGAAACCCGACGTTTCCAAACTTGTCGAAGGTACGGAGTATACCATAAGCTTCGATTATCGTTCGGGCGGCGGCGGAGCAGGAAACGTCTTCTACGGTGCAGGCTGGGGCGGAGAGCATCCCCTTACGGATATCTGCCCGCTTTCGCAGGCTACGACGGCAGGATGGACTCATAAAGAAGCGAAATTCACCGCGAGAAACGGAAGCTGGTTTGAAATCTACGGCGACGCCGGCATCGGCTGGCCGACTTATTTCAGAAATATTTCCATAAAAGACGCGGCGGGCAACGAATTTATTACAAATAAAACTCTCGTTGCGCCCGAGGCTGTTTTAGGCGAAAACGAATTCCCTTACGGAACGTTCGAAGGCAACGTCGATTTCGTTGCGGAGGACTGGACTTTCGAGGGTAACGCAAACGTTTTCGGTCTTACATTCGACACGAGATGGGAGCCGGACGCAAAACCCGACTGGAAGCTCTGCTTATACGGCAGCGAGGAAGCTCCCGCAAGCGCGATAAGCAAAGAAATCGCCGTTACGAAGCGCACGCTTGCCGTGGGTTATGAAACTCAGACGGGCAAATTCAAGGTTTCCGCGCTTGCAGGCGATCAGGAAATCGAAGCGGACGAAAACGGATTTATCGAACTTCCCGAAGGAACGACTTCGGTAAAACTTAAGTTTACGGCTACCGAATACACCGCGTTCAAGAAAATCTTCCTAGGAACGCATACGCATGCGCAGCCCGCGGACGGCGCGACTACTACCGAAGAAGCGACCTGCTCGAAACCGGGCGGAACGTTCTATTATTGCGCGGATTGCGAAAAGAACGTTTATATCGAAAAAGTTCCCATGCTCGCTCATGATCTCGAACACGTTCACGAGGACGCGACCTGCCGTGACGGCGTTGACAAAGACGTCTGCAAATTGTGCAAACAGGAATTCAACGTAAAAATTCTTCCCGCAACGGGCGAACACGATTACAAAACCGAAATAATCAAAGACGCAACCTGCACGGCTTCCGGCATGAAGCAGGATGTGTGCAAGGTTTGCGGAAGCAAAGGAAACATAAGCGTTATTTCAAAGAAAGCGCACGATTATAAAGACGGAAAATGTACCGTATGCGGCGCGGAAGATCCCGATTACAAACCGGAAAGCGGAGAACCTTCTTCCGACAAACCGACGTCCGAAAAGCCCTCGGCGGGCGAATCCGGAGCGGGATCGGGAAGTTCTTCGGGCGGATGCGGATCGAGCGTTTACGGCGGAGCCATGGCTCTCGGAACTCTTGCGGCTGCGGCGATTGTTATAATCAAGCGCAAAAAAGAAGACTGATAAAGTAAAATAAAAATTCCTGAGGGGTTGTTGCGGTAATCGAGGATAATAAAACAAAAGTTGTATGTGCCTTGACGAAGCAGACAACCCCTTTTAAAAGGAGAAAACCTATTGATGAAATCAAAATTTAAAAGCATAAAGGCTTTCGCCGTTCTTGTTTGTTCGCTTATCGCGCTCGTTTCTTTCGGTTTAGGGTTTAACGGAATGCGCAGGGCGAACGCAGAAAACGTCGTTCCCGAAATAGCGAACGCAAATCTTAACGACCTCACGGGCAACATGCCGACGGGCTGGTCAACCTGGAAGGCTCTTAACGGAAAGGACGAATCTCTCGCGGATATAAGCTTTTCGACCGTAAAAGGCGATGAAGCTTACGAGGGCGCATCGCTTAAAGTTATCAACCGCTCGGGCGACAGCATGATAAGGGGAGTTATAAACAGCCCCGAATTCGAGATCGAGGGCGGAAAGACTTATCTTCTTTCCTTCTATTATCGTTCCGATTCCGACGTGACTACGAGCAGCCTTTGCGTAAGGCAGTTCAAGAAAAACGGAGACGGAACCGCAAACACCTATCTTTGGGTTGACGCGGCAACGGTTTCGGGCGCAACGGGCGGGTACAGGCTTGTTTCCGCGCCGTTTACCACCGATTCCAACGCCGCTAAGGCGATGTTGCAGCTCGATATCGCTCCGACGGGCGAAAACGCCGTTTATTACGACGAATTTTCCCTCGCAAAACTCGATAAGCTCGAGTTTAACGGCGGATTCGAAAGAGTGGGCAACATGGAAACTCCGCTCGGCTGGGCTATGTCGAGCGGATCGGATTTCTCGTTCAGCGACGAGATTTATTACGACGGAAAAACTTCCGCGCATATCGTGAGAGAGGATTACGCTTCGGCGTTCACGATGACTTCGCTTGCGAAAACGGATATCCGCGCCGCGGCGTCTTACGATATCGGTTTCCGTATGCGTTCGGAAAATTCCAAAGGCTCTAAGGCGACTATAACGGTATCTTATTACGGCTCGGCGGGCAATATAATCGCTACTAAGACAAGTCCGTATGTTTACCTTAAAAACGGCGAAGGGCTTTCCGACTGGACGGACGTGTGGATAAGATATATCGCGCCGCAAGGCTCGGTAGCCGTGGGATACACGATAACGATTTCAAAAGGTAAAACCGATTGTTATATCGACGGCGTTTACTGCCGCGAATCGGGCAGCGTTGCGTATATCGAAGATTTCGAGAGCATTTCCAACGAAGGAATCCCCGATAATTATAGCGCGGAACCCGAAATGTTCACGGGCGGCAAGCTTGTTCTTACGGGCGGTAAACAGGCGAAAACGGAGATAATTTCCCTCCTTTACGGCAACGGATATTCCGTAACGGGCGAGTGCGTAACGGAAGGCGGGGCTAAACCCGTCATCGAGATTAACTGGCTCGATTATAACAGAAAGCTTCTCGAAAGCAAGAAATTCGAGCTTAAAACGACGAACAACGAATTTTTGGCGGAATTTATCGAGCCGCAGGGAACTTACGCGGAAATAATTTATAAAAACGAGGGAAGCGGAAAAGTTTCTTTCGACAATATCAGGATAGACAAAACTTACGACCCGAAGACGGCGGGGAGCGGTTGGGAAGCCAAATGGGTTTGCTTCCCGTATGCGGATGTAGCTTACGGCGGACAATACATGTACGCTTATTACCGCAAGTCGTTCACGCTCACGGAACCCGTGATTTCGGCGCAGATTCAGCTTACCGGCGACGACATGATCACGAGTTACGTCAACGGCACGGAGCTTAACGACGAAGGCAAAAACTCATGGGCAAGCGTTCTCGTAGCGCATATTAAAGACAACCTCGTTGTCGGCAAAAACACGCTTGCGTTCCGCGTTTATAACCAGTCTTATTACGGCGGACTTCTTTTCGACCTCGAACTCACTCTGGAGAGCGGAAAGAAAATGCGCGTTTCGTCGGACAACGCCGTTCTTTCGTATAACGCGGGAGAAAAACAGCTCGACGGCTATGACTGGAACAAAACCGACTTTGACGATTCCGCATGGAAATCTTCTTTCGTCATCGGCGCGCCGCCGTGCATGCCGTGGGGCGAAATAGTTTACAAACAGAACGCGGAATCGTTGCCGAAGCTTACCATAAAGAGCGCGGAGGTAACGGAAGCCGTAAACGCGGGCGATACGCTCGAATTTACGTTCAACGCGCATATATCGGAACAGATAACGAAGGATCTTACCTTTAAGGTAAACTTCAGAAGCAAATACGTTGCCGACGAAGACGAAGTTATGGAAAACTGGCTCGTCCCAGCGCTTGTTTCGGGCAAAAAAACGTCCGAATGGGTCGTTGGCGAGGATAATATCGTCACTTACAGGGTGGAAATTCCCGATTATCTCACGTCGGACAGTTATCAGCTTCAGTTCGATACCGAAGAGTTCAAAATCACGAACAGCAGATATGCCGGCAATATAATCAGAGGCAAATACGTTGCGATAGCGACAAAAGAAGTCGCTTTAACGGAAAGTCATATCGAAAAAGAGAATGGCAGAGTTCAGCTTATCGTAAACGGCGAAAAAGTCGCGCCGATGATGTATCTTCGCGAGCAGAAAACCGTTTTCAAAACGCAGTACGCGTCCGGAATGTACGGCGCGGACGTAGACCTTATGTGTCTTCCGAACTGCCGCAGCTACAATATGAACAGCTCGGGTTCGATGTGGACGGGTTACGGCGAATACGATTTCACGGCTTTGGACGAAGTCGTTTACGAAACCCTTCAGGGTGCGCCGTCCGCCAAGCTCATGCTCATGCTCGACGCCGATCCGCCGGATTGGTGGTTTGAAAAAAACCCCGACGCTTATGCTATAGACAGCAAGGGCAAAAAAGCCGGCATAAGTTATGCGTCGAAGAAGTGGAGAGAAGACGTAGGCGTTTATTATCAGGCGCTTATAGCGCACGTTCTCGCTCAGCCTTACGCTGGGCATATGTTCGCCGTCAAAATTTCGGCGGGCGCGACGTTCGAATGGCAGACTTACGGAGTCACTCTTTCCGAGTGCGCCGATTTCGGCAAGGACGCGCTTATAGCATTCCGCGAATGGCTCAAAGAAAAATACGTTACAAACGAAGCCTTAGCAACCGCCTGGGGCAAAAAGGGCGTTACCTTCGAAACCGCTTCGGTTCCCACGTACGACGAAAGAAAGGCATACACTTACGAAACTCTTCTCGACGGCAAAGCGCAGAGAAACGTTATCGATTTCCATTCGTTTGCAAGCGATATGACGTCGGACAGCGTAATTTATCTTGCGAAGACCGTTAAAGAAGCGATCGACAACAAGTGGATTGTGGGAACGTACACGGGATATCTCACGCACGGACTCACTTACGAGGCTAACGGACTTGCAAACGCCGCGATAGCGAGAGTAATCGCTTCGCCTTACGTCGATTTCCTTTGCTCGCCTATCTGTTACGACGAAAGACTTCTCGGCATGAGCGCGTCCTACATGATGATGGTAGACTCGCTCATAACGGCGGGAAAACTTCCGATAATCGAGTGCGACAGCCGTACCGTTTATTTCGACAGTAAGACTACAAATCCCGCGCTTTTAGGCGAATGGGGAAAAACGTACACCCTTAAAGATTCCGTCGAAGCTTTGAAGAGAGACTTTTCGAATATGATGATAAAAGGCGCGGGGCTGTGGTGGTACGACATGTACGGCGGCTGGTTCGACGACCCCGAAATCTATTCGATGATAAAAGCGGCAAAAGCGGAATGGGACAAGGCGATTCAAAAGCCCGTCAGGAGCAATTCGAAGATCGCATACGTTATCGGCGACGATATCGCCACGACCCTTGCTTATTCCTTCGACGGAACTTACCATTTCCTTTACGAGGCGTTATACGAGCAGAAAGAAAGTTTAGGACACATCGGAACTTCTTACGATATGTTGTATCTTTCGGATATCGAGGACGGATTTGCAAGAGAATACGACGTATATCTTATTCTTGCGACGAACGTCACGGAAAAGCAGAAAGCGGCTATAAACAAATACCTCAAGAAAGACGGAAAGACGATAATATGGGTAGGCGTCCCGGGCATTTACGGCTCGGACGGCACTATGTCCGTAGATTACGTTTCCGCTCTCACCGACATAACGCTCGCGAAAGCTCCCACGTCTTATTACGGAATACGGATCGTCGGAAACGAAACTTACACGAAGGGGCTTGACGGAAAGCTTTACGGTTGGATAAATTCGACCAAAGTCGACCCGATGTTTTACGTAAACGACAGGGCAGCGGAAACGCTCGGAAAGATTTATAACAGCGATCTTACCGGTCTTGCCGTTAAAGCGGTAGAAACGGAAGACGGCGGATATTACATGTCGATTTACTCGGCGGTCGGCAATATCCCCGAGGAACTTTTAAGAAACATTCTGAGAATCTGCGGTGTTAAGCTCGTCGAGAGCGAAAACGACGTGGTTTTCAGAAACAGCGATTATATTTCCGTCGCTTCGCCTTACGGCGGCGTTAAAACTATCGAATTTAACGAAAAAGTCGAAGTGTACGACGTTTTCAAAGGCGAGTATATCGCTAAAAACGTCTCGAAGGTCGAAGTTACCATGGAAGCGGGAACGACAATGCTTTTAAGAACGGAGAAACCCGGTTCTTCCAAACCCGATAAGCCCGACGAATCGGCAAGCGGCAGCGAAAGCGGCACGTCTTCGGGAGAATCACCCGTAAAAGGCGGATGCAACTCGGCAGTGGCGGCATGCTCGGCTGTCGGAATACTTGCGGCAATGTCTGCGGCGACAATCTTCGCGCTTAGAAAACGCAAAAAAGATTAAATTTCAGAAACAAAGGAAAAGGGGCATGCCCCTTTTCCCGAGTCTTCGGCTCGGGAAAATCCTTTAAGAAAAAAATAAAAAGAAAGAGGAAAAAATCTATGGCAAAATTAAAGAAACTCCTGATCGGCGCGCTTTCGATGTGCATGGCTGTTTCTATGGCGGCTTGCGGCAACACGGGAAACGGCGATAATTCAAACGGCGGAAACAGCGCTACGGGCGGTTCCGAAAGTAAATGGGACGGCAAAAAAACCGATTTCACCCTTCAGATCTTCACGGGCGGTTACGGCGCGGATATGTGGAAATACGTAGTCGAGATGTTTGAAAAAGATCATCCCGAATATAACGTTATCCCCATGTACGGAAACACGGTCAACGATTCGATGAAAGATGAATGGAGAAACGGCAATCCTCCCGATTTCGTTTATCTTGACGGTACTATCGAAAAGCAGATGTGGCTTCAAAACGATATGCTTTACGATTTTACCGAATGGCTTGAAACGGCAACCGTTGCGGGCGAAGAAGACGTAAAGATAAAAGACAGAATGATGACGGAATACGCTCATAAGTATACGAACGAAAACGGCAAGACGATAACTTACGGCATGCCTCTTCTCCTCAGTTCCTACGGTATGTGGTATGACGAGACGTTGTTTAACGCTAAGAGTTGGACTGTTCCTACTAATTACAGCGAACTTTCCGCTTGGGTAGACAAAAACGCTACGGCGGAAACGGCGGCTCTTATTTATCCCGGCGAATATTCGGGTTATCTCGTTCAGGGTATGATCCTTCCCGCGCTTGCGGAAGTGGGCGACGAGTTCTATGACAGGGTGGAAAACGCCCTCGACGCGGAAGTTTACACGTCTGCGGAATTCAAGACGGTTATGAACCGTTTTGCGGATATAGTAAAAAAGGCGAATGCGGTTGCAAGCTGTCAATCTCTTGATCATATCCAGTCTCAGCAGCAGTGGCTCAATCACAAGGCGGCGTTTATTCCCAACGGTCTCTGGCTCAGAAAAGAAATGGCAGATCTCGATTCTATCCCCGAAGGCTTCGAAATGAGATATGCTCCTTCGGCTCTCAACGTCGAACAGCAGATAATTATCGCTTCTTCCCAGGCGTGCGCTATCGCGAAAGATGCCGAAAACAAGGAAGCGGCATTGGAATTCATGAGATACTTATATCGCACGGACGTAGCTCGGAAGTTTGCGGAAATTTCGGATTCTCCGTCGGCTACGAACATCGAACTTGACGAAAGCAAAGTCTCGGAAGTTTTGAAATATGCTCAGTCTGTTATGAACAACCCCTCTTATAAACGTGTGCTTCACGTAGGTAGCTGGGGTAATGTAGACTCTGTATTCAATCAGGGCGTTAACTCTATCGTCGCGGGAACGAAAACGGTAGATCAGGTTTGCAACGAGCTTGCGGCTCAGGCAAGAAAACAACTTAACGGTTGATTTCATCGGTTTTCAAAGTTTTCCGCGCGCGGGGAATCCCCCGCGCGCGGAAAAATAAATTTTATTCGGTAGCCAATCACTTCAGGCTAAAAAGGAGCGACAAAGGATGACGAAAAACCGTAGATTTAAAATAAACAGCAACATGACGTTGTCCAAATGGATATTTTTTGCCGTGACGTGCGGCGTAGTTCTTGCACTTTACATAACGTTCTGCGTTGTACCCATTCTGCAATCGGTAAAAATGAGCTTTTACAGTTGGGGCGGATTTTACAACAAAGACGGCAGCTATAAAAAGTTGATATATTTAGGGTGGAAGAATTACACCGACGTTTTTAATGACGCGGTTTTTTGGAAAGCACTTAAAAACGACCTTGTCATAACTTTGATAAAGGAAGTTCTGATATGCTTTTTAACGGTGCTTTTTGCGGTTACGCTCACGAGATTCCGCATGAAAACGCCCGAGGTCGTCTTCTATAAGTTTGTTTTCTATGTTCCGAACATAATTTCAACCATAATCATCGGTTCTTTGTGGGGATTTGTCTTCATGCCTTCCGATATGGGGCTTATGAATGCGATCTGTTCGATTTTCAAAAGCGGCTTCAATATAGACTGGATAACCAAATATCCGCTCGGCGTTATAGGTTTCGTTGCGAGTTGGTGCGGCGTGGGGCTTTTCATGCTTACGATGATAGCTTCCATTCATCAGATCCCCGGCGAGCTTTACGAAGCGGCGAGGATTGACGGCGCGGGCGAGATGAAACAGCTTCAGTATATAACGATGCCCGCCGTATGGCTTCAGGTAACGTTTATGGTCGTATCCATCTTATATCAGTCGCTCGGCGGAAACTTCGGTCTCGTAAACGTTTTCGCGCCTAACGGCGGGCTCGATAACAACGCAATGGTTATGGGGCTTTACGTATATCTTTACGGTTATTCGAGCCAGACTCTCGCGATAGGTTATTCTTATGCCGCCGCGCTCGTCATGCTTATTATTACATGCGTTATATCCCTTTCGGTTAAATTCGCAATGAACAAGGCGGGTGAAGCGTTATGAAAGAACTAAAAGTTAAAAACCGCAAAAATCGCGTGGAGGAAAAATCGCTCACGATAACGAGAAACGTAGTGAGAATTTTCCTTATAATTTGGTCGATTCTTATAATTTTACCGCTTTTGTGGACGGTGCTCAGTTCGCTCAAAACGAATCAGGAATTCGGGATAAACGCCTGGACTATGCCGAAAAAATTGCAATGGGTAAACTATAAAGACGCGTGGGAAGGCGCGAATTTCTCGAAGTATTTCTTGAACAGTTTGATTTTAAGCGTCGGAACCGTCGCTTTATCGATAATCATGACGACCACTTCCGCTTACGTAGTGGGGAAATTCGTTCACCCCGTCGTGAAATCGATCGAAGTTTTCTATTCGATATTCATGATGGTTCCGCAGGTGCTTCTTCTCATTCCTCTTTTTCAGATGTGCAAAAAGCTGAACATGACTAAAAGCAATGTCGTTTTATTCACGCTTATGATCACGAACGCGCTTCAGGGCGTACCGTTTTATGTATTCCTTTTAACTCCGTTCATGCGGAGCATAAACAATTCTATCTTAGAAGCCGCGGAAATAGACGGCGCGAACCAGTTTCAGTCGTTTATTACGCTCGTTCTTCCCATGGTCGTCCCCGCGATATTCATGGTCGGGCTTTTAAGCTTCGTGGGAATATGGAACGAATACATAATGAGTATTACGTTTATAAAAGACCCGGCAAAATACACTTTGTCTGCGGGTATAAACGGACTTATGAACGACAGCAGAGCAGGATATACGCTTAAATTCGCCGCGCTTATCATTGCCATGCTTCCCATTCTGATTATTTACGCAATATTCCAGAAACCGCTTCAGAACGGACTTTCTTCGTCCGACGGCGTAAAGGGTTAACTTATGATATTATTTGACAGACAGCAATTCAAAAACCCGCCCGAGGAATATTCGGCGGCGCCTTTCTGGTTTTTAAACGGCGATCTGGACGATAACGAACTGAAACGTCAGCTTTCCGAAATGAAGGAAAAGGGCGTGGATAAGGTTATTCTTCATTCGAGAAAAGGTTGCGAGGTGGAATACCTTTCGGAAAAGTGGTTTGAAAAGATCGGCGTTATTTTAAACGAATGCGAAAAACTCGGGCTTACCGTGCTTATTTACGACGAGGATAACTGGCCGAGCGGCTATGCGGGCGGAAAAGTTACAGGTGAAAACCCCGCATACGGCGCGACGTGTCTTAGCGTTGATAAAATCTATCCCGTTCTCGGCGAATACATAACCGTCGAAGATAAACCGAACACCGAGCTTGAATGCGTGGTTGCGGTGCATAGCGACGAATATTTTCTCGATATCACCGATTATGAGCAAAAAAAGTGTAAACCGTGGAAGTCGGAAACTCTCTGCTGGGAAGTTTTCGTTTTCAGAAAGGAAAAATGCGGGCATCGTCCCGCTTATTCTCCCCACCCTTACGTAGACCTCTTAAACCCCGCCGCAACGCGCGAATTCGTTAAATTCACCCATGCGGAATATAAAAAGAGGTTCAAAAAGCAGTGGGGAAAGGTTATCAAAGGTTTTTTCACCGACGAACCCGGGTTTTATCAGAACTATCTCGAGCAATGCAAAAACCTTAACACCGTAATCTGGACGGACGATTTCGCAACGCGGTTTATCGAAAAATTCGGTTACGACATTCGCCCGCATTTGTGCTGTTTGTGGCAGAATATGGGCGCGGTTTCGGTTAAAACGAGATGCGATTATTATAAAGCCGTCGCGGAATTTTATAAAGAAGGATATTTTGACGTAATATCCGATTTTCTGCACGAAGACGGGCTTATTCATATAGGGCATCTGCACAGAGAAGATTTCATCGAGTCGCTCGTGCAGACGGAAAGCGATTTTTTCTCCGCGATGAACGCGCTCGACGCTTCGGGGATAGACTTTATAGACAGAAATCCGAAAAAGATTACCGAAAGGCTCGGTTCTTCCGCCGCGCACGTTTACGATAAAGAAATTTGTTTCAGCGAGACGTTTGGCGGCTTCGGGTGGTCGCTCACCCCCGAAGAAATGAAGATAAGAACGGACGTTCAGTACGTTCAGGGCGTAAACATGCTCGTGCCGCACGCGTTCTTTTATTCGACCGACGGCATAAGAAAAACCGAAAGTCCGCCGTCCCTGTTTTTTCAGAACGGTTATTGGAAGTATTTCAAGCAGTATGCCGATTACGTAAAAAGGCTAAGCTATATAGGCAGGTGCGGCGAGTTTTGTCCCGACGCGGCGGTTTATTTCCCCGTGGAAACCTCGTGGGCGGAATACCGTCCTCTTTACCGTTTTTCCCTTCACGAGCTTGACGAACAGCTTCTTCTTTTAACCGAAGGCCTTAACGAAAACGGCGTTTGTTTCGATTTTTTAAACGATTACGGAATTGAAACGAAGCTCTCGGGAAAATGTGGGATTGATGATGGAAAGTGTGGCTATAAGTCGATTATTCTGCCTTTTACGTCGGTAATGAGCGAGAAAACTCTCGTTAAATTAACCGAGTTTACAAAAGGCGGCGGATACGTCGTTTCCGTCGGCGATTTTTCGCCCGTGGACGAAAACGGAATTAAAAGCGAACTTTACGAAAAAACGCTACAAAACCTTATTGCGTGCGATAACTTCGTCGTTTTCAAAAAACACAGAGAAGAGGAAGCCGTGGAAGCCGTTGCGGAAGATATCGGGCTTTCTCTCGGAAAAAACGTCAAAGGCGTATTTTTACTGAAGAGAAAAGACGGAAACAGAGAAATCGATTTTTTAGTCAACGCTACGGGCGAAGAAAAGGCGTTTACCGTTAAAAGGAAAGGCTTTTCGGGCGCGGAAATCTGGAACGCCGAAAACGGAGAGATCACCCCTGCGGACTATACGAAGCAGGACGGCGAAACGACGGTTTACGTCCGTCTCCGTCCTTACGGCTCCGTTATCGTCGCGTTTTCGGACGATTGCGGTAAGCCCCGCGCGGAAGTTTACGAAAAAATCATTGCCGACGTAACCGAAAAATGGATAGTAAAAGAGAGCGGAAAAGAAGTCGAAAGGGCAAACTTTTTCGCCGCGGGTAAACAGAATTTTTCGGGCGAAGTTACGTTTACGAAGAAAATAAAAATCGAAAAGCCGGGCGGAAAGGTTATGCTCGGGCTTGAAAACGTTCAAAGCTACGCAAGCGTTAAGGTTAACGGCGGGTTCGCGGGGGCTAAGCTCTGGTCGCCTTACGAATTCGACGTTACGGCTGATCTTAAAAACGGCGAAAACACAATCGAAATCACCGTCGGGTCTACCGAAGAAAACGCGATGACGGGCAGCAATAAAAATTACGGAATTTTCGGGCGCATAATGCTTTCGGAGGTTAAAAATGGATAAAATCGGAATCATAGTAATAGGATTCGGGAGCCGCGGGCAGCTTTTCGGCGGGTATATCAAAGCCGATGAAAGAACCGAACTTACCGCCGTTGCCGACGTAAACCCCGAGGCGAGAGAAAAGGCGATTAAGGAATTCGGCATAAAACCCGAAAATTGCTTTAAGAGCGCGGAGGAAATCCTTGCAAAAGGCAAAATCGCGGACGCGGCGTTCATCTGCACGCAGGATAAACAGCATAAAGAGCATGCCATAAAGGCTATGAGGCTCGGCTACGATATCTGCCTTGAAAAGCCCATCGCAACCACTATGGAAGATTGCGAGGACATTTTAAAAGTGCAGGAAGAAACGGGCAGAAAGGTTATGATCTGCCACGTTCTCCGTTACAGCCCGTTCTATATGAAGATGCGCGAGGTTATAAAAAGCGGCGAGATAGGCGACGCGGTTACGATAAGTCAGACCGAAAACGTCGCGTACTGGCACGACGCGCATTCGTACGTGCGCGGGGCGTGGAGAAACAAGGAAGAGAGTTCGCCGATGATTCTCGCAAAGTGTTGTCACGACCTCGATATAATCTTCTGGCTTCTCGGAAAAAAATGCAAAAAGGTCTCGTCGTTCGGCGATCTGTATTATTTTAAAAAAGAAAACGCGCCTTTAGGGAGTGCGGACAGATGTTTCCGTTGCCCCGAAAGCGTTAAAAAGGATTGCCCTTACGACGCGTTTAAGATTTATAACGACATTTACAAGGCTTATAACCCGATTTTGGGCAACGCCATGGCTTTCCGCGGCACGAGAAAGGAATATGTTGACGAGCTTTTGTCGGACAAAAAATTTCCTTACGGCAGATGCGTGTTCGCCTGCGATAACGACGTTGTCGATCATCAGGTGGTGAACATGCTTTTCGAAGGGAACGTCACCGCGCAACTTACCATGACGGCTTTTTCCAAAGAGTGCCACAGATGCATAAAAGTTCACGGAACGCTCGGCGAAATGGTTGCCGATATGGAAGAAAATTCCATACTCGTGAAACCCTTCAGATCGGAAGATTACGTTATCGACATCACGAAATACGCAACCGATTTAACCGTTCACGGCGGCGGGGACAAGCTTTTGTTTGAAGATTTCGTCTCGTATATAACGGGCGGCGCGCCGACAGATACGAGAACGACTCTTGCGGACAGTCTCATATCCCACAGAATGAGCTTTGCCGCGGAAGAATCGAGGCTTTCGGGCGGAGAACCCGTCGATTTAAGATGAATCCGGAATACGCAGAGTTAAAAAACAAGTATTTCACGGACGATTTGTCCGTTTCGTATACTTTAAAGACGGACGATATAACCAAAGGGGCGAAGCCGCAAGGCACGCCCTATCTTTCCCGAAAGGGAATTTTCGACGAAAACGGAATAAACGCCGAAACGAAAAGCAGACTTGTCGTGCGCAAAACGTCGGACGGATATTATGCCTCATTGAGAACTTCGAGCGACGATTTGTCCGAGTTCGGGCTTAATCTTCCCATTAAATTCATGGGGAAGAAGAATTGCGGCGGGTGGAAAAAGCAATATCTTTTCAATTCGCCCTATAATTCCGTCGATAACAAGCATATTTTCTGCTATCTCACAAACCCCGAGGGGGATAATCTTCTTATTTTGTCCGTAGGGAGAAGCGACGGCTGGAAAATGGATTATTCGCTTTTTTCGGGCGGACAGTATTTCGATAATCTCAAATTTCTTGCTTCTTTCGACAAGGCGTATAACGGAAGCGGAAGCAGATGGCTTAAACTTATTTTTCTGCCTGTTTCCTCATATAAAGAGGGGTTGAAAAAAGTTGCCGAAATTAAAAAACTTCCCGTCGCGTTTTACGAAAAAAGTTACGTAAAGCTCGGCGAAAAGCTGAGAATAGACGTTTACGGCAATTTCGACTATCTTCGCGTCGGGGATAAAAATTTCGCGAATCTCGGAGGATACGCGGAAGTCGAACCGCCCCGCGAAGGGCTTTTGACAGCTACCCCTCACACGTGGAAAAATGCGGGCATCGATTGCACAATCTACGCATATAAGTCGATTAACGAGCTTTTTTCCAAGTCAATGCAAACGGTAAGCAAAGAAGATTTGGCTACGGGCGACGGAAATCTTTGCGAATGGAAATGTTACGTGTCCGCAATTTTGAGATACATGCAGAGGTTCGGCAAAGACGAATCGTTAATCGAAAAGATAAAAGACGCGCTCGAAACGATAACCGAACGGGACGAGAGCAAGGCAAAAGACAGAGAAACGATTTTTTACAAAGCGCGGAAAGGCTATCCCGCGTATAACGTTTTCAATTCGAACAGAGTTCAGGAGCAGTTCTTCGGCATAGGAATTCTTCTCGACGCGTATAAGTTTTTCGGTGAAAAGCTGTATCTCGATTACGCCGTGAACGCGTTGGACAGCGTTTTGCAACATCATTTGTCCGAAAGCGGCGCGATAGAAACGTTCATGGAGTGGTCGAAAACGACGGAAGATTACACAACCGTTTGCTGTCTTATCATTCCCGTAATCGAAACGGCGGAGTTTTTGAAGGACAGAATGCCCGAAAAATCGAAAGAATATTACGCGGCGGCGGAAAAGATGGCAAAGCACGTTTACGACCGCGGAATTTTCTTCCCGACGGAAACTCTTATACAGGACGAAGTTGAGCCTTTTATAGAGGAGGGCAGTATGTCCTGTTCCGCGCTTACTTTGCTTTATTTCTGCGCCAAGGTCGAAAGAAAAGAAGAATATATCGCCCGCGCAAAAGAGATTCTCGACATGCACGACAGCTGGGTGGTGAAAACCGACAAGGCGCCCATGTTTTTCAGTTCGCTCCGTTGGTGGGAGACGAAATGGGAGGGCGATAAGGACGGCAACGCGCTCTGCATGGGGCATGCCTGGACGATCTGGCGCGCCGAAGCCGATTTCTGGTATTATAAGCTCACGGGTGACGAGGTATATTTCGAAAAGGCAAAAAACGGCTTTATGAGCAATTTCTCGAAGATAGACAGTCTCGGCAGGAGCTATGCGTGCTATCAGCCCGATTACATCACGGGCGGCGGTTTTACGGACAGGTGCGAAGACGTAAATTTCCGCATAGTGAACGGATTCCCGAAGCAGACCGACAGCGGACTTTCACGTTACGTGTGGTCGAGAGCGGCGGGGAGTATTTTCGAAAACGATGATGCGGATAAGATATTTTAAAGATAAGATATTTTAACAAGCAGCCGCAGAATTATGCGGGTAAAAGCGAGGAAAACGATGGATAATATTACCGAAACTCACGAATATATAATTTCGCATTGGGAGCAGGCTGTTATCGCGCCCGAAAACGCGGCTTCGCCGTCGCTTTACGTAAAGCCGTTCACGCCGCCGTGCATAGACGGACCGTTCAAAAGCCTTTTTTATTGGGATACTTACTTTACGAACAAAGGGCTTATTGCGGACGGGCGGACGGAAGACGCGAAAAACAACGTCGATAACCTTTTGAACGCCGTTAAAAAATACGGGTTCGTCCCGAACGCGCTCAGTATGCATTTATTGAAATTCTGCTCCCAGCCGCCTTATCTTTACCTTATGGTTAAAGACGTTTTCGAGGCGACGGGCGATAAAAAGTGGTTCAAAAAAGCATATCCGAGGTTAAAGGACGAATATTTTTTCTGGCAGACCGAACGCATTACGCCGACGGGGCTTAACAGATATTATCATCACAGCCTGCCCGATTACGAACTTCTGGATTATTACGACGTCGTGGCAAACGACAGGCTTAAACTTGCGGGCGAAAAAACAAAAGAAGAAAAAATCGCCCTCGCGCACGGTTTCATCGCCGTTGCGGAAAGCGGAATGGACTGGACTCCGAGATTCGGCTTTTGCGGCGACGAGATAATTCCCGTCGATCTGAATTCTCATCTGTATGCCTTTGAAAACATGCTTTTTGAAGCGGCTCTCGATTTCGAACCCGAGAAAGCTCCCTTTTTCGGCGAAGCCGCGCAGAACAGAAAAAGGCTCATGGACGAATATCTGAAGGATAAAGACGGGCTTTATTACGATTATAACTTTGTTACGGGCAAGCGTTCCGAGATAAATTGCAGCGCGCAGTTCATGCCGTTTTTTGCGGGGCTATTGAACGATAAAAAGGTGTTTAATCGGCTTATAGACGGGCTTTTACATAAAAACGGCGTTGTTTCGGTTGAAAAAACCGACGATCGGATCGCCTATCAGTGGGGATATCCCAACAGCTGGGCGCCCGATAACTATTTAGCTTACGTTGCGGCAAAGGCATGCGGCGAAGAAGAAAAAGCTAAGGAGATAGCGGATAAATATCTAAACACCGTTGCGGACGCGTTTGAAAAAACGGGAAGACTCTGGGAAAAGTACGACAGCGTCCATGGCGGCGTTGCAACCGTCAACGAATACGACGTTCCCGAAATGCTCGGCTGGACGGCAGGCGTTTTCGAATATTTTTTAAAGGATAAAACCGAAAATTAACTTTTCGGCAAACATAATTATATGCAAGGATTTTTTGACGATAAAAACAAAGAATATATTATAAAGAACATGAAGCCGAGAAGACCTTGGCTCAACTATTTATGGAACGAAAACGTCGTTTGCATGAGCGATCAGTTCGGTAACGGCTTTTCACGGATGGCGATAGGCACTCAGAGGCGCGATATCGAAAAGGGCGTGAGGAACGTCTACATTAGGGACAGAACGACGGGCGAAGCTTACTCTGCAACGAGAAATTACGGAGATTTGCCTTTCGAAGTTCACGAAACGCACGTCGGCATAAATTATCAGAGGATAATAAGCGGATATAACGGGCTTGAAGTTATCTTCACGATATGTGTTCCGAAAGACGACGCCGTTGTTTTATATAACGTAAAAATAATCAATAAACGCGGAGATAATCGGCTTATAGACGGGTATTTCTGTATCAATCCCACTCCCGCGCTCTCCTGGCACGACGCTTACGGGGTGGCGGATAACGACGAATCGCTTAACGGGCTTTTATATCGTCACGACGGTTTCGCGCTCCCGAACGACTTCACGAAAGTTTTCGTCGGGTGCGACAAAAAGTACGACGCATACGATCTTTCGCCCGCCGAATTCAAAGGCGTTTATAACGGTTACGAAAATCCGACGGCATTAAAAAACGAAAAACTATCGTGCACGGGCGCGACCTTCGAGGCGGAATACGTCGCCGCGTTTCAGTTTTCGGATATTTTTTCAAAAGGCAATGAATTTGAAGCGACTTTCTGCGCTTTTGCGGCGAGAAACGTCGAAGAAATAAAAAGTCTTAAAAAGAAGTATCTCGAAGATACGACTTTCGGCGGGGAACTCGACAAGGTTCACAAGGAAAATGAGAGCGAATACAACGTTTTCGAACTTAATTCGCCCGATATATACCTTAATTCTCAGACGAATATCTGGCTCAAACGGCAGATGTCTCTCGGCAAAACGTGGGGCAGGCTTTACGGAAAGGGTTTTCGCGACGTAATGCAGGATATAACGGCGTTCGTTTCCATGGATCCGAAGTCTGCGAAAAAGCAGATCCTGCATGCCCTGAAATATCAGTATGAAGACGGAAACCCCATCAGAATGTTCGAGCCGAGCTTTAAATTTCCGTATAACGACGGCGGAGTGTGGATATCGGGCGCACTGCTTTCTTACATAAACGAAAGCGGCGATTTGTCGATTTTAAGCGAAAAAGTGCCGTTTTTAAAGGGTGATAGTTACGAAAACGCGAGTTTTGCGGACGCATACGTAACCGAGCCGTATATCGCGGGCGAAAAAAACGAATCGGTTTTAAACCACCTTCTTGCGGCGATAGATTATCTGCTTTCTTCCCGCGGGAAGCGCAATCTCGTTTTGTGGCGGGGCGGCGACTGGAACGACAGCATGAATAGCGTCGGGCGCAAAAATATCGGCGAAAGCGTATGGCTTTCGATTGCGACCGTAAAAGCAATTAACGAGCTTAACGAAATATTGAAAATTTCGGGCAAAGAGAGCCTTATCGGCGGCTACGAGAAGAAGAAAAACGAGCTTGTTTCGGCGATTTTAACGCACGGCACCGTCGGCGGACATTTCGTTTACGGATATAACGACGAGGGCGAAACAATAGGCGGCGCCGAAAGGATTTTTCTGAATCCGCAAACGTGGTCTGTCTTAGCGGGGATAGGCAGCAGGGAAGAACAGAATAAAATTATGGACGGAGTCGAAAAAGAGCTTAAATGCGATTACGGTTACGTTCAGTGTCGCCCGAGTTTTACGCACGGCGACGAAAACATCGGCAGAGTGTCATATTTTCAGCCGGGGCTTGTCGAAAACGGCGCGGTGTATAATCACGGCGCGGCGTTCAAAATCGCGGCGGACTGCATGCTTAAAAGGGCGGATACGGCGTATAAAACGCTGAAAATGATATCTTACGACAATCCGAAAAATCCCGAAAACGGAGTTGAGCCGTATGCCGTGAGCAATATGTATATGGGTCCCGAAAACAAATATATCGCGGGCTATGCGCCCATGAGCTGGATAACGGGAACGGCGGGTTGGCTGTATCGGTGCGTAACCGAATTCATGTGCGGCGTGAAGCCGACTTTCGACGGGCTTGAAGTGTCGCCATGCCTTCCCGCGGAATGGGACGGCGTTACCGTTAAAAGGATTTTCAGGGGCGAACCTTACGAAATTACTTACGAGAGATCGGATATAAAACAGCTGATATGCGACGGTAAACCCGTTAAAAAACTTCCTTTGACGGGCAAGGGCAGCGTGCATAACGTTATTTGCAAATTTTAATAAGTCATAAAAACCCCGGAAGACGGCTTCAGAGCGAGTGCTGTCGAGGTTTCAATCGGCTATATAGGTGAGATATGGAAAAATTGAAAATAGGTTTAATAGGTTTGGGTCAGCGCGGAGCGGCTTACGGAATGACGGACGGCTCGATAGGGCTTCTCGGCAACATTTTGAATAATTCCGACGTTTTGGTTACGGCTTTATGCGACGGCTACGAGGAAAGAATAAAATTCGCCGCGGAAAAGGTTATGGCGGCGGGACAGAAAAAGCCGCTCGAAACGAAGGATTATAACGAGGTTTTATCGAGCGAGGTTGACGCGGTTATCGTCTGCACAAGCTGGGCTTCGCACGTGGAAGTCGCGCTCGCCGCGATGGAAAAGGGAATCGCCGTTGCCATAGAAGTTGGCGGAACGCATAACCTCGGCGATATGCAAAAGCTCGTCGAAACGTACGAAAGAACGAAAACTCCGTTCATGTTCCTTGAAAATTGCTGTTACAATAAGGACGAACTTCTGGTAACTTCGCTCGCGAGGAACGGAAAACTCGGCGAGATCAGTTATTGCCATGGCGCGTATTGCCATGACCTTCGCAACGAGATAACCGAAGTCGGGTTAAAACGCGGGCATTACAGGCTCGAGGAATATAAAAACCACAATTGCGAAAATTACCCCACGCACGAACTCGGACCTATCGTGAAGCTTCTCGGCATAACGCGCGGAAACAAGTTCACAAGGCTTACCGCCATGGCTTCAAAAGCCGTCGGTCTTAACGAATATATAGCTTCGCACGACGAGGTCGCTGCGCTTAAAGGGACGAAGTTCCGCCAGGGCGACGTCGTGACAACGATGATAGAATGCGAAAACGGCGAACTTATAACCCTTAAACTCGATACCACTTTGCCCCGTTTATACGACCGTGAAATTACCGTAAGCGGCACGAAAGGTTATTACAATCAGACACTTCGGGCAGTCGTTCTGGACGGCGACAGATTCAATCACGAGAAAAACGTAATTCAGGATTCTTTGAACAGTCAGGACGATTATTCCGAATATCTCCCCGAGGATTGGAAAACGATAACCGAGGAGCAGCTCAAAACGGGTCACGGCGGAATGGATTTCATCATGTTAAAGCATTTCTTCCGCGCCGTTTCAAACAAAGAGGACATGCCGATCGACGTATACGAAGCATGCGCCATGATGTGCGTAACCGCCCTTTCGGAAGAATCGATAAGAAGCGGCGGCGCGCCAGTTTCCGTTCCCGATTTCACCCGCGGCGAATACAAAAACAGAAAAATCAGAGACGTAATGCCCTTACCGACGATAAAAGGTTAATTTTGACGGCAATGGTTTTCGGCGGATAATATTTTTTATCGAGTCATATATTTGCATGACGCATATGATACAAATTATTCTTGTCTGGCATAGAAACCGGAAAGGGTGGCGTGAAACCGGAAAGGGTTTATTGTTGACTTTTTCGGGCGTATCGGGTATGCTCATATCGAGTATGCCCGATTTTTGTTTTCGGTCGGTTTCGGTTTGTTTTCGGACTGATTGCAGAAAAATTTTATTAGTCGGGCGGCTTTCGATATAATTTTCGCCTTGGAGAAGATATGAATAACCGTAAAAAAAAATTTATGCGCATTGTTTACCGTTCTGATGTCGATGAGTTTAATTGTCGCATTTTCTTTTGCGAGGGCGGCGGGCAGGGAAAATTATAAAACGCTTTCGTATAAAACTCTGCCTTCCGAGGAAGAAATTATTGCGCTTTCCGCTTACGACCGCAGGCGTATGGAGTATCGTGATGGGCGTATTCTTTGGGATTGCGCAAAAGAACGAGGAAAAAGAAAAGGCTCGGAAGATGATTAAAAATTACGTCATCGGACTTGTCCGTATCTTGTTAAAATTATACACAAAAACGAAATTAATGATTATAGCTCTGCGTTTCGCACTCTGTCATACAGACCGCGTATAAAAATTGCGGCGCAAACTGAAAAGGAGATACAAAAGCCGAGCCGAAAGGAAGCGAAAAAAAGTAAAAACTTATCTGCGAGAAAAGAGCTTGCAAAAAAGGCAAGGCGCGGAGAAAGGGGGATGCGGCGGATAAAATTGGAAATCGGAAAGGCGGCAACAGGGCGCATAAAGCATAGAAGGAAAACGAGAAACAGGGCGCATAAAGATTTAGGAAGGGGGACGGTGAGGGAGAGAATACGAGTTATTCTTTTTTATTTTCGGGAATCGTCCATTCCCTCGTCCATTCGAGATAGGGCGTGCCGTCGGAACGGAAACGGACAGGCAGCCATACGTAATCCGCTTCGCTCGTGTTTTCGTCCGTCAGCGTGGAAAGTTCGGCGCTTTCCATCACCTTCGGAGCGTTTTTTGAAAACAGACCGTAAAAGACTTCTTCCATATTCGGCAGATCTATCGTCAAATCCGTCAGCCACCTGTCCCCGAGGGCGATATACAAATCTTCGACGAAGGGGTGCTTGAAAACGGAGGAGAATTGCGCGTGGAAAGAATTGCGCCCCATATCCCCCGCGCAGGGATTCCCGAGGCAGAGCCATTCTCCGTGAATGCTTCTCAACTCGTCGAGCCGCGAGGGATTGGGAAAATATCCCGTCGTACCCGAGGTGAGGAGATACCGCCTTCCGCGCCTTTCGAAATACGCGGGCGCTTCCCGTACATAGGGCGGACATTCCGCCTGTAAATGCGAGGCGTAGTTGTCCGTCAAATTCGCATAGTCTTCGGTCAACTCTCTGCATATCGTTTCCGAGTGCGGATTTTCGTAGACGATATACGCTTTGCCGTCCGCCTCGAACAAGTCAAAATCGCCCGCATGATGGGGAGAAGGGACAATTTCTCTCACGAATTCAAAAGAATGCAGGTCTTTCCCGATACAGACGGAAAAAGCGGCGTTAGAGAAATCCCCCCTTGCCGTCTTTGCCCAAAGGACGTATCTGTTCGTCTTTTTGTTGAAGAGAATGTGCGGTCTGTCCATGATATTAGCGGGATGAAAGGGGTTGTTTTTGTCCCCGCTCTCCTTTATCGCAAAGCCCTCGTCCGTCCAGTTATAGAGATCGGAAGAGGAATAGAGCTTGACGCCGTGATGCCAGAAGGGACAGGGGGCGCCCGTTGCCCGCCCCGTAATCCCTTCTTTATTTTCGCCGTACCACCAGAACTTCCCCTCCGCGTAAAGGAGGGAGCCGCCGTGCGCCTGGATCCTCTTTCCGTCTGCGTCATACCACGTCCTTCCCGGACGAATGCTCTTATACATGATTAAAAATGCTCCTTCGAAAAGCTTATTCTTTTCAAGTGTAGCATATTTTTTTTAATCGCGCAAGCCGTTTTTTAGTAAAACGCTTTATCCTCAGGCAACAAAAGGGATGGAGGCAGGCGGAAATCGGTAAAGCGTTTTACCTGACTTTCATATTGACAAGTGAAAATCTCAATGTTATACTACACACGTCATTCGGCTGAAAACGCGCGTTTTCAGCTCATTTTAAAAGGCGCTCTGCGGGGAGGAAGAAAGAGAATGAAATGGAAAAAAACGATAGCCGCCGCCACGGTTTCCGCTTTGGTTTTGGGAACGTGCGCGGGGTATGGAAACGCCGACGAAAAGAAGGCTTCGGCGAGCGAATTGTTTTCGACGGAGGAAATTCTTGCTCCCGTTTGGGAGGGGAACGTTTCTTATCAGGAATCCGTTTTGGCGGTGGAGGAAGAGGACGGGAGTCTTGCGCCCGTTTCCCTCTTGTATCCGATCGAGGAAATCGTTTCCGTCAAAAGCGCGTCTTTGCTGGTCGCCTATGAAGCGGAAAAAGATTATTCCGTCAGGGACGGTAAACTCGTCATCAAAAAAGACGGGGCGATCCCCGTTCTTACTTATTCCGAATTTCACCCGGCTACGGGCACTTCGGGATTCGAGGACAGAAACGGCGGTTACGTACTGTGGAAAGAAGGGAGCTGGTTTCATTCGAAACAGATCGTCGTGACCTATACGCACGCGGAAGGCTATGCGGGATACGTCCCCGAAGGGAAAGGGAGGCTTTTGGAAAGGACGCTGCAAAAACTGGAAGGGGATACGCTGAACCTCCTCGTTTACGGCGACTCCATTTCCACGGGCGCCAATTCGTCGGGGCATCCGTCCATCCACGTTTCTCCCCATATGCCCATTTATCCCGAACTCTTCGCCGCAGGATTAAAGAGCCTGTACGGGATAGAAACCGTCAACGTCTGCAACGCTTCCGTGGGCGGCACCGATTCCGCCTGGGGACTCTCCAATCTGCGCGGCGGCGTACTCGACAAATACGAAGACATAGACCTGGCAATTCTCGCTTTCGGCATGAACGATACCGTGCGCGACGCCGAGAGCTATGCCCGCAATATGCAGAGAATGGCGAAGGGACTGAAAAGCAAATACGAGGACGCCGATATTCTCTTGGTGGCGCCTATGCTGCCCAATCGCGACGCCTATACGTTTTACGGAAATCAGGCTAATTTTTACGGGGCGTTAAAAGAATACGAAACGCAGGGAATCGCCGCCGTGGACGTGACGGGCGTCCATGCGGGGCTTTTGGAAGTGAAGCGCTACGCGGATATGACGGGCAACAACGTCAATCACGCCAATGACTATCTCGCCCGCGTCTATGCGCAGACTCTTTTGAAGACGCTGGAAATCAGCGACTACGGAAAGCCCGGGGAAGGAGATTCTTCGGGCGGCGACTCCGATTCTTCGGGCGGCGCGCAGAGTTCGCAAAGCTCCTCCGGGGGAGGCGCTTCTCAAAGCGAAAGCGCGTCGGAAGGCAGCGGTTCGAATGGCTGCGGCAGCGCTCTGGGCGCGTCCGCGGGAATCGTCGGGGGATTGACCGCATTGGGGATTTTAGCCTCGAAGAGGAAGAAGAACAACGATAAAAAGTAGACGCTGCAAAGGACGTCCACGCTGTAAAAAATATGCTTTACGTTTGATGCGCGCGGTTGAAATGGGACTTGTTTTGTTTTGCTCCAAGCAAAACAAAGCTTATCGGGGATCTTTGAACGCATTTTACGGAAAGGCAAAAATAGAAAGATCGGCAAATAAATCGGAAAAGATGACAGGAGGAAGGTTTCATGAAAAAATCGGCAAAATTGTTCAGCTTGGCGTTATCGCTGCTTCTCGCGTTCGGCGCCGCGGCCTGCGGAAAGCCGGATGATTCTTCGGGCGGAGGGCAGAGCGAAAGCTCCCAAGAGTCGCAAAGCGGCACGCAGGACTCGTCCGATTCGTCTTCGGACGAAAATTCTTCGGCAGACGGCGGGGACGAAGAGATCGTCTATACGCCCCGCAAAAAGCAGGAGATGCCTACGGCGGAAGTCGTGGACAAGGAGTACGACTACGGCGATTCGTCCAAATGGGCGGGGGACGCTTACGTTTCCAAGGATCTCGGACATGTCTATTTACAGGACGTCATAGACGACAACGTGTACGATTGGGGACATTCGGTGATCAAAGAGGACGGAAAATACAAAATGTGGTGGGTGCGTCCCGCCGTGTACGACGCCGTTTTCTATGCGGAAAGCGTCGATCTCAAAAATTGGACGAACGTACAGAGGGTGATTTCCCTGTCCCCCAATTCCCTCAACGTCGAGAAGTTCGACAATATCAAGGGAATGCTCGGGAAGCCTTCCGTCATCCATGTGGGCGACACCTATTATATGTATTTTGAAGCCCCCGCGACGGAGGATCCCGATATTACCCAAACCGTCCTCGAATGGGATAATCAGGTGATGCTTGCCACTTCGAAAGACGGAATCGACTGGGAATTTTATGCGGACGATAAAGGGCAGCCGCAGCCCGTCGTCGCCATGCCCGAAGAGCTCATGGGCAACTTCAACGATAAGGATTACGGCGCCGGACAGCCGTCCGTTTTCTATAAGGACGGACTGTTTTATCTGACCTATTGCTACGTTATTTATTCCCAAAATATCGCGGAGATCCGCGTCGCCACCTCGGAGGACGGCATTCATTTCGGTCTGACGGGCACGCATAAAAAACTCTCTCCGGGCAACGGCGTGGGCGTCACCTACAACACGCTGACCGGCAAATATATGGCTGCCGGGACGGGCGAAATTTGGGAGAGCGACACGCTGGATTTTACCGGGCACCGCACCTACAAATATTATAACTACGACACGACGACCATTCAGACCGGCTTTTATGAATTTGTCAAAAACGCCCACGGGCTCATCGACACGGAAACGTTCTACACCATCCATTTGCAGGGCAAAAAATCCACGACGAGCGACTGGCGCGCGGGCTACACTACCTGGGACGGCTATATTCACGCGGTGGAGCCGAGAGAGTTTGCGGGCAGAATGATCACGCTTCCTAACGGCGGCGCGGCGACGGAAGAAAATTTGAAGGGCTACCGCGATCGTCAGAACAGCTACTCCAAAGTGACTGCGGACGCGGTCTATGCGGCGGAAGGTGAGATTTCCATAGACGGCGAGAAGGATGCGGCCTACGACGAGGCGACGAGAATAGAGGTGATCCGCCCCGTCTACGGCTACGGCAGCAATCTCACCGATTCCTGGGCGGAAGTCTATCTGGCGTGGAACGAGAACAACCTTTACGTCTATGCGAGAGTCTACGACGACACAATCGACAATTCCTATAAGATCACTTCGCCCGCCATGGGATATATGCGCGACAGCTTCGATCTCTTCATCGACGCGCCTAACGACCACGGCGAAGGAGTCGGGCAGGCGTACGGCATCGAGCAATATATGGTGTGTACGGGGTCGAACAATACCGATTTCATGATAAAGGGCAGCGACGAATACGATCTCACGTCCGAATTCCCCGCCGCGAGGCACCGCGTCAGAAGGACGGAATACGGATACGCGGTGGAACTGAGAATAGAATGGTTCGAGATGGCGGAGGAATATATCGAGGAAGGCGCCTGCATCGGCATGGATTTCCAAATCAACGATTGCATGGGCGCCGGCGTCGGAAGAGAGGCCATCGTGGTATGGAGCTACAATACGGGCGACTCTTTCCGCTACGTGGAAGGAATGGGCGACGTATATCTTGTGAAGGCTTGACGAAAAGGGGGATACCATGTATAAGATGAGGAAACTTTCCCTGGCGGCAATGACTCTGCTGCTCGCGTTTTTCGCGGGCTGCGGAGGCGAAACTTCCGCCTCCTCGGACAGCTCGTTCCCTTCGGATTCCCGGCAGGAGAGCGATGCGGGCGGCAATGCTTCGTCGGGCGGGGAAAAGGACATGACGCTCGCGGAAAATTATGACTTCGGCGATCCGTCCTCGTGGGCGGGAGAGCAATTTGCCGTGACAGACCTCGGGGATTGTCTTTTGGACGCTTACCCTTACGACGACAAATACGATTGGGGACAGAGCATCCTTTACGACGAGGAAGAAAAGATCTATAAGATGTGGTGGTGCCGCAATTCGGGGTATGACACCATTTGGTACGCGGAGAGCAGCGATTTAAAAAATTGGCATTCGGCGCAGAAGCTGATGACGGTGACGGAGGATTCGACGTGGATCAAAATGCACGTCGGGAAACCCACCGTCCTCAAAATAGACGGCAAATATACCATGTATTTCGAGGCGCCCGCGACGCTGGCGGGATACAAAGAATTTGACAACAACGTGCTGATGGCGACTTCCGACGACGGTATCTCCTGGGAGATATGGAAGGGCGAAGACGGGGGCACGGAGCCGTATCCCGTCATCCGCATGACGGACGAGCAAATGGCGGACAGTTGGAATAAGAGTCAACTCGCAGGGGGAAGCGGCTATGGCTATTACGGCATCGGTCAGCCCTCCGCGCTCTATAAGGACGGCACCTATTACTTATATTGTACGTATTCCCTCGAAGCGGGGGATAGAATGTATGTCTTCACTTCCAAGGACGGGATCCATTTCGGGGAAGGAAGGGAGGCGTTTACGCGGGCGGGCAGCGGCGTGAAATACAATACGCTGACCGAAAAGTTTATGATGGCTTACGAGTATACGACGGGAACGATCTCCCGCGTGTATTATATGGAATCAGAGGACGGCGTCAAATTTACGTACTCCAATTTTACGGAGGCGTCGAACAATAAAAATATTCTTTCCAAAGGCGGCGGCTTCGTGCGCGGCTATCCCGATTTCGTGGGTAACGGCATGGGGCAGGTAAGCGATTACACCGCTTACGTCGCCTATATGGAAGGGCGCATGGCGGATGCGGGAAACGATTGGCGGCAGTATTCCGCGACATGGGATATTCATATCGCCGCGTTTAACGTCAGTCAATACGCCAATCGCCGACAGGTGCTTCCTAACGGCAGGGTGTATTTGGAGGAAACGATAGAGGTTTACCGCGCGGCGCACGAGGAATATGAGGAGAGATTGCAGGGCGTTTCCCTCGCGGAGTCGGCGCCCGTAATAGACGGCGAAAAGGACGCGCTGTACGATTGCGCGGAGTCGCTGGAAATAGACCGCGCCGTGTCCGACTATCGTGCGGTGCCCGGTGAAACGACGGCAAAGGCGTACATGACTTATACGAAAGAAGCGCTGTATCTCTTCGTCGACGTAAAGGATAAAATCGCCCACGACAGCGATATGGTGTATCTCCTGCTCGACGAAAAACGTTTTGCTTCTGTGCCTAAGGAGATTACGAACGTCGAGGTCTGTCGCAGCGGTAAGATTTCGGCGACCGACGGGGACAGCGAGGAACTGCCGGGAATACAGGCAATCGTGAAAACGACAAACGAGGGATACAGGGTAGAGGTCATGATTCCCTGGCGGTTTAAAACGACGCAGGAAGCATATGACTCTTTCGGCTTCGATTGCTACGTATACGACAATCGGGACAGCAACGATTTCAAATCGCTGCTCGCCTGGAACGACTGCCACGCTTCGTACGACATCCATAAGGCGGGAGAGGTATTCTTCCGCAAAGGTAACTGATAAAAAATAATTCGGCGTCAGCCGAAAGATAAGGAGAAAGAAAAATGAAGAAAAAATTTGCAGCGTTGGCTCTTTCCGGCGCGATGGCTTTCAGCGGCCTGGCGGGCATCGTCGCCTTAGGCGTTTCCGCAGAGGCGGGAACGGACGAAAAGGTAATCAAAGCCGTGACGGGCGGAGGCGATAAAGGCTTCGTGACCGAAACGGAATGGAATACCGCGTATGAACACGCGATGACGGGTGCGAATACGGGCAGCGTCAAGCTCGCTACGGTGGGCACGAATTTGTTTTTTCGTATGGTAGTGACAGATACCACTAAATTTATGAAGCTAGACAGAATCGCCTATAAGATCACCGTCGGAGGAACGACGGCGGATATACAGGGAAACTATGACCCCTGGCTGACGGGAAGCTACGGTTTTGGACCTAACGTTCAAACGGAGATGGCGTATGACGACGCGACGACTTCTTATGTGGTCACTATCGGCATGAATTTGGGCGATTGTTACGCGCTGGGAGCGGCTGTCGACGTTTTGTTTACCCATCAGGACGTTACGACGGCAGACGGCGCCTGGGGCTCGGGCGAAGCCACTACTTATAGCGGAAAGCTTTATCTCGGCGAAGTTCCCGAAGGCGGCGACAGTTCCGGGGAAACTTCTTCGGATACGGCGTCGGATTCCGTTTCTTCGGACAGTCCCTCCGAGTCGTCTTCGGAAAGCTCTTCGGCGGAACCTGCGCCCGTACCCGAAAATCCCGATTTGAAAATCGTCGTCACCGATCTTCCCTCTCCGCCCACGGAAAGCGACTGGCAAAAGGCGACCGCCTATGACCTGATCGCAAACAACGCAACGGAAACGGGCGCGACGGGCACCATAAAAATTTATACGGCCGCCGAAAACATCTACTATCGTCTTGAAGTGAACGATCCCACGACGAATACCAATGCGGATTGCTTATATATTTATATGGGCAGCGGAGATAAATATTACGAGGCGAGAGGAAATTATGAGAATTGGCTGGCTCATAAGCATAATGATTTTGGCACTCCTTCCCTTCTGACGCAAACGACGACCGCTGCGGAGCCTTTAAAGTGGACCCCCGGCGTATATACGTACAGTCACGGATTCTTTATCAAGGATCTTTACGGAGAGGGAAAGACCGTTCGCCTTTGCGTAAAACACCGCGATTCGAGAAGCAGTGCGGAAACGTGGAAGGACAGTGACTATACGCATACCATCTATTTCGATCAGATCGTCACGTTCGGCGCGCCCGCCGATACGACCATTCGCCCTCAGACGCCGACCGAAGGCTTCACGGGCACGGCGAGCGATATTTCCTATAACAAAGTAAACGTCAACTGGAACGAATTTGAAGGCGCCGAAACCTATAAAATGTACGTTTACGGGGTAAATTCCGAGGGCAGCGAAGAGGCGTACACTCATCTGTCCATCGAGGGGCCCATTTATTCGGGCGACGCAAACTATAAAGAACTGATTGCGGGACTTTCCGAAAAGACCGATTACGCGGTGCAAATCGTCGCTTACGACGCGAACGACGACGCGATCGCTTATTCCTCGCTGATCGATTTCAGCACCATCAGCAGACAAGAAGCGATGGAGAGTTCTTCTTCCTCGTCGAGCGATATTCCCGATTCGTCGAGTTCGTCGAGCTCGGAGAGCAGTTCGACTGCGTCCGTCGATTCGTCTTCCGCGGACAGCGCATCGAGCGGGACCTCCGTTTCGAGTGACGGCTGCGGCAGCGCGCTGGGCATCGGCGCCGTTTCTATTCTTGCCGCCGCGGGCGTTTTGACGATAGGATTGAAGAGAAGAAAAAAGTAAACTTGGAAAATTACTTTAACAATGACGTTCTTTAAGGAAACATTCTGAGAAAAAGGGGGAACGACCGTCTTTGCCGTGAATAGAAAACGGTCGTTCCCTCGATTTCGATAAGAGGAAAAATGATGAAAAAGGGAATTAGAGTTTGTTTGCTTTTTATCGCAGGCGTTCTGTTTTCGTTCGCCCTTTGTCCCTGCGTAAAAATCGCGTCCGCGTCCGACGCAAGCCGAACGGGATATGCGCGTATTTACGAGAGTAAAACGGGATTGGTCTGTGCGCCCACCGTCTTATTCGAGGTAAAAGGCGAAGCGGATTTTTCGATTTTAGAGAAAGAGCGCTTACCGTCTACGATTCTCCTTTCCGTCGACGACGAGCTGAACGTGATCGGGCGAGAAACAAGACTTTGCACATTATCGGAAGCGGCAGACAGGATAGGCAAAAAGTGCGCCTTGGCCGTCTATCTGCCCGACGGGAACGCAGCGAAGGCTTTTTCCGAGTGGTGTACCGTAGAAAAGGCTCAGGACGTGTTTGCTGTTTCCGACAATGCGGAAACGCTCAAGACGGCTGTTTCGGGTTGGAAATATTTATTGGGAATTCTCGATTTGCGGAAGTCGGCAGGAACGGTGGAAACGGCGTGCGCAAACGTACAGTCGGCAGGGGCGAGAATTATTCTCGTCAAACGGGATTCCTTTGATTACGGGCAGGTGCGTCGGTTGAAGGCGTTGCAGACTGCGGTCTGGACGGAAGCGGAACAGGCGGAAGAGGTTATCGGCGCCTTGACGGGAAACTATACGGGAATCCTCACATCCTCTCCCGATACGGTATACGACGTTTATGAAAAATTCGATAAAAAGACGCTTTACGATACTTCGATTTTCGTGGGGCACCGCGGCTCTGCGGGAACGTATCCCGAAAATTCGAAGGAGGCGGCGCTTTATGCGGTGGAGCAGGGCGCGGACTGCATCGAGTACGATATTCATCTCACCAAAGATAATCACGTGGTAATCATGCACGACGAGGAGATCGGCACGACGACAAACGGTGCGGGAAAAGTTCCTCAAATGACTTTGGATGAGATCCGAAAATATCACCTCGTAGCCAAAAACGGCGAAACGGCTCAAATACCGACTCTGACGGATATGCTGAATGCTTTTCGGGATTCGAACGTCGTTCATTATATCGAATACAAAGTGAACAATCCGGCATTGGTGTCCTATGTAAAAGAGATCGTGGAATCGACGAGGATGGTCGGAAAAGTCGTATTTATCAGCTTTTATTCGGAGATGTTGAAATATTCCCGACAGTCAATGCCGCAGATCCCCGTCGGACAGCTGTACGGAAATTACGATACGCGCGATTATTACGGGTCTTTGGAAAAGACGATCGGCGAGTTTTCCGCGCTCGGCAAATCTAATCACTGCGTGTATTCCCGCCTGTATCGGCAATACATAGAAACGGCGCGGCATCGCGGCATCGGCGTCAACGGTTGGACTTTTGTTTCCGAGGAATATTATAAATATTTCTTGTACGATATGGGATCTTTGACGGTAGACCGACCCGAAGCGATCGGCGATCTGCCTCTGCGGGTTTCCGCTTCGGATATAAACGCGGCGGAAGGAGAGCCTTTTTCCGCCATGGGGGAAATTTTGACGGCGACGAAAAGATTTGACGGCGAGTGTTCGCTTATTTTTCTCGACGGCGGGGAGAATTTTTCCTTTGCCGACGGAAAGTGGACGGCAAAAGAATCGGGCGTCTATGAGGCGCTGTTGACCTATGAATACGACGGTACCTATTGCGTTTTGTCGAACGTGATCCGAATTAACGTGAGAAAATCGGAAAAACCTCCCGTCGGCGACGATTCTCAATCACCCGATCCCGATTCTTCCGCAACGATCACTTCGGAAAACGGCTCTCAAAACGGCTGCAAAAGCTCCTTCCGAATCGGCGGCGCGTGCAGCGTAGGCGCGTTGTCTTTCCTCATACTTCGGAAAAGAAAAACGAAGGGAAATTCATAAGACGACGCGTCGGATTCAAGACAAAAACGCCGGCGTGAGGCGTATGGGAAAAAACAGTGTGCCGAACCCCTTTAAAAAAGTGAAAGGAAAGGGGCAGGGGAAAGACGAAAGAAAAATTGGCAAGGAGAGAAGAATGTGAAACGGACGATTCAGGATATTGCGGACGCGTGCGGGGTGTCGATTGCATTGGTTTCGAGGATCATCAACGAAGATTCCACTCTTCGCTGCCGCCCCGAAACGCGGGCAAAAGTGTTGAAGGAGATAGAGCGCACGGCGTACATTCCCGACTATCACGCGCGGCTTCTCGCAAATAACTCCTTGAAAGCGAAAAAGGACATCCGTATCGGCTACGTCACCTATAAGGGCGCGGTGCTGAAAATGAACGCCTATTTCGACCGCATCATCGAGGGGATCACCACCATTTTGACGGACGCGGAGTATCAGGTGTATCGTTTCTATATCGACGAAGTGGCGCAGCTGTATCGGCGCAATATGTCTTTGTGCGAAAAGAAGCTGGACGGACTGATTCTGTTCGGGGAAATTCCCGACGACCTCGCTTCCTATCTCTCCACGCAGACGAAATACTTATCGAGCATTTACGGCAGCTTTTTCGAAAACGCGGATTTTGTGGGCAGCGATATGTGTTCTACGATGAACGGGATGCTCGATTACGTCAAAAACTGCGGGTATACGGAGGCGGGATTGGTGACGGGTGGGGATCAGAAGCGCATCGACGCCATCGTGCGTTACGCTTCCGAAATTTCTTTGCACATCAACGAAAAATACTTTTTCAACGCGCTCAACGAATCTCAGAAAGCTTACGACGCGATCAGGGAAAAATTATCCGAATCGCCGCCGCCGAAAGTCATCTGCTGCATGAACGACGAAATGGCGATAGGAGTCATGAACGCGCTTTTGGACGGCGGGTATCGCGTGCCTGAGGACGTATCCGTGACGGGACACGACGACATTTTGAAATCCAATTACAGCCGCGTGCCCCTGACGACGGTGCGGATCTACAAAGAGGAGATCGGCAGGTTAGTGACGGATCTCCTCTTGGAACGGATTAATTATAAGAGAAAGTTTCCCGTGCGGGTGATGGTTCCCTGCGAACTCGTCATCCGAAAATCGGTAATAAAAAACAAGAAGAAAGAAGAGAAAGATGGAAACGATTGAATTGAGAAATTTTTACGGAAGTCTGCTCTATGAAGCGGGACAGGCGATTTTTGTCAACCGCCGCACGGGCGAAGCCGCCGTCTTATCGGGCGGGGACGAATTCGTCCTCTACCTCGAAAGGGAGGGCAAAACGCATATTCTGCCCGCGGGGGCGTTCGATTTTTGCGGATGGAAAAAGGACGGAGAAGGGAAAAAACTGACCCTTACTTATCGGGGCGAAAATCTCCTCGTCGAAGTGACGTATACGGCGCGGGAAGAAACCTTTGAAAAACGAATCCTCGTTTCTGCGCCTCTCCCGTTTTATATCAAGCGCGCCGCGCTCGAAAATCGGACGGTCAACAGGGCTTTGTCGCGGGGCGGGGAGGGACAGCCCGTATTCGTCGGAAAGGAAATGTGGTGCGGCATAGAATTTCCCGCGGCGAGCAATCGTTTCGAAGGCGATACCCTCTGTTTTACGCAGGCGCCCTTTGAAAAAACTTACCGTTTCGAATCCCTGCCCGTCGTCTATGGCTTCGGCGCTTTCGGCGATCTTACCCGTTCCTTCGAGGGGTATATCCGAAAAAAGTCGGTGCGGTCGGGCGATCGGCAGCCGCTGCGCATCTATTGCGATTGGGGACTGCACGACGATCTCGCGGACCACATCAACCTCACGGAGATCATGACTTTGGAAAATATCGAACGGATCGCCGCGCTCTCGGAAAAATCGGGTGTAAAATTCGATTATTATCTCATGGACGCCTATTGGTTTGAGGAAAATCAGCCGTATATCCGCTTTAAAAAGAGCACTTTTCCCCACGGCGTGGAAACGGTGTTGAAACAGCTCGAACAAAAGGGCATGAAATACGGTCTTTGGTTCGATTTAAACTGTATTCACGCCCATTGGAAAGGAATGGAAAAATACGACGCCTTATTGGAAAGCGGCGCCCTGTGCTTCGCCTGCGACGACGTGGCGGAGGCGATGACGGAAGCGCTGAGCCATCATATTCAAAGGCACGGCGTGCGCATGATCAAGCTGGACTTCGCCTATTTCGAGTGCGCGAATCCGACGCACGGGCATTCCGTGGAACACACCGAGTCCAAGGAAAAGAGCGTCGGCAATTTTATCCGCATGATCGGGAAATTGAAGGCGTTGCAGCCCGACTTAAAAATCCTCTGCTATAACGGCTGGACGACGGAGCTGGATTGGATAGGGAGCGTGCAGGAGCGCAAAGGCTACGCGATTTCTCCCTACTGGTGCGAATACGTCGATTATCTCTACTGCGGCGATCCGCGGCCAAGCGAAATTTCCTGCGGGGACTTTTCTCATTCCCTCGTCTATTATACGGACGCGATGATCCGCAATTTCCGCGAAGCGTCCATGCCGTTCTCGGCGATCGACGACCACGGCACGATGATGGGAAGCACCTCGACCATCTACGGACTCGGGAAAAAGCTCTTTCGTCAGGGGGTGCTCCTCAACGTCATGCGCGGCGGCGGGAAGGCGCATTTATACGGGGACGTATCCGGGCTGGACGAGGACGACCTCCGCTATTTTTCCTTCGTGGACGGCGTTTACGAGGAGATCGTCCGCGGGGGATACGAAACGGACTTTATCCTCGGCGACGCGCGGAAAGGGGAAATCTACGGCTACGCCGCGGACGGAGGCGCTTCGGGCTATGCGGTGGCGCTGAATCCTTCTTCCCGCGCGGAAAAATGTCTGCTCGCACTGCCCGCGTGGAAAAATTGCCGCCTGAAAATAGAAACGCTGATCTGCGACGGAGAACTGACGCGCGGGGCGGACAAAGGGGCGGAGGAGCTTGAATCGGAGGCGGAAGAAGCCTATTCCGCCTATCCTTTGGAACTTTCCGCAAACGGATTTCTCCTCGTCAAATGGACGCTGCTGCCGCGGGAAAAGAGCTTCGACAAAACGGCGGTCTGCCGCGGTGAAACGCTGATCTTCGACACGGAGGGAAAGACCTCCCTGCAGCTTACCTTTACGATGGACGGCGCGGTGCCTCTGCGCACGGCGCGCGGCTATCCCGAAGGACTGAAAGTGACGGCGGACGGCAAGTCGCTCGTTTCGGCTGTGGATACCTGTATTTGGAGCGGCATTTCCTGGCTGTATTTCCCCTTAAACGGCGAAAAGCGGGTGGAAGTGGAATATTCGGGCAAGACGCCGATCTGGATAAAATATTTCATGACGGAGGAAAAAGGATGAAAAGTGCGGTGAAAAAGCTCATCGTCATCGGCTGTATCGTCGCCGTGCTCTGCGTCGGCGCCCTGATAGACTTTGCGATTTCCCTGACGTATAAAATCGAGTTCGTATCCGTCGTCAGGCTGACGGAATCGGGCGAACCGGTGACGGAGGCGGGCGAAGTGCCCGCCGATTGGGGGATCGCGGACGGCAGTACGAAAGTGCGGTTTGTCGTTCGGGTGACGCACCGCGGCAAGCCCGTGCGCGGACATACCCTCTATATCAAGACAAACCGCAACGTCCTCGAACGCACGGACACGGACGGCGAGGGCTTCGTGACGGTGGATTATCGCTGCTATCGGGCGGGAACGGGAAAGGTGACGCCCGTCGTTCTGACGGTGCGGGACGAGGATAATTCCCTTTTCGTCTTTGTGCCCGCCGAGGCGAGCTATACGCTGTCCATGGCGGCGGGCGAGGGCGGCTCAGGCTCGGGCATGACGACGGACGATATTTTTTACGACATCGACACGGGAAAGGAGGATTGACGCATGGAAAACGAAACCGTAACGACGAATGCGGCGGGGGAGCGCCCCGCCAAAGGGAACGGTAAATTTCCCGTTTTGAAGAACGTCGGGAAAAAGCTGTACGCGTCGAGAAAGGCGTACCTTTTTTTGCTGCCCCTCTTCTTCTTTCTGCTCACTTTTTCCTATTATCCCGCGCTGAGCGGCATTTATCATTCCTTTTTCGATTGGAAGGACTCGGGGGAATCCGCCTTTATCGGCTGGAAAAATTATAGGGAATTTCTTTCCGATACGCAGGTGTTTTGGCCCTCCTGCGCGACGCTTTTGAAGATCATGATCCCCAAACTCCTCATCGGCATCGCGGTGCCCCTCATCGTCGCGGAACTCATCTTCAATCTCCGCAGCGAAAAGGCAAAATCGGCGTATCGGCTCTGGGTGCTCATTCCCATGGTCGCCCCCGGCGTGGTGGTAACCCTCATCTGGGACTATATCTACGACCCGAATTTCGGCATCCTGACGGCGATCTGGCAGATGATGGGCGGAGAGCCCGTGGACTGGCTGCATAATTCGAACACCGTCATTCCCGCCATTATTTTTATGGGATTTCCGTGGATCGGCGGCACCAATGTGCTCATTTACATATCGGGGCTGAACGCCGTTTCCGCCGAGGCGAGAGAAAGCGCGCGGCTGGACGGAGCGGGGACCTTTCAGATCATTTGGAATATCGACCTGCCGCAGATAGCGGGACAAATGCGCTTCTTCCTCATCAACGGGCTGATCGGCGGCATTCAGGATTATTCGGTGCAGTTCCTGCTGACGGACGGGGGACCCGGTTACGACACCATGGTGCCCGGATACTATATGTATCAGGCGGCGTTTCAGTCGGGGCGCATGGGCTTTGCAAGCGCTATCGGCACCTTCCTCTTCGTCGTCATCATGATCTTTACTCTCCTTTCTTTTAAGATAGGGAAAAAGGGGGAAAACGCGCAATGAAAATAAAAATTCGCTGGGGGCAGGTATTCGCTCACGTCATTTTGCTCCTGTTGTTGTGCCTCATGGTATATCCTCTTTTCATGGCGGTGTGGTGCTCGTTCAAGAGCACGGCGCAGTTCAATCTCACCAAGTGGTATCCCACGCTCCCGCTCAATTTCGAAAACGTATTTTATGCCGCCAAGGAATTGGACGTCTACATTCTCAACACCATTTTTGTCGGCGGGGCGGGGACGCTCGGGATGCTCACGGTGTCTTCCCTGGCCGCGTATGCGTTCGCCCGCATGAAATTCTATCTCAAAAACGCGCTGTACGCCATGGTGATCGGGCTGATGATGCTGCCCGCGATCATGACTCTCGTGCCTAGCTTCATGCTCTATAAAAAACTGGTCGGCACGGATTCCTATCTCATTTTGATTCTGCCCATCATCACGGGCGGCTCGGTGTTCGGCGTATTTTTGCTCCGCGGCTTTTTCGAGGGGCTTAACGAGAGTATCTTCGAAGCGGCGAAGATAGACGGCGCGGGGGATTTCGTGTGCTATACGAAAATTTGTCTGCCTCTGTCCGTGCCCATTTTGACGACGCTCGCCATCATGCAGCTTTCGGGGGCGTGGAACGACTATATCTGGCCGATGATCGCCATTCCCTCCGACGCAAGTAAACTGACGATCGCCGCCGCCATCAAAAAGGAATTTTTGTCCGCCAATACGGGCAGCTATCCCACTCTTTTCGCGGGCTATCTCATTTCCTCGGTGCCGCTCATTCTGCTGTACGTATTTTCGAATAAATTTTATGTGGAAGGTCTGACGAACGCGGCGGTGAAGTTTTAAAAACGCGCGGGAAGAAAAGGAGTGGAACGAGAGCGCTTTTTTCCGCCTCAAAAAAGCGGCGGAAGCGTTTTCCACACGGGACAATTCTCCGCTGTGCGCGCCCCTTTTTGCCGCGAGGGAGAATACGAGCACGCGGACGGCGAAAAACGGGTTTGGAAACTATTGTACGCGCCATAGAGGGCTGCGTTTACGCGTCCTCGGGACGCGACGCCTTACTTCCTTCGCCGTTTGCGCAAGTTCCCCATGTCGCGTGCGGCTTGTGCTCCGAATAGATTTTATAATAATAGGTCATGGTGATAACGATGAAATTCGCAAAGACGAAACGAATAGCGACGGCGGTGTTGAGCGGGCTGATGTGCCTCAATCTCGCCGCCTGCAAAGACGGGGAGAATTCCTCGTCCGCGGACGCTTGGAACGGCATTTTGATCAACGACGGAAAGCCGCTCACCCTTCTCGTGGACATCAACGGTCTGATGCCCACTACGAACACGGAGCCTACCGAGCAGCAGCCCACGGTGTTCCGTTCCATTCAGGACATTACGGACGAATTCACGGAGATGTTCCCCAATGTCAGGGTGCAATGGGCGTATTCGAAAAAGAGCGTAGGGGATTGGGCGCAGTGGATGACGACGCAGATCTCCTCCTCCGACGCGCCCGACATCGTGATGATGCACGGCTCGGAGTATTCGGACAGGGGCTGGTTTATCAATCTCGACGAGATGCTGGAAGAGCCGAATCTGTTTGTGGAGGAGGGAACGCGGGGCAGCGAGCGCTGGAAAGATATGTTTCCCGATTATATGTGGACGAGCGATATGACGTCGGACGCGGCGGGCAATATCGTCGCCGTTCCCGTCATGTGCTATCCCGGCACCGCCACGGCGTACTTCTACAACAAAGAGATCTTTGCCGAGCTGAATCTGGAAATTCCGCGCACGTGGGAGCAGTTTAAAAGCGTCTGCAAAGTCGTTTCGAACGCGGGATATGTCGCGGTGGCGCCCTGGTCTTTGAATGCGAAGGCGAACATCGACGTATGGGACGTTCAGTTTTCGCTGGGACCGACGTACGCCGAAAAGATCAAGGAACAATGGGACTACGACGGCAACGGCTACATGACGCAGGACGAACTTCTCCGCGCCGTCTACGAGGGGGTATTTTACGGTCAGGGGCAAAACCGAGGCAACATTCTTTCCCTATATAACGAAGTGAAGTACAAATATAACGAAATTTTGCAGACGGGCGCGGCGGATACCGATTACGAACCCTTGTGGAATCAGGGAAAGGTGGCGATGATGGAGGACGGTATGTGGCGTTTGGGCGCGGAAAACGTCAACGCGGAGAGAAAATTCGAGTACGGCATTTTTGCCACGCCGCTTGCGGATTCCGCGACTTCCAAGGACTACTGCGCGGATTTCGAAACGGGACAGGGCGCGTATAATCCGCCCATCGCCGAATCCTTCAATATCTGCAAACAGGCGGCGGAGCAGAAAGGAGAAGCGCATCTTCTCGCCTCTAAGCTCTATCTGATGTGGCTGACGGCGCCCAAAAACATCAATAAAATGGTGGATGAAAAGGCGGGCGAATACGTGGGCGCGGTCTACGGCACCGCGATCCCCGCGGAGATAGAGGACTATATACGCGGCGAGTTTGCGCGCACGCCGAGCTGTCAGTGGACGACAGGCGTCACTGTGGCTACGCAGAACACCATGTCGAGGTATTTTCAGTATTGGGTGGCGGGAAAATACAGCGACGATCAATTTTTGAAAAGTTACGATAAGAAACTGCACGAGGGCGCCGTCGAGATGATAAACGCGCTGAATATCGACGCCTCCTCGTGGAAAAACGGCTATGATCCCGATCACAATTACGGATAAAGAGTAAAAAACGCTGCGAAGAAAGCCGTGCGGCCGCGTCGAAAATGCGCTGCCACGCGGTTTTTTGTTGACTTCCGGGCGGATATTTGCTACAATAGCGGGAGAAAACAAACGGCGATTTTTGCTTGTGGAACTGCGGGAAGGCGCCGGGGAGGAAAGGAAGAATGGAAATGACGTCGGAAGAATCGAGAAAGAGAATGGAGGAGGGAAGGCTGTATATGCCGGGCGACGACGCCATCATGCGCGAACAGACCGCCGCCCTCGAAAAACAGTATGAATTTAACGCCACCCGTCCTTCCGAAATGGAGAGGCGCGCGGCGCTTTTAAAAGAAATGTTCGCGGAAATAGGAGAAAATTGCTATATCGAACCGCCTCTGCAGGCGAATTGGGCGGGAAAGCACGTGCATTTCGGCAAGGGCGTCTACGCGAATTTCAATCTGACATTGGTGGACGACGGACACATTTATGTCGGGGACGGGGTCATGTTCGGACCGAACGTTACGGTCGCCACGGCGGGGCACCCCATTCAGCCCGCGCTGAGAAAGGATCAGATGCAGTACAACATCGACGTCCATATCGGCAACAACGTCTGGATCGGGGCGGGCAGCGTCCTTCTGCCCGGCGTTGCGATCGGGGACGATACGGTGATCGGGGCGGGCAGCGTAGTGACGAAGGATATTCCCGCGGGCGTGGTGGCGGCGGGCAATCCCTGCCGCGTGCTCCGTCCGATCGGACAGCGGGACAGGGAATATTATTTCCGCGACAGAAAGGTGGACGTGGAGATTCCCGAATGAGAGGACGAATTTTGTCAAGAGTGATGAACGATTCTGGCAAAATAAGTGAATACGGCTCGGCTTTGGCGGGATTTTTTTAGGGCGAAAAATCCGATTGACTGAAAAAAGGAAAAATTTTATAATAATTGCGGAAAATAACAAAAAAGGAGTTTTCGCAGTTATGAAGAAGCTGATATTGGTGACGTCGCCGCCCGCCTGCGGCAAAACGTACATTTCCAAGGAACTCTCCAAACGGCTTAGACATATCGTTTATCTCGATAAAGACAGCCTGATTCCCCTCTCCAAGCAAATTTTTCTCGTAGCGGGGGAGGAATACAACCGCAGTTCGCCCTTCTTTGAAAAATATATCCGCGATTACGAATACGAAACCATCGTCGGTATGGCGTTGGAAGCGCTCGATTATGACGACAAGGTGCTCATCAACGCGCCTTTCACCCGCGAGATCCGCGAGAAAGGGTATATGGAGAAGCTTCGGGGAACTCTTTTAGCGAAAGGGGCGAAACTCGTCGTCATCTGGGTGAACACTTCCAAGGAGGTGTGCCGTCAGAGGATGATCGCCCGCAATTCCGACCGCGACACCTGGAAGCTGGCGCATTGGGACGAATATATAGCGGGGTGCAACTTCGAGGTGCCCGTCGAATTGGACACGCCCGAAAGCGAGGACGATCTGTTGATATTCAACAACTCTACGGACGAAGAATTCGAGGAATCGATGGGGCGCATCCTCGCCGTTTTGGAGGACTGAGTCCTGCGAGAAAAAAGCCGTCGGCGCGTTTGCCGTCGGCTTTATTATTTATGCGGCGTATTCCGATAAGAGTTTTTCTCGGGAGAGGGGTTGTTCGGAAACGAAAACGAAACGGCGGGTGCGGAATGGCCGTTGAAAAACGGAAAACCCGCAGGCAGGGGAACGGATACTTTGCGGGAAGCAAAGGGAATTTATTTTCCTCGCGAAACGCCGCGGCAAAAGAGAGCGCTCCTTTTCCTATCGGATACGAAAAGGAGCGCAACGGACAAACCGATATTTTATCAGCTGAAAAATTTGTTGAGGCTGGCGCTTTGCAAAGGCCCGTGGGACAAATAAATTTGGAAAGCGTGAAAAGTCGCCTGTGGACAAGTATCTTTTTAGAGAAATACCTCCCAAGACGCAAAGATGCCGTTTGTGCCGAAAAGCATTGCAAAATATGTGACCGTATAAGTCGCGGGAATAGAAGCACGAAAAAAGAACGCAAACCGAAATCCGATTTACGTTCTTCTTGGTGCACCTTAAGGAATTCGAATCCCTAGCCTTTGGTTCCGTAGACCAACGCTCTATCCAGTTGAGCTAAAGGTGCATATAAAATTGATGGGGGGATTTTGTTTTGAAATCGAGAAGCCTCTCACACTCCATAAAGAGCAGGCGCTCGACGCCGTTTCTGTGGACAAAGTCAAAAGAAAACACATTCGACTCGTTTGCCCAAAGCTTTCTGCGCCAATAAGAAAGGGGGCTTTTTCTTTCGCGGGGAAAAATTTATTTTCGTCGGCAATAAAACGTTGCCGTCAAAACGATTCCTCAACAAATTGCTTTCATAGTATAGTATTTTTTTTTGCTTTTGTCAACTGTTTTTTGCCTTCTTTTTACAAGTTCTTCCCGAAAAATCGGATAAAAATGCGACGGGAGTTTTTCCTCTTTTCGGGCGGGATTTTTAAGCGAAAGGAAACGGGGAAAAAGGCTTGGGCTTACTTGGGACAGAAACGCCGCATAAAAAAAGCGCTGTTTGAATGAAGGGAGAGAATTTCCGTATCCGTACTCTTTCGTCGTAATCGGAAATACGGAATAGAAAGGGAGCGACTCGGGAGATATTTTTTGCGGCTTGGGCGGGAATATGATAAAATTTTGCGAAAATCCGATAAAAAATGGAAAAAATACTGCCTGCGCCCTTGTATTTTTGCTTGCGATGTGTTAAAATAATAGAAAAGTACAGAAAGGAGAAATTTCAAATGGCTAAAATTACGGCGGATACTTTGATTGCCGAATGTTTGCAACTCAATCCCAATGCTCCCGACATCCTGATGGAAGCGGGAATGCATTGCTTCGGCTGTGCGATGGCGCACGGCGAAACGGTCGCGGAAGCGGTCGCCGTCCACGGCGAAGACCTCGATGCTCTTCTTCAAAAGCTCAACGAAGGACTCGAAGACTAACCCCCACGGCTTTTGACGGCGCGGAAGTTTTTTCCGCGCTGTTTCTTTATGGGACACGAAGGGAGGACTCTATGGCGGAGAACGACGAGGAATACGAGCGAAAAATCAGACGTTTTCAGAAAATAATAGACGAAAGCAAAAACATGGTCTTTTTCGGCGGCGCGGGCGTCAGCACGGAGAGCGGGATTCCCGATTTCCGCTCTCAGGACGGGCTTTATAGCGAGGAATATGCGTATCCGCCCGAAACGATCATCTCTCACGGCTTCTTTCTCGCCCATACGGCGGAATTTTATCGGTTTTACAAAAAGAAGATGCTCTTTCCCTCCGCCTTGCCCAATGCCTGTCATCTGGCGCTCGCGCGTTTGGAAGAGCGGGGAAAATTAAAGGCGGTCGTCACGCAGAACATAGACGGGCTTCATCAAAAAGCGGGGAGCAGAAACGTGTTCGAACTGCACGGCAGCGTCTGGCGCAATTTTTGTATGCGCTGTAAAAAGAGCTATACCATGTCCGAGATCGTCGCCGGAGAAGAAGTGCCGCGCTGCGCCTGCGGCGGCACGGTGAAGCCCGACGTCGTGCTCTATGGGGAAATGCTGAACGACGAAGTGGTGGCGGGAGCGGTCCGGGCGATCTCCGAAGCGGACACCCTCGTCGTGGGCGGTACGTCGCTGGTCGTATATCCTGCCGCGGGACTTCTTCGCTATTTTAAAGGCAAACACCTCGTCGTTGTCAATAAAACGCCCACGCAGGCGGACGCGGAGGCGGAACTCGTGCTTGTCGAACGCATCGGCAAAGTATTTTCCTCTCTGCGCGCCTGACGGCGGCGCGAGCGGGCTTTTTGCGCGGAATCCGTCGGCAAAACAGGGCGCTTTTTTCCTTCTCAACCGATAGTTGATTCTCTTATCAACCGAAAGTTGGAAAAGAGGGGGCAAATTCAACCGATGGTATCTGGACTTTTTCGCTGCGAGGGAATATAATGGGGACAACGAAAAGAAAAGGAGAACAACTTTTATGAAAACAATCGGACAAAATATCGCTGCCTATCGCAAGGAAAAAGGGATTACGCAGGAAACGCTGGCGGAGATCTGTTCGGTGACGCCGCAGGCGGTGTCCAAATGGGAAAACGACGTTTCCTATCCCGATATAACGCTTTTAAAGCCTCTGTCGCGCGCGTTCGGCGTCAGTGTCGACGAACTTCTCGACGACGGCGGCGAGCCTGTCACCCGGCTCGCCAAAGAGCGTCCCGATACGGATAAAATGTTCCTGCGCGTGCGCGTTTTGAGCACGGACGGCGACAAAGTAAACGTCAACCTTCCCGTAAAGCTCATCGAGATTCTCGTGGGCAATGAAACGCTGATGAATAAGATCGGCGGAGGCGGGGAGAAGGGTACTAAATGGATGCAGTCCGTCGATTTCAATCAAATTCTCGCCCTTATTTCGCTCGGCGTGACGGGGAAACTCGTGGAAGTGCAAAGCGCCGACGGCGACAGAGTGGAAGTGTGGGTGGAATGAAGATCTGCCTCACGAACGAAGGAAAGACGTACCGCTTCTATCTGCCCCTGTCCGGGCTGCTTTTGAAAGTTGTCTTAAAGCTTGCCTTGCCTGTCGAAAAAGAAAAAGCGAAGGGGCAGGGCAGCGACGAAGGCGAAAAAACGCATATTGCGCGGAAGGATTCGGAAAACGGCGAAGAGGGCGTTGCAAAAACGGACGGGGAGGCGCAGGATTCCCGCCGGGAAAAAACGAGGACCCTTTTTACGCGGCGGGAAAAGGCGGAGATTCTTTCCTCTGCGGAGGAGATGCGGAAAGTATTGAAAGTCTGCCGCCGTCGACTCGGCAAGTTTATTTTGATAGAGGCAAGGGACTCCGACGGGGACGGCATATCCGTTCGGATTTGATTCCGCCGTTCTGAAAAATATATATTTAAACGGTAAAATAAAAAGCGCGGCGTCTGCCGCGCTTTTGTTACGATTGTTCGTCCGAGGTTGTCGGCGGCTCCCGCCTTTCTTCCCGGAGCCGTTTTTGGTCGGTGATAAGTTTGCAGAGCAAAAATACGATCGCGCTCAATACGATCGCAAAAATCCAATATCCGATAGCGCTTTGGATGTTGAATTTATAGAAAGTGCTCGTCGAGCCGCTGTACATACCGGAAGAGCCTCGGACAATCGGCCGAAATCCCAGCAGTATCCCCGCGATTACGCCTAAGACGAAAGAGATTCCCGACGCCGCGACGGCGACTAAGTTTTCTTTGAACCATTCTTTTTTCATGACCATTCTATTTTCCTCCCGATCTGTTTTTAGACATTATACGACAACTTTTAAATTTTGTCAAGAGGAAACGTTTATTCGGCTATTGACGAAATCGGGGAGGTATGATATAATAGACCAAAAAGCCGGATTCATGCGGCTTGGATTGGAGATGAGAGAATATGAATCAAATTCAAAAAGAGAATGCCCGCCTTTCCTATGCGACGTTAATTTCGATGTTTTTAATTCTCGGCGGCTGGATGTGCGGCTTCGTTCTTTCGGACGGAAAGGCGATATGGCGGGTCGTGTGCGGCGGGTCGGTAGGATTGCTGGCTCTCGCGGCGGCGATAAATATCGTGCGCACTCTCCGCTTTAAAAAATCGTTTAAAAACATGACCGCTCAGCAGTTTATAGAGATGGGTCTGGAACATAAAAAGAGAGTGGAAGAGGATTACGAAAAAGCGGAGAAACGATTGAAGAGCAAGATTTTCCGCAGTTATTGCTGGCTGGCCGGCGTAACGCTTCTCTTCTTTCTCATGAGTTTTTCTTTGGGAATGACGGGATTCGGAAGGGAGAAGCCCGTTAAATTGCTGATCCTTTTTTTGCCGGCAATCTTGGTGCCGCTCTCTTATATAGGAGTGCTCGCCGTCTTTTTTCCGCCCTATGAAAACGGCTTGGAGAGCGAAAAAAATCTGTTGTTTAGCCTCGACTACCCTCGTTTATACGCGCTCGTTTCCCGTGCCGCGGAAGCGGCGGGGTGCAGGCGTCATATCCAGCTGCTATTAACCGCCGACGGCTTTTCCGTCGCGGAAAGGGATAAAATGGCGTTGGTATATATCGACGGGGAAGAAATTTTGCTGTTGACGGAAGAGGAACTTTTCAGCGTAATGCTTCACGAATTTGCCCACGTGAAAAATTCGGATACGGTGAAGCTCCGCCGCTACGGGGGGACGGTGGAAAAATGGCAGAGGGAAGTGGAATGGAGCCGCCTTTTATCCCTGTGCTGTAAAGCTGCGCGTTTCTTGTTTCTCGATTACTATATCCATACGCTTCCTTTCGAAAACGATCTATATAGGGAACTTTCTTCCCGCAGGCGGGAAATACGCGCCGACGAGCTGGTGAAGGAAAAAGGGTACGGTCAGATATACATAAACGCCACCGCCAAAGCGACGCTGCTCTCTTTATATCGGCAGTCCGAAATACCGGAACTGACGTTCGACTTTTACCAATCGGAAGAGCCTTCCGCCGACTATTTTACCCGTTCGCTTTCCAATTTCCGAAAATATCTCGCAAAGAACGAAGAGCTTTGGAATTATGTGCTGCGCCATGAAATTCCCGCCCGCATCGACAGCCATCCCACCTTTCGTATGCGCATGGAGCATATGGGCGTCGCGGAGTACGATTATACGACGGAGGAAACGGACGAGGAGTATTTGAGGGAATGTAAAAAGGCAATAGCCGCGCAGGACGAACTCGCTTTGCAGGGCGTTAAGCCCGATTATAAACAAAAGCGTGTTGTCTACCTTAGAATCCGGGAAAAGATGGAGGAATACGAAAAAGCCGTCGCGGAAGGCCGCCCGCTTACCGCCTCAAAACTCGTCGGATACGCGGATGCGTTTTTGGGAATCTGCGACGATAAGGTGCTGGAAATTTCGGATAAGATTCTGGAAATGGCTCCCGATTCGGATTTTGCCGCTTATTATAAAGGAAAGATCTTGGCGGAGCGGGGACAGGAGGAAGGAATCCCGCTTTTGTATAAAGCGGCGAAACACAATTTTGACATTTCGGAAAAAGCAATGTACGAAATCGGCACGTTTGCCCTCAAAATGGGCAGACAAGACGTATTGGAGGAATACCGCGCCTCCGTCGCAGGCATCATGCAGGGGGCGATGGATCGGGAACGGAATATCGGCGTTCGTCGCACGGATAAATTTTTCCCTAACGATATGCCCCCCGAACTTCTTTCGGAAATCCTCCGCGGGATCCTCGGGGAGGGAGAAGGGAAAATCCGCCGCGTGTACAGCGTCAGAAAAACGGGACGGGACGGAAAGCCGGTTTTCCTGTACGCCGTCGATTTCGGAGCCTCTTGGGAGGAAAAAGGCGCGCTCGGAGATTCCGTTTTTCTCTATCTCAGCAACAGCGGTCTGCCCGAACCGTTCAGCCGTTTCAAGTTGTACGAGGCGACGTACTCGGCGGATATCGTCAAAAAGATGCGCAGGGAAGTAAAAAACTGCGCGATCTATGACGCCGAGCGGGATTCGGAACAAAAACAATAAAAGGGAAAGGAGAGAAAATTTCAGAAAAAAAGGGAAATTTGCCCTGTGCGGGGCGGGACGCCGTCGCCTCGGACCGCCGAATTTCTTTTTAGAAGCATGGGAAGGCGCGAAAGCGATATAAAAATTTTTCGCAAAGCTTTTTGAATGCCGTTTTTAGGCGGGAAAAGCGGAAAAAAATATTTTTGTCCGCAAGAGAGAAAGAAGGCTCTTGCGGATAGCCGCGAAAAGGGGAAAGGAAAGCACGACGCGGTATATTTCCGCCAAAATCGGGCAATAACCGTAAGGAATGACCCCGTTTCTATGCTCCGCACGAAAAAAATATGCCGTTTTTTTCGAAAAAAACGAAAAAAACTCAAAAAAGCGTGTTCAAACGCTTGACTTTGTCCAAGTCGATTTGGTATTATAATTAGGCTGTGTAAATATGTGTTGTATGGGTTGAGACGGGAAGTTACTGAAAATCCGGGGCAAAAGCCGCCTTGGCAGATAATTTCCGTTGACAAAAGTGGGAACCCGATTCCTGCGACTAACCGAGGCTTTGCGTAAAAACGCTCAGCGGTTAAAGAGTGTTTTTTATTTTGCTTAAAACCTCGATACACACGGATGTGTTGATACAGCGAAATAAAATGTTAGTATAAACGGTAAAAGGAGAAACCAAAATGGCAGTTCAGAAAATCAGAATCAAATTGGCGGCGTACGATCACGAACTCGTAGACGAAGCGGCGATGCGCATCGTGGAAACGATGAAAAAGAGCGGGGCGAAAATTTCCGGCCCCATTCCTCTTCCCACCGAAAGGGAAATCGTCACGATCCTTCGTTCCCCCCATAAGTACAAGGATTCCCGCGAACAGTTCGAGATGAGGACGTATAAGAGAATCATCGACATCTACTCCCCCAACGCGAAGCTTCTCGATTCCATACACCTCCCCGCAGGCGTGGACATCAAGATCAAGCTCTGATTGGAAACATATTTCGCCGAGAAATACTTTTCAATAAGGTATTCGAGAATAAATAAATTTTTAAGGAGTGAACTTTATCAATGAATAAAGCAATCATCGGACGCAAAGTCGGCATGACCCAGATTTTTGCGGCGGACGGGACCATGATCCCCGTCACGGTAGTAGAAGCGGGTCCCTGCCCCGTGGTGCAGGTAAAGACGGTGGAGAACGACGGTTACGCGGCGCTCAAACTCGGCTTTATCGAAACGAGCGAGAAAGCGCTTACGAAGCCCGAACTCGGTCAGTTCAAGAAAGCGGGCGTAAAACCTCACAAGGTCCTGAAAGAAATCCGCGTGGCGGGCGCCGAAACTTTCTCGGTGGGGGACGAGTTGAAAGCCGACGTGTTCGCCGCGGGCGACAAAGTGGACGTTTCGGGCGTATCCAAAGGCCACGGCTTCACGGGCGTCATCAAGAGATGGAATCAGCATCGGCTCAAAGAAACCCACGGCGTAGGCCCCGTGCACAGAGAACCCGGTTCCATGGGCTCCATCAGCGATCCTTCGAGGGTATTCAAGCATAAGCACCTCGCCGGACAGTACGGCGTAGAGAACGTGACGGTGCAGAATCTCGAAGTGGTGAAAGTGGATTTAAACAGAAACGTGCTTCTCATCAAAGGCGCCGTTCCCGGACCCAAGGGCAGCATCGTCACCGTTGCGGACAGCGTTAAGAGCAAATAAGGAGAATGAAGGACATGACCGGTATTAAAGTATACAATATGAACGGCTCCGAAGTCGGCACGATGGAACTTAACGACAACGTGTTCGGCGTCGAATATAAAGAGTCTTTGATTCATCAGGCAGTCGTGACCCGTCTTGCAAACGAAAGACAGGGCACCAAGTCCACCCTCACGAGAACGGAAGTGAGGGGCGGCGGCATCAAGCCTTGGCGCCAAAAGGGTACGGGCCGTGCGCGTCAGGGATCTATCCGCGCTCCGCAGTGGATCAAGGGCGGCGTGGTGTTCGCTCCCAAGTCCCGCGATTTCTCCAAGAAGATGAACGTGACGGCGAAGAGAACGGCGCTCCTTTCCGCGCTTTCCAAGAAAGTGGCGGACGGCGAGTTCATCGTTTTGGACGAGCTGAAAGTTTCCGCGCCCAAGACGAAGGAAATGGCGGCGTTCAAGAAAGCTTTGAAATTGGATAAAACCGCGCTTGTCGTCATGGATAACGACGACGTCAACGTGATTCGCGCGGCGGCAAACCTTCCCGGTTTGGAAACCCTGCCGCTGGCACAGCTCAGCACGTACGAGGTCGTCGCGAACAACAAGATCGTCATGACCAAGGCTGCTGTCGAGAAATTCCAGGAGGTTTACGCATAATGTTTGCCGAAGACATCATTTTACAGCCCGTCCTCACCGAGAAGGGATACGACGGGATCGCGTCCAAGAAATACACGTTCATCGTGAAAAAGGACGCCAATAAGACCCAGATCAAAGCGGCGGTCGAAAAGCTGTTCGGCGTCAAGGTCGCAAGCGTGAACACCCTGAAAAGCAAGGGCAAACTCAAAAGAATGGGCAGAAACGAAGGCTACACCCCCGACCGCAAGAAAGCGGTGGTCACCTTGAAAGAGGACAGCAAGCCCATCGAATTCTTCGACTCGTTGGCTTAAAGAGGAGGAACCGAAAAATGGCAATCAAGAAATATAAACCGACTTCCGCCGGCCACCGTTTCGCGACGGTATCGGCGTATGAGGAGCTGACGGGCGATAAGCCCGAGAAGTCCCTGCTGCACGACCAGCGCCATTCGGGCGGCCGCAACAATCAGGGCAAGATCACGACGAGGCACATCGGCGGCGGCAACCGCACCAAATATCGCATCATCGACTTCAAGAGGACGAAAGACGGGATTCCCGCCACGGTCAAGAGCATTCAGTACGATCCGAACAGGAGCGCGCACATCGCTCTTCTCGTGTATGCGGACGGCGTCAAGACGTATATTCTCGCGCCCGTAGGGCTTGCGGTCGGCGATAAGCTGATGAACGGCCCCGCGGCGGACATCAAGGCGGGCAATACGCTTCCCCTTGAAAACATCCCCGTAGGTACGATGGTGCACAACATCGAAATGACGCCGGGCAAGGGCGGCCAGATCGCAAGGAGCGCGGGTATGTCCGCGCAGATCATGGCGGCGGAAGGCAAGTACGTGACGATCAGAATGCCCAGCGGCGAAATGCGGCTCATCCTTGCGAAATGCCGCGCGACGATCGGACAGGTCGGCAACGTCGATCACGAGATCGTTTCCCTCGGCAAGGCCGGCAAGGCGAGATATCTCGGACAAAGGCCGGAAGTCAGAGGCGCCGTCATGAACCCTGTGGACCACCCTCACGGCGGCGGCGAAGGCAAGGCTCCCGTAGGTCACGCAGGTCCCGAAACTCCTTGGGGCAAGCCCGCACTCGGCTATAAGACGAGAAAGAAGAAGAATGTAACAAACAAGTTCATTCTTAAGAGAATTAACTAATCGGAGGGAATAAAAAATGTCAAGAAGCGTTAAGAAAGGGCCTTATGTCGAAGCCAAGCTTTTGAGCAGAATTCAGGCAATGAACGCCGCTAACGAGAAAAAGGTCATCAAGACCTGGTCGAGAGCGTCTACAATATTCCCCGATATGGTCGGTCACACGATCGCCGTATACGACGGCCGCAAGCACGTACCCGTATATATTACGGAGGACATGATCGGCTGCAAGCTCGGCGAGTTTGCGCCTACGAGGACCTTCCACGGCCATGCCGCAAAGACGACCCAGCCCGGTAAATAAGGAGACGAGAAAAAATGGCAACGAACATGAATAAAAAGACGCAGAGGGTGGAGGAAAACAGAGAAAAACGCCCTTATGCGGTCGCTAAATACGTCAGAGTTTCCCCTTACAAGGTAAGAGCGGTTCTTGCCCTGATTCGCGGGAAGAGCTATCAGGAAGCGAAAGCGATTTTGGAAAGCATCACGAACGGAAGCGCGCTTGCGATAAAGAAAGTTCTCATGTCGGCCGCCGCGAATGCGGAGCACAATATGGGCATGGACAAAAACGATCTCGTCGTCGCGGAATGCTTTGCGGACGGCGGGCAGATGCTCAAAAGAATGCAGCCCGTTTCCAAGGGCAGAGGCCATGCGATTTTGAAGAGAACGAGCCATATCACGGTGATTCTGGATGTTAAGAAATTGGAAGGAGAATTATAATGGGACAGAAAGTGAATCCTCACGGTTTGAGAGTAGGAGTTATTAACGGTTGGAACACGCAGTGGTACGCCGATAAAAAAGAGTTCTCCAAATATCTGAAAGAAGATAACGTGATCCGTACCTTCCTCAAAAAGAAATACTATGCGGCGGCGATCAGCAAGATCCTCATCGAGAGAGCCGCGTCGAGAATCGTCGTCACCATTTATACCGCTCGTCCCGGCGTCATCATCGGCAAGGCGGGCAGCGAAGTGGAAACGATCAAAAAGGATCTCGCACGGCTCACGAACGGCAAGTCGATCAGCATCAATATCACGGAAGTGAGAAAGCCGGACTGCGACGCGCAGCTCGTCGCGGAGGGCGTTGCCGCGCAGCTCGAAAAGCGTATGTCTTTCCGCCGCTGCATGAAGCAGGCGATTGGCCGTTCCATGCGCGCGGGCGTCAAGGGCATCAAGATGATGGTCAGCGGGCGTCTTGACGGCGCGGAAATCGCCAGATGCGAGCAGTATCACGAAGGGTCTATTCCTCTTCAAACGCTCCGCGCGGATATCGATTACGGATTTGCGGAAGCGCACACCACGTTCGGTATGATCGGCGTCAAGTGCTGGATCTACAAGGGCGAGGTGCTTAAAAGCGCTGCGAAGAAGCCTGCCCAGGCAGAAGGAGGAGAGCAGTAAATGTTAATTCCCAAGAGAGTGAAAAGAAGAAAGCAGCACAAGGGAAGAATGACCGGTGCCGCTCATAAAGGAAACACCGTTGCCTACGGCGAATACGGCCTGGTAGCGGAAGAATGCGGCTGGATCAAATCCAATCAGATCGAAGCCGCCCGTATCGCCATGACGAGATTCATCAAGCGCGGCGGTAAGGTATGGATCGATATTTTCCCTCATAAGCCCATCACGAAGCATCCCGCGGAAGCCCGTATGGGTTCGGGCAAAGGCAACGTGGAATATTGGGTCGCGGTGGTGAAACCCGGCAGAGTGATGTTCGAGATGGCGGGCGTATCCGAAGCGGACGCGAGGGAGGCAATGAGGCTTGCGGGCAATAAGCTTCCCGTCAAGTGCAAGTTTGTCAAGAAAGAGGCTGCCCCCGCCGTGGCGGAGCAGGCTGAAGGCGGTGAACAATAATGAAAGCTAAAGAAGTGAAAGAGATGACGAACGCCGAGCTTACGGAAAAACTCGCGGCGCTCAAAAGCGAACTTTTCAACCTTCGTTTCCGTCTGGCATCCGGTCAGCTGGAAAGCCCGGTTTCCATCAGAACCTGCAAGAAAGACATCGCGCGCGTAAATACAGAGATCCGCGCGAGAGAGCTGAAAGCGTAACGCGGAGGACAAGGAATCATGGAAAGAAATTTAAGAAAAGAAAGAATCGGGCTTGTGGTATCCGATAAGATGGATAAGACGGTGGTCGTGGAGATCTCCGATAGAAGCAAGCACCCCCTCTATAAAAAGACCGTTACAAAGACCAAGCGCTTAAAGGCGCACGACGAAGAGAATGCGTGCGGCGTAGGCGACAAGGTGAGAATCGTCGAGACGAGAAAGCTCAGCAAGGACAAGAATTGGAGAGTTGCCGAAATCGTCGAGAAGGCTAAGTAATTTTCAAGGAGAGTAAAGACTTATGATACAACCTCAAACAAGGCTTAAAGCTGCCGATAACTCCGGCGCGAAAGAGCTTATGTGCATTAGAGTATTGGGCGGCTCCTTTCGTAAAACAGGCAATATCGGCGACGTAATCGTGGCATCCGTCAAGTCGGCGGCGCCGGGCGGCGCGGTGAAGAAGGGCGACGTCGTCAAGGCGGTCATCGTCAGAAGCGCGAAGGGAATCAGAAGAGCCGACGGCACGTTCGTCAAATTCGACGACAACGCGGCGGTGATCATAGACAATCAGAAACAGCCGAAAGGAACCCGTATCTTTGGGCCGATCGCGAGAGAATTGAGAGATAAGGACTACATGAAGATCATCTCTCTTGCTCCCGAAGTGCTGTAATTCGTCAGGAGGAAGAAACAATGAACGTAAAAGTAAATGATAACGTACTTGTTATAGCCGGTAAAGATAAAGGCAAACAGGGAAAAGTCCTTGCCACATCCCCCAAAGCGAATACGGTAGTCGTGGAGGGCGTGCGTATCCAGAAAAAGCACGAGAAAGCGAGAAAAGCCAACGAAACGAGCAAGATCGTGGAAGCTCCCGGTCCCATCGACGCGTCCAACGTGATGGTGGTCTGCCCCGTTTGCGGCAAAGCGACGAAAGTCAAGCACGCCGAAGTAGACGGCAAGAAAGTGAGAGTCTGCGGCGCCAAGAAGGCGGACGGAACGGTCTGCGGAGCGGTGCTCGATAAAGCGTATTCTAAGAAAGCGAGCGCGAAAGCGGCTGCGGCGGCAGTGGAAGAAGCTCCCAAGAAGAGGACGAGAAAGCGCGCTCAGAAGGCGGAAGCGTCCGAAACTTCGGCGGAAAAGGCACCCGAGCCTACGGAAAAGGATTAACGAGGTAGAACAAGATGGCAGAAAAAGTATATAAAAACAGAGTTAAAGAAAAGTACGAGAAAGAAGTCGTGCCTTTTCTGATGAAAAAGTTCGGTTACACTTCCGTTATGCAATGCCCCAAACTCGTTAAGATCGTAATAAACACGGGACTGGGCGACATCAAAGACAACGCGAAGTCCATTCAGACGACCGAAAACGAAATCAAGATGATCACCGGTCAGCAGCCCGTCCTCACGAAGGCGAAGAAATCCGTCGCTAACTTCAAGGTGAGAGAGGGACAGACGGTGGGCATCAAGGTGACGCTTCGCGGCGAAAGAATGTATAACTTCTACGATAAGTTCATTTCCATCGCGCTCCCCCGTATGAGAGATTTTAAGGGTGTATCCGAAAAAGCTTTCGACGGACGCGGCAATTACTCGGTAGGTCTTAAAGAGCAGCTGATTTTCCCCGAAATCACGTACGATCAGGTGGAGAAGATCAGAGGTATGGACGTATGTATCGTGACGACCGCGAACACGGACGAAGAGGCAAGGGAGCTTTTGAGAGCACTCGGTATGCCTTTCAAGAAGTAAGGAGAAACGAAGATGGCAAAAAAGTCAATGATCAATAAACAGCAGAAGACGCCTAAGTATTCCACCAGAGCCTACACGAGATGTTCAATCTGCGGAAGACCTCACGCGGTTTTGAGAAAGTACGGCGTTTGCCGTATTTGTTTCCGTAACCTTGCGTACAAGGGAGAAATTCCCGGCGTTAAGAAGTCGAGCTGGTAATAGGAGGAAACGAATATGACAGATCCTATCGCGGATATGCTTACAAGAATCAGAAACGCAATCACGGCGAAGAAGGAAACGGTGGAGATCCCCGCTTCCAATATGAAGAAAGCCATCGCCGAGATCCTTCTTTCCGAAGGATACGTCAAGGACGTAAAAATCGTCGAAGACGGCTACAACGGCAAGATTGCGATCACGCTCAAATACAGCGACAAAAAATCGGTTATCAACGGTCTTCAACGGAAGTCCAAGCCCGGTCTTCGCGCGTATTCGGGGGTAGAGGATATGCCCAGAGTTCTGGGCGGGCTCGGCACGGTGATACTTTCCACCAATAAGGGCATCCTCACCGGCAAGCAGGCAAAAGCGGCCAACGTCGGCGGCGAAGTGCTCTGCTACATTTGGTAATCGGAGGGTAAATACTATGTCAAGAATCGGTAAAATGCCCATCGCGGTTCCCGCAGGCGTAACAATGGAATTTAAGGACGGACTTCTGACGGTCAAAGGCCCTAAAGGCACTTTGACGCGCGAGGTCGTCGGCAATCTCGACATCGTGACGGAAGAGGGCAACATCGTGCTCAAAACTTTGGACGACAGCGCGGATACCAACGCGAAGCACGGCCTTTACAGGGCGCTTCTCGCGGGGATGGTGAAGGGCGTCACGGACGGCTTTTTGAAGAGTCTGGAAGTCAAGGGCGTCGGCTGGAAAGCGCAGGTGCAGGGCAATAAACTCGTCCTCAACGTCGGCTTTTCCCACCCCGTGGAAATCGTTGCCCCGGAAGGAATCAAGTTCGAATGCCCTTCTCTTACGGAAATTTCGGTGTCCGGTATCAGCAAGGAGCTGGTCGGACAGACGGCGGCGAACATCAGGAAGGTCAGAATCCCCGAACCTTATCACGGCTACGGCATTCGCTACAAGGGCGAATACGTAGAGCATAAGGAAGGCAAGACCTCCGGTAAAGGCAAGAAATAAGGAGCGTTAAAGTATGATTTCTAAAATTGATAAAAATACAGTCAGACAAAGACGTCACGCCCGTGTGAGAAAGACGATCACGGGGACTGCGGAAACGCCCCGTATGAACGTATACAGGAGTCTTAATCACATTTACGTGCAGGTGATCGACGACAGAGCAGGCGATGCAAAGGGCGGCATCACCCTGACCTCCGCCTCCACGATGGAGAAGGAGATCAAGGAAAAGATCGCGGGACTCAATAAAACGGACGCTGCCAAAGTAGTCGGCGCGACCATCGCGGAAAGAGCGAAGGGCAAAGGCGTCGAAACGGTTGTATTCGACAGAGGCGGCTACCTTTACACGGGACGTGTGAAGGCGCTCGCAGACGGCGCAAGAGAAGCCGGACTTAAATTCTGAGAGGAGAAACGACAATGGCAGACGAAAAAAGAGAAAACAGAAGACCTCAGAGAAGACAGGCGGAGGACGACGGACTCATCAAGAAGCTCATCGAGGTAAACCGCGTTTCCAAGACGGTCAAGGGCGGCAAGAATATGCGTTTTGCGGCTCTCGTCATCGTCGGGGACGGCGCGGGGAAAATCGGCGTCGGAACGGGTAAGGCGAAGGAAGTTCCCGAAGCGATCGAGAAGGCGACTTTGAGAGCGAAGAAGAACATGATCTCCGTCGCAATCGTCGACAATACCATTCCTCATCAGGTGATCGGCAAATTCGGCCGCGGCGCCGTTTTGATGATGCCCGCTACGGAAGGTACCGGCGTTATCGCGGGCGGTCCCGTGCGTGCGGTCATGGAAGCGGTCGGCATCAAGAATATCAGAACCAAATCCCACGGCACCCAAAACCCCGGCAACTGCGTGAAAGCGGCTGTGGCGGGTCTTGCGGAGTTGAAGACGGCAGAGCAGGTGGCGGCGCTTCGCGGCAAGTCCGTAGAAGAGATTTTGAGCTGATAGGAGGAGGACAACATGGCTAAGATAAAAGTGACGCTCGTAAAGAGCACAATCGGAGAGGTTGCGTCCGTCAAGGCGACGATCGCGGCGCTCGGTCTTAAAAAGATCCGTTCTTCCAAGGAACTCGAAGATACGCCCGCAATTCAGGGGATGATTACGAAAGTCAAGCATCTCGTGAAAGTAGAAAACATCTAAGGAGATTTATCATGAGAATAGATACTCTTTCTCCCGCTGAGGGAGCGGTAAGACCTTCGAAGAGATTAGGTCGCGGCATCGGTTCGGGACTTGGAAAAACCTCCGGTAAAGGTCATAAAGGACAGTGGGCGCGTTCCGGCGGCGGCGTCAGACCCGGCTTTGAAGGCGGACAGATGCCCATCGCGCGGCGCGTACCCAAAAAAGGATTCAATCATAACGGCAAAAAGGAATACGTCATCGTCAATCTTTCCCTGCTTGCGGATCTTCCCGAAGGCACGGTGGTGGATTACGGCTTCGTGATGGAAAACGGGCTTGCGAAAGACGTTAAAAACAATTGCGGACTCAAAGTGCTGGGGAACGGCGAATTGAAAGTGGCGCTCACCGTGAAGGCGGCGAAGTTCTCCGCTTCCGCCAAGGAAGCCATCGAGGCGGCGAAGGGCACCGCGGAGACCCTTTAATAAACAAAAAGCGCGGAAGATTGCCTCACGGCGGTTTTCCGTGATTCGCGTTTATTTCTCCCCTGCCGCGTAGCGATATGCGGCTTACGTTGAGCGGTGTCCGCTCAATAAAAACCCAATATCGGAGAAAAAGATGTTACAAACATTAATCAATGCTTTCAAAGTCAAGGAAATCCGGCGAAAAGTATGGATGATGCTCCTCCTGCTGCTGGTTTTCCGCATTGGCTGCTATATTCCGGTGCCCGGGCTGGACAGAGAAACGTTTGGAAAGGAGATCGGCGGCAACGACTTCCTGTCGCTGATGAACAGCATCACGGGCGGCTCGCTTGCTAACGGCACGCTCTTTGCTTTGGGAATCGGCCCTTACATCAACGCATCCATTATCATGCAGCTCCTGTGCGTGGGTATTCCTCCGCTCGAAAGACTTTCCAAACAGGGCGAAGAGGGACAGAAAAAGATTTCTCAGTATACGAGGTATCTCACCATTCTCCTCGCCGTCATCCAATCGGTCGGCATCATCGTCAACTTCGCAAATTCCAAGAGCGCTATCCAAAATTCGCTGTTCTTCGATCAGACCTGGCTCGCGGGACTCTTTATGACGATCGTATACACTTCGGGCGCGCTGCTCGTCATGTGGCTGGGCGAAAGAATCACCGACTACGGCGTAGGCAACGGTCAGTCCATGATCATTTTCGTGGGTATCCTCGCGACGGCAGGTCAGTCCATCGTGAGCAAGATCAGCGAGATCTCTTCCGACTTAAACGTAATTTGGGAGCTTGTGGCTTTCGTGCTCGTCTGCGTCGTCATCTTCTTTGCGATCATTTACGTCGATCTTTCCGAGAGAAAGGTCCCCGTACAGTACGCGAAGCAGATCAAGGGCAGAAAGATGTACGGCGGTCAGTCGTCCGTGATTCCCATCCGAATTTCGGGCAGCGGCGTCATGCCTCTCATTTTCGCGTTTTCCATCATCAGCTTCCCGCAGATGATCGCCAGCTTGTTCTGGCCGGAATCGGGGTTTGCCAATTGGTGGGCGAAGTGGATGTCCTCGGGACAATCTTCCGTACCGGCGGGACGGATTCTGTATGCGTTCGTGCTCTGTCTTTTGATTTTCGCATTCTCGTTCTTCTACGCGCAGATGCAGTTTAACCCCGAAGACGTATCCAAGAGCATTCAGCAAAACGGCGGCTTCATTCAGGGTATCCGCCCGGGCAAGGCTACGGAAGCCTATCTCAAAAAGATCTCCAACCGTATCACCTTATTCGGCGCCATCTATCTGTCTTTGGTCGCGTTTATTCCTTCGCTGATGTTTGCGTGGGCTTCCTATTCCTTGGTCAACGTGTTCTCCACGACGGGTATCCTCATCGTCGTTTCGGTGGCAATGGAATTTGAGAAGCAGTTGCAGGCGCAGATGATGATGAAAAACTACAAAGGCTTCCTGAAATAATAAAAAATCGCGTATCCTTTCTTCCCTTCGCGGGAAGGAAGGCCCGCGGGAAACTGCGTGTAAACGGAGAGGTCAATCCATGAATATTATTTTACTCGGCGCCCCCGGCGCCGGCAAGGGCACCCAGGCGACGAAAATTTCCGACCGCTACGGATTGCCCCACATTTCCACGGGAGATATTTTCAGAGAAAACATCAGGAACGGGACGCCGATCGGACTTCTTGCGAAGTCGTATACCGATAAGGGACAGCTTGTTCCCGACGAAGTCACCTGTAAGATCGTAGAGGAACGTTTGAAAAGAGAGGACTGTAAAAAGGGCTATCTCCTCGACGGTTTTCCCCGCACGATCGCGCAGGCGGAGGAACTCGACAAATTTGCGAAGATCGACGCGGTGGTGAACATCAACATCGATTTTTCCCTCCTGATGGACAGATTGTGCGGCAGGCGGGTATGCAAAGACTGCGGAGAAAGCTATCACGTTTCCACGTTAAACGGCGAAGCCAAATGCGCCCGCTGCGGCGGCGAGCTGTATCAGCGCAAGGATGACAATCCCGAAACGGTGAAAAGCAGATTGGACGTTTATAAGGCTCAAACGGCTCCCCTGATCGATTATTATACGAAGAAAGGCGTCATCCTCAATTTTACGGGCAGCGAAGCGCCCGCCGAAGTCCTCTTTGCGGAAGTTGCAAAAAAGCTCGACGAGCTGAATAAACAATAACATGATTCACGTAAAAAGCGAAAGCGAAATAGATTTGATGCGGGAGTCCTGCAAGATCGTCCGCGACACACTGGAATTTGTCGCTTCGAGGATCAAAGCGGGCATGAGCACGAAGGAAGTGGACGAACTTGCGGAGCGCTATATCCGTTCCGCGGGCGCCTATCCCTCCTGCCTCGGCTACGGCGGTTTCCCCGCGGCGGCGTGCGTTTCCGTCAATGAAACGGTGGTTCACGGGATTCCCGACGAGCGGACGATTTTAAAGGACGGGGACATCGTCACGGTGGATCTGTGCGCGTATAAAAACGGTTATCACGGCGACGCCTGCCGCACCTTTTGCATCGGCGACGTAGCGCCCGAAACGAGAAAGCTCGTCAAAGTCACGGAAGAATGTTTTTTCAAGGGCATCGAAGGGCTGAGGGCGGGAACGCCGCTCTACGACATCGGCTATAAAGTTCAAAAGTACGCCGAATCGTTCGGGTACGGAGTTATCCGTTCGTATACGGGACACGGCATCGGCAAGGAAATGCACGAGGATCCTTCCGTTCCCAATTTCGGAAAACAGGGTACGGGCGTCCGCCTGCGCGCGGGCACGGTCCTCTGTATCGAGCCGATGATCGCAATGGGCACCTACCGCGTGCGTCTATTGGACGACGGCTGGGGCGCGGTGACGGAAGACGGCAAGCCCGCGGCGCATTACGAGAATACGGTGGTAATCCGCGAAGACGGGGTCGAAATCCTGACGCTTTGAGTTGTAAACAAAAAGAAAGCGAAGAAGGCAAAAGCGAAAAAATAAAAAGGAAAAGAATGCCGGGCGGCAAAATCACAAAACGCCCGGGGAGAAAAAATCGGAGGGATATTCTGTGTCCAAAGACGACGTAATCGAGGCGGAAGGCAAGGTAATCGAATCTCTGCCCAACGCCACATTCAAGGTGCAGCTTTCCAATGGTCACACCATCACGGCATATATTTCCGGGAAGCTCCGGATGAACTATATCAGGATCATCGAGGGCGACAACGTGAAACTGGAAATGAGTCCGTATGATTTGACGAAGGGCAGGATCACCTGGCGCAGCAAGTCGTAAAACTTGTTTGGCGCGCGAAGGAAAAGCAATAATTCAAGGAGAAAAAACAATGAAAGTCAGACCTTCTGTAAAACCCATGTGCGATAAATGCAAAGTCATTAAAAGAAACGGCAGAGTCATGGTAATCTGTTCCAAAAGCAAGAGCCATAAACAGCGGCAAGGTTGATAAAAACGCTTGACATTTCCGTGGAAAAAGTTGTATAATAGTTTTATGCGACTGAAAATGCGGGGATTGTCCGAAAGGAGCACGATTCAGCCGAAAAAATAACGTAAATCAAGCTGAATTTCCGTAAATTTTTACGGAAACTCAGTTTTGTTGCGTCTTAAAAAGTAGAGAACAAACAAGGCGCAAGAGGTCCGAAAACAATACGGGCGTGCGCGGAAAGCATTTTCCACTGCTTTGCCGGCGCGTTTGTTGACGATAGATCAAAATAAAAAAATTAACCATTTCAATCAAACGGAGGTTATAAATCAATGGCACGTATTGCCGGTGTGGATTTACCCAGAGAAAAACGAGTAGAGATCGGCCTTACCTATATTTACGGTATCGGCTTGACTACGTCCCAGAAAATTCTGAAAGAAACGGGCATCAATCCCGATACGAGAATCAAAGATCTCGACGAGAACGACGTTTCCAAACTCAGAGAATATATCGATCATAATATCCGCGTGGAAGGCGAACTTCGCAGCGAAGTTTCCTTAAATATCAAGCGGCTGATGGAAATCGGCAGCTATCGCGGCATCCGCCACAGAAAGGGCTTGCCCGTGCGCGGTCAAAGCACCAAGAGAAACGCGCGTACCCGCAAGGGACCCGCTCGCGCCATCGCAGGCAAGAAGAAGTAATATAGGAGGAGATAAGAATTATGGCAGACAATAAAAACAAAAAGTCCTCGGCTCCTCGTAAGCGTAAGGAACTTAAAAAGATCGATAAAGGACAGGTGCATATCCAGTCCACTTTCAATAATACGCTCGTGACGATCACGGATACGAACGGCAACGCGGTATCCTGGTCCAGCGCCGGCTCGCTCGGTTATAAAGGCAGCCGTAAAGGCACGCCGTTCGCGGCGCAGATGGCTGCGGAAACGGCTGCGAAAGCGGCAAAAGAGCACGGACTGAGAAGCGTGGAAGTATACGTGAAAGGTCCCGGAGCGGGCAGAGAATCCGCGATCCGCGCGCTCTCTGCGTGCGATTTGGAGATCACCTTGATCTCCGACGTTTCTCCCATCCCTCACAACGGTTGCAGACCGCCCAAGCGTCGCAGAGTCTAATCAGGAGGCAAGATAAAGAATTATGGCAACATACAGAGAAGCAAAATGCAAACTTTGCAGAAGGGAAGGCGCAAAGCTCTTCCTCAAAGGCGATAAATGCTATATGGAGAAATGCCCGTTCAATAAGCGTCCGGTGGCTCCCGGTCAGCACGGTGCGGACAGGAAGAAGGTTTCGGAATACGGCTTGCAGCTTCGTGAGAAGCAGAAGACGAAGCGTATCTACGGCGTGCAGGAAGGGCAATTCCATAAGTATTACGAAATGGCGGACAGAATGAAAGGGGTCACGGGCGAAAATATGCTCTCCCTCCTCGAAAGACGTCTTGACAACGTAGTTTTCAGAATGGGCATCGCCCCTTCGAGAACGCAGGCTCGTCAGCTCGTCAATCACGCGCATCTTTCGGTGAACGGCAAGACTGTCACCATTCCGTCCTATATCGTAAAGGCGGGCGACGTAGTCGTGGTGAAAGAGAACAGAAAGGGCAACAAGTATTTTACGGCACTCAAAGAAACGAAGGCAAGCGGAAATCTGCCTAAATGGGTTGAGTTCGACAGAGAAAAAATGGAAGGAAAGGTATTGGCACTCCCGACGAGAGAGGATATCGACAGCCAGATTGCGGAGCATATGATTGTCGAGTTGTACTCCAAATAATTGAAAAGTATAAGGAGGTAGCATAATGATCGAAATGGATATGCCCAAACTCGAAGTCCTCGAAAACGACGACTTTTATGCGAAAGTCGTCTGCGAGCCCTTGGAGAAAGGTTTCGGTCTTACCATAGGAAACTGCCTTAGAAGAATATTGCTTTCCGCTCTGCCGGGTGCGGCCGTGGAAGGGATAAAGTTTTTGGACGGCAGCGTGAAGCATGAGTTTTCCGCGGTCGCAGGCATCAAAGAGGACGTGACGGAAATCATCCTCAATTTGAAGGCGCTTGCAATCAAGACGAAAGTCATCGATAAGGATTACGAAAAGATTTTGCACATCTATAAGGAAGGCCCCGCGGTATTGACGGGAGAAGACCTCAACGTAGATGCGGAGATCGAGATCATCAATAAAGATCAGTATATCTGCACGATCGACGAAGGCGGCAAATTCGATGTGGAGCTGACCGTCGGCAGAGGCAGAGGCTACAAGCCCGCCAAAGAGAACAAACAACCCGTAATCGACTATATCGCCATCGATTCTATCTATACGCCCGTTCAGAAAGTCAATTATACGGTGGAGCCCACGCGTGTGGGGCAGGCCGTAGACTATGACAAGCTGGCCTTGGAAGTTTGGACAGACGGCACTTTTTCGGGCAAGGAGATCATTTCGCTTGCCGCGAAGATCATGCAGGATCACATCAATCTGTTCGTGAATCTTTCCGATACGATCAAGGGCATGGATATTCTTGTCAAGACGGAGGACGATAAACAGCAGCAGGTTCTCAAAATGGCAATCGAAGAGATGGATTTGTCCGTCCGTTCGTATAACTGCTTAAAGAGAGCGAATATTCACACGGTAGAAGACTTGACCAAGAAGACGGAAGACGATATGTTGAAGGTAAGAAACCTCGGCAGAAAATCTCTGGACGAAGTCATCCAGAAATTGGAGTCTTACGGTCTTTCATTAAATAAACAGGAGGATTAAAATTATGCCCGGCAAATTGGGAAGAACTTCCAAAGAAAGAAATGCCCTTTTGAGAAATCAGGCATCCCAGCTCCTTTGGTACGGCAGAATCGAAACGACCGCCGCAAAAGCGAAAGAGCTTAAATCTTACGTTGAAAAAATAATTACGAAAGCCGTCAATACTTACGACGACAATATCGAGTTCGAAGTCACCACGACGGATAAGAAGGGCAAGGAGATCAAGGCGACCAATATCAAAGACGGTCCCAAGAAGCTTGCCGCGCGCCGCGCCATCATGGCGAAGACCTATGACTTGCAGGAGATCAAGGGCTTCGACGAAAAGAAGAGCTCTTATAAGGCGAGAACGAAGGATGTCCAGCATCCTTTGATGGACAAACTCTTCAACGAAATTGCGCCTAAGTATGCGGCGAGAAAGGAAGAAACGCAACAGGGCGGCGGCTATACGAGAATTTATCTCCTCGGCGCCCGCCGCGGCGACGGTGCGGAAACCGCCGTCATCGAATTGATCTAAGACGAGATCAAACGCTATAACAGAAACGAAAGTATGCGCTTGCACAAATATGTTCGCGTTCGATTCAAAATTGCGTAAAGCGATAACAGGATAGAAGCGAAGACGCGGAAGAGAGATTCGTCAATCGGCATTTTCGCGGTCTGTGCGGACATAACGTCGGCGGTGTCGTCATAAGAAGCGAAAAGAGGCGTTTGCGTAAAAATTTTTTCGCCCCGTTCGACCCAAAGCCGTGCTTTGTTATAGCAAAAACGGAAATGCAGCAGTGCAAGGTGCCTGCCGTTTTCGTTCCCCGATTCAAAAATAACATCTATTATGTTATTATAACAAAACCCGTCTATGGCGCAAGGCCGCAGGCGGGTTTTGCTTATCGGCCTGTGCCTTTTTGCGAAAGGGAAGCGGCGCGCGGATAAAAAACACACCTGATAAATTTTGCTGTCGGGCAAGCGATTTATGTTCTGATGCGGGAACATTGTCGGGAAGAAAGAAGCCTCCGAAAAAAAAGTCCGAAAAATTTTTGAAAAGGCGGTAACGAAGGGCGTCTTTGCCGCGTTATAGTTAATGAGAGGAAAATGATGAAAAACGAAAAGGCAAAAAGTTATCTTCTCGGAATAGCCGAAGGAGAAAAAGCGGCGCTTTTGGGCTTCGTATCGACTGTTTCGGGGCGGGTACGATACATTGCCGACGGCATTTTGCACGATTCGTCGCTCGCGGACGACGTTTTGAGCATCGTTATCGAGCGGGTATGGCAAAAAGCGCCGCTTTTGGCGCGGCTCAAAAACCCTTTGGGCTACATAAATACCATTGCCTATAATTCCGCCATCGACCTGTTGCGGCGCCGAAAGGAGCTTCCTTTAAGGGAATCGGCGGCGAGCGCGGCTTTCGCGGACGCTTCGGCGGAAAAACTCGACGTTCTGCGCGCTTTGGAAAAATTGGACGCGGAGGAGCGCACGGTGCTTTTGTGTATCGCTTCCGCGGGATATTCTTTAAGCGAGTGCGCACGTCTGACAGGAATGACGAAAAAGATGTGTTTTACGCGCTATCGGCGCGCGAAAGAGAAATTCAAAAAATTTTACGGGGAGGCCGAAAGATGAAAAAATTGAAAAATTTATTTTCCGGGATTCAGGATCGGGAACAGCCCTTGGAGGAGAGGCATCTTCGCGAAATAGAATCCTTACAGGGCGTGCAGAGGGAAGAAAAAGCCTCAAAAGGCAAATCTCCCCGCGCAAAACGCGGCCTTTCCGTAAAACTCGTTTCGGCGGCTGCCTGCGCCGTGGCGGCGATATTCGTATGCACGTTCGCCTTTCGGGGACTGTTTCATAAAGACAATATGGAAACGGGAAACGGATCGGATTCCACCCATGCGCCGACAAACAGCGCTTCGGACGATCTGCGCGCTCTGCTCGCCGAGGGATACGAACAGGAAGCTCTCCTCACCGCGGTAGTCCGCTATATGGACAGGAATGCACGAGGAGAGGAAAACGGAGCCGTAAAACAGGCTTCCGCGGTGAGGAAAACCGTCGCCGCGGCATATGACGCGGACAGTAGGGGAATGGAGGAGAGCTATGCGCAGAACGGCAGCGATTCGGATTACGGCTTCGGCTTTGACAGCAGCACTGCGCCGCCCCCGGGACAAGACAGCGGCGAGGATATTTTTTCGGGGCTTTATCATTCGGGCGAGTACGAGAAAAAGCCGATCTATTATTATCCCATGAAGTCGATATTTCTCTCGCGCGGTATTGAATTTTATGTAAATACGCAGGCGGACACCTTTTTGACGGAAAAATGCGGAAAGGGAGAGCTGCGGGTGATCATTGCCTGGATGGAATCGGAAACTTTTTCGGATCAGGTGCTCCTTTGCGTCGTAGGGGAACGGGGGAGTTATTTTTCCGTAGATGAAAATTATGACGGGGTGTATTTTATATTTTCCGAGCATAAACGCATCGCCAACGGGATGCTCATCAAGGATTTAACTTCCTATCCCATCGGGCAGACGGTAATCGATCTTCGCTCGAACGAAGGGATGCTGTATACCTACGAATGGGTAGCAGACGATGGCGGAAAGATCGTCGGCGAGGATAGTTACTGCTATGAATATGCCGTGATTGCGGATAGTTATCGGACTGCGGATGTGGTGGAGCAGATCCGGCTGTCCGACTATACAGAGGAGTATCTCCTCGTCCGCCTTACGAACGCTCCGATCGCGGTCAAGCGGGAAAATGCGGCGGGAAGCGGGGAGATCTTGGGCTATGCGCTGCCTGCCGTCTACGGCGTGTATGATAAAAACGGAGAGTATTATGAAGTTCCCTGCGAAATCCGCGCCGAAGTTTCCGCCGACTGGACGGACGTTTCTCCCGACGCCCTTTCGGGGGGGAGCCTGTTGAAAATTTATTATTCGGCGATGGACAGTATGTACGGCAATCAGCAGACCATCGTCATCGTCACGGCGGAAAAACTCTGTCTTCCAAGTTGATACGAGCGATTTTGCCTTTGTCTAAAAACTCTCGCAAGTCAAACGTCTGCGGGAGTTTTTTTGAACGTAAACGGGATACCAGGTAAGCGATTATTGCATTTTTCTTTCTAGGGGCGAGTAAAATCGCTTGACAAAATCCGTCTGCGTATTATAATAAAAGCATGAAGAGAAACAGGGGGGAGTATGGATACTTTGAAGCTTCTCACGGTCGGCAACAGCTTTTCCGACGACGCAATGGAATACGTATGGCAGATCGCGTCCGCTCTCGGCTTTAAGAAAATCGAGCTCGGAAATCTCTACATAGGCGGCTGTTCGCTGGCGACGCATCGGGAAAACGCCCTTTCGGGCGAGGAGGTTTACGAATTTCGCACGAATACGGACGGCGTTTGGCGGACGGAAAACAAAAGCCTTGTCTACGGCGTGACTTTCCGCGATTGGGACGTCGTTTCCTTGCAGCAGGCAAGCCCTTTTAGCGGCAGGGAAGAAACGTACAACGAAGACTTGTTCTTCCTAGTCGACTTTATAAAGCGACGCGCGAAAAACCCGAATGTGAAACTCGTCTGGCATATGACCTGGGCGTATGCCAAGGACTCCGACCACGAGGCTTTTGCAAATTACGGACAAAACCAAGGCACCATGTATGAGATGATCATAAAAACGGTGCAAAAGAAAATTTTGCCGACAAACGTTTTTTCGACGGTAATTCCGTCGGGAACGGCGATCCAAAACGCCCGCACGAGCTTTTTGGGCGATTCCCTGAACCGCGACGGCTTCCATCTTTCGATACCCCTCGGAAGGTATGTCGCGGGATTAACGCTTGTGACGGCTGTGACGGGCGCGGATATTTCGCAAATCGCCTATGCGCCCGAGGGCGTTTCGGACGCCGAGAGAGCGACGGCGGTGGAGAGCGCGGAGAATGCCTGCCGCGCGCCTTTTGCGGTGACGCCGTCGCGGTATATGAAAAGGACTTTTGAGGAGAAGAAGGAGAATCGAGAATGAAGACGAACGGTAAAAAAATCTGTTTTTTGGGCGACAGCATTACGGAAGGCTGCGGGGCGAGCGCGCCCGAAAAAAACTTCGTATCCCTGTTCGCCGCCGCGCATCCCGACACGGCGGTGCATAACTGCGGGGTGGGCTGGGCGCGCATCCCGCCGCAAAAGACGCCTTTCAGTCCCGCCTGCGCGCATCCGTTTTACAGCCGCGTTTCGGCAATGCCGGAACGGGCGGATCTCGTCTGCGTATTCGGCGGCACGAACGATTACGGGGTGGGCGACGCGCCGCTGGGAAAGATAGGCGATAGGACGGAACGTACCTTTTACGGGGCGCTGTACGCGCTTTCCGTGTCCCTCCTCCATAAATATCCGAGCGGGAGAATCGTCTTTTTCACGCCCTTGCACAGAGCGGGAGAGGAAATCCCGCACGAAAAACCGGACGGCGGAAAAATTTTAAAGGATTATGTGCGGGCGATAAAGGAAAACGCGGAATACTTTTCTTTTCCCGTATTGGATTTATGGAGCGTTTCGGGCATTCAGCCCGCCGTTCCCGGGATGCGCGGACTTTTTATGCCCGACGGACTGCATCCCAACGATAACGGCTATCGAAGACTTTTTGAAATCGTCGATGCGTTTATCGAAAATTTGTAAAATACGGGAACTTTGAACGGGGGCGCCGCGCGCGAACTCGGAAGATTTATTTGAAAACGGGTGATCCGACGTACAAAAAAGGGCTGCCTTTTTAACACGGGCGGCTCTTTTTCGACTCTTAAAATTTTGTGACGCCTTTTATGAAAGAGGCGTTTTTTTCTTTTATAAACAACTTTGCAAAAGGCGAGGAGCGGACCAAACGACTGAAATAGAAAGACTCCTGCCCCGCTGTCGCTGCATTCCGCACCCCCTGAAAAGCCGCCGCAAAACGGCGCGCTTTTCCCCTGTGCTCTACGCATTCGAAGAGATGCGGGCAAGCGCTGCGATAAGCTCGCTTTGTCCGCCCCCGAAAATCGTTGATTCGAAGACTCCTCGCAAAGTCGTGAAAAATCGTCGCCTCCGATAATTTCTGCCTCCATCGTCGTCATAGTCCGTCCCGCGATACGGAAAAGCGCCGTATCAGGCGGCCATCCGCTCGCGGGAAGTTGTATTCTTTGCCGCAGGCGACCCCGGCGTTCGTTTGCCGAAAAAATCATTTTTGCGGGAATGTCGCCGTACTGCTTTATAAATTCTCCTAAGATGTCTTTTTCGGCTTTGATCGGCAACGGAAAGGTTCCTTAGGTTCCGCCGGGGCTTGCGAAAAACAAATTTTTCCGACAGGCGCGGCAAATCGAGCCTTGCGCCTCAGAAGAGGAAAAACGGCTCTTTTACCTATCGGACGCCGCGCCGTTTCCTAAAAATCCCGCCGTGCTTTACTGCGCACGGCGGGATTTTACGAAACTCAATTTTTCTTTTTATGCAAGATCATATAATCGACAAGGACGCAGATAGAGGCGCAGCCGAGGAGCAAAAACGCCATGCGCCAGAGGGAGTCGCGGTCGGTATCTCCCGCGCCGTATTCGGCGCGTTCCGCTTCGGGCGGCGCGCCGTTGAAATTCGTCACGTACGATTTGGGAATATAGCCTTTCCGCTCGGCGCCCGTTTCGTCCGTATAGGAAACGTAATAGTATTTATAATCCAGCCTATCGATCTCCCCCAATACTTCTACGGCCGCGTTTTTGGGCGGGGTACAGACGGTGAGAAGCTCGGTGAGGTAGGGATACTTATAAACGGGCACGGCATTGGTGAGATAGCCCGTGCCGTCTTTAAATCCGCTCGGCGGTTTGAGATAGTCGCTCTCGGGGATCTCCTTGCAATAGCGCTTCAAGATCAGCGCCGTCGAATAACTCCTGTTCGTTTCGTCGAATACGGCGATGAGGTTGTATTTTTCCGTTTCTCCCAGTTTAAGCGCCGTCTTCGGCTGCGTTTCCCGACGATAGGAGAGATAGGGAAAGACCTGCGCGCCCGACAGCGTCTGAATGTCGAATTCTACCATCAGCGCGTTTTCCGCCGTTTCGACGATGGAAAAATCGGCGTTTTCATTGCTGAAAATATCCTCGTCCGCGCCGTCTACCGCAATCGCCTTTACAGTGGGCAGGGGAACGTCGTACGTCTTTATCGCAAAATCGCCCTCGTAGAGGAGATAGACGCCTCCGTCCTCGATGCCGAACGCAAAGGAAATCGCCTGCGTTTCCGAAGTCTGGGAGTATACGAGAGTTTTGCTCAAAGAATATTTTTCCTGCGCATCTGCGCATACGTACAACTCGTTTTTATAGAGCGCGTAGACGGTTTCTTCGTAATCGACGGCGATCTGTTCCGCCTGCACGGGCACGGCGCCCGCCTCTTCTCCCGTGTCGGCGGGATTCATGAACGTTTCCTCGGTGAAGCGGAACACTTTGCCATCCGAATACGCGACGTAAAGCTGTCCGTAAACGTCCTGGGTCAACAGACGCGCGGTGTGCGATACGGAGGGCTTGGGGGTGGAATCGAGCTTCCAAACGCCGTCCGCGCCTTTGCCCGCCCGATAAAAATAATTGTTGTCCGTGACGAAATAATAGTTGCCGTATATGCCCGAAACGCCGACGAGGCTGCTGTTGAAGCCGCCGAATTCCTGCAATTTAGTTCCGAACGTTTCCCCGTCCGTCAGATCGTAAAGAACGGCCTCCGTGCCGTTTGCCGCCAACGCCGTTTTGCCGTCCGAGGCGAGAAGGGTGGGCGCAATCCCGCAGGGAATCGTCCGATAGCTGCCCGTTTTCGTGTCCAAAACGGAAAGGCGGTCGTTGCCGTTATCGGCAAAGAGGAGCAGATCCTCCGCAAGCACGGTTTTCCGCGCGCCCGAAAGGCGGTTTTTTGCCGGGGAGGAGGCGCAGATTTGATAATCGGTAAACGCCTCCTCTTCGGGAGAATAGCGGCGGATGCGGTCGCCGTCCACGACGTAAATAAAGCCGTCGTAAACGGAGATAGCGGAGAAGTCCCCCGCAAAGGATTCCAATACGCCGAAAGTGCTTAAATCGTAAATATACAAACTGTTCGCCGTATCCGTGTAATAGAGGATGCCGCTGTATACCGCGATGGAAACCACCGTTTCCGTGGAGGTCAGGGTGGGCGATAAGTGGAAATCCGTTTCCCGTTTTTCCGATTTATGCAGATATTTTCCCGAATCGGTGTAGAAAAGAACGCCGTTGTCGTGCGTGATCGCCGGCTTGGAGGTGACGGTGGAATCGGTCGCCTGCGTCGCCTGCGCGTTGTCGAGTCTGTTCAGCGTCGTCTTGAAAATGGGGGTGGGCGTGGCGGAAACGTTGGTAAAATAAATCGTATCCGAAAAAATCGTAAAGGAACTGCATACCAAATCCGTCTTTTCCGCTTTGAGAAGGGCGGGATCAAAGGCATAAAGGCAGGTGGACGCGTCGAGAAAGTACAAGGTCCCCTCTTCGGAAAATTGCAGTTTCGCTATCGTATTGTTCGCGGGGTCGGCGTTCGCCGTATGTTCATAGCGGCTGTATGCATCCGCTTTGCGATCGTATACATAAATAAAACTTCCGTCCGCAACCGCGGCGTACTCCTTTGTCACCGCGATGTCCGAGGGCGCGCTAAGCGGTAGGTATTCTTCGTAAGAAGAGGGCAGGAGCAACGAATCCTCCGCTTTCCCGTCGGAAAGCGTCTGCGCGGTTTCCCTTTCGGTATTTCCCGTATTCTCCGTTTCGGCGCGCGCAAAACCCGCTTCCCGACCGCCAAAGGGGGAAGCAAGGAGCATACTTGCGCATAAAATTACCGTCAGCAAACGTTTCATATTCAAATTATACCATAATACGACAAAAAACGCAACAGATTGAGAAACTATTTTCCGCGTCGGCAGAGCTTTCCTTATCCCGGCTGTTCGTTGCGGAAAATAGAGCCGTTCGCGGATATTATGTGCGAACGGCGAACGTTTTAGCGATAATAAAAAGAATAAAGGTTTAGGAAAGGGAGAAGTTTGGAAGAAATTTAAGAGGAAAGAAGTATTTTAGAGAACAGGGCGACCGCGAGGACGCGAGAGGAAGTTTTTTTCGGATTTCAGACCTTTTCGCTCTTTCAGGGCAACTATAAATCTCATAAATGTTCATTATTCTTTAAAACAAGTAAATATATGTCAAGTTTAATGAGGTGTATCGCGTTTAAATGTAAACAAATGTTTGTTATTTTAAAAAAAATTGGCAGAAGAAGCTGGACAAACGGAAAAATTATGCGATAATAATGGCGTCCTGAGGAGCGGGATATAGAAAAGGGAGGAAACGGAAATTGGATACTTACGTAAAGGCGGTTTTATACGTATATCCGCGGCTGGAAAAAATAGAGAAGGATTACGAGGAGCATATCAAAAACAAGGCGTTTTTATCCTACGACTATCGCTCGGCGACGGAAGTTCTGACGGAATATATCGCGGGGGAGATCATTCGAAAAAATCTCATCGGGGAGTTGAAGGGAAGGGTGGACCGCGCTTTGGAAAAACTCTCGACGGAGGAAAAGTTCCTGTTGGAACTTCGCTATTTCGGAAGGAAGAAGGCGCTGGCGGAATACTGTGGAAAGTGCGTCCGCAAGAGTATGGGCAGCGAGCGCAATTACTATCGGAGGCAAAATCGGACTTTGGGGAAAATCTCTGCCCTTCTGAAACTGGGCGGATTGACGGAAGAATACTTTTTGCGGGAATATGCCTGCTTCGGCTGGCTGGCGTCGGTTTGCCGATATATCGACGAGGGCAAAGAGGATGCGGCGTCCGCTCGGGAAAAATCGCTCTTCCGTTTTCTCGGCGGCGAAACTATGCCGCGGCAGGTCGGCGAATGGCTGGGGAAAATCGGAAAGCCGGAAACGGAGGAAAATGGCAGGCAAGAAGAAACGGAACGCGCGAAGAAGCTATAAGAAGCGCTAATAGATTGAGGGGCAGACAAAGAAAGGGACGCAAAAAAAGCGCCGCGCGGCGCTTCGTGAAAAAGTACGGGGAATTTAAAAAATAAAAGGATTTTCTCGTTTTCGAAAGATTTGTCGGGCAGGAGAATAGCGAACTTCCGTCAGGGCGTTTCGCTATTGTGAGGGATAAAAATCGCGAGAGAAAGAAGAACGGCTCGCGGAAAAAGAAGGTAGGGAGCAGGTCGGATAAAAGCGGGGCGAAGCAAGAAGGGGAGAGAAAGGATGCCTCTTATCTTCTTGATTTTCAAGGAGCGGGCGGGCGTTTATTTTTCCGCTTTCTCGGGAAAGGACACAAAGCGCAAAAAGAGCCGGAATGTCTTTCTTTTATAAACAAGGGAAAAACAGGCGTTTCTGTCTTAGAGAAAGCAGTATAAAGATTCGTTAAGAAAGAGTATGGAGGTTTCCGCTTGGCAAAAGGGAGAAAGTACGTCGTTCCCGCCTTATAGAAAGCGGAGGAGAGAGTCGGTAAGAAAGAGCTTCCTGATACTTTCGGTCGGCAAGGAGGGAGAGCGTTACTGCCGCCTTCAATTCGGCGGACGGAAAAAATGGGGCGGAGAGAGAAAACGTCTTTCACTTTCGGTTTTCGGAATAGAAAAGGTCTGAAAAAAAGAGAAAAAATTGCCGATTCGATTCACGGAACGAAAAAGACCTGGCGGAAAAGGAGTGTCGCTTTCGATTCATAAAGCGGGAAGAGAATAGGAAAAAGCGCTTTTTGTTTTCGATTTATAAAGTAGGGGCGGACGACAGGAAAAAACGAAAAAAAGTGTTTTTTGTTTCGGAGGGACATGGCAAACGATAGAAAACGAATACGAAAATATCGACTTTTCCGCTCGCAGGAGCCGATACCAAGAAAACAGTTGCTTTTCCTTTTGAGGAAGGAGATTCGGAAATAATCGAAAAATATCGGGGTTCGCTTGATCGGATAGGTCGATACAGAAATGTTTGGAAAACAGTTGCTTTTTGATTTGGATAGGCGGAATCGGAAATAACGGGAAACTGTTTGTTGTTCCTCTCGATTGCCTGGGCGGAAAATGCGGAAGTACTGAAAAAGTGTTTTTGCTGCCGCTAAGAAGAGCGTCGGAAGAGAGGATATGTTTATTCTTCCGATTCGTAGGGCGGTTTTTTGGGAGGGCGGAGGATGAGGGCGGCGATGACGGGGACGAGGATGCACAGCAGCACTAAAATGGCTATCTGCGCGGGCGGCATCGTTTCCTTATCCCCGAAGTTTCCGGCGTCCGTCGCCGATTCCTCGGACGTGTGGTTGTCGTATTCTTCGTTGAGCTCGTAAGACAGATCCGCGGGCTTGGGGATATATCCGAACGTTCCTTCCCGCAGCACGTAACAATACGTTTTCGAACCGACCCTATATTCTCCGTAATAGGAACAAGTGACCGTAATGCTGGAAAGAAAGCTGTCGTCTTTGAGGGACGGCGACGCGTCTTCTATGTAATAGGTGACGTCAAACGTATAGTAGAGATAGGGACGGTCGGGCGTATAGTCGACAAAAGTCAGATCGGCAGTCTTGCAATATCCCGTAATTTTCTGAGTATGGGGACCGTCGGAGAGATATTCCACATAGGAGTATCTTACGCCCGTAGACAGCACCCGCACGTAATAAGTATAAGGCAGGACGAAAAGCCCGCTCTTGTCGTTTTCTTCGGAGTATAAATATACATCCTCCGAACGGATACAGGCATAGCCCGCGTCCTCCGCTTTGGTCGGAAAATACCCCGATGGGGAAAATCCGACCCCGATGAAATATAATAGCGGCAGCACTGCCGACAAAATAAACTTTTTCATGCTTTCTATTATAAAAATACAAGGATAGTCCTTTTTGACCGATTGGCGGGAAATATGAGAGAAATTGTAGAAAGGCTCCGCGAAATAGAGCGGGAGCAGGAAAAACGGCGACGGGAGGATAGGCTTGCCTCCTACAACGCGGGAGAAAAAAAACACGAAAAGCAACTGGCTTTTCATAAGTGCGCAAAGCGCAATCGCTGGGTATTCGGCGGCAACCGCTCGGGAAAGACGGAGTGCGGCGCCGTGGAATGCGTATATATGGCGCGGGGAATACATCCCTATCGAAAAAACCGTCAAAACGTCTGCGGTTGGGTGGTGTCTTTGTCCGCACAGGTGCAGCGGGACGTGGCGCAGAAAAAGATCCTTTACTATCTGCGCAGGGACTGGATCGAAGAGATCGTCATGCAGAGCGGGCGCAAAGATTCTCCCGAAAACGGCGTCATCGATTTCATCCGCATCAGAAACGTGTTCGGGGGGAGTTCCGTCATCGGCTTCAAAAGCTGCGATCAGGGGCGGGAAAAGTTTCAGGGCGCTTCGCTGGATTTCGTCTGGTTCGACGAGGAACCGCCCAAGGAAATTTACGAGGAGTGCCGTATGCGCGTCATCGATCGTCGGGGGGACATTTTCGGCACCATGACGCCCTTGAAAGGGCTGACCTTCGTCTACGAGGATATTTTTCTCAATCGGAGGGGCGACAGCGAGGCGTGGTACGAGTTTATGGAATGGAGCGACAATCCCTATCTCGCCCGCGAGGAGATCTCCCTTTTAGAGCGCTGTCTGGACGAAAAACAGCTGCAATCGAGGCGGTACGGGCGGTTCGCTTCCTCTTCCGGACTCGTCTATCCCGAATTCGACGAAAGGATCCACGTCATTCCGCCCTTCCCCCTGCCCCGAGAGTGGCAAGATACTATTTCCATAGACCCCGGACTCAACAACCCGCTCTCCGCGCATTGGTATGCGGTCGATTACGACGACAACGTATACGCGGTGTACGAGCATTTCGCCGCGGGCAGGGACATCGATTATCACGCCGAGGAGATCAAGCGCATCTCCGCTATGCTCGGCTGGCATACCGACGGCAAGGGACGGCTGCGGGCGCTCATCGACAGCGCGGCAAAGCAGCACACCCTGTCGGGCGTGAAGAGCGTCTGCGAACTTTTCTACGAACGGGATATTCTCGTCAATCCCGACGTCGATAAGGATCTCTTTACGGGTATCGCGCGGGTAAAGAGCTATCTGAACGCGAAAAACGGGCTGCCTAATCTCTATATCTTCGACAATTGCGTGAATCTTATCCGCGAGCTCAAAGGATATTACTGGGGGAGCGGGGACGTGCCGAGAAAGAGCGACGATCACGCGCTGGACGAGCTGCGCTATTATCTGATGTCCCGACCGAAAAAACTGCCGCCCGAAACGGAAAAGACGACCGTTCAAAAAGACAAGGAAAAGCGGTGGCGGAAAATCGCGGAAAAAAGGCGGGGCTCGCTCGACTGAACGCCGAAAAGAGCGTTTTTTTGAAAAAATTTTAAAAATGACGGGGGCAGGTATTCGGCGAGAGAAATAAACGCAAAAACAAGGAGGAAAAAATGGAGAAAAAGGGGAGCCGCGAAAAGATCGGGGACGCATTGCTGAAAGTGGCGCTCGGCTGCCGCGTGGAGGAAGTGACGGAGGAATACGCCGACGTGGACGGCGCGCTGAAACTGACAAAGCGAAGAAAGACGAAAAAGGACATTCCGCCCGACCTGAAAGCGGTGCAGCTATTGCTCGGGGAAACGGAACCATCCTATTCCGATTTGTCCGACGAGGAGCTGGAAGCGGAAAAAAACAGGCTCTTAAAACTTTTGAAAGAAGAAAAAGAGGACGAAAACGGCAGAAAAAAAGCGCGCGCTTCGGCTTTGAAAAAAGAAGGCGCAAAGAGCGGGGAGAACGAGAGCGCGAGTCGCGGCAAAAAGGTATGCACGGAGAAGGAAGAGAAAAAGAGCGCAATGAACGGGGATAAAGAGCGCACAGAGTGCGAAGAAGAAGGAATCGCAAAGGGCGAGAACAGGGAAGGCGCAAAGAACGGAGAAAAAGAAAACCCGAAACTCGGGGAAAAGGCGTGTAGGGAGAACGTAGAGGAAGAGAACGCGAAACTTGGGGAAAAGAACGGAGAGAAAGCGCACGCAAAGAGCGAGGAGGGGGAATGTGTAGATAGCGAGGAGAAAGAAAGCGCAAAGGACGAAAAAACGGAGAATCGGAAGAGGGGTAAAAAATGCGGCTTGTCTGCGGACGCTTCGGGCGCTCTCAAAAAAACGGCGGCAAAGAAAAAGCCCGCCGTCAAAAAGGCGGGCGACGGCGAAGCGCCGAAAAGGAAAAGCCCGGCAAAGCGGAGAGTCGTGAGGAAAAAGACGGACGAAAGTCGATGAGCGGCGCGACAAGAGCACGAAGCGGGCAGACGTCCGCAAGGCGCCGAAAAAAAGATCGTGCGAAAGGGAGGACAGCAAATGGCGTTTGAAAACAACGAAACGGAAGAAGAAAAGAAACTTCGGGAGGAAAAGGCGCGGGCGAAAATCGCCGCGGAAGTCACCGCCGATTTCGAGAGAAGGCGGGAGGAAAGGCGTTCGATCGAAAGCGGGTGGCTGCTCAACATGAACTTTTTGAGCGGCAATCAATATTGCGACGTATCGCCGCAGGGCGGAATTGCGGAGGAGGACAAGAGATTTTATTGGCAGTCGCGCAGAGTGTTCAATCACATCGCGCCTACGATCGACACGCGGATCGCCAAGTTGACGAAAATGCGTCCCGCTCTGCACGTGCGCGCCTTTTCCGATGAGGAAGGGGACGTTAAAGCGGCGAAACTCGCTTCGGGCGTTCTCGATTATGTGGGCAGGCGCATCGGACTGGACGAGGTCGTCGCCAATGCCACGCTTTGGTCGGAAACGTGCGGCAGCGCGTTTTACAAGGTCGTCTGGGACGAGAGGGGCGGGAGGCAGGTCGCCGTCGACGCGCAAGGGCTGCCCGTGTACGAGGGGGAGGCGGACGTGGCGGCGGTGTCGCCGTTCGAGATTTTCCCCGATTCTTTGGGCGCGGAGAGCCTCGCGGAAGTGAAGAGCCTGATTCACGCGCGGGTCGTACCCGTGGAGTACATTGCGGAAAAGTTCGGCGTGGTTTTAAAGGGCAGGGAAATTATCGGACCCGTCGCGGCGGGGTACAGCGAGCCGTCGGGCGCTAAAAATCCCGCCCTGCAAACGGGCGGCAGCCGTCTGCCGACGGAAAACGGAGAGATTCTCATCGAGCGATATACGTGCCCGAGCGCGGAGGAAAAGGACGGGCGTTTAGAGATCGTCGCGGGCGGAAAACTTTTGTATCTGGGCGTCCTGCCCTATTTGAGCGGAGAGCGGGGAGAACGGGGCTTCCCGTTTGTCAAGCAGGACTGTATACGGCTGCCGGGCGCGTTTTTTGCAAGCAGCATCATCGATAGACTCATTCCCGTTCAGCGGGCGTACAACGCCGTGAGAAACCGAAAACATGAGTTTCTCAATCGGCTTTCCATGGGCGTTCTGACGGTGGAGGACGGGTCTGTGGACATAGACGAGCTGACCGAGGAGGGACTGTCGCCCGGAAAAGTGCTGGTGTATCGGCAGGGGGGCAAACCGCCCGAAATGCTGGACTGCGGCGACGTGCCCGCTCAGTTCGAGGAAGAGGAAACGAGGCTGGAAAAGGAGTTCGTGCTGATCAGCGGCGTCAGCGATCTTTCGCAAAACTCTACGCCCGCGAGAGTGACGAGCGCTTCGGGATTACAGCTGCTCTTGTCGCAGGACGATTCGAGACTGGCCGCGACGACGGACAACATTTCCCGCGCCGTGAAAGAAACGGGAAGGCAGATACTGCGGCTGTACAAACAATTCGCGGGCAGCGCGAGGCTTTTGACGCTGACGGGCGAAAACAAGAAAACGCAGGTATATTATTTCAACGCCGCGGAACTGTCCGCAAACGATATCGTTTTCGAATCGGAGGACGCCGTGACGCCCGAACAGAAACGGGAAACTTTGATGAAGCTTTTTGAGGCGGGACTATTGACGGACGAGGACGGAAAACTGTCCGAAGAAAACAAAAACCGTATTCTGGAAGCGTTCGGATTCGGCTCCTACGAGAACGCGAAAAACGTTTCCGCTCTGCATATCGCTAAGGCGGACGAGGAAAACCTGACGATGAAATCGGGCGCCGTAGAGCCTGACGATTACGACGATCACGAGCTGCATATCGCGCGGCACGTCCGGTTTCTCCTCTCCGAAGAATTCAGAAGGCTCTCGGATATATCCTTGAAAAAACGCTGTTCCGAGCACATCGAAGCGCACAGGAGGCTGGCGAAAAACGACGAACGGGAAACGCAAAACGGGGAGGAAAGCTCCCAAGGATAAAGACGGGGCAGGTATGCGTCGAACGCAAAATATTACAAAGAAACGAAGGGGCGCGCCCAAACAATCCATCGTAGATGCAAGGCGCGAAAGAACATAAAACATAAAAGGAAAATCAAAAGGAGGATCTCAATATGAAAAAAGAGGATAACGTTTGCGAAAACGCGGTTCCCGAAACGGAGCGCGCCGCGGAGGCGGAAAGGGAAAAGGGCTCGGCGGTTTTGGGAAAATTCCGTTCCGTAGATGCCCTCGCGGAGGCATACGGCGCTTTGGAGGCGGAGTTTACCCGTCGCAGTCAACGCCTGAAAGAGCTGGAAAAACAAGCGGATAATTTTCATTCGGCGCTTTCCGCAGATTCTTTGACAGCGGCGGAAAAGCCGCAGAAAAAAGAAGTCGGCGAGGAGGAAAAATTTTTGCGAGCCTCGGACGGCGAAGAAAAGGAAATTTTTGAAACGCCGTCCGCGAATTGTGGGAAGGGGAAGGAAAATTCGGGGGTTTCTTCTCTTTCCGACGGAAAAACAGTCGCCGCGCCCGTTCCGGATACGGAAGGGGGAAAACCCGCTGTGCCTCAAAAGCCTCCCGCGAAAGAGCGGGAACCTGATTTTTTTAAAGCGCAGGCGAACAAAGGCGCGGAAGAAAGAGCGTCCGAAGAAAGAGCGTCCGAAGAAAGAGCGTCCGAAGAGGACCTCTATCGGGCCGCCTGCAATTCGGAAGCGTTGAGATTGAGAATTATCGGGGACTATCTCGCTTCGCTCAGGAGCGCCGACGCGCCCCTGATGCGCGGGGGAACAGCTGTCTTTGCCGCTCCGCCCGTCAAAGCGAAATCGATCGCGGATGCGGGAACTATGGCGCTTTACTATTTCAAGAAGGACAAGTAAGAAAAGATCTGTAAAAGAGGCGAAAGTCGGAGGGATAAAACAGAAAAAAGCGGGCGGCGCACGTTTTCGAAGAGCGAAGAATTTAGAGTTTAAAAAGGGCGGGACGAACGAAAAACGGGGAGAACGGGAAAGTTTACAGGGAAAAAAGGGGATTACAGAAGGAAAACGGAGAAGTTTCCTTGGGAAAGGGCGCGGCAACCTGCAAAGGGTGGGAGAAATTTCGTTGGGACAAAGTGAAAACTTGCAAAGGATGAGGAGAGCTTGATGGGAAAAAAGTAAAAACTCGTAAAGGAGGGGGAGAACTTGGTTTTGAAACAAAGTGAAAACTCGTAAAAAGCAGGAAGACTTCGTCGAGAAAATGTGAGAGCTTGTAAGGGGAAGAGAAACTTTCGACGGGGTCGCGGGCTTTACTTAACTATATAAAGAGCTCCGACAATCGCCGAAAAGGGGTTATTCGTTTCCCTATAAAAAACGAAACGATTTTATTACAAGGAGAAAATTTATTTATGGTTACAATGGAAACCGCAGACAATGCGTTGAAATCTTTTTATCTGGATGCCGTCAGCGAAGCTTTGAATTTAAACGTCAATCCGCTTCTGGCGCAGATCAGGCAGTCTACCGCGGACGTTTGGGGAAAGGACGTGCGGAAACTCGTGCGATACGGCGTCAACGGCGGTATCGGCGCGGGCACTGAAACGGGAACTTTGCCCGCCGCGGGCGGAAACAATTACGTGCAGTTCGTCGCGTCGCTGAAAAATCTTTACGGCACCATCGAAATTTCCGACAAGGCGATGCGCGCGTCCGCAAACAACGAGGGAGCTTTCGTCAACCTCTTAAACGACGAAATGCAGTCTTTGGTGAGAAGTTCCGCCTTCAATTTCGGCAGAATGCTCTATGGCGACGGCTCGGGAAAGCTGTGCGAGGTCAGCGCGATCGATTCGGGCAACAAGATCACCGTGGACGGCGTGGCGGGCATCGCGGAAGGAATGATCATCGATTTCTACACCTCTTCGGGGGCGATGATCAGCGGCGCTATGGGAAGGACCGTTCTCTCCGTGGACCGTGCCGAAAAAATCATCGTCGTGGACGGCACCGCTTTGAGCACGACGATCGTGCCCGTGGGATCGGAAGTGATTTTGCAGCATTCGCATGACTGCGAAATTACGGGACTTGGAGCGATTTTCTCCGATTCCGACACTCTGTACGGCGTAGACCGCACGGCGCATCCCTGGATGAAGCCGTATGTCAAGACCGAGGCGGGAATGCTGGACGAGAACATCCTGCAAACCGCCATCGACACGATCGAGGAAAATTCGGGGAGCAAGGTCAATTTCATCGTCTGTTCCTGGGGCGTCAAACGTGCGCTGGTCGCCTACTACAATCAATACAAGACGTATGCGCCGACGATGGAGATCAAGGGCGGATACAAGGCGCTCAGTTTCAACGGAATCCCCGTCGTCGCGGACAGATTCTGCCCCGCGGGAACGCTGTATATGCTCAACACGGACGATTTCTGTCTGCATCAGCTCTGCGATTGGCAGTGGCTGGAAAACGAGGACGGAAAAATTCTTAAACAGATCGCGGGCAAACCCGTATACACCGCGACCCTGGTGAAGTATGCGGAGCTCGTTTGCAGCCGTCCCTTCGGACAGGGAATGTTGACGGGCGTCGAAGAAATGTAAAAGACCGTCGGGGCGGAAGGAGGCGTCGGCGCTCGCTTTCCCTCCGCCCCGAACTTTTTAAGGCAATCGCACAATGCAATCGAGCGGGAATTGAAAGAAATTTTATCTATGAAAAGGCGGGGCGATAGGCGGCGCCGCCATTAGAAAATTCAACGCATCGGGGCGTAAAATTTGTCAATTCCCGCGACATAGGATATTTGTGCGGCGCTGCCCGAACGGCAAGGGGACTCCGAGCGCGCGGCGAACGAAAAAAATCCCTTCGCGCGCGCCGGGAGTCCGTAAATCTCAAAGAGAGAAGGAGGAAAAAGGAATGACAGTCAAAGAAGCGATCCTGTTGGCCGCGGACGAGATCGGCGCGGGGGAACGGGTGCGAGCCTATTTCGAGAACAACGCGGAAACGGGAAAAAAGGAAACGGAAATGCTTTTGCGGTGTTTTAACATCGTGGAGAACGAATTGGCGCTCGATTATCTGCCCCTCTATGCGGAGGAGGAGGTCTTTGCGGAAACGGGCGCCGTGCGTTATGCCGAGCTGACGAGGCCCGCCGTGCGCATATTGCGCGTGAGGGACGAATGGGGAAATGCCGTTCCCTTCAAATTGTTTCCCGAGTATCTGAAAACGCAGCCCGGGAAAGTAAAAATCGTTTACACGTATACGCCCAAGGAAAAGACGGCGGAGGAAAGCTCCGATTATATTTTACAGGCGTCGCCCCGTCTGTTCGCCTACGGCATGGCGAGCGAATACTGTTTCGCCTGCGGCTTATACGAAGAAGGCGGCGCGTGGGACAAAAAGTATAAGGACGCGTTGGCCGCGGCGTACCGATCGCGGCCGTCGAAGGTCATGCGTTCGAGAAGGTGGGCGTGAAATGTTTACGAAAAAAGAATTTCCCGACGTGAAAACGGCGGTGAAAAGAGTAAAATTCGAAAAATTCGCAGTCGGGGACGCGAGCGGCCGCGGCGTTCTTTGCGGGACGGGAGGCTGCAACTGCGATTGTTCGGGCGGAAAGATTGCGCCCTGCGTCGGGCTGACCGATTACCTTCTTTCCTCGGTCGGCAATCCGTCTGTTCCCAATCCGCACGATCCGCCCGCGGTCTTTGCACTCTTGCCCGATATGGACGCAAACGGGGAGAGGACGGAGCGCGTCGTGTTCGTTTCCAAAAGGGGATTGGCGTATCTCTACAACGATACCCGACAAGAATTCGAATACGCCATGCGCGTGTTCGATTCCACGCCGAAGATTTTGCCCGTATACGCCGCCGACGGCGGGGCGAAACTCGCGTTCTGCTCGTCGGAGGGCATCCTGCTCTTTGACGGGGATTCAAAGTTTTCGTCCGTATACGCCCGGGGATCGGACGCGGCGTGCGTCTTCCACGAGAGATTGTTTTTCGCCGAAAAGCCGTTTACCCTGCGATACTCGGCTCCCCTTGACGCCTCGATGTTCGCGGACAGCGCGGACGAAGGCGGGTATGTCCGGCTCCCCTCGACGGGCGGAGAGATCGTGGGATTGGAGGAATGGAGGGAGTCGATCTATATCTTTCGGGAAAGGGGAATCGAAAAGCTGAACGCCAAGGGCGCGGCGCGGGATTTTTCGCACGAAACGCTCAGTTACGGCGGCGGAAAAATCTTCGGGCGGTCGATCGGAAAATGCGGGAAACATATTCTCTTTCTCGCCGAGGACGGCGTTTATGCGTTCGACGGCAGTGAGGCGCGGCGGAGTTGTACCGAACTGTCCGTTCGCCCGATTGCAGGGGGGCAGGGGATTGAACACGGCTCTTTTGCGGGCAGATATTTCCTTCGATACCCCGACGCGGACGGAAAAACAAAATTGCTGGTCTACGACGAGGCGACGGAAAAAGCGTATTTTTCCTTCGCTTCCGTTCAGGGGATCTCCGAAACGGAAAAAGGCTTGCTCTGTTTTTCCGATCAAAAATTGCGTATGTTTGCCGTAAACGGGAGTCTGCCCGCGGGAGAAATCCGTTCGTTTTGCGCGGAAAACACCGATTTCGGCGTCGGCGGGCGGAAGCTGTGGAAAACGCTGCGCTTGAAGGGACGAGGAAGCTGTCTTATCGAAACGGAAAACGAATCGGAAACTAAGACGTTCGAGGTAACTTTCGAACGGGGCGAAGCGAGAGCAAAACCGCTTTTAAAAGGAGAAAATTTTTCTTTAAATATAATTTTAGGGGAAAATTCTTTCGTTTCGGGCGCGGAGATGGAATTCGTCCTCATCGGCTGAGGGGACGAGCGTTCGTCGGCATAAACAGAATTTTTCGGATCGGAAGGCGTTTTTTTGCCGTGGCAAAGCGCGAAATGCCGGGAAATGCGGCGCGGCGAACAGACAAGGAACGAGGCGGCGGGGAAAAAGGACAAAGGGCGAGGCTGCGAGCCGAAGCGTTTTAAAAAACGATTTTTAAAAAAGGCGGCGGGCAGGAGCGGAAAAGGAGGAAACACGGAGATGACGATAGACATTATTTCTTATACGGACGAGCAATTTGCGGCGATGACCGAGGAACAGATACTCGAAGTGGAAAGCGTACAGCTGAAAAAAAATCGGCTCACGAAAAAACTGGGGGAGGAAAAGCGGACGGAAAAATTCCGACTGCTGAAAGCGGGGATATTCCGTTCCCCCGTCTGGGAAAAAATCTGTACCGCATTGGAGGAGAGCTATGAACAAGAGGTGGAGAATCTGCGGGACGGGCTGCTGTTTTATCTTCGCTTTGCGTCTAAACCGGACGCGGGCGCGGAGGCGCCTTACACCGTCGATTATTCGTTCACCTACGAGCAGCGGATGCGCGTCGTCAGGGCATATTACGACGGCGCTTATACGGACGCTAAACTGAAATTCGAGGCGTTTCAGGCAGACAAGGTTGCGGTGAATTATCTCGGGGAACTGTATGCGCCCCTCTACGAACTATACGCACAGCAGGCGGATGGAGCATAGTTTTTTTGCGGCGAGTCGGAAATTTTCGGCAGGGCAAAGGCAAGGGCAAAGGCAAGGGCAAAGGCAAAGGCAAGGGCAAAGGCAAAGGCAAGGGCAAAGGCAAGGGCAAAGGCAAGGGCAAGGGCAAGGGCAAGGGCAAAACAAATCTCAGGGAGAGAATGCGGAAAAAAATGCGTCTTTGAGAAACGCGCGGAAAGGCAAAAAATAGGCGCGGGAAAAATAGAGAAAGGAAATAAAAAACTTCGAAAGGAAAGATACGGAAAAACAGGGAAAATCGATGGTTAGAAAGAGCGGGGATTTTATCTATCGACGATGACGGCGTAAAGCGTATTCTCTTTTTGAAAAAACGGGAAGGCGCGGGGAAAAAGGAGGTTCGAGGGGAAGAAAAGAGCGGATTTAAGAAAAAGCGCCGACAGAGAAAAGCCTCTCTACGCAAGAAAATTCCCTTTGCGTTTTTTGCCGACGGAAGCCGAAAGAACGAAGCAAAAGAAAAAAACGGGGCGGGAAGGAGTCAAACGGGACTTCTTCCCGCTTTTTTCGCAAAAAATACTTTACAGGAAAGAGTTTATGTTGTATAATAGAAGCGAAATACAAAAGCGCGAAGCGTTGATCGGTATTTTGCCCCATTTCAATATAACGTCAGTTGCGTTATATTATAGAAGAAAAGGAAAAAGCTTTCTATGAGATATACGATTCAATCCATTAAATACGTCTTTAAAAATTTTTTCTACATATTTCCTTTGGCGCTGCTCCCCGCTCTGTTTCTGTCCTTTTCGCTCGATAAGGACGCGATCAGTCGGGTGCTGACGTCGTATTTTACGGGAGAACCCAGCGCTTCTTTTCCCGACATTTTCCGCGCCGTTTCCATTTTTAATTTCCGCTCGTTGAAGGCGTTTTTTGCGGGACTCGCGGGGGTCGTTCTGATGGTCTTATGTACGGCGCTCATTTTTGCTTTCGTTGAAAAACATATGCGCATCGGCAAACGCACGTTCAGCGGAATCTTCTCCAAACTCAACGACAATCTGATCTCCACGTGCGGGATCTGTCTGCTTTACGTGCTACTTTACGAGGTCTGGGCGCTGATTACCTCCGCGCTTTTGTTTTTGGTGATGATACCGGAAACCGTCGGAGTCGTCTACGTGCTTTCCGTCATCGTGTTTTTCGGGATGCATTTCGTCCTTTTATACATCGTTTCCATTTTTTATCTGTGGCTCCCCTGCCTCCAAATCACCGGCTTCCGCGCCTTCGAAGCGCTGCGCTATTCCTATCAGCTGGTGTCGCCCGTAAAGAAGAATATCGTCTTCGGGCAGTGGATCAGCGTGACGCTGGCGGAAGTATTACTGGGACTTTGTTCCCTCTTTGTCCCTGGAAGAGTGGCGGGCTTTGCTTTGGCGACGGTTTCGTACGCGCTGATGACCGCGATATTCTGCGTGCGTATGCAGGTGGTCTATTTCGACCGCGCGCAGCTGGAAAGGGCGGATCTCAAACGCTATTATCATTTTTAAAAATTTTAAGCGGTCGGGCGAAAGCCTTTAAACGATCGCTCGCCGGGATTTTGCGCGGCGGGATTTTTGCAAACTTCCGCGGGTTGAAACGGATAAAAAGAACTGCCTGAAAACGGGCAAGGAGAAGGATTATGCGGTTTCGGAACAGTACGAGATTACTGATTGAGAATTTTAAAAACGTTTATAAAATATTGCTTTACAAACTGGCTATCGCGGTGGTGGCGATCGCGCTCTCCTGCGCGCTGCTGCTTCCGAACCTTTGGGACATCGTCCACAGCGCGGAAGTCACTAACCTCATCGACATCGTCAAGGACTTTTTCCGCGCGCTCGTCACGGGCGACAGTCAATTCCTCGCGGGCTTTCAGGAACAGTTCAAGACCATGGGCACCGCGCTGTTGAAATTACTGGATTCGAGAATGTCGAAAATCGTCTGGTCGGTGGTCGGCTGCGGCGTCGTTTATCTTTTGGAACGCTTCCTCGATACGCTGTGCTATTTCTCGATCGGCAGTATCCTCAACGACAGAATGGCGACCTATGCGGAAACGCCGTTTGCCGCCGCGTATATCAAAAATCTCGGCAAGGCGAGCATTTACAGCATCGTATACGTCCCCGTGGTATTTTTATTCGACGTGATGACGATAGGACTCTGCTATTTTCTCTTTTTCTATCTCCTGGCGTTCAACGTCCTCGCCTCTCTGTTCTTCTCTATGACGTTCATCGTGCTCTGTCAGGCGCTGAAACTGACGATTACGTCCATGTGGCTGCCCGCGATGGCGGCGGATAATATGAGCATCGGTCAGGCGATGCGCTTCGGGGATAAACAGCAGAAAAAACAGTGGAAAAAGGTGTTTTCCACCTACGTCGCCACCATCTATATCATCATTATCATCAACGTGATCGGCGCTGTCTGCACGTTTGGCAGCGCGTTGCTGTTGACCGTGCCCGCTTCCTTTATGCTCTTTATCTGCGAGCAGTTCGTCAACTATTACACGGTGCAGGGCAAGCGATACTTCATCACCTATGACAGGATCGCCATCAACCGCGACCGCGGCGACAGCGAGCATTTCTTCGAAACGGTGGAAGATCCCGACGACTTTTCCATTCTTCCCGAAGGGGAATATACGGGGGAAGGTTCGGCGCCGAGCGATCTCGAAAATGCGGAAAGAATCGCGGCGGATCTGGAAGAACAGCTCCAAGCGGCGGACAGACAGCTGGAAGAGGCGTTGAAATCGAAAGCGGAGTTGAACGCGGAAAAAAAGGCGGAAAAGAAATCCGCCGCGAATAAACGCAATAAAAAAGAGGAGATCGCGCGCCGCTTGAAAAACGACGGCGTGACTGCGCGGGAAGGGCAAGCGGACGGAATCGTTCCCGCCGACGCACATTCGGAGGAAACGAATCGCACGGAGGAGAGTATCCCCGAGGCGGAAAATAGAGAAAACGCCGATGCGGCGCCCGCGGAAGAGAAAGGGGACCTTGAAACGGGAGCGGACGAGAGGGACCCTGAGCCCGGGAAGGAAGAGAAATAAGGCGTTCCTGCCCGAGCGAGGCGGAGCCAAAGATCGGCTCGGAGGAAAAAAAGACGGGCATAAGGGCGGAAAGCCCTTTTCGCCGCGGCGGGGAATAGATCCTGCCGCAAGAGAATATAATGGTAAGGTGCGCCGAATGATTCGGGGCGCGGAAAAGCAAAAAAATTTCAGGCATTCGAGGAGAAATATATGAATTATCAGGCAAATTATGAGAAGTGGCTTTCCGATCCTCGGCTTTCGGACGAGGGCAGAAAAGAATTAAGGGAAATCGCGGGCGACGAAAAGGCGAAGGAATACCGCTACGGCGGCGAGCTGGAATTCGGCACCGCGGGGATGCGCGGCATCATCGGCTACGGCATGAACATGATGAACGTCTACACCGTCATGCGCGCCACGCAGGGGCTTGCCGAGTTTATTAAGGAACTCGGGGAGGACGCCGTCAAAAGCGGAGTCGTCATTTCCTACGACACGCGGCGCAAATCCGAGGAATTCGCGCGGGCAGCGGCGGGCGTACTGGCAAAGAACGGCGTCAAGGCGTATCTCTTCGACGACGTGCACCCCGTTCCCATGCTCTCCTATGCGGTGAGATACCTGCGCACCGTGGCGGGCATCATGATCACGGCGAGCCACAATCCCAAGGAATACAACGGCTATAAGGTATACGGCGCCGACGGCGCGCAGATGTCGCCCGAGGATACCGAGAAAGTCGTCGGATACATTTCGAAGATCGACGATTACCTTTCCGCAAGCGGGGAGGAAAACAGTCCGCTCATTCTTCCCGTACCCGAAAAGCTCGACGAAGACTATATCGAGGCGTTGTCCCGCCTGCGCCTGTCGCCCGAAGCGGTGAAAAAGTGCGGCGCGAATCTGAAACTCGTCTATACGCCCGTACACGGCAGCGGCTACGTGCCCGTCACGACCATACTCAAAAAGCTGGGCATCAACGTCACCGTCGTCGAGGAACAGACGACGAAGGATCCCGAATTTTCCACCGTCAAAGTGCCAAATCCCGAATTTAAAGAAACGCTGTCCATGGGCATCGCGCTTGCGAACAAAATACACGCGGACGTGGTGTTCGGCACCGATCCCGATTCCGACCGTTTAGGCGTCGCCGTCAAGGACGACAAGGGCGAGTTTACGGCGCTCTCGGGCAACCAGGTGGGGATTTTGCTGCTCGATTATATCCTGACCCGTCTGGAAGAGGAGAACGCGATGCCCACGAACGCCGCCGTCGTAAAATCTTTCGTGACGACGGGGATGGCAAAAGCGATCTGCGACGATTTCGGCGTCACCCTGTTCGAAACCCCGGTGGGCTTTAAGTTTATCGGCGAAAAGATCAAACAGTGGGAAAAAGACGGAAAATACACTTACGTATTCGGCTTCGAGGAGTCCTGCGGGTATCTTCGGGGCACGCACGCGAGGGATAAGGACGCGGTGGTCGCTTCCATGCTGTGCGCGGAGATGGTGTGTTATTATACCTATGTGGGAAAGACGGTGTACCGCCGTTTGCAGGAGATCTATCTCAAATACGGCTACGTATTGGATAAGAACGTTTCCGTGCAGTATTCGGGGCTTAACGCCATGAAGGAAATGAACGCGGTCGTGGACGGACTCAAAAAGAGAAAAGTGACGGATCTCGGGGGGATGACTGTGGAAGCGTTCCGCGATTACAGCGCTGCGAAACGCGTATCGTATGCGGACAGAACGACGGAAACGCTGGATATTCCCAAATGCAATTGCGTCTATTACGAACTTGCGGGCGGTTCCTTTGTCTGCGTTCGTCCGTCGGGCACCGAGCCTAAACTGAAAATTTATTATTCTCTGCGCGCAAAGGACGAGGAGGCGGCAAACGCCGAGCTGGAAAAGCTGCAAAAAGCCGTCGACGAGCTTTTGGAAAAGGCGAAAAAGTAAAAAATAAAGAGCGAGGAGAACGATCGCAGGTACTAATCCGCTGCAAACCTATTCGATTGCGAAAAAAATGACCGGGCATGAGAAACGCTCGGTCATTTTTGGAAAACAGGCGGTTGCTCGGGGGAGGATTTGGGAAGAGGCGGAATTAAAAAAAAGCGATTCGGAAGGGAACTTGAAGGCAGGAAAGATTCGAAAAAATCAATTTTTGCGATAAAGGAAAAAGGATAGGACGGCAAAACTTAACGGGACATACGCGGGATCAACGGAGTCGGGAAAAAAGCGTACCCGCGTTTTTACGAAGTCCCGAGGGGAAAACGAGGAACGCGGAGGAGGTTTTATGAAAAATCGGGATATTGAAAAAGCGTTGAAATTAAAAAAGACGGAAGTCGTACAGGGACTTCCCTTTCGGTTTGTCATCGATATCCTGTTTTTTCTGTTGGAAATCTCCCTGATCGTTTATCTGTTTTTGTTCCGCGATATGAAGGAAAGGATGAATATCCTGTATCTTTGCGGATACGTATATTTGGCCGCCGTGGTAACGACAGATTTCTTCTTTTGCCGAAAATGCGGTCGGGATGCGGAAAAAAGTTGCCGTTTTTTCTATAAATGGACGGTGGTTTACAGCGTGCTCATTCTGGCTTGGGGAATCGGACTGAATTATCTGGAACTTTTAAGCGGCAGGAGCGAGATCGTCTTCTTTACGATTGTGACGATATGCGCGGGCGGAGTAAACCTGCACAAAAGGGAATCTTTCCTGCTCTTTCCCCTGACGATTCTCTTCAATTACGTCATGGAGCTTACAATCGGCAATCAGCCGTTCGATCTGGGATTTTTGGTGAATTATACGATTTTCGGCATCACGCTCCTGTTTATTTCCCTGACGAAAAACAAAAGTCTGATCAACGAAACGGAAAAAACCGTTCAGTTAGAAAGCAACGCGCTGAAATTGAAGGCGGCTGTGGAAGAACTGAACGAAGCGAATAAAAAGCTGCGGAAAATGTCCGTAACGGACGCGCTGACGGGAATCGGCAACAGGAACGCCTTGCATGAATACCTTTTAAAAAAACTGTCGGACTGCCGAGAAAAAAAGCGGGCGTTCTGCGTCATCATGTCCGATCTCGACGATTTTAAGCGCATCAACGATAATTTCGGGCACAAGGCAGGGGATGAAACTTTAAAGCAGGCTGCGAATATCTTTGTTCAGGCGGCGGGAGAGAGCCGCGTTTTCCGTTACGGCGGGGAGGAATTCGTCGTCGTCGCCGAGGAGGGCAGGAACGACTGCATCGCCTTGGCGGAAAAGCTGCGCAAGACGGTTTCTCTCACGCGCTTTACCGAAAAAAAACTCGCGCTGACCGTCAGCATGGGACTTTATTGCGTCGTGCCCGACGCCGATACATCCGAGGATCGCTGCCTCATTCGTGCCGACAAAGCGCTGTATACGGCAAAAAACGGAGGTAAAAATCGCGTCTGCGTCTATCGCGAGGAAGAAACGCCCGAAAAAGATGAGCGTTTCTCGGACGGGGTTTTTGTGGGGAAGCAAGAAGACTAAACAAAGCGGCGGACGCCGATAAAAATTGAAATACAGGCATTTGTTGTCTGAAAAAAGGGAGGAAAACCGATGAAAAAAATCGAAAAAAACGAGCGGGGACCTCGCCGTCGTAAAAACGGCGAAGGAATAAAAAGAATCGTCAGAACGGCGATAGACTTGCTCTCTTTTATTTTGGGAGGGGGCGCGTTTTCCGCAAGTTTTTTTCTGATGATTCTTTGCGTGGGCGGAATAGGTGTAGGCGTAGGTTTGGGTTCCTCTTCTGCGGAAAATCCTTTGTTGAATTATCTTCTGTTGAGTGTCTTTACGATGATACTCACCGGTACTTCGCTGGTGGTGTCCTCCGTCGCGTCGCTGGTGACGGAATATACCGAAAAAAAGGAAACGATGAAAACCTCGTCGTTTTTTGTGACGCTCGGCTCGGTCGGCATTTTTTCGGCGTTTTCTTTGCAAATCCGCTACTTTTTCCTGTTCGCGATCGCTTCCCGCGTTTGGACTTGGGGCGTGCTTCTGATCCTGCCGGCGGCGGGCGTCGTTTTAGCTGTCGTACAATTCGTTTCGGCACACGGGAAATATGATGCGGCAAGATATTCCTTTTGAAAAAGGATTGGCAGGGGCGGAACGGGGAGTTCCCGAAAAATAAAAAAGAATCTAACTCGCGGGACGGGGCAAATGCTCCGTCTTTTTTCCTGCCGAAAAGACGGAGCGGAGGCATAGGCGGTTCCCGCGCGATACAAAAAAGCGAAACGGCGAAACGGGAGGACAAAAACAGGAACAAAAAACCGCCTTCGGCGATATACTGAAAGGGGAGGCGGCGGTTATGCGGATTTGTTTTGTTAGCAGAGGTTCGTTGAACACATTTTGGGACAATTACAGCGGCAGCGATGCGGACGTTCTTTTTTTCGGCTTTCAGGGACTCGGAGAAGTCAGCTACGAGAAGGAATTGAAGGGGGAAACGAACTGTTTTGAGGACGTGGCGATTCTCTCCAAAGAGAGCCGCAACATCGTCGTCTGCGGCTGCGTCACCGATACGCGGGGAATAAAGCGCAAGTCCGCCGTGGTGGCGGAAAACGGGCGCATTTTAGGCGTTTCCGATATGCTGAACGCGGTGGACGGGGAATTTAAAAGCGGCGCGGGATTGCGCGTCTACGAAACGAAAGCGGGGCGGCTCGGCATCGCCGTGGGCGAGGATTTGTATTTTCCCGAGATCCTTCGCACCCTTTCCGTCTGCGGCAGCGATATAATTCTCTGCCCTTTCGGTATCGTTTCCGATTATACGGAAACCGTGCTTCTCCGCGCGGGCGCGTTTTCTTACGGCGTGCCCATGTGCCTGTGCGGGATCGGGTACAGCCAGATTGCGGACATTTCGGGCGCGACTATGTTTTCCTCGCCCGATAGTCCCGTTGAGTTTTCTTTCGATAAGAAACAGGAATATCATTTGATAGAAACGCGGCGGCGCGGATTTTATAAGGCGCCCAAAAAGGATTTTTAGGACCGAGCCAAAAGCGCGCTCAGGCTTTTGCGCGTTTTTCTGAAAAAAATTGCGACGAAGGAGAAGGACCTGCGACGAATACTTTGAAAATCGGATAGGAACTTTCTTTTTTTGCCTGCCGCCATTTTGACGACAAACGGCGATCGTTTCGGAAAAAATCGAAAGGACGGATCACCGTTCCATTTTATAGACGATACGCGAGAGGCGTTCCTTTGTCGGGAAACGCCGTTTTGCCGTAAAAAATCCTCTGCGCTTTAAGGGGGGAAAGGGGCATTTTATTTTACAAAAGGGCGGAATCGAAAAACGGGAATGTGCATATCTCGAAGGAGAGGGAGCGGAGAGGCGAGATGCCGTTTTTTTAAAGGAAACAAAGCGGAATTTTTATTTTTGCGGGAAAAATAAAGGGGCGGAATAAACGCCGCCCTGCGATATTAGATGTATTCGCACAAACTGTAAATATCGATTTTTGATTGCTTTTTCGCAATATATCGTTGATAGTCTGTGGAATACGTCACGATATTCGCGCCGTCCCCGCTCCTTGTCATAGGAAAAATTATCTCCAAAAATGCCTGTTTTTATCTATGTCAACACACCCTAAAAGACAACTCGCACCTGAAAGCGGAAAGAGAAAATCAAAGCTCCCTTTCCACAAAGTGCGAAGGGTATTTGTTCCAATAGCCTCTATAAACTCTCTCGTCCTTTCCGTCCAGATTCCGCTGATACATCCGAAAAGTGACGCGGATATTTTTCGGCTGCCAATCTTCCTCGTAGGAATAGCAGTAACGCATTCCCGCTTTTTTCATGACGGCGCCGCTTCTCGGATTATGGATATCGTGAGTCGCCGTGATATACGGAACTTTGTCCCGCATAAGCCGCTCGATGACTGCGTTTACCGCCTCTGTCATGATGCCGCGGCGCCAAAACTCCTTTTTCAATACGAAGCCCAAATCGCGGCTTTCGTCTTGGCTCGCGTGTATCTCTCCGATCGGAATATCGTCCTCTTTCAGACAGACGGCAAAGCGATAGACGTCGCCTTTCTCATAGGCGTCGAGATAACGCTTTTTTAAATGCTCTTTCGCTTCGTCGGGCGAGGTCAGGGGAAACAAGGGCAAAAACGCGGTCGTTTCTTCGTCCTTCAAGATAGAAAACAAAGCCTCCGCGTCGGTTTCTTTAAAGTGCCGAAGCGAAAGACGCTCGGTGATCAAAGGGGAAAAATTCATAAAGTAGCTTCCTTTACGTGGAAGTAAAAATGAAAATGGACGGGGCAGGGTTGCGATGAATGAATATCAATCCTCGAAACGATAGGGCGTGACCTGATAGACGCAATAGTTTAGCCAATTGTTGTAAAAGAGATTTGCGGTAGAGGTCCAGTTCATTTTTACTTTTGTGCACTCCTTATCCGCGAAATAGGAGTAGGGCTTTTGAATGGGCAGTCCCTTGCCGACGTCCCGTTCGTATTCCCTTTTCAAGGTGTCCCTGTCGTATTCCATATGCCCGAATACAAACACGCGCCTGTCGTCTTTGGAGGCGATGACGGAAGCGCCCGCGCGCGCGGAGGTCGCCAGGATTTTCAGCTCGGGAATCTTCCGCACGTCGCTCACTTTCACCGTCGAGTGGCGGGAATGAGGCATATGGAATTCGTCCGAAATACCGCGCATTAAAGGCTCGGGTTGTTCGTAAAGGACCTTATGGTGCGTGAACACGCCGAACAGCTTTTCTTTCAAGGGATACTTTTTTAAGCCGTAAAAATAATGGAGCGCCGCCATCGCCCCCCAGCAGATGAAAATGGTAGAGGTGACGTGGGTTTTCGTGTAGGCGAAAATGCGCTTTAATTCGTCCCAATAGGCGACGGAGGAAAATTCCATCTGTTCGACGGGCGCGCCCGTGACGATCATACCGTCGAAGTGCTTTTTTTCCACGTCGCGGAAAGATTTGTAAAATTTCCCCAGGTACCCTTCCGCCGTATGCGTCGAATGATAGCTCTCCGTACTCAAAAGCGTGACGTTGACCTGCAAGGGGGAGTTTGACAAGAGCCGCATAAACTGCGTTTCCGTTTCCTCCTTGGTGGGCATGAGATTGAGAACGGCGATTTCGATGGGGCGGATGTCCTGTGAAACGGCGCGCGTCTTATCCATGACAAATATCTTTTCGCCGCTTAGAATTTTATAGGCGGGCAGAGCGCCGTCGATGACGATAGGCATAAAATCCCTCCGTTAGATCTTGTCGAGCGCTCGGCTTAAATCGGCGAGAATGTCCTCGGGGTTTTCGATGCCGACGGAAAGCCGAACGAGATTTTCGGGCACGCCCGCCTTTTCAAGGTCGGCTTTGGACAGCTGGCGATGGGTGGTGGAAGCGGGATGCAGGACGCAGCTCCTCACGTCCGCCACGTGCGTTTCCTGCGTAATGAGAGAAAGCGCCTCCATAAATGCGGCGCAGCGCTTGGCGTCCCCCTTGATGCCGAAGCTCATCATGCCGCCCGTGCCCGCAGGCATATATTTCTCCGCGAGCGCGTGATATTTATCGCTCTTCAAAGAGGGATGTTTCACCCATTCGACTTTGGGATGCGCGTTCAAAAACGCCGCCGCGGCCGCTGCATTGGAACAGTGTTTTTCCATTCTCAGCGACAGGGTATCGCAGCCGAGCCAGGTCAAAAAAGCGTTCTGCGGGGACATCATCGCCCCCATGTCCCGCATCATCTGCGCGCGGCATTTCGTGGCGAATGCGGCGGGCAGGGAAGCGTACACGAGTCCGTGATAGCTTTCGTCAGGCTCGTTGAAAGCGGGATAGCGGGGACTATGGAGAAAGGGAAAATCGCCTTTATCGACGATCATGCCCCCCAAAGCCGCCGCGTGGCCGTCGAGATATTTTGTCGTGGAATGGATGACGACGTCCGCGCCGTATCGGAAAGGGTTGCAAAGTACGGGCGTCGCCAGCGTATTGTCCACGGCAAAAACGACCCCGTGACGTTTGGCGATCCGCGCGATTTTGTCGAAATCGAGCACGATGATGGCGGGGTTCGCCACCGTTTCCGCAAAGAGGAGTTTGGTCTTTTCGTCTACGAGTTTGTCGATCTCCTCTTCCGAAGCGTCGGGATCGAAGAATCTGCACTCGATGCCCAGTTTGGGCAGCGTAGTGCCGAAGAGATTGAACGTGCCCCCGTACACCGCCTGCGCGCAGACGATGTTGTCCCCCGCTTCGCACAAAGTGACCGTCGTCAAAAGGGTGGCGGACATACCCGAAGAACAGCCGATTCCCGCGACGCCCCCTTCGAGCGCCGCGATTTTGTTCTCTAACGCCGCCACGGTGGGATTGGCGAGCCGGGAATAAAAATATCCGTTTCCTTTCAGGTCGAACAAGTCCGCCATCGTCTGAGTGTCGCCGTAGAAAAAGGTGGTGCTCTGATAGATGGGGGGGATGCGGCTCTCGCCCGTTTCGGGATGATAGCCCGCCTGTACGCATAAGGTGTCTTTTCGGTAGGTCTTTTCTCGTTCGTCCATTGTCGTGATCTCCTTTGTGATGTATTTTATAAATCCTAGCAAAATCAATGTGTCGGAAAGTATCGGAAGAAAAGCGTCGGCGCCGCGCGTTCAAAATCCCTTTTCGCATTTCGTCGAAGGTTTCTCTGTAAAATAGGGCGTTGCGGCGAAGAATAAAGGATAGGAGCTTTTTAGTCCGCGGAAGCTATAAGCGCAGAGGATAGGAACGGGATTTTATACGATGCTCGCCCCCCCGAATAAAATCGAAATTCTTTGGAAGGGAAAGCGGAGCGAAGGAAAGGGGATATTTTTAACCGCCAAAATCCAAATTCCGCGCGGCGTATCTTTTGCGACGAGAAAACGCAAACCTGTATTTTCCCGAAACAAAACTAAAATTTTGTGTCTGCCGCCGCGACCGAGAAGACAGCCCCGGGCGGATAAAACCAAACTGCCGCGAAGCCGTCAATTGTGCGTTCGGGAAATAAAACCAAACTTCCGCGCCGTTTCCGCTAAAATCAAAAATGGGAACGCCCGTTCTCTCTGCGGAGAAATCGAAGTGATTGTCTGAGCGGATAAAGTCAAAAACCCGCGTTTTTCACGGCGCGGTCGGTCGCGCGTTTTAAGTCCCGTTCGGCGATCGATTGTTTTTTGTCGTAAGTGTGTTTGCCTCGGCACAGCGCCACTTCCATCTTGACGAGGGAATCCTTGAAATACAGTTTGAGCGGCACCAGCGTATACCCTTGGCGGTTGATTTTTCCCGCGATTTTGGCAATTTCGCCCTTGTGCAGCAGCAGGCGGCGGTCCCGCCTCGTTTCCTTTGTGCTGAACGCATCCGACTTGTCGTAGAGGGCGATGTGCATATTTTTCACGGATACGGCGCTGCCGCGCACGAAACAGAAGCTGTCGTTCATGTTGACGGCTCCCTGCCTTAAAGATTTGATCTCGTTTCCTTCGAGTACGATGCCCGCCTCGTACTTTTCCTCGATGAAATACTCGAAAGACGCCGTTTTGTTGACTGCGATGATTTTCATGGCTTTTTACCTTGTTTTTTGAATTGTCGAAAGGATAAACGCATACCTGCTATGCCCGTTTTAATCTTCCTGCTTTTCGAGCAGCGCAAAACGGGTGCGGCGCTGCCCGAAATCGACGTCCGTGACCTCGATTCTTATTTTTTCACCGATCGAATAGCTCTCTTTTGAACCCTTCAAAAGGAAGCGTTCGGGGATATATTCGAAGTTCCCTTCCAACGTTTCGAGGGGAATAAAGCCTTCGATCGTATTGGGCAGCTCCGCGAACAGACCGAAGGAAGTCACGCCCGAAATAACGGCGTCGTATTCCTCTCCGAGATGCTCGCTCATATACATCGTTTCGTAGAGGGCGTCCACCTCCCGTTCCGCTTCCGCGGCGCGGCGCTCGCATTCCGAAGATTGAACGGACGCTTCGCTGACGAACCCGTTGTACGTTTCCGCGCCCTCGGCGTATTTCCCGTCCAGCACCTCTTTGATGATGCGGTGAATACAGAGGTCGGGATAGCGGCGGATGGGGGAAGTGAAGTGACAGTAGCAATCGCTCGCAAGCCCGAAGTGCCCGACGTTGACGGGGGAATAGCGCGCCTTTTGCATGGAGCGCAGCATCACGCGGTTGATGACGGGGAACACGGGCAGTTCCTCGGCGGATTTCAGAAGTTTCTGATAGTCGTAGGGCTTGACGTCGTCCGAATCGAATTTTGCTTTCAGACCCAGATTCTGCGCGAATTCCCGGAACATTCCCGCTTTTTCCTCGTTCGGCTTTTCGTGAATACGATAGACGAAGGGCATTTCGATGGAGTTCATATATTCCGCCACCGTTTCGTTGGCGAGCACCATGAACTGTTCGATGATCTGATGGGAGAGGGAGCGCTCGTAGTCGGGAATGACGATATCGCCGTTTTTATCCAGCATGATTTTCGCTTCCTTGACGTCGAGTTCGATGCTGCCGCGCTTTTCGCGCATGGTCTTTAAAATGTCCGTCAGCTCCGCGAAGAGGAATACCATGTCTTTGACGTCCGCGTATTTTTCGGCGGTTTCTCCGTCGCCGTCGAGGATCTTCTGCACCTCGGTATACGTCATTCTGTGCGCAGAGCGAATGATCGATCCGACGATCTCCCGATCCTTCACGGCGCCTTTTTTATCCACTTTCATCAGGCAGGAGAGCGCGAGTCTGTCCTCGCCCTCGTTGAGCGAACAGATGCCGTTGGAGAGCGCTTTTGGCAGCATGGGGAGGACGCGGTCGGGAAAATAGACGGAAGTGCCGCGCGCGAACGCCTCTTTGTCGAGCGGGGAACGGTATCTGACGTAGTGAGAAACGTCGGCGATATGCACGCCCAAGAGATAGTTTTCTCCCGATTTTTCCAAGGAAACCGCATCGTCGATGTCCCGCGTGTCCTCCCCGTCTATCGTCACGATCAGTTTTTCTCTCAGATCCCGACGATTTTCGATGTCGGAAGGGGAGATTTTCCTTTGCGCCTGTTTTTCCGCTTCCTTTTCCACGCCTTCCGGAAATTCCTCGCGCAGTTTATAGGAGCGGATAATGGATAACTCTTCCGCGAAAAAGTCGTCGCCCTCGCCCAAGACTTCGATAATTTCCCCGCCGGGCGCTTTCCCGAAGGGATATTCGGTGATTTTAGCCACTGCCTTCACGCCGTTCGGAATCCGAAAACATTGGGAATAGGGGATATAAATATCCTCGAAATATTTTTTTTCGTCGGGATGAAGATAGCCGGCGCGGTTATCTTTCCAAAAGGTGCCGACGATTTCCGTATAGCCGCGGGAGAGGATGCGGACGATCTCCGCTTCGTCGTCGCTCCTGCCGTATACCCGCTCGGCATAGACGGTGTCGCCGTGCAGGGCGCCGTTGAGATTTTTGTGGGGAATGAAAAAGTCGTTCGCGTACCTGCTCTTATCGGCGGGAATGAGGAACGCGAAGCCGCGCTCGTTGCCCGAAAGGGTGCCCTTGATGAGTCCGAGCTGTTCGGGCGTGCCGTACTTTCCGCCGCTCGTGACGTACAGCGCGCCCTCGTCGCAGAGGGAGTCGAGCAGGGCGAGAAGATTCTTTTTTTCCTTGTGGGAAATTTTTAAAAATTTAGCGATTTCGGTAAAAGTTTTTCCCGAAAGGGTGCCGTTTTCGAAATATTCGATCAATGATTCTTTTGCGCTCAAAGGGAGCCTCCAAAATGTATTTTATGTAAGAAAGTCGGGAAAAGGGGCGCCGCCGAGCGGGAGGGCAAACATAGCGGGGGCAAACAATAAAAAAGGCGGCTTTCCCTTGAAAAGCCGCCGATTTAAGATTCCCGTTTATGCCCAGATGGATTCGAGCTGCAAGATGTAAAAGCAGATGGAGAAAATGACCAGTACGACCAGACATATAACCGTCCACTTTTTCATTCTCGATTCGATGGATTTGCCCTTGTTCTTGCCGAAGAAGGTTTCGCTGGATCCGCCGAGAGCGTCGATGCCCGTCGAGTTGCCGGGCTGCAATAATACGAGAATAATCGCGGCAATGGCAGCGAGGCACATGAGTGCGATCATCGTAACGCTCAAACCCATATATAAGTTATATAAAGCGTCACTCTTTGTAGGAAGCAACAAATTCACAAAATCCAACATTTCCGTTTCATCCTTTTTGCTTTTTCTTTTGACGGAACAAACCGCTGTTTCAAGATACCCGTAAATTATACCATACTCTTTCAAATATCGCAACTGTTTTTCCGCGGTTTTCTTAAAAAATTCGGAAAAATTCCCTTCCCGAGATTCGGGAAAGAAAGGGAAATCCCGATTTTCGCATCGCTGCAAACTTTTCGCTTCCGCTTTTCCCTTATTTCACTAACAGGGATTTTCCCGTCATTTCCTCAGGCTGAGGAATTTGCATCAGATCGAGGAGGGTAGGAGCGAGATCCGCGAGAACGCCGCCCGAACGCAGTTTGGCGTTCTTGTATTTCTCGGAAACGAGAATCACGGGCACGGGGTTCGTCGTGTGCTGGGTGAAAGGAGTGGCGCCGTCCTCCGCGATCATCTGATCCGCGTTACCGTGATCGGCCGTGACGAGCGCGCTGCCGCCCATCGACAAGATCTTGTCCGTCACCTTTTTCACGCATTCGTCCACCGTATGCACCGCCTTGACCGCCGCTTCCATTACGCCCGTATGTCCCACCATGTCGCAGTTTGCGAAATTGAGGATCAGCACGTCGTAAACGCCCTTGTCGAGTTCTTCGAGAACTTTGTCCGTGACGAGATACGCGCTCATTTCAGGTTGAAGGTCGTAAGTGGCGACTTTGGGAGAGGGGATGACGATGCGGGTTTCGCCTTCGACGGGCGCTTCCAGCTTGGCGTTGAAAAAGAAGGTGACGTGCGCATACTTTTCCGTTTCCGCGATGTGCAGCTGCTTCATGCCCAAAGAGGAAATATACTGAGGCAGGGTATTGTCGATCTCGTCGGGCGGGAAAGCCACGCCGACGTTTTCGAAGGAGGAATCGTACACCGCAAAGCCGACGTACACGGGGGCGAGAAAGCCCGTTTTGCGCTCGAATCCGAGCGCGGCGCCCGTCTTTGCGTCTTTAAAGGGAAATTCCTTCTGCGAGAACATACGGGTAATCTGCCTCGCCCTGTCGGGACGGAAATTGAAGCAGACGATGCTGTCGCCCTTCTCGATCAAAGCGATCGGCGCGCCGTTTTCGGTGAGATTGGTGGGAAGGATAAACTCGTCGGTGACGCCGTTTTCGTAGGACGCCTTCGCCGCGGACTCGGCGCTGCCCTCAAAGCGCACGCCCTCGCCGAGCGTGAGCATATCGTACGCCTTTTGCTCTCGGTCCCAATTGTTGTCGCGGTCCATGGCGTAATATCTGCCCGACACGGACGCGATTTTGCCGAATTGAAGCTCGTCGAGCTTGTCCTGCAAATCTTTCAAAAAGCCCGCGCCCGAAGTGGGGGCGACGTCCCTTCCGTCGGTGAAAGCGTGGATATACACGTTATCCAGTCCCTGCGCTTTCGCCATTTCGACGAGCGCGTAAAGATGTTCGATATGGCTGTGCACGCCGCCCGTGGAAACAAGGCCGTAAAAGTGCAGCTTTTTGCCGTTTGCTTTCGCGGCGTTCATCGCGCGGAGCAGTTCCGCGTTTTTAAAGAAAGCCCCGTCGCGGATGTCCTTGGTGATTTTCGTCAGATCCTGATAGACGATTCTGCCCGCGCCGATATTGAGGTGCCCGACCTCGGAATTGCCCATTTGTCCGTCGGGCAGTCCCACGGACATACCGCTGGCGCCCAGACGGGAAGTGGGGTAGATCTTTTCCATCTCCGTAATATTTTTACTGCCGTCCGCATAGACGGCGTTGCCGTTATGGTCCTCGTTGATTCCGTATCCGTCCATGATGATGATGGCGTAAGGCGTTTTCATTGCGTATTCTCCTTTTCTGAAATTTAAAAAGCAGGGGGCAGGTATGCGGCGAATGTAAAATCCGCCCGTTCCGCCCCCCCCGAATGATCGATTTTTATTTGTCGAAATTTACGATCGCCGCGAAGTCGGGCGCTTTCAAAGAAGCGCCGCCGATCAGTCCGCCGTCGATCTCTTCCATCGCCATGAGTTCCTTGCAGTTGCCGGCGTTCATGCTGCCGCCGTATTGGATGCGGAGTTTTGCCGCGCACTTTTCGCAGAACATCTCCCCGATCGTCTTGCGGATAAAGCCGATGGTTTCGTTCGCCTGCGCGGCGGTAGCGGTCCTGCCCGTACCGATTGCCCACACGGGTTCGTAAGCGACGACGATTTTCTCGATGTCCTCGATTCCTTTAAGCCCTTCGCGGATCTGCTTTTCCAGCACTTCTTCCGTCTTGCCCGTTTCCCTTTCTTCGAGGGATTCGCCGATGCAGACGATGGGGGTAAGTCCCGCGGCAAGGGCGGCGAGAGTTCTCTTGTTGACCGTTTCGTCCGTTTCTCCGAAATACTGACGGCGTTCGCTGTGGCCGACGATGACGTATTCGACGCCGTATTCTATCAGCATCGCGGCGGAAATTTCGCCCGTGAAAGCGCCTTTTTCGGCGTAATGCACGTTTTCGGCGCCGAGTTTGATATTCGTGCCTTTGAGCGCTTCGCCGACGGCGGGAATGTCGATGGCGGGTACGCATACCACGACGTCGCAAGCCGCGTCCTTGACGAGAGGCGCAATCGCCTTGACGAGCGCGACGCCCTCGGAGGCGGTGTTGTTCATTTTCCAGTTGCCTGCAATAATGGGTTTTCTCATATCGATATGCTCCTTTACGATTTCCGTATTTTGTTTTCTTAAATTAAATATACATGGGAAACAACGTTTCCGATTGCCATAGGTTATTATACCACAAAAGGCAAAAGATAGCAACGAAATCCACGCGAAAAATTTGTTTTTCACAAGAAATATAAAGTTTTGATATAAAAAGTAAAAAGAGAGTTCGGTCTTTTTTTATTTTCCAGTCACATTCAAATCAAGCCGCGAAAGAAGGCGATGCCGCCGTTTCTCCTTGGGTAGAGCCGCCCTACGGATACGGGCGACCTGCCGCCGCGCACAGAAAAAAGATAGGGCATCGGTCGCCGCCTACGATTTTTCGACGGAGCGCGCTCTCTTTTCGCCTCGATTAAACGCAGAGTTCGATAAACGCAAGGGGCGAATCCGATTTTCTTTATAGAGGCTCATGTGTTTCTCCTATAAAGCGAAGCGGGACCGCCGTAAAAGCAAACGGAAGAAAGGGGGAAAACGGGAAAATGCGTTTTCGGTTTTGACAGACGAAAAAAAACGGCGGCGGAACTCTTTTGAGTCCGTCGCCGTCCAAGGAAAAACCGTCAATTTCGAGGAAATTTTCAGACGGTCGAAGGGAAGAAAGACGGGAAGAAGAAAATCCCGCATCCGCTTCAAGGGCTGCGCTCCGAAAAAACGACTCGAAACGGGACGCCTTTTTCTTCCTTCCTTTCGTAGCTGCAAAACGAAAAATCTTTGCCGCGCCGATCAATCCTTGTCGTTGAGGCAGGCGATGCCGGGAAGCACCTTGCCTTCGAACAGTTCGAGGGAAGCGCCGCCGCCCGTGGAAATGTGCGTCATCTTATCCGCGAAGCCGAGCTGCTGTACCGCCGCCGCGCTGTCGCCTCCGCCGATGATGGTGGTCGCTTTGCCGTACGCGTCCGCGAGAGCCTGAGCGACCGCTTTGGTGCCTTCCGCGAGAACGGGGTTTTCGAACACGCCCATGGGGCCGTTCCAGATGATCGATTTCGCGTCCGCCACGACGGAGGCGAAAAGCTTTCTCGTTTCGGGACCGATGTCGAGTCCCATCATGTCCGCGGGGATCGCATTCGCGGGAACGACGGTCGTTTCGAGCGGTGCGTCGATGGGATCGGGGAACGCTTTTGCCGCGACGGTGTCCACGGGCAGCACCAGCTTTTTGCCCAACGCAGCCGCTTTTTCGAGCATTTCCTTGCAGTAGCCCACTTTTTCCTCGTCCACGAGGGAAGTGCCGATGGAGCCGCCCTGCGCCTTGACGAAGGTATACGCCATGCCGCCGCCGATGACGAGGGTATCGCATTTTTCGAGGAGATTGGAGATGACGTTCAGCTTGTCCGCCACTTTGGCGCCGCCGAGAATCGCTACGAAGGGACGCTGAGGATTTTCCAGCGTGTCCGCCATGACGGAAAGCTCCTTTTCGATGAGGAAGCCGCAGACCGCCGTCTTCACGAGTCCTTCTTCGACGATGCCCGCCGTGGAGGCGTGGGAGCGGTGGGCGGTTCCGAACGCGTCGTTCACGTATACGTCGCAGTAGCCCGCGAGAGCCTGCATAAAGTCGGGTGCCTTCTTTTCTTCGCCCTTGTGGAAGCGGAGGTTTTCGAGGAGCACACATTCGCCTTCCTTGCACGCGGCGACTTTCGCTTTGGCGTCCTCGCCCACGACGTCTTTGGCAAACGTCACCTTGCCGCCGAGCAGTTCGTTGAGTCGGGCGGCGACGGGCGCGAGCGACAGTTTTTTGACGTCCTTTTTCGCCTTTTCGAGCGCTTCCTCGGTCGCCTTTGCCTGTTCCGCTTCGGGCAGGGCGGCGATCTTCGCCTTTTCCTTTTTATTCAGTTCCACCTTCGCGTCGAATACGTTGTGCGGCTTGCCCATATGCGAGCAGAGGATCACCTTCGCCCCCTGTTCCATCAGATATTGGATTGTGGGGAGCGCGCCCACGATACGGTTTTCGTCCGTGATGACCCCGTCCTTCATGGGAACGTTGAAGTCGCATCTCACGAGAACTTTTTTGCCCTTGACGTCTACGTCTTTTACGGTTTTCTTGTTCATAAAAAAGAGATCTCCTTGATTTAGTTTTTCATACGGTTATATAATACCCCATTTTTTCCCTGTTTGTCAACCTTTTATAAAAATAATCCCGAAAAGTTTTTGATAAATCTGTTGACACGCGCTTTTCGGGAGCTTACTAGGAATATCGATTCCTGACAAAATCCGCAAAAATTCTTTTACGGACTTGACAAAAAAGGAAAAATCCGCTATACTGTTAAACGAGAAAGGTCAAAGGAGATAACTGCCATGAAAACCGTTCTTTTGGGAAAGACGAAGAATTTTTTTAAGGCGAATCTGCATATGCACACGACGATTTCCGACGGACAGATGACGCCCGAGGAAGTCAAAGAGGCATATCGAAGCAACGGATATTCCATCGTCGCGTTCACCGATCACGACGTCATGGTGCCGCACAACGAGCTGACGGATAAAGATTTCCTCGCCATTACGTCCTGCGAAATGGAGATCAATCAGCCCAATCCCGAAAACGATTTTTCGCTCATTTCCACCTATCATCTCAACTTTTTTTCCAAAGATCCCGGGGCGGAAACGCTCCCCTGCTTTTCGCAGCGGTACGTATGGCTTGCCCATTCTAAAAAATACGTCACCGACGAAATGCGGAAAACCGATTACATACGGGAATATTCCGTCGAATGTATCAACGATATGATCTCCAAAGCCAACGCGGCGGGTTTTCTCGTTTCCTACAATCATCCCGTGTGGTCCCTGCAAACCCGCGACGACTACGCAAAGTTAAAGGGACTTTGGGGGGTGGAATGCTATAATACGGGCTGCGCACGCGCGGGAATGACCGACAACGAGCAGCCCTTCGACGACCTGTTGAAAAAAGGCAGCAGGATTTTTCCTTTGGCGACGGACGACGCGCACACCCGCAGGGATCTTTTCGGCGGGTTCGCGATGGTGGACGCGGAGAAGCTAGAATACGCCGCCGTCATGCGCGCGCTGGAAAAAGGGGACTTCTATTCTTCTACGGGACCTTTGATCCTCGAACTTTGCTTTGAAGGGAATCAATTGTCCGTCCGCTGTTCCAAGGCGGCGAAGATCGTTTTGAACACGGACAGGCGCTTCGCCCTGACGATCGCGGCGGAGAGCGGGAAAACTTTGGAGGGCGGAACTTTCGACCTCTCGGAATTTCTGCGGGGGGCTTTGGCGCACGATACGACGCGGTATCCCTTCTTTTTCCGCGTCACCGTCGTCGACGAACGCGGCGACAAGGCGTGGACGCGCGCGTATTTTGAAGAGGATCTGCGGGAGAGTCTGTAAGCCCCGCCGAACAGAAAAAGGGGAATTTTCCAAATAAAGCCGCGTTGTCCGCCTTTTGGGGAGCCGTTTTTGTGAAAAAGGGAAAGTTTTACAAAAATTTTGCTCCAAATAGTTGACAAAGCGGTTTTTTCGTGTTAAAATCAGTAATGCTGTAATGCGGAAAGGGGGTATTTCGCCCTTTTTGTTCGTTTTTACGGCGGAAAAGACCGGGGCGGACAAACCCGCCGAAGGGGCCGAAAAAAACGCGGCGCCGTTCGGACAATCGCCGCTGCGGCTCGTCATATCGCTTTCTTTAAATTGCGTAAGGGCAATTTCGAGAAATATATTCCAAAATTCTTACAAGGAGGTCAAGTAAATGCCTACTATCAACCAACTCATCAAGAAAGGCAGAGAAAGACAGATTTTCAAGTCCAAGAGTCCGATTTTGGACAACTGTCCTCAGAAGCGCGGCGTATGCCTGTCCGTCACCACGACTTCTCCCAGGAAGCCCAACTCCGCTTTGAGAAAGATTGCCCGTGTGCGTCTTACGAACAAGCAGGAAGGTACGGTCTACATTCCCGGCGAAGGTCACAACCTTCAAGAGCACAGCTCCGTTCTGATCAGAGGCGGTCGTGTCAAGGATCTGCCCGGCGTGCGTTACCACATCATCCGCGGCGCCCTCGATACCGCCGGCGTTGCAAAGCGCAAACAGGCCCGTTCCAAATACGGCGCGAAACGCCCTAAATAATTCCTCTTTAAAAACGTTGAGGAAGAACGGGTTTCGCTGACGAGGAAAGCGGTCGCTTTGCGAAAAACCGCGGGAACGTTCCCGCAACCGAGCGCTTGGGAAAGCGCGAAAGAAAATCCTACTTGTAAATCGGAATATAGCTCGAAAAAAGCCCCGAATGAAAGTAGGCAGTATGCGGCGAAGTCCGCAGAAGGTTCGCCCCGCCGGTAAAGAGCGCGCAAAGGCGCGCGAAAACAGGTCGGCGGCAGCGCGATAGCCGTACTGAAGGGTAAAATCCCTTATCAATATTATTTAAAGGAGGATAAAACTATGCCCAGAAGAGGTAATGTCCCTAAGAGGGACGTGCTTCCCGATCCTATGTACAAGAGCAAGGTAGTGACCAAGCTCATCAACCAGATCATGCTCGACGGCAAGAAAGGCACGGCTCAGGCAATCGTTTACGAAGCATTCAAGATCATGGGGGAAAAGCTGAATATGGAACCCATGGAAATCTTCAAGCAGGCGATGGAGAACGTGATGCCCGTCGTGGAAGTCAAGGCCCGCCGTGTCGGCGGCGCCAACTATCAGGTTCCCATTGAAATCAGACCCGAGAGGCGTCAGACGCTCGCCATTCGCTGGCTCGTCATCAACACGAGGAAGAGAAGCGAGAGAGAGATGTCAAAAAAGCTCGCGGCGGAACTGATGGACGCCTACAACAACGCCGGCGGTTCTGTCAAGAAGAAAGAAGACACGCACAGAATGGCCGAAGCGAATAAGGCGTTCGCTCATTTCAGATTCTAAGAGGTAATCTATGCCCAGAGAATACGATTTATATCATACCAGAAACTTCGGTATCATGGCCCATATCGACGCGGGCAAGACGACCACGACCGAGCGCATCCTGTTCTATACGGGAAAGACGCACAAGATCGGGGAAACGCACGAAGGCACCGCGACGATGGACTGGATGGCTCAGGAGCAGGAGCGCGGCATCACCATCACTTCCGCCGCCACCACCTGCGTCTGGAACGGCCATCGTTTCAACATCATCGATACCCCGGGACACGTGGACTTTACGGTGGAAGTGGAGCGTTCGCTCCGCGTCCTCGACGGAGCCGTGGCGACGTTCTGCGCCAAGGGCGGCGTCGAGCCGCAGTCCGAAACCGTATGGCGCCAGGCGGACAACTACAAAGTTCCCCGCATCGCCTACGTCAACAAAATGGATATCAACGGCGCGGATTTCTTCCGCGTGGAGAGAATGATCCGCGAGAGATTGGGCGCGAACCCCGTTCCCATCGAACTTCCCATCGGTAAGGAAGACACCTTCCGCGGCATCGTCGATCTCATCAAAATGGAGGCGGAAATCTATTACGACGACCTCGGCAAAGACTACCGCAAGGAGCCGATTCCCGAGGATATGCAGACCCTCGCCGAAGAATACAGGGCGAAGCTCGTCGAAGAGGCGGCTTCCGCCAGCGACGAACTGATGGAAAAGTATTTCGAGGAGGGCGATCTGTCCGCCGAAGAAATCGTCAAAGGACTTCGCGCGCGCTGTCTGAAAATGGAAGCGATCCCTATGCTCTGCGGTTCTTCCTATAAGAACAAGGGCGTTCAGTTCCTTCTCGACGCGGTCATCGATTTTCTGCCCAGTCCTCTCGACGTCGATCACGTCAAGGGCACCAATCCCGACACGGAAGAAGAGGAGATCAGAAAGACGGACGACAACGAGCCTTTCGCGGGGCTTGCGTTCAAGATCGCCACGGACCCGTTCGTGGGATCCCTCGCCTATTTCCGCGCTTATTCGGGCGTACTTTCCGCCGGCTCCTACGTGTATAACTCCACGAAGGAAAAGAAGGAGAGAGTAGGGCGCCTCGTGCAGATGCACGCCAATGAGAGAAAGGATATTTCCGAGATCTACTCGGGGGATATCTGCGCCATCGTCGGGCTTAAATACACGACGACGGGCGACACGCTCTGCGACGAAAAACATCCCATCATTCTCGAAAAAATGGTCTTCCCCGAGCCCGTCATTCAGCTCTCTTTGGAGCCTAAGACCAAGGCGGGTCAGGAAAAGATGACCATGGCGCTCATCAAGCTCGCCGAAGAAGATCCCACGTTCAAGACGTATACCGATCAGGAAACGGGACAGACGATCATCGCGGGCATGGGCGAGCTTCACCTCGACATCATCGTCGACAGACTTTTGAGAGAATTCAAGGTGGAAGCCAACGTCGGCGCGCCGCAGGTCGCTTACAGAGAAACGTTCAGGAGCGCGGTGGACGCCGAGGGTATGTACAAGCGGCAGTCGGGCGGTAAAGGTCAGTACGGCCACTGTAAGATTCACCTCCTTCCTCAGGAACCGGGCGCGGGCTATGCGTTCGAGGACGCGACGGTGGGCGGATCCATTCCCAAGGAATATATCCCCGCCATCGACAAGGGGATCCAGGAAGCGGCGAAGAACGGTTATCTCGCGGGATACGAAATGGTGGACTTTAAGGTGGTCGTCTACGACGGAAGCTATCACGAAGTCGACTCTTCGGAAATGGCGTTCAAGATCGCGGGTTCGCTCGCGTTTAAAGACGGTATGGCGAAGGCTCATCCCGTACTTTTGGAACCGATCATGAAAGTGCAGGTCATCACGCCCGAGGACTATTTCGGCGACTTGATGGGCAACATTTCCGGCCGCCGCGGCACCATTTTGGGCACGGACGATCGGAACGGCGCGAAGATCATCGACGCGGAAGTTCCCCTTTCGGAAATGTTCGGCTATGCGACGGAACTTCGTTCCAGAACGCAGGGCCGCGGACAGTTCACCATGCAGTTTGATCACTATTCCGAAGTGCCTCAAAACATCGCGAAAGATATCATCGAAACGCGCGTCAAGAAGGCGTAAGGACGGAGAATCGACACAACTTGCGTTTTGCCCCGACTTTTCTGCGGGGCAAAACGGAAATTTTCAAAATTTTTCAAAAAACACCGTTAAAAGATTTGATAAATTTGAAAATTTAATATATAATAAGTACGTCCATAGAGAATTGGACAAAGCTTATGTCAAAGAAAATGATAGATAGCTGCGTCCCAAGATAAGGATAAGTTATCATTTTAAATTTTTTATAAACAATATTGGAGGATTTATTATGGCTAAAGCTAAATACGACAGAAGCAAACCCCACGTTAACATCGGTACTATCGGCCACGTTGACCACGGTAAAACTACTTTGACCGCAGCTATCACGATGGTTATGGCTTGCAAGGGCGACGCTCAGGCGATGAAATATGACGAAATCGACAAAGCGCCCGAAGAAAAGGCACGCGGTATTACAATCAATACCTCGCACGTCGAGTATCAGACCGACAAGCGTCACTATGCGCACGTCGACTGCCCGGGCCACGCCGACTATGTCAAGAACATGATCACCGGCGCCGCGCAGATGGACGGCGCGATCCTCGTCGTTGCCGCGACGGACGGTCCCATGCCCCAGACCCGTGAGCACATCCTGCTCGCCCGTCAGGTAGGCGTTCCTTACATCGTAGTCTTCATGAACAAGGTTGACCTCGTCGACGACGACGAACTTCTCGACCTCGTCGAGATGGACGTGAGAGATCTGCTTTCTTCTTACAACTTCCCCGGCGACGATATTCCCGTCATCCGCGGTTCCGCTTTGAAAGCTCTCGAAAAAGCGAGCTCCGGCGCTTCCAAGGAAGAGATTCTTTCCGCTCCCGAGTGCAAGTGCGTGCTCGAACTTATGGATGCGGTAGACGCGTATATTCCTACGCCCGCCCGTGAAGAGAACAAGCCGTTCCTTCTTCCCGTCGAGGACGTATTCACGATTTCCGGCCGCGGCACCGTCGCTACCGGCCGTGTCGAGAGAGGCGTTGCGAAAGTCGGCGAACCCGCTGAAATCGTCGGACTCATCGACAAGCCCGTTCCCACCGTCATCACCGGTCTTGAAATGTTCCACAAACAGCTCGACGAAGCTATGGCGGGCGACAACGTCGGCGCGCTCCTTCGCGGCATCAACAGAACGGACATCGAGAAAGGTCAGGTCGTCGCGAAGCCCGGCACCGTTAAGACGGGTACCGAATTCGAGGCTCAGGTTTACGTTTTGACCAAGGACGAAGGCGGCCGTCATACGGCGTTCTTCAACCATTACAGACCTCAGTTCTTCATCAGAACGACGGACGTTACGGGCGCTATCGAGCTTCCCGAAGGCGTTGAAATGGTTATGCCCGGCGATAACATCAACATGAAAGTCGTCGTGATCAAACCCGTCGCTATGGAAGAGGGACTCCGTTTCGCTATCCGTGAGGGCGGCAGAACGGTCGGCTCCGGCGTTATCTCCAAGATCCTTAAATAATCGAAGAGATAATATAAAATCAAAACAAAAACAACTTGTCGATTTTCGGCAAGTTGTTTTTTATGAAGAACAAGGCGGGTGCAAATTTTGCGTCCGCCTTGTAAAATCCACCGGCTATGCCGATGGTCGAAAAAGAACTTTAGTTTCAAGCTTTCCTACGCTATACAAAAAAGCTCCTTTGTGCTAAACTATATATAAGGTGAAGGGCCGCACATAAGCAAAGCACAAAGGAGGACGTTAAGACGAAGAAGCAAAATAACGACCCATATAGTTTAGCACACACAACATGGAAAGGTCAATATCGTATTTCCTTTGCGGAGAAAAGGGGTATAATGAAAAGGGAGAAAAACGAAATGAAAAAGACGCTCGACGAAATGACGTTAGAGGAGCTTTGGACTCTGTTCCCGATTCTTCTCGAAGAATATAATCCGCTCTATCCCGTTTGGTACGAAGAGGAAGCGCGAAAGATTCTCGCAGCGGTAGGCGATGTCTTTCGCGTCAGCCATATCGGCAGCACGGCCGTCGAGGGGCTTTTGTCCAAGCCGACGGTGGATATTTTATTGGAGTTGACGCCCCGTGCGGACGCCGAAAAAGCGGCGCGCGCTTTGAAAGGAGAATGGACCTTGATGTCGGAGTCAAAAGATCCGTGGAAGCTTTCCTTCAACAAGGGCTATACGCCCGAGGGATTTGCGGAAAAAGTATTTCATCTGCACGTGCGGCGCGCGGGGGATTGGGACGAACTGTATTTTCGCGATTATCTGCGCGAAAATCCCTCTGTCGCGGCGAAGTACGCCCTCTTAAAAAGGGAACTGAAAGAAAAATTCGAGCGGAACAGGGACGGATATACGGCGGCAAAGACGGATTTTATCAAAGAGATGACGGCGCGTGCGCGCCTTTGCTACGGAGCGAGATACCGCCCGAAACTCCGTCCGTAAACGGGGGAAAAGACAAAAAATCAAGAACGCTCTGCCCGCCGAGTATGCAAAGACAAGAGGAGATAGAGGAAGAGTATGAACGTTTACGAAGAAGGCTTACAGGTCATGGAGAAGCTGTTTGCAAAGGATTGCGCTTTCGCTTTGGCGACGGCGACCGCGGGTGCGCCCGACGTGAGAATGGTGGACGTCTTTTACGACGACGGCTCCTTTTACATAGCGACGCACGAAAATTCCGCAAAAGCCCGGCAGATCGCGGAAAACCCCGCCGTGAGCTTCTGCGCGCAATGCTTCCGTTTTTACGGGGAGGCAAAGAGCGTCGGTCATCCGTTAAAGCCGGAAAACGCGGGCATCCGAGCCAAGCTCGTGCGGGCGTTCGCGCCTTGGTACTTCCGCCACAACGATGAGAACGACGAGGGAATGTGCTATTTGCGCGCCGATCTGAAAAAAGGTTTCTTCTATTGCGACGGAACGGGATACGACATGAATTTCGCCGACAAGACCGCACAGAGTTTTCCCTTCGTTTTCGAAATCCTGACGCCCGAGAACAATTAAACGCTTTTAAGGCGCTTTCAGTTTCCGTTTTCCCGCTCTTTGGCAATGATGACGATAAAAATCTGAACAAACGTTTAAATGCGTCTAAAAACGCTTCAAAATTATAGGACGAGGAAATACTCGTCCGCGCGCCCTTTGGCTCGGCTATCCTGCAAAGAATGCGTTTAAACGGGTTTTGGAAAGACATTCCAATTCGGGGGCAGATAAAAACAGAACGGACGGAAAAAAATACAAACGAGAGGACAAAGGGAACGGACAGGAAAAAACGAGCCGAGCGGGAAGAGGAAAGCGGCGGGGCGCAGGAAAGGCAAACGAGAGGACAAAGGAAACGGGCAGGGAAAAACGAGCCGAGCGGGAAGAGGAAAGCGGCGGGGCGCAGGAAAGGCGAACGAGAGGAAAAAGGGCGCGGGCGGAGAAAGAATAGGCGCGAAGCGAAAAGGAAAGCGCGCAAGACAAAAGGCGCGCAGAATACAAAGGAGAAAACCATGGAGGAGCTTTTATACGGAACGGGCAATCCCGCGAAATTCGAATATATGAGAGAGTGCCTCGCGCCCTTGCCGATAAAGCTTTTGTCGTTGCGGGATATGCCTTTCCCCCCGTCCGAGGCGGCGGAGGTCGGGCGCTCCCCGCTCGAAAACGCGCGGGAAAAAGCGAGTCTGTATTTTCGTGTTTACCGCGTTTCCGTCTTTTCCTGCGATTCGGGATTGTATTTTGAAGACCTTTCTCCCTCTCTGCAACCGGGCGTACACGTGCGCCGTCCCTTCGGAAAAAAGCTCTCCGACGAGGAGATGACGAGATATTATGCGTCGCTCGCCGAGAGATACGGAGGAGAAAGGGGGCTTTTACGGGCGAGATATAAAAATGCCGTCAGTCTGTTTTTAAAAGACGGCAGGCGCTTTGAATGTGAGGACGACTCTCTCTGCGGGGAATCCTTTTTTCTCGCGTCCGTACCTCATCGAAGGCGCGAGGAGGGATTTCCCCTGGATCGCTTATCCGTGGACGAAAGAACGGGCGCCTATTATTACGATTCGGGCGAGCGGGCGGCGGGGGACGCCTTTGAAGGATTCAGGCGTTTTTTCGCCGCCTGTTTCGGTCTATGAATAAAACTCCCTCGCAAGCGGCGGGAGTTTAACCGTATATCCCCTGCGTCAAATCGGGGGGGGCAATAAGGGCGAAACTGTCGTTTTTGAAGGATAGTTCCTCTTTTGATACAATAAAATCGAGCGCGGAAAATTCCATAAGAAGAAATAAAAAAGAGGAGATTCAAAAGCGAAGGAAACCCGAAGGGAGAAAGAGGAAAGAAGAAGATAGGGAAGCCGGGAGAATAGCCCGTTCTAAGGAATATTAGGCGAATGGCAGCGTTTCCTCCCCCCCCCTGCAAAGGGCGGCGCAGGAGTGTTTGGGAATTGTCCCGCGGTTTGAAGCAAAGAGCGCTGTTTTTTCGGGGAAAGATCGGGAGGCGCATACGAGCGGCTTTTCGGGAGTCCGCGAAAAGGCGCACTTTTGAGGGGAAGGGAGAAACTATTTGATGCTCGACTTGTATTCCCCCGGCGTCATGCCCACGTATTTTTTAAAGACGTAATTGAAGTGGGAGAGGGAATCGAAACATAGTTTCCCCGCGATCTCCGAAAAAGAATACTTCTGTCGGATGAGCTTTTTCGATTCGTCGATTTTGAGTTTCAGATAGGTCTGATAGATACTCATGCCCGTCTTTTCCCGAAAGAAAGTGCAAAGGTAGGTCTTTCCGTAATGGAGGGCGGCGCAAAGATCGTCCAGCTCGAAACTATCGTAGAGTTTCGAGGAGAGAATGCGTACGATTTCGTCCTGTAAATCGGAGGAAGAACTGATTTTGGAAATAAAAAATTCCTGAGGCGCACTCTGCCCCGTCGCCGTGCGCAGCATATACACCAGCAGCAATTCGAGCGAGTTTTTGAGGACCTGTTCTCCCCCGAGATTGGGATTCTCCCGCAGTTCCAGCTTTTTGAGATGCGGATCGAAATCGGGAATCACGAAGGTTTCCGTCGCTTCCGACATGATGTTCTGCAAGAGATAGCGATAGTTATCGGGCACCGAATATTTCTTGTCGAAAAAGAATTTCATGCTTTCCGAACGGCACTCGAAGGAGATGATAAAGATATTCGGCTCTTTGCCGCAGCTTTCGACGAAATGGCGCTGATTCGGCTTGATGAAGATCATCTCCCCCTGCTTCAAAGGCACCCGCTCGCCTTCTTTGACGATGGAAACGTTTTCCTTGTCCGCGTAGATCAGTTCCCAAAAATCGTGCGTTTCCTCCTCGGACGCGTACGTCTTGTCGAGCTCCTGATAGTGTATCGTCACAATTTTCTGCACGTTTAGAAGATTGGCGATTTTGTGCATATAGAATTGCTTTGTCTTTCCCTGTTTTTCCATGCCTTTATTATAGCAGAGATCTTTTTGTTTGTAAAATATTTCACGGCTGTCTTTTGAGAAATATTTTATAAAAACAGAGAAACATTTTCCATTGTTATCTTCAAAAAAAGTAGTATAATAAAGACAAAAACGAGGGAGGCGAGGGCATGAGAAAGCCTGTGCTGGACAAAGATTTTTATCCTATGATCAAGGCGCTGGAAGCCTTTGAGGAAAAAGTGAACGCGGTTTCGCCCGAAAAGAGGGCGGAGATCGCTCTTGTGGCGGAGAGAAACGGCGGCTATAATTACGTGTATCGATACACCGCCTTTCGGGACGGAGTGGACGACGAACTCAACTACCGCGTTGCGGAACGGCTCATAAAGACCGTTTTATGGGTGGTGGGCGGCTATAAAATTTACGTCGCGGGCAGCCGCAGGATATACGAACGTTTAAAGGACGCCTATACGCCCGAAGGCGCGCGCGCCTTCGACGCCGATTTCATGAGCGGCGTCTATGAAAAGCCCTTTGAGGTGGAATGGCTGGAAGCGGGGCAGGTCCCCGAACAAAAGAACTGTTCCGTGAAGGTGGGCGGCTATTTGAAGGGCTGCCGCATCGGTTTCGACGCGGGCGGGAGCGACAGGAAGGTGAGCGCGGTCATCGACGGAGAAGTGGTGTACAGCGAGGAAGTCGTCTGGCATCCCAAGACCACCGAGGATCCGCACTATCACTACAACGAGATTCTGACGGCGATGAAGACGGCGGCGTCCAAGATGCCCCGCGTGGACGCCGTCGGCGTGTCGTCCGCGGGCGTGTATGTGGACAACAAGATCATGGTCGCCTCCCTTTTCATCAAGGTGGACAAGAAAAAGTACGGCGATTTCGTCAAAAATATGTATATCGACATCGCCAAAGAAATGGGGAACGTGCCCCTCGAAGTTGCTAACGACGGCGACGTCACCGCGCTTGCGGGAAGCATCGATTTAAACGACACCCGCGTTCTCGGCATCGCCATGGGAACGAGCGAGGCGGTCGGCTACATAAACAGGGACGGCGGCATCAACGGCTGGCTCTCCGAACTTGCCTTCGTGCCCGTGGATTTCAACGAGAACGCCATGGCGGACGAATGGAGCGGGGATACGGGCGTGGGCTGCAAATATTTCTCGCAGGACGCGGTCATCAAACTGGCGGAGGCGGGCGGATATTCTTTTAAAGAGGGAGCGACGCCCGCGGAGAAGCTCAAAGAGATACAGGCGCTGATGGAAAAGGATAATCCGTTAGCGCGGCAGATCTACGAGGATATCGGCGTCTATCTCGCCTACGCCCTTCCCTTCTACGCGAAATTCTACGACATCAAGCACGTGCTTCTTTTAGGGCGCGTGATGGGCGGCAAGGGGGGCAATATCCTTCTCGATACCTGCAAGAAAGTGCTCGCGGAAGAATATCCCCAATTCAAGGACCTCGATATTTCCCTCCCCGACGAAAAGAACAGGCGGGTAGGGCAGAGCATCGCGGCGGCGTCGTTGCCCGCGAACGTGTGAGCGCCGCCCGCTCGTCGGCGTGCGCAAAAAAGTGTAGACGAGGAGGAAGGGCGAGCGGCGTTTTTTCGCGGGTGTTCTTAAAAGCGCGGACGGAAAAGAAAGTTCTCGGGCGCTCTCGCTTCGCTTTTTCCTGAACGCCCTGAGGCGCAACGTCTTTTGAGGACGCGGAAAGGCGGAACGGCGGAACGGATTTGAAAAATTTGGTTTATAAGGCAGGAGGTAAATCGGAAGATATGAAAGTAATTATCGCAAAAGACTATGAGGAAATGAGCAAAAAGGCCTTCGAGGTGATGGCGGAAGTGGTGAAAACCAATCCCCGCGCCGTTCTGGGGCTGGCAACGGGGTCGACGCCCCTCGGACTTTATAAAAACATGATCGAGGACCACGAGAAAAACGGCACGAGCTATCGGCAAATCCATACCGTCAATCTCGACGAATACGCGGGGCTGGACGTTTCCAGCGATCAAAGTTACGTCTATTTCATGCGCCGCAACCTTTTCGATCATCTCGATATCGACCTCGAAAACACGAATATCGAAAACGGAAAGGCGGCGGACCGGCAGGCGGAGTGCGAGCGCTACAATAAGCTCCTCGAAAAGACGCAGCAGGACATCCAAGTGCTCGGCATCGGCTCTAACGGGCATATCGCCTTCAACGAGCCGGGGACGCCGTTCGGGAGCGTCACGCATATCGTGGATCTCGCGGAGAGCACCATCAGGGACAATTCGAGAATGTTCAGGAGCATCGACGAAGTGCCCCGTCAGGCGTTTACGATGGGACTGAAAAATATCATGAACGCGAAAAAGATTTTGATTTTGGCGAACGGCGCGAATAAGGCGAAAGCCGTTTACGGACTCGTTAAGGGCGAAGTCACGGAAAATGTGCCCGCCAGCGTTTTGCAGCTGCATCCCGACTGTACGCTCGTCTGCGACGAGGCGGCGGCGAGTTTGTTATAAGCGCCTTTTAGGAGTCAAAAAAGGCGGGCGCTGCTTAAAAAGTTTTTTATCGGGGGCGGAGGCGTCCCCGAGGAGGTAAAAATGAAGGCTTTTAAAAACGCCCTCGTATACGTCGAGGGCGAGGGAATAAAAAGATGCAATCTTATCTTCGACGAGAAGATCCAAAGTATCGGCGGCAACGCGGAAAGCGCGGACGTCATTTCGCTTCCCGAAAACGCCATGGTCTTTCCCGGATTCATCGACGAACATATCCACGGCGCGGGCGGCGCAGACGCCATGGACGGCACCCTGTCCGCGCTCAAAACGATCGCGGATACCATCGCGGGCGAGGGCACGACGACGTTCCTCGCCACGACGATGACGCAGAGCCGGGAAAATATCCTCGCCGCGATGAAAGCGGTGAAGGAGTACCGCGAAGCGGCTCCTGAAACGGGCGCGAGGCTTCTCGGCGTCCATCTGGAAGGTCCCTTTATCGCCGCCGCTCACAAGGGCGCGCAGCCGCTCGAATACATCGTGAAGCCGAATATAGACGTATTCGACGAATACAACGCCGCAAGCGGGAACGCGATTAAGATCGTGACGCTCGCTCCCGAGGAAGAGGGCGCGCAGCCGCTTGTCGCTCATTTAAAGGAGCTCGGCGTCGTGCCGTCGATCGGGCATACGGGCGCGAAATGCGCCGATATACAAAACGCCGTGAAAGCGGGCGCTGAAAACGTCACGCACACCTACAACGCGCAAAGCCCTCTGCACCATCGGGAGATCGGCACCGTCGGGAGCGCGCTTTTGTACGACGAACTCAACGCGGAACTCATCGCGGACACCATTCACGTTTCCGTGCCCGCCATTCAGCTGCTCGTCAAATGCAAACCCAAGGAGAAGCTGACGCTGATCACCGACGCCATACGCGCGAAAGGGCTTGCGGACGGCGAAAGCGAGCTCGGCGGTCAGGTCGTCATCGTCAAAAACGGCGAGGCGCGGCTGAAAGACGGCACTTTGGCGGGCAGCGTTCTGCGCATGAACCGCGCCGTGCAGAATCTCGTCGAGAAGGCGGGCGTGCCTCTGTTGCAGGCGGTGGATTGCGCCACCATCAATCCCGCGAGATCGCTGGGCATCGACGGGGAGGCGGGCAGTATCCGCGTCGGCAAACGGGCGGATTTCGTCGTGCTCGACGATAAATTCGACGTCTTGTATACCGTTCGGGACGGAAAGATCGTCTACCGCGCCTGAAAATCGCGGCAATTTAACATCGCTTACACCACATTTCCTCTTATTGAAAGATTATGGAGAAAGGCGCAGGGGCTTCCTTGCGTCTTTTTTCATGCGAAAAGGAGGGGACAGGTATGCGATCACGGACGGAGGCGTTCGGTTTTTCGAAAGTAAAAGACAAAAGGGCGCGCGGAAAGAATGTCTTGCGAAAAAAGTCATGGCTTTGTCCGTCGGAGAAGAAAAGGAATTTTGCGATAAAGAAAAACGCCCCGGCGCAGGAGGGCGGCGGGGCGCGGCGGCAACAGAGAAGGGGAATCGGCAAAGGAAAAAAGATCGTAAAAGGGCGAAAAGCCGCCGTTTGTGCGCCCATGCGGGGAGATAGGGGGAGATATACGGGGCGGGGAGATAGGGAGAGTTATGCGGGGCGCGAGTCTTAACTGTCAGCGGCGAAACACCGTTTCGCCGTCTTTTATCGTCCGTTCCACAACGATATCGCGGAGTTTTTCCGAGGGTGTGCGAAGCGGATTCCCGGAGAGAAGAACGAGATTTTCCCGTTTTCCCGCCGCGAGCGTTCCCGTCGTGTCTTCCTCGAAATACTGATACGCGGCGTTTTCGGTCACGGCGCGCAAGGCGGGCAGGACGCCGATGCGTTCTTTTTCGCCGAGGATCTTTCCGCTCTTCGTCCGGCGCTCCGCCGCGCACCAAATCGTTTCCAGCATATCGGGCGAAACGACGGGCGCGTCCTGATGAAGGGTGAAGCGGATGCCTTTTTTCAGCGCGGAGCGGAGCGGGCTGATGGCCGAGGCGCGTTCGAAACCGAAATTTTTGATGTGCACGTCCCCCCAATACAGTACGTGGGCGACGAAAAAGGAGGGCAGGATCCCCGCGCGTTTCAAATCATCTAGCTGATCGACGCCCAAAAGCTGCGCGTGTATCATCACGGGACGGGTGGCGGGATCTCCGCAGGTAAGCTGCGCGCGGATGAATTTTTCCGCCGCCATATCGCCGTTGCAGTGCACGAGAAGCTGTAAGCCGCGCTCTTTGGAAAAGCGCACGTTTTCCACAAGTTCGCTTTCGGAAACGGAAGGATAGCCGCAGTAGCCGTCCTTTTCGGGCGCGCCATTTTCATTGAGATAAGGGGTGCGCATCCAAGCCGTTCTGCCCTGCGGCGAACCGTCGGAAATGAGTTTGACGCCGCCGATTTTGAAGTTTTTGTCATAGGCTTTCAGGCTGGCGGGAAAGGCGGTTTCATACGCTTTAAAATCCTGTAACGCGGGATAGGCGACCACGTCCGCGCGCAGGCGGCTGCCTTGCGTCAGCGCCTGATAAAGCGGCAGCAGTTCCTTGACTGCTAGTCCCTCCTGAACGGTGACGATGCCGTGGGAAAAATACATCTCCTGCGCCTTTTCAAAGGCGTCGAGCAGTTTGTCCGCGCCGGGCATGGGCACCTGTTGCAGGCGGGAAACAAAGTCGGCTTCTTCCATATATCCCGTGGGGGCGCCGTCCGTTCCCTTTTCGATGACTCCGCCTTCCATGGGGGGCGTGTCCGCGTTCACTCCCAAAATTTTCAAGGCGGAGGAGTTGAAAATTCCCATATGACCCGAGGTATACTGCACGACGAGCGGATTTTTCGCAGATGCCTTGTCGAGCAGGACTGCGGTGAGGCGGTTTCCTTTTACGAAGGCGTGGTCGTAATCGCTGGCAAGCACCCATTCGCCCGCGGGAACGGCGTTTTCCGCGATAAAAGTTTCGATCGCTTTTAGAATTTCCCCGACCGTTTTACAGCCCGAGAGCGAAAGCTGTAAAAAACGGTTTGCGCAGGCGGAAAGGTGGCTGTGGGGATCGAGGAAGGCGGGCAGGAGAGTCCTGCCCTTCAAATCTATTTTTTCGGCGCTTCCCGCGAGAGAGGCGGGCGGAGCGCCCTTCCCTGTCCCTTTGATCCTGCCGTTTTCGGCGATCAGATAATCCGCGTAAAGCTCGGATTCCATCGTCAGGATTTCCCCGCCGTAATAAATTCTTTCGGACATAAAAACGCCTCCCGTGATTTTTTGGTATAAATTCAGTATAACACATTTTTGGGACTTTGCAATAGAAAAACGGAAAATTTCACCCAAATACCCCGATTTTATGCGATTGTAGGAAAAGAGTTGCAAAATACCCCGCGCCGCCTTGACAAAAAATCATTCCGTGGTATAATTAAAATAAGGCGAATTAAAAACAGGAAAAATTCCTTTAAAGACAGGATAAAGGAGAAAGAACATGACGGAAATTTTAAAACGTTTGAAGGGCACGGGCACGCCCGTCGCCGTCTATTACAAGAGCTCGGGCGGATTCTGCGCGGGATTCGTGCACGAGGCCGACGACGAGTTCGTATTGATGGAGTTCATCTCTCCCGCGGGGAGATTCGACGGCTTTCACTGCATTCGCATCGAGGAAATTCTCAAAGTGGACGCGGGAACAAAATACCTTTTTAATCTCGTCAAGGTATACCGCCACTACGGGGAGGAAATTCCCGCTTTAAAAGTATCTCCGAAAAATGTGCTGGAAAATTTCATCGATTTCGTCATCAAGAGCAAGCGGCTCTGCACGATGGAGATCGGTTTCGAAACGTTGGATAAAATCAGCGGCTACGCAGTGGGCAGGGATTGGAACATCCTCGAAATGAGGCTTTTGGACGAGGACGGAAAAACGGACGGGTATACCGAGTTAGACCTTGAAGAAATCGTCTATTTAGGCGTCGATTCGGAATACGAAAAGTACCTCGCTCTGCTTTCCGGACTCAACGGCGGAGCTTCTCCCGACGGCGGCGAGGACGGCGGAAAGCGGGGCAAAAAGACAGGGGATAAACACATTTTGTCCTTTCCGTTCGGAAAATAAAAAGGAAAGAAAATCCGCTGTAAAGAATCGACGGAAGGAACGAGGAAAGACAGGCGGTTTTTTTCTTAACGGCTTCGAAAAATAGCTTTCGCGATGGATTCCATGACGCAACGACCGAGTATAAAACTTTGAGATGATAGAAACGGACCGCTTAAAAGTACGTTTGCGGATTGATCGGTCTGAAATAAGGGAAATAAGCGTTGTGACAAAGGAGGCGTAGGGAGGAAAACGCTAAATAGGGAAGGCGAACGGAGAATATAGCGGGAGCAGGGGAGTAAACGAAACTCTCCGCCGCGGAATAAAAAGTTTAGGAACCGATGGATAGATAGGAGAAAAGGCAGGTCTTTTGAAAGATCTGCCTTTTAAGCAAGGGGTTTTTCCTTGAATATTTCCTGTGAACTTTATAAAAAATCAAAAGATTTTCAGAAAAAACACGGAAAACAGAAGCGTTTTACTGTCGGCGGAAAGGTATTCCTTTTTGGGCGTCTTCGTCGATCTTGCCGTCGGGGCGGATGGCGCGGGAGCGTATATGCCTGTAATCGGCGGGGGAAATGCCGTATTTTGCCACGAACGCGCGATAAAAGACGGAATATTCCTCAAAACCCACGGCATAGGCGATGACGGCGACGGGGCGCGCGGTGGAAAGCAGAAACTCGCAGGCTTTGTCGAGGCGATAGTCGAGAAGATAACGATGGGGCGTTTTTCCGTAAGCGGCGCGGAACACGTTGATGATTTGGTTTTTTGAAAGGAATACTTCCTTGCGCACGTCGTCTAGCGTGATCTGTTTTTCAAAGTTTGTCAGAAGATAGGAACGGATATTTTCTGCTAGCGTTTCGTCGTGCTGTTGTTTGGAGAGGAGGGACAAAAGCGCATAAAAATTTTTTTCGTATTCGAGTTTGGGGGATTCGATTCCCAAAAGTTTCAGGGCTTGCAGGATGGGCCGCACGGATTCGTTGTTGAAGGAGCCTCGGAGAGGAAGTCTGCCGTTTTCTTTAAAAACGCCGTGAAAATGCACAAAAAAATAATTCGGCGCGTCGCTGGGCAGCAATCCCTGTTGATACAGTCCCGCCCGTTGAATATAATATTCTCCCGCGTGCAGCTCCACCAAAACGCCGTCTTCGTGAAAGCGCAGCACGCCTTTTCGCACGAGCAAAAGGACGTCTTCGCCGCAAAGTCTGTCTATATGCCGTTCTTCGGGCAGAAACTGACGGTTATCGGAAAAGAGGTAATGGGGCAGTTCGTCAAAACTCAATTTCAGCATTTTTTTCCTCCCGTTTTTTCTATGATAACATATAATTGTGATTTTTGCAATATTTTCGATTCCTTTTGATATTGAAAAGCAAAAGAAAAACGTTTATAATGGTTATATAAGAAAAAAGGAGATAGAAGTATGGTATTGGAGGCTTTGCTGCCGAAAGAGATCCTTCCGACAGGCTGGCTGAGAAAACAGCTGGAAACGCAGGCGGAGGGACTCAGCGGGAATTTAGACAAAATCTGGCCCGATATTCGCGAGAGCAAATGGCTGGGCGGCGATAGGGAGGGCTGGGAACGACTGCCCTATTTCCTCGACGGGTTTATTCCGCTCGCCTATCTTTTGGGCGACGAGGACAAAAAGGCGCGCGCCCGAAACTACATCAATTGTATTTTGGAAGGACAGGACGAAGAGGGGCGCTTTCGCCCGAAAAACGATACGGACGAAAAAAACGAGGATATTTGGTCGCAGTTTCTGCTATTGAAGGTTTTAACCGTATACGCCGACTGTTCAGGGGATTCCCGCATCGAAAACGCCGTTCGCCGCGGGCTTGTCTTTATCGACAAATTGCTTTCCGGGCGCACACTTTCAAATTGGGCCGCGTCGAGATGGTACGAATGCCTCGTTTCCGTTCTCTGGCTGTATAAGCGCGGACGGGAAGAGTGGCTGATACGGCTCGCCCGACGCTTGAAAGTGCAGGGGATAGACTTTAAAGAGGCGATCGGGCTGTGGAAAGAGGCGAGAAACGAGTGGACTTACGAAACGCACGTCGTCAATATCGCCATGGCGCTGAAAAGCGACGCTCTGTTCTGCGAGCTTACGGGAGAGAAAAGCGCGGGACTGGCGGAAGAGATGTTGGAAACGCTCGACCGCTTTCACGGCACCGCTTACGGACATTTCACGGGCGACGAGTGCCTGTCGGGAAACAGCGCCGTGCAGGGCTCCGAGCTGTGCGGCGTCGTGGAGGCCATGTATAGCTACGAATGGCTCGCCGCCCTGACGGGAGAAGGAAAATGGGGGGACAGGCTGGAATCGTTGGCATTCAACGCCCTGCCCGCGGCGGTTTCTGCGGATATGTGGACGCATCAATACGATCAGCAGGTCAATCAGATCGCCTGCGTCCGTTTCGAAAAACAGATCTTCCGCACGAACGGCCCCGAATCCAATCTATTCGGCTTAGAGCCGAATTTCGGTTGTTGCACCGCAAATTTCGGGCAGGGGTGGCCGAAGTTCGCACTGTCCGCGTATAGGAAAAAAGGCGAAAGGATCGCGGTGCTTTCTCCCGTTCCCGCGCGGATAAAGACGAGCGTACACGGCAAAGACACGACGCTCGTATGCGACTCCGAATATCCTTTCCGCAGCCGTTTTACGCTGACGGCGGACAGGCGGACGGACGTGCTCGTGCACATTCCCGCATGGGCAAAGCCCGCCTGCAAAGCGGCGTATCGGCAGGAAAAGGGGTGGATGGAGCTTACGCTCGAAGCGGGAAAACCCGTCGAAGTGTCCTTTTTGTCCGAGCCGCGTTTGGAAAAGAGCCCGGAAGGCGGCTATTGCCTTAAATACGGCGCTCTGCTGTTTGCCCTCCCCGTAGCGGCGAAGCGGGAAATGCGGGAATATACGGCGGACGGCGTGGAACGCAAGTTTCCCTATTGCGACTATTCGTTATCCCCCGCGGGGGAATGGCGGTACGCGTTTGCCTCCGATTCGTTCGAGGCGGAGGAGTGCGAGTATGAGCTGCCTTTCGACCGCGACCGCCCTCCGCTCAAAATCAAAGCGGAGCTTACGCCCATGGAGTGGAAATTCGAACCGGGATACGACTTTGTGGCGGCGAGAATCCCCGGAAATAAGAGGCGGGGGAAAAACGTGGTTTTGAAATTGCAGCCTTACGGCGCTACCGATCTGCGGGTGAGCGTACTTGCCCTGGCGCGGGGGGATTCTTCGGAAAAAGAAGAATAAAAAGCATACCGCAAAGTACCGCGGCGAGTTCTTTGCGCGATTTTCGCCGCTTCTCTTCTCCATGCCTTGGGCGGCGTAGGACGGTCTGCCGCGTCGTGACGTCTATATTCGCAGGACGAACGGAAACCGCTTGCCGCCGGATAGGGCAAGAAGAGGATCGCACCGCGGAAGCAGGCGGATTTATAAGATAGAGTTTGGGATTCCTTCAATGTACGTCGAAGGGAGAAAGCCGTTTTTCCGACGAAGGAAGTTTTCCCTCCTCATAGAAAGATAAAATGCGCCCGCTGTAAAAAGCGGGCTTTTTATCGCCATGTAAGCGGAAAACGCAAAATTTTTTCAAGAAAGGGGCGGGTGAGGATTGCGGGAAATCGTGGAAGGGCGTTTAAAGGGCGGCTGACGTTCGGATAGGACGGATAGGAGGGGAAATTTTTTTGAAACGCAGGCGCGGGGAGCATACCTGCGACGATAGAAGAGATAAGGAAAAGAAGAAGGGCGTATTGACGAGAAAAGTGGTCGGAGAAACGGGGGGAATAGATGGGCGAGAAGAGCGATTTACGCGGCGCCGCGGACAAGATGCAAAAGTGCGCATAGTTGAATACGGAGCCTGGCAGGGGGCGGCGGCGCGACTTTTACGGACTTTATAAAATAGCGAGCGCAGCTGCGGAATCATTCGTGGAAGTCCTATAAAAACGGATTCAAGGCAAAGTCATAGAGCGTTGCTTCCTCGAAAGCGGAAACAAGATCGGAATGATAAAAAAGCGACTTGGAGCGTACAAAAAGCCGTTTTTAAAACAGAGAAAACTTTTGAGGAATAGACCTGTTTTTTAAGGCGGGTTTATTCCTCTTTGCAAGTGCGGGCGTCCTGCCGACTTCCGTGACAGAAACCCTTTTCGAGAGTTTTTGCGGAAAAGAAAATAAATTTACAAAAAGTTTACACGGCGAGAAGGCGGAAACGATTGTGCGGCGAAAGAAAAATTTTTATAATAGAGAATAATTTTCCGCCCGCTTTCCCTGCGCGCAAAAAGGCGAAGATAAAAAAATCCCGCCGATAAAAGCTCGGCGGAAAGGGGATTTTTGACGATCCGCTCTGTCAAACGCGCGCGGAAAACCGAAAAGAGCGGGCATACGTCACTTTTCAAGGCGGGAAATCTGAAATTTTTTCGGCGAAACGCCCACTTTGATTTTGAATATCTGGGAAAATTGAGTATAGTCTTCGTAGCCGCATTGAAGCGCGACTTCCTGTAACGGAAGAGTGGTGCCCGACAGAAGATATTTTGCCAGCGTAATCCTCTTTTCAAGGATGTACGTTTTGGGGGAAACGTGGTAGGCGGCTTTGAATTTCAGACAGAAATGATCTTCGGAATAATGGGAAAGCTCCGCGAGCCGAGCGACGGAGAGATTCGTCGTGTAGTATTCGTCGATATAGTTTTTGATGACCGCGATCTCGTTATCGCTGTTGATCTGTTTGTTTTCTTTGCGATAGATATGGGTGAGCAGCTGCGTGATGAGCGCGCAGATCATATTTTCGTAATTGGTAAATTTATTCATGTATTCGTCGCGGATCTGCTTTACATAGGGCAGTATGGAGGCATTGGCGTCCCGGTGGGCGCTGTTTTTTATGTCCAGACCGCACGAATCGTCCAGATAGAATCCGAAGGCGATGAGATCCGCCTGTTTTTCGTGGCGTTCGTCGTGGACGGTATACGGCCGGAAAATCGCGTAGCTGTCGTCGGTGAAGCGAAAGGATTTTGCGCCGCTCATATTCTGACCGTTCAGATAGCAGATGATTTTATCCGTGACGGGCGGATTTTCGTTCGTGTTTTCCACGTACATTCCTTCGCCCTGCGCTTTATAGTAATATACGAATTCGTAGCAATCGTGAACGTGCGGACGAATTTGCAGTTTTTCGCTTTTATATTTTCGGATAAACAGATATTTGAATTTAACCATTTCGCTCCCCCTTCAAAAATGAAAAATATGGGAAATTCCGATTTTTATTATAGCCGCCCCGTCGTTCTTTGTCAAGAGGGAAAACGGAAAAAATGAAATTTTTATTCCGTCGCCGCCGCGGGGACGGAAAAGAAAAACGAAAGACAAACGCGGAACGAAAAGGTCGTTTTTTTCATAAAAAGGGGAAATAAAACTTCAAAATTGCTCAATTTATCGTGAAAAACGAGTTAAACGGGTCTGCGTAACGGAAGATTTATTTTTAAAGACCGAAGAGGAAAAATCAGGAAAAAAATTTAAAAAGACGGAAAACATAAAATTTATATCGGTTTTTAATATTGAAAATCGCGTTTTTGTATGATACAATAAATTCAGACAAAGGAAAGGGGGCAAAGAGGATGAAAAACAAAAAAATCCGACTTCGCGCGACAGCGGCGTTATGCGTTATGGCGACAATACTTTCGGGCGGGTGCGGCGGAGGAAAAGATATGAGCGGCGACAGCATCTCCAAAGAAGAAACGAGTTCGACGGGAAAAATTTGTGCGGCAAAGGTGATCGTGATCTCGGGACAGTCCAATGCGTCGGGCTTTACGTGGTCCAAATGTCTGAAAAACAACGTTTCCGAGCAAGCCTACCGAAAGTACGAGGAGGGCTTCGGCAATGCGATGATCTATTATAACGTCGATACGGCGGAAGAGAACGGATACAGCTGGAAGGACGGCGGGGACAATACCTCGGGCGGCGAATTCGTAAACGTAAAACTCGGTCAGGGGCATACCGCGGAGCGCTTCGGAATGGAGATCGGGATCGCCGAGAAGCTGGCGGAAATAAAGCCCGACGAAAAACTGTATCTCATCAAATGCGCCTGGGGCAGCGCTTCGCTCTTCAACGACTTCGCCTCGCCGTCGATGAAAAATTATCCGACCTCCGTTTATTACGACAAGTTTATCTCGGTGGTGAAAGCGGGAATCTCAAAATTGGAAGAGATAACCGATCTCCCCGTGGAGATAAAGGCCCTTTGCTGGATGCAGGGGGAAAAGGACGCGGCGTATTATTCCGAGGCGAGTCAATACGGTCCGAATCTGCAAACGTTCGCGGGGGATTTCCGCTCGGAATTTTCGGCTTATAAAGGAAGGGGCGAAATCGCGTTTATCGACGCGGAAATTTCCGAGGGCGAATATTGCGCGTACGGAGAATACGTCAATCAGCACAAGGCATGGTTTGCGGAGAAGTCGGACGACAATTATCTCCTCTCCACGCAAGGCTTCTCCTACGGCAAAGAGCCGGAGGAAAAGCCGGATCCCTATCATTTCGATTCCCTCTCGATGCTTCGGCTCGGCTATCGATTTGCCGAAGTCATCGCCCAATTATTTTGACAAAAGGAGGCGGCTCTTTGAAAAATATGATTTCAGACGAAACGCGGGCGGCGAAGGCCTCTGTGGAACAAACCTTCCGCAAAAAGTCCAAAGCGAAAAAACATCCCTGGACGCAGCGCAACTGGACGATCTTTTTCATCGCCACCATCGGTCTGCTGCAATTATTCGTGTTCCATTACCTGCCCTTGGTCGGGATAGGGCTTGCGTTCAAAAACGCCGATTACAAGGGAAATATTTTGAAGGCGTTTATCGATTCCGATTGGGTGGGATTTCAGCAATTTTCGCTCTTTTTGAAAGACGTGGATTTTAAAAATGTCCTGATGAACACGCTCGGCTTGAATCTTTTGATGCTGCTCATCAATTTCCCCGCGCCGATTATCTTTGCGCTGCTCATCAACGAAGTGAGAAACAACGCTTACAAAAAGGGATTGCAGATCGTCGCTACTTTTCCGCACTTTATCTCCTGGGCGATCTTCGGCGGGCTTATCGTGTCCCTGACCGATCAAACCACGGGCATTGTCAATCCCATTCTCAATATTTTGGGCCTTTCATCCAAAGAAAACCCCGTATACCTCGGCGGCGCGGATTATTTTTGGACGATCATGATCGTCGGCTCCCTGATCAAAGGAGTGGGCTGGGGATCCATCGTATATCTCGCGGCGATCGCGGGGATTTCTAACGAGCTTTACGAGGCGGCGGCGATCGACGGCTCCAATCGTTTTACGAACGCCGTGTACATCACGCTGCCTTCCATCGCGCCCACGATCACGGTGTTTCTCCTCCTCAATATCAGCAGAATTTTAAACAACTCTTTCGAACAGTTCGATTCGATGCAGAATGCGGTGAACCTGACGAGAAGCGAAGTTTTGGCGACATTCATTTACAGGACGGGCATTTCCGCGCGGAGATATTCCTATACGACGGCGGTGGGGCTGTTTGAATCGCTCGTCAGCATCATTCTTCTCCTCACGAGCAATTTTATCAGCAAAAAGACGACGGGACGGGGAATCATATGAGAAAAATCAAAAAGTATACCGCGTTTGATTACATAAACATGATTTTTCTGACCTTGTTCGGAGTCGTTACGATCTATCCCTTTTATTACGTCGTCATCGGCGCGTTCAGCAACGGGCAGACCTATATGAGCGGAGGCGTATTCTTTGCCGTGCGCGGGTTTACGTTAGACAATTTCAAGGCGATCATAGGGGATTCGACTCTTTGGACGGCGTTTCGCAATTCTGCGCTGCGGACGGCGGCGGGCGTCGCGTCGGGGCTGCTTTTCACTTCCCTCGTCGCCTACGCTATGGGCAGTCCGCATTTGAGGTGTAAGGCGCTCTATCAGAATCTTTATATCTTTACGATGTTTTTCAGCGGCGGCACGATTCCCTTTTACCTTTTGATCCGCGTGCTGGGACTTTACAACAGCTTTTGGGTGTATATCGTTCCCGCGCTGTTTTCCGTCTATAATATGATCGTCATTTCCAATTTCTTTCGGGGAATCCCCGACGGACTGCGCGAGGCGGCGGAGATCGAGGGCGCGGGAGAAATCACCATTTGGTGGACGATCTATATGCCTCTTTCGAAAGCGGTGCTGGCGACCGTCGGACTCTGGCTCGCCGTCAATCACTGGAACAGTTATATGGGCACGATGCTCTATACGGACGCGGACAGTTCGACGATCACCCTTCAATATTACCTGAAACAGATCATAAACAGCGCGGCGAGCATTTCGGGCGACTATGAAACGGTTACGACAAAGACGGTGGCGTACGCCGCCATCGTCATTGCGACGATTCCCATTTTATGCGTGTATCCCGCCGTGCAGAAGCATTTTACGAAGGGTGTGCTCGTCGGGTCCTTGAAGGGATGAGGTGAAGAGGATGGAAAAGAGAAAAAAAATCAAGCTGGTCAACGTCACGGCGTTTGTCCTTGCTCTCCTTATCTTTTTTACGGGGCTTTGCAGCGTCGTGTATTTTATCGGCGGAAACGGCATCTTCAACATGAAGGGGCTGGAATATCCCGATTACCCCGCGGCAAACGTGAATCCCGAGATAGACAGCTGGACGCAGTGGAAAAGCTATGACGACAACGTGATCGAGATCGATTGGTTTGTAGACGATACGGCGGCGGCTTTTCCCGACCAAAACAGCATGATTTATAAACGGATACTCGAAAAAACGGGCGTAAAAATCAATTTCAAGAAAGCGACGTCGGGCGACGGAACGGAAATTGCGACGAAAATAGCGGGCAACAATCTGCCCGACGTCGTCAGCATCAAAGCGAACACCACTTTGAAAAACGAACTCGCCAAGGAGCAGACCTGCTATCCCATACAGGAGCTTGCGTCGCGCTGGGCGCCTTCCCTTTTGAAAAGACTGCGCGAAGACGAGGAAATGGTGAGCTATTACGAATATTCCGACGGATACATCTACGGGATACCCAATAATTTTTATATGACGAAGGACGTGGAAACGTACGGCGAATCGGGCAGGTCGCTGGTGCCCACCGGCGCGGCGCTTGCGCGAAAGGATTATCTCGACGCCTACCATGCGTACCGGCGGGAAGCGGATCCCGACTTCGACGAGGCGGAGGTGGCGACGCCGCAGGGGATGCTCGACTTTTTGCTTTGGGTGAAGGAAACCTATCATTTGTCAAACAGCAATCCCACCGTGAATATTTCCGCGTTCGAAAAGGATCGAACGCACGGAAGCCTCGGGATGCGCTGGCTCATGGAGTATTTTTCCGTGCCGGAAGAGAACGCGGGCGGCGAGTACGTCTATCAGCAGGCGCAGGACGAATTTGTCGAGATGATGGCGTGGCTGAACGAGCTGTATCGGGCGAATCTTCTGACGGAAGGCTCCCTCGGGGCAAACGCCTCCACCGTCGGACAATACTTGCAGAACGGCGACATCGCTTTGTTCGTCGGCTCCACCGTCAATTATGCGACGCAGCTTAAAAACTGGGAACTGAACATCAGCGGGAAAAATCCGATCGGGGAAGAAGCGAGATACGTTCCCGTCATCTTTTCCAATTCCGCGGGAACGACGCCTCAGCTGGCGATAACGGGAAATTCGTATATGTATACGATGATCTCCGCGAACTGCAAGCGCCCCGACAGAGTCATAAAGCTTTTCGATTATCTCTATTCGGACGAAGGGCAGGAGCTAGTCTGTTACGGAATCGAGGACACGGAGGAGCAGGCGGGGAGTTTTGTCTACGCGAAGCGTCCGGGCACCACGGAAACTTTGGCGAACGGAAAGACGTACACCTACAAATACGGGCAGATAGAATACAGCGCCGCCGCGAAAGCCGCCTGGAACAGCGGCAACGTCAATTCCTACGGATTTTATCAGATGACTCTCTTTTATAAGCCCATGTATATGTATTTGTCTTCCGCCTCGGGCGGGCAGTTTAACAATTACCGCGACTATGTGAAGTATAACTCGAAAGCGGCGATCATTCCCTATGCGTACAGCTATCGGGGCTTTGAATTCGAGTTGGATTCCTCCGACAAGCGGTATACCGAACTGTATACGGTAGAAGCGACGCTTCGCAACAAGTGGTTTCAAAAATATACGGGCATCATCGGCTCGGATTCTTCGGAAACGGTGGAAAAAGAGATCCGAAAGATGCTCGTATGGTGCGAGTCCGTGGGACTGGACGACTACATCGCTTTCAAAAACGAGTGCTTTCAGGCGCATAAGAAAAAGATGGGAATCGCTTACGCTTCTCCCATCAACGATCCGAAAAACACCGCGTATAAAAATCTGACGATTTCCTCCGTATACGGCGATACAAGCCGCTATCTGCAAGTCCCCGAAGAAATCGCGAGAAATTAATCTGGACGGTCTTTATGAAAATAATCATTGATACGGATATCGGGGACGATATCGACGACGCTTTTGCGCTGCAGCTGGCTTTGAACACCCCCGAGCTTGAAATTCTCGGCGTCACGACGGCTTTCCGCAACGCATACAAGAGAGGAAAAATCGTCGCCGCGCTGCTCGCCGCAAACAAGAGAAGGGATATTCCCGTCTACGCGGGCGAGGATGAGGCGCTAAGCGGAGGAATCTGTAAACTCACCTATGAAACCGAGCCGGTGAAAGACGCGGACGGAAGCATAAACGTTCCGCAGTATCGGAAGGAATTTTCTTCCTATGAAGTAAAGAGAGGAGGCGTGGAATTCCTTTTGAAAGCGGCGGCGGAAAATCCGGGCGAAGTGACGCTGGTATGCCTCGCTCCGCTGACGAATGTCGCGGCGGCGTATCTCAAAGACGGTGAAACGTTTTCAAAACTGAAAAAAATCGTCATGATGGGCGGACAGGTGAACGGGGACTACGCGGAATGGAATTTCCGATGCGACGCGAAGGCGGCGAAGATCGTTTTCGAAAGCGGTATGCCGATAAAGATGATCGGCATCAACGTCACGAAATACTGTAAACTCACGGAGCGGGAGATTTCTTTCGTCAACGCCTCCGAGAGCGAGATCGGAAAATTGCTCTCGCAAATGCTGAAAAAATGGCTCGCGGACAACGACTACGAAAAAAGCCCGATCATGCACGACGGATTGGCCGTCGCGGAACTCACCGAAAATTTCTGCGTTTACGAAACGAGATGTGCGACCGTATGCGAAAAGGGCGAAAACGCGGGAAAGATCTCGTCGGGGAAATATCCCGTAGAGATGGCGACGGAAGTAAAAAACGAGGAATTTATCGACTTTTTAATGAGTCGGTTGAGGAGGACTATATGAATAAATGGAAAGCGGTTTTGGCTTGTATGACGGTCTGTGCAACCGTCGCCGTCGGGACGAACGTTCCCGCGGGGTCGGGGCGGGCGAACGCGGGGGCAAGCAAGGCGGATTTCAGCGAAGCGCCCGTTCTCGTCAGCACGGACGTAAAGCGCAGCGGCAGCGAGTCCATGCGCGTGGCTCTCGATTCCGCGCACACCGTGACGGGAAATTGCGCGGCGGTGAAGGTGTACGTAAAAAACGCCAGTCTGCCCGCCGTGCTCATGAGCGTTTCGCTTACGGACAGCGCGGGAAAAACGTATAAGAGCAACACGTTCGACGCGGGCAAGGCAAGCGCCGTCGATTACGCGGCGGCGGGGGACGAGTATAAAAAGCTCAATCGCGTCAAAGACAGCGAGTTTATCGAGGTCCCTTACGGCTTTTACGGCACCGTTTATCTCCCGTATGCTTCTTTCAACCGCAACGCGGGGGAAACGCCCGCCGATATTCAGTCCGTCGAGGTGGGATTCGGCGCGCAGAGCCTGGGCTACGACACGTTGGAGGCGGACATTCAGAAGGTGTACGTGTTCGGCGTCTACGACGCGGCGTTCGACGAAGAGAAACGGGCGGAATCGGCGCGTTCGACGATCGTGGATTACAGCGAGAAGGCAATAGCGGATATTTCCGTGGACGGCGACACCCTCGTCCTCGCCAAAGCGGACGAATACGATATGGACAGTTTGGAATACGCCTACAATCATAAAAAAGACGCCTGCAAACAAATCGGGGACGTGAAAATTGTCAACGATTTCGATATTCCCGCGGCGTTGACCGCGCTCAACGCCGAAAAAGCGCAGGCCGACAGGCTCTGGCGGTATTCGAAAATGGGGCAGACGAGCGAGTATTCTTTCGTGGAAAGCGGGATAAGCGGCGAGATGCTGAAATACACCCTTCCCACAGAGCAGAATCCCGACGTTTCCAATGTATATTCCAGTCTGCATTTCAATCTCGCCGACGACGCGCAGGATTGGTCGGGCGCGAAAGGGATCACCTGCTGGGTAAAGAATCCTGCCGCCACGGAATACAGCGTCAATTTCGAGATCTTTCTCTACAACGATAAAACGGACATTCTCGAACAGTACAATTTGAACAGCTCCTCCTCGGCTTATAAGACGGTATACGCCTACAATACGGCGACGGGAGAGGAGTTCAGTTATAACACGCAGACGTTTATCCGCGTCCCCGCCTCCTTCGAGGGCTGGCTGAGAATCCCTTTCTCGCAGTACGAGGCGCCCGCGTGGACGATGAACAAGCCGTATAACAGCGAGGGCGTATTCGATATCGACCGCTATAAGGTCTACAAGATCTCCTTTTCGCGGCTGTTGAAATCCAATTACGGCTCCACGTTATACATGGATAATCTGGGCGCGTATTACGACGATTTTTCGGTGGGCGGGCTGTTTGACAAGACGAAGCCCTCCATCAAAGAGTGCATGAACGGAGGGAAATAAAATGAAAAAAATATCCTGCATTTTAAGCGCGCTGTTTTGTCTTTCGCTTCTCTTCGCCTCCTCCTGCGGCGGGGGGAAGACGAGCGAAAGCGACCATTCGGGCAGCGTTTCCTCCGAAGAGGAAACTTACGAACAGAAGAAGCTTTCGGGCATAGACCCCGTATTCTCGGAAAGCCAGGGCTATTACAACGAAAGTCCGTCCGTATTCGAGGCCGCTTCGGGAGAACGCTATCTCTATTATACCCGCAACACGGTGAAAAACGACGACGCCACGGACAGCATCGCGGTCAGGAAAGCCACCTACACCGCGAACGGCTGGACATACGGCGACGCGAAAACGCTTCTCGTGCCCTCCGAAAGCGGCTGGGATTCCAAGAGCGTATTCGGCGCGGACGTCGTCAGGGGGAGCTTTTCTTATCGAGGAACTGAGTATTCCTATCTGATGGCGTACAGCGGCAGCGACGAAAAGAACAGGGCAAACGCCGAGATCGGCCTCGCCGTTTCGAAAACGCCCGACGGAGAATGGGTGAAAGTCGGATCCTCGCCCGTCGTCACATTCGACGCGGGGCATTACGACCCGATGGGAATCCTCTCCTACCGCGGCGCGATAGAGCCGAGCCTCGTCAGCTTCGACAAGGGCGGAAAAGTGTATCTGTTCTACACCTACTATGAATATCTCAACGGCAGTTACGTGCTGGAAATGGACGCGGGCGACCTCGATCATCCCGTCCTCGGCGGCAGAAAGCTCGTCCCCGTGTCGGGCTTACAGGATATGGGCGCTTCCAATACTCAGCTATATAGCGGCGATTTCGTGTTCGACGAAGAGGACGATTCCCTGATCGCCGTCCGCAACGTAGCCACGACGGTGACTGTGCAGCCCAAAGTTTCTCAGGCTTTGCAGATCGTCAGGGCGAAAGCGGACGTCCTCGACGCGATCGAACAGGAGTGGAAGCCTGCGGACAAAAAGACCGTATGGTGGTCGCAGGTCGGCGCTAACGGGAAGATCGACGGGGACAGCACGGCAGTGGAGGACGACGCGGATAAGATGTTCGGCTATGAACGGATCTTCGGCGGCGCGATCGTTTCCGACGAATACGGGCATTTGCTGACGTACGGAGAACTCGACGTCTACTTCACGACGCAGGGAGTATACGGCGACGCTTCCTTTGCCTTAGAAAACGACTATAAGTATTCGCAGATGATCCATATGCTTACGGTAACGTTATGAAAAAGAAAATTTTAAAATTATTTTCCGTATGTCTTGCCATGATGGGAGCGCTGCTCATGAGTTCTTTTCGATTCGAAACATCTCTATCGACCGCTTCGGCGGCGGCAAACGGCGGAATTACGATCCGCCGTTCGACGGACGAGGGCGTTTTGGATACGCCCGTGTCTTCGGGCTCTTCGGAAACGTACAAGGAAAACGATCGGCAATGGCTGGGATTGCCCACGATCTCCAAGACGCCCGAAGGAAGGCTCTGGTGCGCGTTTCAGACGGGGGATGTGAAAGAGGGCGCGGAGGGCACGGACAATTACGACGTGATGTATTACAGCGACGACGAGGGCAGGACTTGGTCCGAGGAATATTTTATCTTCGACGTGGAGGACGAAAGCATCCGCCTGACGGATCCTAGACTGTTCGAGGACAATTTCGGGAAGCTTTGGCTCGTCCTGATTCGGGGAGGCGGAAAGGGAACGTATGCGATGCAGATGAAAAACCCCGACTGCGAGAGTCCGACGGAAAATCTCCGATTCGGAGAGCCGGTCTGGTGGCTGGCGTATCCGCCCGCGCACCGTCCCACCGTTCTTTCCAACGGCAGATGGACGACGCCCGTCGAGGCGAACGTAAAGAAACAGTCCACGTACATTTGTAATCCCGACGACGAGAACGGCACGTATATCTGGCGCGAAATTACGGCGCCTGACGGTCAGGCGGTCACCTCTCTCCCCGACAAGAAATCTTACGGGGAATCGCAGATCATAGAACTGGAAAGCGGCAGGCTGATGATGGTTTCCCGATTGCAGAAAAATGCGGGCAACGGCTTGGAGGTGTCTTATTCCGACGATTACGGCGCGCATTGGACGCCCTATCGATCGGGACTCGACTTTCCCTTTGCGGGGCCGAGCAGCAAGTTTCATATTCAACGCCTGAAAAGCGGCAATATCCTCTTCGTCAATCACGAGAGCCTGAGCGACAGAACTAATCTCACGGCATGGCTTTCGACGGACGACGGAAAGACGTTCCCCTATAAAATCCTGCTGGACGACAGGCAGATAGACGGATTTTGGGGCGTTAGCTATCCCGAAGCCGCCGCGCAGCAGGGCGAAAACGGAGAGATCTATATCGTCTACGACGGAGGCAGGTATACGCAGAAAGAGATCCGCATGGCGATTCTCACCGAGGAGGACATAAAGGCGGGCGAAATCGTTTCCGAAAGCGGGACGCTGAGGAGAGCCGTGATCAGCGGCGGCGGGTATACCGATTTGACCGAACTGGACGCGTCGACTCTTTACGACAGATACCGCTACGTGGAAACGGGAACGGGCAAGGAATCGGTGATAAGCGATTTGCCCGCCGAGGTGAAGGCGTCGGACAAAGAGGGAAGGACGTATACGCTGACGGGCGAATGGGTAAGCGGGAATTATAACGCAAACGAAAAGGGAAGATATACCTTTGAATTCATCACATCCGATCTTCCCGACAAAGTGCAGGACGGACTCGGGCTGTTAAGGGTGTACGTGGGGGTCGGACTGACCGACCCGAAGGAAAACGGCGGCGATTCGTCCGATTCGTCCGGCGCGGGGACTTCGGATTCGGAAAACACGGAAAGCCCGGGCGGAAACTCCCGCGCAGGCGGCTGCAACGGGAGCATTTGCGGGAGCGCCGCGGGATTCGCGGGGCTTGCGGCGATTGCTTTCATTCCTAAAAAAAGAAAATCATGAGGAGGAATTTTATGAAAAAATTGACAAAAATTAAATTGGCGGCAGTGTTCGCCTGCGCCTGCTCGGCGGTCCTTGGCGTGGCGATGATGCTCGGCGGGCAGATCCGCGCCGGCGCGGAAGAAAATATGACGGCGATCACTTCCGTTCCCGAGGACGAACTCGTCTGCCTTTCCAACGACGACGCGGCGATGTTTTATTCCAATAAGACGGGAGCGACGAAGGTGCGCTATACGGCTGCGGAGGACTATGCGCTTACGGACGTCACCGACATCGCGGTGCGCCTTACGAACTCTCAGCGCCAAACGAACAAGTCGAACGCGAGCGCGGGACTGACCTATTATCGGATAAAATTCAAGGATAACGATACGGTTTACAATATCAAGAACGAGCAATATATCCTGGGCGAGGACGGAACGACGAAGTTATATACGCACTTTAAGACGATCTCCCCGACGGGCTCCGTCAAGAGGACGTTCGGCATCACGGGCGCGGGGCAGATGTCTTTCACGGAAACTTTCGACGGAACGGTGTATATTCCCCTTTGGATGTTGTATGACGGAAAAAGCACAGAGGAGGCGGACTGCCTCACTTCCCGCAGCGATTATGCCGATTTGAAGATAGAATATGTGGAGTTTGAAGTTTCCACGTACAGATGGGATCTGATCGTCGGCGACATGGCTCTCGTAAAGCACACGGGCGAAGAATACACGGAAACGGTGATGCGTTTCGAGAGAGAGGCTCAGGATTCTAACTGCACCCTGCTGACGGATATTTACGACGACGTGGAACTCGTCGTCAACGACGTAAAGGCGACCGCGGACGGACAGGGCGCGTTCGCTGCCGCGCTGGGCGAGATGGGGAGCGTGCAGATGCCCGCAGACAAACTGATGTTCTTCCGTCCCGTTTCGCTGTCGTCGAAGCTCGTCGCGGGATACGGCATCACGAATATTTTGATCAATTATTATAAAGACGACGTCCTCATTGACGCGGCGACGAGAAACCCTTTAAGCGAAGAGTATGCGCTTGGCGGTGAATACACCGTCCGCGACGGCGGAAGAGAGGAAAATACGTCGGCGCTCGGGCAGTCGCCCGTCAAAGTGGAGATAAGGGCGACCGTTTCCCCCTTGATAAAGCTGAATCTCGCGGGAGAGAGCGACGGCGTGGAGATTTCTTACAAAAAATTGGACGACGGCAGCGACGGCGTCATTTATCTCGCCAAGAATCAGGATTCCACGCTTACGGTAAAAGTGAAAGAGGGCTTCGACTTCGCGGGATTGAAACTGGGAAATAAGGAACTTGAAAACGTCGGCGCGGAAGGAACATACGAATACGTCGTGAGGATCGCGGAGGAAAGCGCGCTCACCGTGCTCGGACTCGGGGAAGAGGTCAAACTCAACGTCCTCCTCGCGGACGGCATAAAGGCGGAGGTTGCCATCGGCGATAGAAAATTCACCGCGGCGGCGACGGAATACGCGAGCAATCTTCTCAAAAAACTGACGCTCAGCGCCGTTCCCGACGCGGGCTATGCGGTTAAGGTGGAAAAAGTGATTCCCGCAACGGAAACGGAAGAGGAACAAATCACTGAGATTTTATCCGACACCGACGAATACGTCATCCCCGTAGACGGCGCGTTCAATATCCGCGTTTCTACGTCCGTGCTCACCTATCGTATTACTTACCGACTGAACAACGGCGTCCTCGCGGAAGGCGAGAGCAATCCCGAAACGATCACCGTTCTCGACTTCGTCGAATTGAAGAATCCCGTCAGAGAGGGATATACCTTTACGGGCTGGAAGATCGAGGGCAGGGAAGGATATGTGACCGAGCTTAAAAATATCTCCGAAGACATCACCGTCGTCGCGGAGTTCAAGCGGGAAGTCGCTCCCGACACTTCCTCCTCGGCGGACGCCTCCTCGTCCGTGGAAAGCTCCGGCGAAAACAGTTCTTCGGTCGGAACGGGATGCGGCTCGACGATAGGGGCAGGGATGGGAATAACGGTTGTTTTTCTCGCCGCGGGCGCGGCAATTCTGAAAAAGAAAAAGCGTTAAAAACGGACTGCCGACAGGCGATCGAAGGATTTTTATGGACATAATTAAGATGGCTCTGCGCGAAAGTTTGAGCTGTGAGGCGATTTTGCGCAGAGCCCCCGACGGGGATTTGATTATTCTTTCTCAATGCGGGGGAACGAACGAGCCGCAAAAGGAAAACAGGGTGGTCCTGCTCCGTTCCTCGGACAATGGAAAAACGTGGTCGAAGCCGACGAAAATTTACGACGACGGCAGAGCGCTTTACGTTTCGGAGGTGTTCGTTGCGGATGGGGAAATTTGGGCGTTTGCCTTGGCGCACGACGGGGATTTTCTCGGCTGGGAAACGTTCCTTTTAAAAAGCTTTGACAGCGGTTATACTTGGCAAAAATGCGAATCGGTATGGAAAGACAGAGCTTTTTGCTTTATTCGAGGCGGCATTCGCGTAGGGGACGCCCTCGTTTTTCCCACGCAGTATTACGAGGTGTCGGATGCGGAATGCAGGCGTCTGAAAGAAAAGGGCGAGCTTTTGTTAAAGGCGGAGATTCCCTGCGTCAAAAACGGCGCGTTGATCAGCAAAGACGGCGGAAAAAGCTTTTATAGGAGCAGGACCACAGCCGATTTGCCGATGGCGATCGACGGAAAACGGCTCTGGAAATGGTCTGAGCCCACGCTGGCGCGCCTTCCCGACGGCAAAATCGTCATGCTGATGAGGGCGGACGGGGAAGGTTTCCTTTACAGAAGCGAAAGCGCGGACGGCGGCGAAAGCTGGTCGGCTCCGCAAAAGACGGAGATCCCAAACCCCAATAATAAGCCCAAGCTTCTCCATCTTGCGGACGGAAGAATCGCGCTCCTCAATACGCCCGACGAAAGGATCGGGTTCAACTACCGCACCTGCCTTTCGCTGTGGATAAGCGGGGACGGACTGAAAACGTTTGCGTATAAGAGAGAACTCCTCCGTTTCCCCGGCTGGCTCTCCTATCCGGACGGATTTTACGACGAGAGGGACGGAAGGATCAAATTTGCTTTCGAGCTGAATCGTCACGACGTCTATTTTGTCGATTGCGCCATCGAGTGAGGCGGGCATGGATCTGTTTATCGACGTGGGAAGCACGAATATCAAATGGATGGACGAAAGCGGCAAAGCGAATAGGCTGCCTTTTCCCGCTCCCGAGCGTTCCGACTATCCGTTCTTCGAGGTGGATGCGGAAAAAATCTATGCAGACATCGAGGAAATTATCCGTTCCGTTCTTCCTCAGCGGGTGTTTTTTTCCGTACAGATGCACGGATACGTGCTATTAAAACGGGGAAAAGCGGTTACAAAGTATATTTCCTGGCGGGACGAGCGCGGGGAAAAACTCGTGCCCGAATTTTCGCTGAACGCAGAGTATGGCGTCAAAATAAAGCCCAATCTGCCTCGTTTGAGCTTACAGGCGCAAAGCGTGGAAGCCGACGAATTCTGCACTCTCGGCTCCTATCTCGTATACAGGCTTACGGGAATCAATAAAACGCATATCACGGACGGCGCGGCGAGCGGATTTTTCAACGTCGTAAAGCGCACGTCGGATAGGTCCTCATATTCTCTGCCCCGCGTTGCGTATTCTGTGGAAGAGGCGGGCAGGTATGCGGCGAGTCGGATTTTTACGCCCGTGGGCGATCAGCAGGCAGCGATCCTCGGCGCGAAAAAACGCGCCGAAGCGAACGGCTTTAAAGACTGCTATATCCTCAATCTCGGCACGGCGGCGCAACTTTGTGCGATTTCGAAGCGTTTTGTAAGCGGCGAGTTTGAAAGTCGGCCGTATTTTAACGGCGAAACTTTATGCACGGTGACAAAACTTTTGGGGGGCGGGTATCTCTGCGAAGCGGCGGGGAGGAAGAACGAAGCCGAGCTTGCGGAGGAGTTGTACGCCGATTATGCGGCGGCAATGAAAAAATTGCCCGAGCGGAGCAGGCTCCTCATCACGGGGGGCGTCGTGGCGCATAGGAGGCGTCTGCTTGAAAAAGTCGGGGAAAGGCTGGGCAGAGAATGTATGTTCAACGATTCCTGCGACGCATTGGACGGATTAAAAATCATATCGGAGGTCGTAAAATGACGGAAGCGGGGATCATGCTTTCGGAAGTGCCTTTTTCAAATCTTCCCGTAATTTTAAAAAAGGGAGGAATGGACTTCTTTATTCTCGATTCGGAACACGGAGGCTTCGATTATTCGGATATTTCGAAAATCATCATGACGTCTAGGCTCGCGGGACTGAAATGTATCGTCAGGCTTGCGGACAGTACGAGAAAAGACATCACCAAATTTATGGATATGGGTGCGGACGGACTTTTGCTGCCGATGACGAATACCGCGGCGGATATAGAAAAAGTTGTGGAGTATGCGAAATACGCTCCGCTCGGCAGGCGCGGTCTTTCGACGATGCGGGCGCATACGCTGTACGATCCTCCGAAGCTTCTCGACTATATGAAAGCGGCAAACGAAGCCACGGAAATCTATGCGCAGATAGAAACGGCGGCAGGCGTCGAAAACGTCGGGGAAATCTTATCCGTGGAAGGCGTAAGCGGCGCTTTGATGGGACCGAACGACTTATCCTGCGACTTCGGTTGTCTGGCGGACAATTACGCGCCGCAAATACTTTCTTCCATCGAAAAGACGGCGTTCGAAGCTGCCGGGCGGGGAAAAAAGAGCGGCATCATTACAGGCAATGAAAACTATCTTGCCAAGGGGAAAGAGTGCGGCATGACGATGTTCTGCGTGGGGAGCGAACTGAATCTCCTGAAATCGGGTACGGCGAGCACCGTAAAACGGATTAAGGAAATTTAACAAATATTTTTTATCAAGGGACAACGAGAGCGCTTTTAAAATATCCGCGTCCTCCGTGATTTTTTCGATTTTCCTAACGGGAATGAATATGCCCTTGTCAATTTCATAAATAGAAATCCGTGCGGGGTAGACCCGAACGGATTTTTTGCGCTTTTTTGATGGCGAAACGGGAAAACAGACGGGCAGCCCGCAGGCAAAAGAGCCGGGCCTTTTTTTGCGTAAGCAGAAAAGGAAACCTATCAAAGGGACATTCACGGGCGGACCTATTTGGGCGCGCCGCGTTGTAAAATGGAGCGGGAAGAAGAGCGGGCGGCATTTTTTCGGCGGCGCGCCCCCATAATTTTACAAAAGTGGTTTGCAACGGGCTCTTTTGTCGAATCCGCTTTTACGGGCGAGCTCTTTTATAGTTTTGCGCTTTGAAAGAGCGGGAACGTTTCAAAGGTGATTCCGAGGGTGGCGTTAGACGAAACTTATGCCATCGAAGAACGGTCGGGAGTCCTTGCTTTGCAGCGAGTGTTTATAGTAAACGTGGAACGGCGCCGACACTTTCCTGCTCGTGCGAAGAAGGAATCTATACGCTGACGGGAAACGGCAACACTTCGGGCGACGGGCGGGGTATGCCTTCGATAACGTCGAAAGTGACAAAATGGAAGGTGGAATACTTGGCGACGCTGTGGCACCGTCTTTGAAGGAGATCTTTCTGAGGAAAAAACAAGCAGGACTTGGATAAAGAATCTTTCTGAGTTCCATAGTGGCGAGGGGATGATTAAAATTTTCTTCCATGTAGGAAATCAGGGGAATAAAATCCAAGTCATCGGGGGGCGTCGCAGTGCGCGTCAAAAGGGGAGAACGAGAAAAAGGCGTTGAACGATTGGTCTTTATTTATAGGAACGCGGTTTAATTCCCCGAGCTTTGGAAAAACTTAAAACATATGATTTATTTTAACGGCATAAAAGGAAAAAATTATTTCGAAGGTTGGTTTTTTCGTATCTGCTCCAATCATCTTAACTGTGCGCTCATTCCTTCCGTCAGCGTGTGCGGGGGAAAACGAAAGGCATATATTCAGATAAACTGCAATCGCGTCAGCAAAAGAATCGAGTTCGACTTCCGAGATTTTTCCGCCACGGATCAGGAGGTGCGTATCGGAAACAATCGTTTTTCCGGGCAAGGGATCACTTTTTCTTCTGAGATCCTATCGCTGGACGTAAGCTTCGGCGGGTTTGCGGGACTGGAAAAAGACATTATGGGCTGCTTTAAGTTCGGAACTCCCTGTAAACATAAAATTATCAGCATGAAACACGAAGTAAGGGGAACGGCGCGCTTCCATCATAAAAAGATGACGCTGTATAACGCGGTGGGATATATTGAAAAGGATTGGGGAAAATCTTTCCCTCGGGCGTATTGCTGGCTTCAATGCAACGAGTTCGCGGAAAAAAACGCCGCGTTCTTCTTATCCGTCGCCGATATCAATCTGCCCATTTTAGGTTTGATTTGCGTCTTGCTCGTGGACGGCAGGGAATATCGGTTCGCCACCTATAATTTCGCGCGGATCGAAAAATTGAAGAAAGGGGAAATTGTCTTGAAGAGATCTAAAACGCGGTTACAGATTAAGTTTTGGGGCGACAACGCGCAAGAACTTTCCGCTCCCGAGAAGGGAAGAATGAAAAACGTCATCAAGGAAGACCTGGACGGCACAATAGAGCTGAAATTATTTGAAGGCGAAAAGCCCTTGTATACGTTTCACGGCAAGAACGCGGGGGTAGAATGGGTGGACCTCCCATGACGGAATTGTAAAAGCAATCTGAATTTCCCTATTGACTTTGACTTTCTTCTATGTTATAATAAATTGCGTAGGAGGAAGAATTATGAAAATGATAACGGCTATTGTCAACAAAAAGGATGCGGGTTCTGTGTGTGACGCGCTCACGAAAGCGGGATATTTTTTCACCAAAATGGCGACGACGGGCGGATTTTTAAAGGCGGGAAATACGACGCTGTTGATAGGCACGGATAACGATAAAGTAACGGCAGCGGTAGAAATTATACGAAAAAACTGCGCCCAAAGAATGCAGATGGTGCCGACTATGCCCTCGGGGGAAGGCGGGTATCGCGGCTTTAACTACTTCCCCACCGAAGTTTTGGTGGGCGGAGCGACCGTATTCGTCACCGACGTCGAATATTACGAAAAAATGTAACGGATAGAAACGGCTTTTCGCTTAGCAAAAAAGGAAAATCGGCGTCATCACGGCTGTGACTTTCTTTCTTTGAGGGCGCCGGTCGTTTCTTAAATCGAATAGGGACCAAGCATTGGGAGCGTACAAGAACTCGATATTGAAAAAACACCTTGAAAGCGGTCGTTTTCAAGGTGTTTTAGTTTGTATAACAACAAAAACGCGGTTTTTTATGGGAGAAGGGTTTAAGAGATTGGACTCACCTATAAGAAATTATTATGGAAAAATAATCCATATTTTCTTGACAGAATAAAAAGAAAGAGGTATAATAAAGAAAAAGCGAACATATGTTCGTATTTTAAGGCGAATAATAGGAAAGATAAGGAGAAAAGACCAATGCAGAATATGAGAAAAAATAAGTCGAAGTGAAAAGATAGACATCAGATGTTTAGTGAGAAGCAGGAATTGAATTGATAGGAAGTGTGAAAGATGAAATACGTAAATTGTCCGGAATGCGGGCATAAGCTGATGGAGGGAGAAGAGTGTAATAATATACAGGTGAAATGTACGAAATGCGGGGCGATTATAAAAGCGAGCATCACTGCGAGTGAAGTGCTGATAAAAGTCAAAGATAAGCCGACATTTCCCAAAGCAATAAACAACTGAATAAAAAATAAAGTCGAAAGCCGACTGACAACACCGTCCCGAAAGCGCGGACAATAACAGGGCAGACAAAAGTTTTGGAGGATGATTCTATCCTTTAAAGCTATGTCTGCCCTTTTTCTATATAAAAATTCTAAAAAGGGAGGTGAGGCCGGGGAAAATCCCGAAGTGGTTTGTATCGCTAGCGGGAACGGTTTTGAGCCTGACGGCATCCGTAACGTTTCCGATCGACGTCGCGTGAGGGAAAGAGAAACAGCCGTGTTTGAGGCAATCTCGTCGATGATGGAAATAGAGGAAGAATGGGAAGGAGGCAACGGTGCGGAGAAGAAAGAGTAAATGCGGACGAAAGTGAAAGAGTATGCAACAGAAAACAAAATTGGGTTTGATGCGGAAAAGGTATCGCAAAAGATCAAAACGCTTGTGAAGTTGTCCAAAACAGGTCAATAAGCGGAATTAAAAAAGAAATGAAAGAATCATTGTGCCGCGATGATTTTTTCATAAAAAATAACAGCGGCAAAGGAGAGAAGTATGTTAACAAGAAGAAATATAGTAAAGAAAGCGATTAACGGCGAAGTGGCAACAAGCATTTCAGGCGCAGAAGGAGAAGAATTTAAAAAGATAACGATATGGACGTGGGGACCGTATTCGAAAGCAGCGGAATACGCTGTGGAAATATACCAAGCAGAATTAAATAGAGAGATAGAATTTTCAGTAGTGGAAATGCCAGCGAGTGATATAATATTATGAAAATGTCGGAAGAAACCAAAACAATTTTACATGATTATGGTTGGTCGGCTGAAAGAAAGGTTTGTACGACTAAATATGAGAAAGCTTTTGAATGTGAAGGGTATAAAACATTCAAAAGTGCGCTTGATTTTTTAAGAGAGTTTGGAGGCATTTATTTTGAAATACCTATTCCTAATTCTGGGATAAAAGGAAAAGCACATTTTGATGCTATCCAAGCAACGAAAGATATATACATAGAAGTAGTACAAGCCTATGAACATCGAGTAGGAGAACGATTGCTTCCCGTTGGAGAAGCGAATAATTATCAATGTACTTTATTATTTTCTGAATCGGGGAAAATGTATGCAGGGCTTGATGACACGTTGCTTTTTCTTGGTAATAATTATGAAGAAGCTATTGAAAACTTATGCCAGCGTTTAGATAAAGCAGCAATTCCGATAATAGACAATTAGAAAATTTAATTCTAGCTTTATAGTCACCGCTTTATAAAATTATTTATAAAGCGGTGATGGAAGTTTTGGTTAAATAATATGGGAACTCATAACATTGGATAAACCCTGTGGGGATGGTATATAATAGATATACGATAGAAACAAACGCGGAGATGAGTTACGATCCGGACGAATTAACGAATTGGCAGAGCTTTGTAAAAAGCTGGAAAGCGTTTTGGAACTCGCCATTCGGGAAGTATTTGCGGAAACCTTGGTGTCTTGTCGGAATGAGAACGGAGAGGAAAGCTATAAACCGATAGAGGAAATTGAAGTCGGGGGCAATTGCACTTTGGAGAAAATGTATCGACACAAGAACGCAAGCAAGAGCGCGCCGCCTCGATTTTGCGATATTTATATGTGTTTGTACGTTCGTAATTATACGCAGTAAGCTAAACAGGATTCTATTTTGATAGGTCTGATAGAAAAAAGCGCACCTCGTAATGAGTTGCGCTTTTTGTGTATTTAGTAAAAATTATTCTGTGTCGTATTTGAGTTCAAGACAAATATCCTGCGGATAATCGCCGAATTCCCGTCCGAATAGATTGAATCCGTTGGGATATTCGGCGGTATCTTTATTGCCGAGAACGATGGAAATTTTATTGCCTTCCTTCAAATGTAAATCGCTCAGTTTGACTTTGGAAAGAGTACGGTTTCCGTTGAGGTACACCCCGTCCATTCGCACCGAAAGAGTGAGCAATTTTCCGTACTGAGTATTTGCGCTTGGCCACCATTCGGGATTGAGTTTGCCGCGCCTGTCGCCGTAGTCGCCGTCGCACTGAAAGGTCGCCGTTTCGTGTCCGTTGATCCAAAACGTAATATCGCTCTTGTAATTGTTGTCAGAATAGGGCGCCTCGGAACAAATTTCAAGCGAGAGGTTCAGTTCGGCGAGCTTTTTTTGCGTGGAGGCTCTGTTGAAAAAATAACTGATTGTCCCTTGGGGCGTATAGACGAGCTGCGCGTCGAAACGCTGCGGAATAAAACACCGATCTGCAATATTGTCAAATAGTTCCCTCCGCGTGGCAAGTGAAAGCCGATTCCCTGAAAAATCACTGAACTGTCCGACGCCGAGTGTTTGGAATTCCGATATGACGGAGCGCACGGCGCTTTTTTCATTATGGTAGATGACGATATTGGCGCTCTTTAAATCCCGCCCCACAAAGCGCACGAGCCCGTGTTCCGAAGGTTTATAGAGTAAGTTGATAACGCCCGCGTTCTCCATCTTGTGCAAGTGATGTAAAATTGTCGTTTTGGGAATGCCGAGTTCTTTTACTAGTGTGGGAAGGGAATGAATATACGGCGGCCGCTGTAAATATTTCAAAATACGAAGCCGCGTTTCGCTGCCCAATACTTCGCATATTTCGGCTATAATCGGAAGATCCTCTTCCCGCGCGATCGTTAAATTGAGATCCAGACTGAGATTCTTATAGAATTTTTTTGTGTTTATTCTTGACATTTGGATAAAATCCTTTTCTTTAATTCTATCATATCGCGGCGCAAAAGTAAACTAATTTATTAGTATTCTTATATGAAACAATCTATTATTTTAGTCTGTTAAAAATTTGGATAGATATTGACAGGCGGGAAGGAATGGCATATAATGTACTCAATCGAATCAATTTTCGTTAGGGAGGATGTTATGAAATATAAGAAAGCAGGAATGGTACTTACCGCCGCGATATTGGCGCTGGGCATGGGGGGATCGTTCACCGGCTGCGGCGAAAAACCCGTCGATTATAAACCCGTCGATATGCTCGAAGAGTCGCCTGCGCAAATTCCGGACGGCTTTTTGACGCCCGAGGAAATTCCGGCAGTGGAGCCGCCCGACGACAACAAAGACCCGTGGCTGCCCGACATTATCGATCGCGACGAACCCAATGACGATTTTTCGGGCGATTTTGACGATTCTCAGCAATACGTCTATCATCGGGAAACCGTTACGCTTGCGAAAGTAAGCGGCGGAATTTCGATCGGGGAAGAGGGTGCGGGCGGCTTACGGAATTGTGTGACGACGGAAACCAATTCCATGGCGGTGAGCACGACGGAGAGCGCGCCCTTCCCTTATGGTACGATTGCCTGTTCGGTCAGGACCAAGACGAACACCGATTCGGGCATCGTGTTCGGATTGAATAGCAATGCGTCAAGTTTTTGGGAGGGAAACGGAATAAGCTATTACTACTTTTTCCTCGGCAGAGATGGCACGGCCTATTTGGGCAAGACGGACAACGGCAAATGGATGGTATGTCACATTGTGAACTATACGTTCCGTGCAACTGAAACCTATCGGTTGAAGGTCGTGTATAGGGGAAATAAAATTTGTTGTTACGTCAACGGGGAACTCATGTTCGGATTTCGTGACGACGCCGCGTTGAAAGGGACTCGTTACGGAGTTCGCAGCGGCGCAAGCGACGTGGAATTTACAGATCTTTCGATCACGAACGAATATCGGTATGCTTGATAAGGAGAAAATTTATGTCCAAGAGATTAGATAAGATATTGGCTGCGGGGGTTGCCGCGCTTACGGTGACTTGTTCGGCGGCGGTGCTCGCCGCCTGTCAAGACGATCCGGTAGAAGGCTACACCGTTACCTTCGTGACCGACGGCGGAACTTCCTACGGAAAGATCGAAACGCAGGCTCCCGGGCAGGCGATCGTGCTCTCTGTGCCGGAAAAATACGGCTCTGTGTTTAAGGGATGGTACGAAACTTCGACCTTTGAGGGCGAAGCGATCGTAGGGGAATATGTGCCGACGGGGGACGCGACGCTGTATGCCAAATGGGAAGCCGTGGAGTACACCGTTACCTTTGAAACGGACGGCGGCACGCAGTATTTGCCCGTCGTGAGTCAGGGACGGGCGATTGCGTTGCCTTTGCCGAAAAAAGCCGATTATAAGTTTCTCGGTTGGTACGATAACGCGCAAGGCGAAGGCGAAAAATTGGGCGATTCCTACCTGCCGCAAGGGAACGTCGTTCTCTACGCCAAGTGGGAAAAGCAATATCGGGAAATTTTTTTCCGGTCCGACGGCGGCACGACGCATACCCCTTTGAAGGATTTTGGGGAAGGAGTGGAGCTTCCCACGCCGCAGAAATACGGCTATGAATTTTTGGGTTGGTACGAGAATGAATCGCTGACGGGAGATCCCGTTTCGCAGACGTATACGGCGACGGAAAATATTACGCTGTGGGCAAAGTGGAAAAAGGTTACTTATGTGTATCTGTATTACGGCACATTGACCGAACACGTGCGCCTTAGCTACGACGCGGGAACTGCGATCGACGTGAGCGAACTCGCTCCGCCCGAAGAATTGGTGATCGACGGGATTTCCTGTCCCTTTGTCAAATGGGTTTATGACGGGGAGAGCGCGCAAGACGTTCCCGATTCGATTACTTTGGGCGAGGAGCACGTATGCCTTGTGGCGGTTTATGACTTTTCGGCGCTGCCGCCCAAAGAAAACGTTGCGGAGAATGCGGACGGCAGCTGGACTTCGACGGGAAAATCCATTAAAATTTTAGTCGACGAAGGCGAAAACGAAGGGGCGTATACGATGGACGCCACCTTCCGAAAGGGCAAATCGGGAAGCGTGAATCTGGCGCTCCGCATGATTCACAGTGGCGCCGATTACGCTTATGAAGATTTAGGGACGGAATATATCGCGCTGGGACTGATCCCCTCGTCGGGCGGTTTACAGATCAGCAAGGTCATCGACGGGAAATGGTCGACCATCCGCGGGAATATGGCGCTTGAAGATTTGCCCGAGTCGTGGCAGGACAGATTCAACGCGGCTTCTGCCAGCGATAGAATTACCGTCAATATGAGCGTTTACGATTACGGCGATCGTTTTGAATTTTATATCGACGGCGAGCTGGCGTATACCTGTTCGGATCGGGCGCTGCTCCAATCTTTCGAGGGAACGGGATTCGGTATGCGTTCTTCGACTGCGGACGCCGTATTTTCCGATTTTGAATACCGCGCGTTTAAGACGGTGCGTTTTGAGGCGAACGGCGGGACGGAGTGCAACGCAGTCCTCTATGCAATGGGAAAACTCAAAGCTCCCGTTCCTACGAAAGAGGAGTATGTGTTTACCGGTTGGTACTACGATCAGGCGTGTACGAAAGCGGTCGATTTGGATAGACCCGAGATCGACGGGGACGAGGCGACGCTGTATGCCGGTTGGAGGGAGGCGCGTTATCGCGTCACGCTGTCTAAGGACGGCGCAACTTATCGAAGCATCGGTTACGAGAGCGGAGCAATCGCGCTTCCCGATCTTTCTAGCGAACGCAATAAAATCTTTACGGGCTGGTACTACGACGAGGCGTGCACGCGCAAAGTGGATTCGGAGGCGCCCGAGATTGCGGGAAACGTTACCCTGTACGCGGGATGGCGGTATCCGACGCATAAGAATTTTATCGACAACGGCGACGGCAATTACGGCGTCGGCAACGGCAGCGCGGCGGCGGTGATCGGCGAAGCCAAATTCGAATATTATCAATTTTCTATGAATTACGTCTTTGCCAAAGGTTCGGGCGGGGCGGGCGGAATCGCTTTCCGCATGGCGATTTATGCAGACAATTCCTATGAAAAGCACGAATTGGGATGTCAGTATATCTCCGCAGGGATCGACCCCAATGCGGGACTTTTACAAGTGGGCAGGATCGACAACGGCTTTGCGCAGATGAAGGGCAGCAAAGTCGCTCTGGAAAACCTGCCCGCCGCCTGGCAGCAAAAGTTTAATGCCGCGGCAAGCGGCGAGCAGATCGCGGTGACTATTTCGGTACGCGATTACGGCGAGTATTTCGAGATTTATCTGGACGGCGGACTTTCGTTCACCTCGAACGAAGACATCGGCGGTTTTCAGGGCAGGGGATATGGCGTGCGTTCGTCTACGAAGAACGTTTCTTTCACCGTTTCCGTGGGGGAAATTCCTTCCTATCGCGTTTCCTTTGACGAAAAAGGCGGGGGATCGGTCGACGACCTTATCTATATCGAGGGCGTAAGCGTCGCTTTGCCCAAAGTCGAAAAGGCGAGTTATATCTTCCTCGGCTGGTATTACGACGATGCCTGCACGCAGGCGGTGGACGAAACGCTGTTCGCTCCCACGCAGGACATTACACTGTACGCGGGTTGGAAAGCGGCGGCTTATACGATTTCGCTCGAAAGTAACTGCGAGAACGCCTTGGACGACGTCTATTACGAAAGCGGCGCGATCGAGCTGCCTGCGCCTGTGACGAAGCTTGCGAATAAGATCTTTAACGGCTGGTACTACGACGAGGCGTGCACGCGCAAAGTGGACGCGGAGGCGCCCGAGATCGCCGAAGATATGACGCTGTACGCAGGGTGGCGGTATCCGACGCACAGCAATTTTACCGACAACAAAGACGGAACGTACAGCGTCGGCGCGAGCGGAAAACTCGCCGTAGTCGTCGGGGAAACGACGTTCGGGCATACGGAATACTCTATGAACTACACGTTTAAAAAGGGCGCTGGCGGCGCAGGCGGGCTTGCCTTCCGTATGCAGTTATATGCCGATAACTCATTTGAAACGAAGGGTTCCGGCACTAACTATATCGCGGTCGGCGTGACCGGGGCGGGCGTGTTGGCGGTAAGTAAAGTCGAGGACGGCGCATGGGCGCGTATCTGCGGCGATATTGCGCTCGCCAAGCTGCCGCAGGGATGGCAGGATAAAATGAACGCGGCGCAAACGGACGCAGAGGTTACCGTCAATATCACGGTGCGCGATTACGGCAGCTATTTTGAGATATATCTTGACGGCAGTCTTGCCTACACCTGTGAGGATACCGCGCTTTTAAGCCGCTTTACGGGTACGGGTTACGGCTCCCGCTCGACGATGATGAACGTTACGTTCGATTGCACAGTCAAAGAAATAAACGTTGAGGAGAATGTAGGATGAAAAAGAAAATAAAGAGGGTTCTTATTTCCGCGTTGACGCTCTCGCTGGCAATGGGGGCGGCGGGCATCGCGCCGAGAGTACGCGCGGAGGAAAACTTTGCGAATCTGGCGTCCGTTGCGGCCGTGAACGAGCGCAAAAACGCGTATACTGTCATGAATCATTATAAATATCGCATGGAAAAGGCATTCGAACGTTCGCCCGATACCTTCGAGGCATGGATAAACGTGCCCGAGGGATCTCTCGGCGGTACCATCATGGGGAATTTGTTTTTCGATTCCCTGCAATATGAGGGAACGATCGAGTGGGCGGTCGACGCGATCGGCCGCATCAAACTCAACTGGGACGACGGAAACTTTGTCTACACCTTCCAAAACGCGCACATTGACGACGGACAGTGGCATCATGTGGCGGTCGTGCGCGATCCTGCCGCGCATACGTTTACGCTCTATGTGGACGGGGAGGAAAAGGATCGCGTGAGATCGGAACAGGACGACGCCGTGAATGCCAATATGCCCATGAGCGTCGGCGTGGATTATCGCACCTTCACTTCTTCCAAGACGCCGCTCGAAGGCTACGTCCGTCAAATTACGGTATACAACGGGGCAATCGACGAGGAGCGCATCCGCTCGGATATGCAAACGGAGCAGATCGCCGACGATTATAACGGCCAAATTATGGGAAACTGGGTATTCGGGGAGGAATGGACGGAGCGCTTTGTAAGCGATACGACCGCAAACGAAAATCACGCGGCGCTGCAAACGTTCGATAAATACGTAGGGGTGGCGAGCGAGGATTTCGAATACGATTATATGCTCGTCGGCATTCCCGACGTCCAGACCTGTATGCGTTATCAGTACGATACTTATCTCGATATGATGGAGTGGCTTGCCGATCACGCGCAGTCGAAAAAGATGGCGTTTGCCTGGCAGGTGGGCGATCTTTCCGACGTCGGGCCGACAGAGAGTTTTTATCGCGACGCCGCGGCGGGAATCTCCAAACTGGACGGAAAACTGCCGTACAGCTTTGTCCCCGGCAATCACGATTACGATCACAATTGGGAGCCGAGCCGCCAGCAGACGTACTTTGATCGGTACTTCCCGTATGATAAGTATAGCCGGATGTCCAATTTTGGCGGCGCGTACAAAGAAGGTTCGATGGCGAACACCTATTCGCTGTACGAAGTATGCGGCGTGGAATATATGGTCATCAATTTAGAGTACCGTCCGCGCAAGAGCGTGCTGCGTTGGGCGGGCAGGCTTTGCGAAATGTATCCGCAGCGCCGCGTTATCGTCAACACGCACAGCTATATGAACAACGACGGCTCGTTTATGACGGACGGGGACGACGAGTCGCTGGGCGGCGAGGACGTGTTCGAAGGACTCGTCAAGCAGTACGATAATATCTTTATGGCATTCGGAGGGCATGTCTGTTCTGACGACGCGTTGGTGCGCTTGGATCAAGGCGTTCACGGCAATACGGTGGCGTCGTTTCTGATCGATACCCAAACGGCGACGCACGATAACGGCGTCGGGGAGGATATTGTCTTTTTGATGAAGATCAACGAGCAAAAGAAACTCATGAGTTGTTATTATTATTCGCCTGCGAACGACGGCGCGTATAATATACAAAATCAATTTGAAATATCGTTTGCCGATTGGAACGATCTTATTTAAAGCCGGGGGAAGCCTCCCTGTGGAAGGAAGAAGAGCAAAATACCCTAACTCGTTCGGTTTGTCGGGCGATTTGTGCCCTCGTAAATCTCCTAAAAAGCATAGAGCCGGTTAAAACATAGAAAGAATGCGCCGTACAGATCTGTACGGCGCAGCTTTTTAAGAATCACAGTTTTTAAGGATTCGGTATAAAAGGCGACGTCTTTGTAGGACAGCGCGAAGAAAACTCCTTATCGCGGGATCGTAATCCTCTCGGAGAGGTGAAACTCAAAAACGCCGCATATTTAGGAGAACGGAGATCATGAAAATGAGGCGCGGACATCTACAAAAAACTCAATGTGCGGGAATTGGTTATATAAAGCGCACGACGGAGCATCGTCGGGCAAATAGAAGCTCCGCTGGAACAGAAAGGTTAAAACAGCTCAATCTCATGAAAAGAAGCCACCGATTTTTCGGAGGCTTTTTTCATGAGTAATGGCCCCTATAACAATTTCAAAAATGCACCCGCGAATTTAAGCGAGCGCTATATAATAAAGGACTTCGGATAGGTCGATAGCGAGTGAAGCCGTCCCCCGTTTTAAAATTTGTAACTCCTGGAAATTTCATAAACTAAACACAAAATAACCTAAAAATATGATATGGACATCCCTTTTTTTAAGCCCTATAATAGAAGCGAATTATAGGGGAAATTTAAGCGACGATCAGCTTTTTTTCGTCTTAAAGAATAAAAATCCGGGAGGAAATAATGAGAACACGAACAAGAAGAATCAGTTTAACGGTACTGTTGAGCATCTTTTTATGTTGCTTGATAGGCCTGATCGCGGTCGACCGCGCGTTTGCGGCGGCCTCCTCTTCCGAAGATGTCTATGTAGAGTTGTATTCGCCCCTCAACGGCAAAACGCCGATGACGAGCGACTCCGACTATCTTACGGCGAACGTGGAAGACACCGATTTGACGGAGAGCGGAAAGGGCTTAAAGCTTTCCTATACGGCGGGCGCGAGCTATGCCGTGACCGCGACCATACCCTTTACCGTCGAAAAAAACGACGGATTTGAGGGCTATGCGCTCTGGCTGGACGTACCCGCGACGGCGGACGCGTATACCTTCTCCTTATATGTGCAGCAGGGGGACGCGTGGCACGATATGTCGGCGGGAAACCCGCTCTGTCTTGTCGGCACGGACAAAAGCTACGAAATAAAAATGTCCGGCTGGAAGAGATTGCAGCTGAACGGGTTTCGCGGCTGGCTGTTGATGCCGAAAACCTGCTATCGGGATCCCCTTCCCGTACGCACGACGAATATGGTCGTTCAGTTCGAAGCGGAAACGGACGCAAAGCGCTCCTCCGATATAGACATTACGGTGGGGACGGTCGGGTACTATACCAATCTCAAAGCGTTTCTTTACGAATATGCGGATCCCGAAGCGGTGGATAACGACATCCGCGCGCAGATAGACGGATATATTCTCAAAGCAAACGCGCTGAAACCCGAAACGGATTATCAAAAAAAGCTCCGCGGTAAAATGCTCGTTTATTATTCCAATTTGAAAGAGCATTTCGACGAGCTGACGACGGACGAGAAAACCGAAGTGGAGGGCGGCCTTTACGCAACCTATTGCGAGTACATGGAGGAATATCGCTTTGCCGAGATCAAGCAGACGCGGTTCATTATGTCCTTCGGCATCATTTCCGACACCCACATCACCAATTACAATAACACTTCTTATCTGGAAGGCGCGATGCGGGATATGCTGAAACTCGATCCCGATCTGGCGGCGATGTTCCACCTCGGCGATATGTCCGATTCGGGCGTTTCCTCGCAGGGCGAAGCAAATACCGATCTCGATAATTATTACGATTACATCGCGGCTCACAAGCCGACTAACTCGCGCGGCGAGGAAATCCCCGTCATCAACGTCATGGGCAACCACGATGTCCGAGGCCCTCAGTCGGAAGGGTATCCTTCCGCCTCCTATCCGCTCGCCGTCGAGATGTATCTCGCTCGGGAGGGGGTCGATTCCCTCTGCTTCGACAGGTGGATAAACGGATATCACTTCATCATGCTCAATACGTCCGAATGGGGAAAGGACGACTGCACCTTCACCGCCGAGAATATCGAATGGCTCGACGAAAAGCTTTCCGAAAACGAGGACGGCCGTCCGATATTCGTGATGATACACCAACCGCTGTCGCGCATACACACCAAGAGCGACGCCAGGCTGACCTTTGAAGAAGTGATCGCAAAGCACCCCTCCGCGATCGTAAGCCACGGCCATACCCATTACGGCTTCGGCAATAACCCGATCGTTCAGGAAGGAAAAGGCACGTATATAAACATTCCCTCTCTCACCTGGAACAGCGACGGAACTTGTCCGACCAGCGAATATTACTTCGTCGAGGTATACGAGGGCGGCGTCGTTTACAGGGCGCGCGAATACAGCACGGACAGCTGGTACGTGGACAGCGACGCGGCGGTAAAGGCTCTTAACTACTCCGACAATCCGTTATTCGACGCAAAAGGCTTCGACTCTTCGTCGATCGAGGGGGAAAACGTGACGGCGGCTTCGTCGTCGGAGAAATTGTCGCTTACGAGCGACGCCGCGGACGGCTTTGCGGTCATAGCCGCCCCCGCCGCGGGCGAGCAGACCCGTTACGCGGGCTATGCGCTGCTGATGGAAACCGATAGGGCGGTCAAAGTCGCGTTTAACGGCGCGGCAATGAAAAGCGACGGGGTTTACTATACCGTGGCAGAGGGACGACTCGTAACGCACACGGCCGTTAACGGCGCTCTGCCGAGCGCGGACGGCTGGGTTTTGATCCCCGCCGAATCCTTCTCGGGCGAAGCGTTCCCGGGCAAGGACGGATCGTTCAGGCTTACGTTCACGGCCGCGGGGCAGACGGCGGCGATCTATAAAGCGTCCTATTATTTCGACGCGGAGGATTTCTGCTGGGCGGTTTCCAATCTCACCTACGTTTTTTATGCCGACGGGGTGGTATACGCTTCGGGAACGGCGCTTTACGGAGAGGAAACGCATATCCCCGCCGTGCCGCGAAAAAGCGAGGACGCGCAGTACCGCTATACCTTTGCGGGCTGGGACGTCGACGGGGACGGAGAGGCGGACGACCTTCCCAAAACCCTTCTCGCAGATCTTTCGGCAACGGCCGTATTCGCAAAGGAGATCAAAGAATACACTTATACTTTTATAGACCCGAGGGCGGAAGCCGAAGGGAAAAACCCGGTCGTCAAAACGGAAACCGCCGTTTACGGCACCGAGATCGCCGCGCCCGAGCTGGCGGATCTACTCGGCTGGGATCTGGACGAGGACGGCGCCGCGGAAACGCTTCCGGCGTTTTTGACCTGCGACTTTACCGCATCGGCGATTTACAAAAATACGGTAAGCAACGAATATGAGAACGCGGTAAAGGTCTTTGAAGCGGGCTCGTCGGCAATTTCTATTTCCCATTCCGGAGCGAGTGCGGAAAGCTTGACGAGCCATACTAATACGGCCGTCGTCAATGAAAAATCCCCCACGGGATACGCGGCGCGCTTCCAATACAACGCGGTGGCGAGCGACGGCAGAACGCACGCGCAGGTAAACGCTTCGACGTTCCTGTGGATGGACGTTTCCACGGAACTGGAAGGCGCCTATACTTACGAGGAATTCGGCGGATGGGCGATATGGATAGACGTCCCTTATACCGAAGAAACCTATTACGGCGGGCTTAGAGTAAACAATAACCGCGTGGGCAGCGCGTGCGCCGACGGCTTCACGACGGTCGACAATACGGCCCAAGTCAAAACGTACGCTTCGAAATGGGTAAGCGAAAGTATGCTTCCCGACTTCGGAAATGCTTTTACGGGCTGGCTGATCGTCAAAAAGGAAGCGTTGTACGAATCCACGGCTCTGCCCAAAGCAACCACGTCGATAGGAATTCAAATCAAGCCGACGGGCAGAGTCACTCCGTTCACGATGGATATCGGTCAAATCATGGTCTGGACGGACTACGACGCCCTCGTGGAAGAACTCGTTTCCAAAACGCAGCAGACGCTGGCGGGCAAAAAAAGCTATCTATTCAAGGACGCGGATGGTTATGTCTATAAGGCGGGCGAGGCGGCGGCAAACGAGCGTATCGTCGTGCCCGCAGATCCCGTCGGGAACAAGGGCTATATTTTCACGGGCTGGGACCTCGATAACGACGGGTATCCCGACGAATTGCCCGAAAACGGACTCATCGAAAAACCTTTGGTTGCCGTGGCCGTATTCAAAAACAGCGATCAGTGCGAAACGCTCTTCAAGCCCGGAACGGGCGGCTGGACGAAAAATTCGCAAAAGGACGGCACCACGACTAACGGACTGGACTATATGACCGCCGCAATCGAGGAAAACGAAGGCTCGCCCACCGATTCGGCTCTGCATATTACGATCGACCCGACGGGCGGCGTAGAGGGAAACAGATTTAACGCGGCGCTTTGGCTGTACGCCCAAATTCCCGCGCAAAGCGACGATTTCGACGGTCTGGCCGTGTGGATAAATATTCCCGACGCGAACGGATATTGCTTCTCCGTCGCGCTTACGGGCAGCAAAGAAGTCGTTTTGCAGATGAAAGACGTGACGTGGGTCGGTTCGGACGGCATGATAAGCACGACGAAGAGCTGGCAGAAAGTATACAGAAACGCGCCGTTCGAGGGCTGGTTGATTTTCCCGAGAGAATGTTTCCCCGGTCACGTTCTGAACAAAGATTCCAATCTGAGATTTTGGTGGGAGGCAGGCGATTCCAAAAACATCACGGAGAACTGGAATATGTATCTCGGCCCTGTTTTGGGATATAGAGGATCGGTAAGCGAATTGACGGATTCCTTTAAAAACGTTCTTTACTCCTTCCGCGATTACGACGGCACCCTCCTTAGCTGCGGGATTGTGAAAGCAGGCTCGTCGTTCGCACCTCCCGCAGCTCCGACGAGAGCTTCCGACGGCTATTACAGCTACGAGTTTGCAGGCTGGGACGTCGACAAAGACGGCGTAGCCGACCTTCTTCCCGAAAGTCTTGTGCTTCCCTTGAACGCGACTGCCGTCTACACCCGAAAAGGGGTAAGCTTTACCTATGCCTTTAAGGACAAAAACGGCGAAACGATTTTTGAAAAGACGCTGCCGTACGGCTCTTTGGTTCTGCCGCCGTTTAGATATGATCCCTCCTACGCCGACGAAACGCACGACTATATTTTCGACGGATGGGAAGGATATGAGGAAGGTATGCTGCTCACCGAAAACTGTTCGTTCGGCGTCAGATACACAATTTTGAATGCCGTTACCCAAATAAGCGGCGTCGTCGCCGAGAACAAGGTTTACGACGGTACGGCCGACGTAAGGCTCAATCTCGAAGAGCTTGTGCTGACGGGGGTGGCGGAGAACGACGAAGTGTCTATTTCCTTTGAAAACGCCGCTTTCGAAAGCGCGGACGCGGGAAAAGGAATCGCCGTGATCGTATCGGGAATCAAACTGACGGGAAAAGACGCGTATAAATATTCCTTGCGTACGGGAAGCGTGCTTTCGCTCAGCGCGGAAATCACTCCCAAAACTATTACGGAAGTGAAAGGCATAACCGCCGACGATAAAATTTACGACGGCAGCGCTTCCGCGACGCTCGATCTGTCGGGCGCGGTTCTCGAAGGCGTAACGGACGGCGACGAGGTAACCGTGGAAGCAGCCGGGGAATTCTCCGACAAGAACGCCGGAAGCGATTTGACGGTGACCGTAACGGAAATCAAGCTTACGGGCGCAAAAGCGGGGAATTACGTGCTCGCCCAAGGCTTGACCGTAAACGGAGTAACGGCTTCTATTCTCAAAAAACAAATCGTCGTTACGGCCGACGCCAAGACCGTTGAAAAAGGCAGCAGCGCAGAACTTACCTATCGGGTAGAGGGGCTTGTCGGGGGAGATACGCTCGGCGGCTCGCTCGAAAGAGAGCCCGGCGAAGAAGTCGGCGCTTACGAAATCAAAATCGGCACGCTCGCCAACGACAACTATGAAATTTTATTCACGGGCGCCGTTTACACGATCACGGAAGGGAGCGGGAGCAGCGCTTCCGGAGAAGAATCGACCGGCGGATCTTCTGTAAAGGTCGGCTGCGGATCGGTTTTCGGCGGTTCCGTTCAGGCTTTGTCGCTGACGTTATCGGCCGCGGTCGGTTTTGCGATATTCAAAAAGAAGAGAGGCGATCGGTAAAAATTGCTTGCAATGAAGGCGTAATCGATTAGACGGATTATATGAAAACAGCTCAACTTCCCGCGAAGTTGAGCTATTTTTTTCGTAAAATTAAATCCTTCTATCCATTCAGTCCCTTGATTTTCGATACCGCCCGCGAGGCAGGGCGGAAAATGCGGGACAAATAGGATGGTTCTTTTTAAAACCGTGCGCCTTAAAATCTTTCGTCGCGCATAAAAATAAAGGGCAAAGGGCGCAATGGAACTTTAATATCGGTTACGTAGAGGAATTTGAAAATCTCGGTTGTAGACTGTTCCGGCGGTTCGCTGATACAGCGTTGTGGGTATCGTAAAAATAGCGTCCCCATGCCACGTATGCTTGTCATTTGTTTCCCGTAAAATAAAGACAAGTAATTCGCCTATCTCCGGATTTATAAAAATAAATCCCAATAAAATATTTTTATAGATATTAAAATTGAATCGAAACGATAGAGAAAAGCGGTTTACCGAATGAAAAGGCTGCCGTTTTTTTTGTTATAAAAGCTAAACGAGGACGCTTGGTTTGCTTATTTTTTGAAAAAAAGTACGAAGTATGGTAAGATAAATCGAAGGAATAATATTGAAGTCGGAAACCACCGAACAAATCCAAACAATATTACAAGAGAGAAAAATGAAATACGGGATATGGCTGGACGAATGGTTTTGTAATTACATACGGCCGTCGTCGAAGAGTAGGACTAGCGAAAGGTACTCGGAAATCATAGAAAAGCGATTAAAGGTGAAATTGGGGAAGTATGAACTCGACGAATTGACGCCGCTCGTTTTACAGCGGTATATTACGGAATTGATAGAGAGCGGAAACATGAAAACGGGGAAAGGTTTGGCGGCGAACTCGGTCAACGGTATCATTACCGTGATTCAAAATTCTTTGAAACTTGCCTATGCGCTCGGGACGATAAAAGAGTACGCGGCGGACAAAATCAGACGCCCGAAAACGAAAGAGAAGGAAGTGACCTGTTTTACGTTGTCGGAACAAAAGAAGATCGAGCGAGCGGCGCTTTCAGGCAAAAAGACGAAGTGGCTCGGAATCGTCGTATGTTTATATACGGGATTGCGTATCGGGGAATTGCTGGCTTTGGAGTGGAAGGACGTCGATTTTCAAAAAGGGGTGCTTACGGTGTCGAAATCCCGACACGAGGGAAAGGACGAAAACGGCAGGTATGCGCAGATCGTGGAATCGCCGAAAACGGTTTCGTCGAGGAGATGTATTCCTCTGCCGAAACAGATATTGTGCGAACTCCGCCTATTAAAACGGAAGAGCCGTTCGGTGTATGTAATATCGAACGGCGAGAGGTCGATTCCCGTGAGGTCGTATCAAAGGAGTTTTGAAAGACTGCTAAAAAAGCTGGATATCCCGCATAAAGGCTTTCATGCTTTGCGGCATACGTTTGCGACGCGAGCCCTGGAATGCGGAATGGACGTAAAAATGCTGTCGGAACTATTGGGGCATAAGGATCCCGCAGTGACGTTGAGAAGGTACGTGCATTCGCTGATGGAGCAAAAGAAAGAGATGATGAATAAGGTGGGAAATACCTATTTTAAAGAGGCGAAATAGAAGTAAAACACCCGCCGAGAGAAAAAAGGTCGGCGGGTGAAAAGTACATCTATTATAGTAATAGGCGGTTTTTATATATTGTAATTATAGCATAAAGCTATAAACAATGCAATAGTTTATTTCAAATTTTTTCAAAAATATTATATATAAATTCTCAAAAGTGCATATTGAAATTTATAGGCAGTCGTTTTCTCGAAAAAACGACCGCCTATTACTATAATAGGCGGTCGGAACGAGCGCGGAGAAGAGTGCCTGTCGTCGTATCTTTCAAAGAGATACGGGAATGGTGGTGATAAGACTATATATACAATCACGTTGCATACGAAAGAGCAAAGGCGTTTTTGACGGAGGGCAAAGCCGCGATAAAGGGTCTGCTATTACGGTAATAAGAAAATCAAAAGATAAAAAGGCAAAAGCGTCGGGCAAGTCGAAAGAAAATTCGCGTGCGAATCCCGCCGCAAGAAGCTGATAAGACGGGAAGTCGGGAGGGAAAGATGAATAAAAATAGAATCGCCGGAATGCTTATTACGGCTGTGACGCTGTTGATCGTCGCGGGAGTATTGCTGGGAATAGATATTTGGAAGAAAGAAGGGAACGTGAAACAGGTGACGCTGACGGTGGACGGGGAAACGCGGGAAAGCCTGTCCGTTTCGCTTACGGATTTTTATCCGGGGGAAACCCGCGAATACGTAGTGAATCTGATTTGTCGCGACGAAGGCAGTTATGAGGTATCGGTAAAGTTTGAAAAAAAAGGGGACGGGAATCTGGACGAGTACATAACGGCGGAGATAGAAACACAGGGAACCCGCGCGGGCGGAAAAACGTTGAAAGAATATTTTGAGGGCGAAACGCTGACCCGGACGTGCACGGCGAAAGCGGAAGAAGAGATAAAGCTGGCGATCCGATACGCGATGCCTTCGGCAGTGGGAAATGAAGCGCAGAAAGCGAGTTGTGGATTCGACGTCGTCATCACCGTAATAAGGAAGTAGGCGGGTGCGGATATGGCGGAAAAGGCGAAAGGAAAAAGTCGGCTGCGAAAAATTTTCGGGGCGATAAGAAATATAGCGATCTATCTGTTTTTTGCGTTTTGTCTGGCGTCGCTGGCGATCGCGGTGATGTCGAAGAAAGACGCGGACGGCACGGTAACCGTGTTCGGCAGACAAATGAGGATAGTGCTGTCGCCGTCGATGGAAAAATGCGACGCGACGGACGTGAGCGGATACGAGATCAAAGATATCCGGGTAAAGTCGATGGTGTTTATCGAAACGGTGCCGACGGAGGAACAAGCCGCGACGGAATGGTACGGAAAACTGAAAGCGGGGGACGTCTTGACTTTCAAATACGTATATGCTAGGCAGGAAACCATCACGCACCGAATCACGGAGATAACGGAAAAGCCCACGGGCGGGTACGTCATAAAATTGGAGGGCGACAATAAAAATTCGGATACGGAAACGCTTGCGCAGACGATAGACACGTCGCTTACAGACAGTCCGAATTACGTAGTGGGAAAGGTGACGGGGCAAAGTTATGTCCTGGGACTGTTGATAACGGCGTTGAAAAGCCCGGTCGGACTCGTTTGCATCGTGATCGTACCGTGTACGATCATCGTAATATTTGAAATCATCCGAATCGTGGGCGCGGTGACGGAAGAAAAGAAGAAAAAGCAACTTGAACAACAGGCGGAAAAAGATCGCGAATTGGAGGAACTGAAACGCCGCCTGGCGGAATTAAGCGGCGAACGCGAAGCCGAAAAGACGCAAGCGGAAGATCGGGAGGAAAAATAAAATGCGGATATTGGCGTGGTTATTTGTAATCGTCGCGGGAAGTTTCAGCATATTTACGATAGGTTTTGTGATCGCGGATGCGATCGCGGAACGCCGTCGGAAAAGAGCCGAAGACGGGGAATCTGAGGCGGCCCCCTCAGACCGTGCCGCGGCGAAACCGACCTCGGGAACGATTGTTCCCGAAGTAAAAACCATAGAACTTTCCGCCGCGAACGAAGCAAATCTTTCGGCTACGATGCTGTGCGGTATGTCCGAAAATTCGGATAAGGCGGGCGAGCCGTTGGGATATCTGGTGTACGGTAAGGAAACGAACGGCGGACTGCCGGAGTGCGGATTTCTGCCGATCCCTTCCGAACGTACGCGAAAGGGAGGATAATTTCGTCGCTTGCGGCGGGAATTATAAAGAAAAATGATACAAGGAGGAGGTGAGAAAAACTATGACAAAACGAATGAGGGCGTTTCTTTTATCGTTCGCAACGATATTGCTTGGACTGTCGTTGGCGGTGGGGGGTACGTTTGCGTTGTTTTCGGATACGGCGACGGTGAACAATCATTTGTCCGCGGGAGATTTGAAAGTCGGCTTGTTCAGAACGGAATATACGGAACATATTTTGGGCGCGGACGGACTGATGACGGACCGAACGGATACGACGAAAGCGGATCTGAGAGCGGACGGCGCAAAGCTGTTCAACGTCGACAACGCCGTACCGACAAGCAGTTATACGGCGACGATAGAAGTAAGCAATCTCGGAAGTGTGGCATTCGATTACGGCGTGCGGATTTTGTGGAATGCCGACGCGACGGCCACAGACGAACAAAAGTTGTTTGCAAAACAAATGACGATTACGGTCTGCGCCGCCGACGGAACGCCCTTAAAAGAATTTGCGCTTTCGGATTGCGCGGAAAACGATGTTTTGCTCGGTTCCGTTCTCGCGAACGCTTCGACGCAGAGCTTTATCGTAAAAGCGGAGTTTGAAGACAGCGCGGACAATAACGGAGCGCAGCGCGTCACGATCGATTTCGATTTGCAGGTTTACGCGACGCAAAAAACGGATTAGGCGGGGGAAAATAAAGACCGACGAGAAACGCGGCGGCGTTTACGGATTGCGTACACCGTGAAACAACAAATCAATCCGAATTTTTATAGGAGAAATCACAATGAAAAAGAAAGTATTGCTTACGTCGATTCTTTCGATAGCGTGCTGCGCGAGCCTGATAACGGGCGCGACGTTCGCGCTGTTTACGAGCGAATCTAATGTAAACATCGCCGTCACGTCCGGTAAAGTAGATGTGCAAGCGACGATTGACAAAACGAGCCTTGAAACTTATTCCGGTAAATGGAACGCAGAAACAGGCGCTTATGACAGCGTCAAACAGACTGAGAAGGGCGCTTTCGTAAACGGCGGTACGGCTGTAATTGACGGCTCGACGCTTACGCTCGACAAAATGACGCCCATGGATAAGGCGACGTTTAAAATTGATATAACGAACAACTCGAACGTGGCGTTCAAACAGAGAATTTCTCTTTCCTGCGCAGACGCGGATCAGGGATTTTTCGATCAATTGCTTGTGGGACTGAGCGACAACGGAACGGATTATACATATTACGGCGATTATACGACGGCGTGGGAAACGGGTGCGGCGGTTGCCGAAGTCCCCGAGGTGACGCCTAAATATATGTCGATCGAACTTCCCGAATATGTAGGAAACGCCTGGCAGGGAAAAACCTGCAATCTTTCCGTTTCGGTAGAGGCTATCCAAGGCAACGCCGTAACGACAGGCGATGCGACCGCTTCTCTCGTCCGTTTGGCGAACACGCAGGCCGAACTCGACGCCGCCCTCGCGGAAATGAAAGACGGAGATACGGTCGTTTTGTCGGGCGGCGAATGGACGACGGCGAATATCTCTTATCAAGACGCGAAAGCCATCAAAGTCCAAGGGTATAAAGTCGGAACGATGACGATAAACGCGCCCAACGGAAGCGTGGCGTTGTACTGCGACGCGGAAACGTTGAACGTCGAGGCAATCGCGGAAAATTCCCTGCATATTTACGGGAAGATAGAAACGCTTGAAATCAACAGCGGCCGCGTCGTTGCGGAAGCGGGCGCGCGCGTGGCAATCATGTCGGTAGTCCCTTCGGAATACGCGGTGGCAAAAGCGGAAATCAAGCCCGAGGCAACCGTAAGTGCAGTGGCAACAGTCCCCGGGGCAAATGCCGTGGCGATGGTTTCCATAGGAGAAAACGTTACCGTTCCCGTATTTACGCATGGCGGACAGGGCGAAACAAAGCTGGACAACAGCGGCGTCATTGAAACGACGAGCGGTGATGGCGTGATTACGAAAGGTATCGTAACAGCCGAAAGTTTTCTTGCCCATCTTGCGAAGGGCGGAACGATCAATCTCGCGGCGGATATACAAACGGACGGACAACTCGTTGTCCCCGAAGGACAAACCGTAATTCTCAATCTCGGCAGTTACGACATAAAGGGAAGTTATGCGGGGTACATGATCGTCAATAACGGAACGATGACCATAAACGGCAACGAGGACGCCTGCGTTTATACGACGGACATAGCGGCGCAGGGGCGCGGAGCTATCCTCAATAACGGCACGATGAGCATAAACGGCGGAACGTTCGGCGATAAGGATACCGACCGCACAAACGCCAACGATGTTCAGCGCGGCAACGCGGTACGTAATTACGGCACGATGACGATTAACGGCGGATATTTTACCGCCTGCGACAATTATACAAACGGCGGGTATGCTTATGCGATCGGCAACGGAAGCGCATCTGCTCCCCAATCTTCCATGACGATTGAAAATGCTGTTGTATACGGCAGAATGAACGGCGTTTTGGCTGCCGACGGCGGCACGATGACGGTTAAGGACGGCACATATACGCTCGGGAAAGGAACGAATTTGTTTCATATGGCATATACCTCCGGCAACGGCCGCATCGTTATCGACGGGGGAAACTTTACCAGAAACGCAACCAATAAATATGCATTTTTTAACGGGGCGGGAGAAGGTACGATAACCGTCAACGGAGGTACGTTTAACGACTTGTTCAACAGCGATATCATAAGCACAGGAAACGTTTGTATAAACGGCGGAGTCTTCACGGATACCGCAAAGAAAAACGCGTATGTTGCAACCAAAGAAGCGTTTACCTCTTTGATTTTGCAGTCTTACGATCTTGCCAATGGATGGGAAGATATCACCATAACTTTGATTGAGGACCTTGCTATTAATCCGAAAGCGCAAAACCAGAACCACGACGGATATCTTTTTCTGAAAAATGCTGTATTGGATTTGAACGGCAAAACATTGACCGTTGAAACTAATAACGCATTTATGGTAACCGGAAACAATATTACCGTTAAAAACGGAACGATTAAAGCGGCTAATGAAACTATCGCTTATCCCGTTGCGGCAACGGCCGGTAGTCAGAATGTTGTTTTTGAAAATATTGTTTGCATAGGCGGAATTCAGGTTTTGGGTAACAGCACAGTTACTTTGAGAAATGTAACGTCCACCGCTACGTCTTTTTACAATGTCTATGTTGCAGGGGGGCAAGCAACGGCAACAATCGAAGGCGGCACGTTTATCGACAATGGGAAAGCCCACTTCTACATTGACGAAAATACGCCAAACGGAAAAATAATCGTTAACAACGGTACGTTCAGCGGCGGTGCGCCTACAAAAATCGGTGGCGGCACACTTGAAATAAATCAATGAGGAGAAAAGACATGAAGAAAAAAATAATACTTACCTCGATTCTTTCGATAGCGTGCTGCGCCAGCCTGATAACGGGCGCGACGTTCGCGCTGTTCACGAGCGAATCGGAGGTAAACATCGCCGTCACCTCCGGCAACGTATCGGTCGTTGCGACGATCGACGAAACGAGTATTACAAAGTCCCATATCGAGCCGAATGAAACAGGCGACGGCTACGATACCGTAACCGGTTCGTTCTACAACGGAACTGCCGTCGTCGAGGGGAACAAAATTACGCTTGACAAAATGGTGCCGGGCGACAAGATTGATTTCGACGTGAATATAAGCAATGCGAGCAACGTGGCGATCAAATATCAGACCGTCGTCGGCGTCGTTTCGGACAACGGTCTGTACAGCGGCCTTGCCGTGACGATGAACGGAGAAAACTTTGGCGGACTGACGAAAAAGAGCGACTGGACGACGTGCGGAGCGGTGAAAACCGCAACGAACCTCAAAACGGTTGCCGTGTCTATTGCCCTGCCGCAGACTGAGGGCAACGAATATCAGGACAAGTCCGCAGAAGTGTACATCGGCGTCAATGCCGTACAGGGCAACGCGCTGTGTTCGGACCCCGTTGCGCAGGAAGTAGAGCTGTATACGGCACAGGATCTGGTGATGTTCGCAAACTCTGTCAATCTGGGCAATTCGTTCAAAGACTATACCGTGAAGTTGATGAACGATGTTGATATGACGGCTATCGACAATTGGAAGGCAATCGGACATTCCAAGGAAACGTCTTTCGCGGGTACGTTCGACGGGCAAGGGTATACGATCAGCAACTTTAAGGCGACGGGTGCGGATTACGTGTCGTTGTTCGGCAATCTGTGGGCGCCGGCAACCGTTAAAAACTTTACCGTCGACGGCGCGACATTGAAAGGCGGCGCCCATACCGCCGTCGTCGTGGGAACGACCGCACTTGCCTCTTTTAGCGACATACACGTCAAAAACGTGACTATCGAAAGCAACCACTACGCGGGCGGCATCGCCGGGCAGACGTATTCCGACATTACGAACTGCTCCGTCGAAAATCTGACCGTCGTCTGCAAAACGGAAAAAGTGAACGGCGTTATGGACAACGGCGACAAGGTCGGCGGTATCTGCGGACAGACCTGGGGCGATGTTACAAATTGCTCTGTTAAGAATTTCACCGCTTCCGCATACAGAGATCTCGGCGCCATTACAGGTTATCTCGGCAAGGACGGTACTAATCCCGTTGTATCCGGCAACACGGTCGATACGGCTGCTTTGACGCTCGACAAGACTCTCTCTGCGGATAAACCCACCGTTTATACAATCGGCGAAATCGTCGGCAGAAACGATGCCGAAAAAAACTGCACTATGGAGAATAATACGTTTGCGGGCGTTAGTTTTGGAATCATTGCCGACCCTGCCACGGCGCAGTATGCGCTCGACAATATGAGCAAAAATACTACGATCACGCTTACCGCGGGTACTTACGGAAAGTTAGAGATTGCGCAGACCAAAGGAGAAAGCGTCAATACTTCCGCATCGAATTATCTCCGTACAATCGAGAACCTCACGATTAAAGGCGAGGCGGGCGCGGTGGTGGACGGCTTCTATCTCGGAGTCGGACACGTTTACGGCGAAGGAACAAACCCGTTCAACGGTTTGCCTATGAACGGGACGGTAAACGGTTATTACAGTTACTTTGAGATAAAGAATCTTGTGTTCGACGGTTTGGCTTTGACGAAAAGTATTGAAATCGCTGCGGATCAGGCAGATATGCTTAAACTGGACGGATTGAAAATCGCCGACTGTCATTATACGGGTACCGATAAAACCGTAAACGTCGGGACGAATAAGCTTTTCCAGCTTAGAGGCGGCATAGACGGCGAACATAAAATAACGAATATCGTGATTGAAAATTGCAGCGTAGACACCGCTTTCCAGGGCGTTTATGCGCAAGGCGCAAGAGATATTGTCGTTCGCGGTTGTACGTTTGAAAATCTCGGACATAACGCCGTCGCTATTCAGGATCTCAACTATAATTCGATAGCGTACAATTCCGGAACGGTCGTTATTGAAAACAATACGATCCGCAACGGTTCAGACCGTGCATTCCGAATCGGCGATTTCAAAAGCGGCTCGATTACCATTAAAAATAACACGGTCGAGAACTTCTGCGATGAATCCGGTGAGGTTCTGAAAGCCAGCTCTATCGCCGGGGGCGTGACGCTGACCATGGAGGGCAATACTTATAACGGCAAAGCTCTTGCTACGACGCTTACGAACAATGTTCTGTCTGTTCCGAACGCTGAATAACAAAAATTAAAAAATCGAAGTCAGCTTTTTTCGAAAGAGCTGACGAAGTTTCGATGAAAAAATAAGAGCAAAATAAATTGACTAAAGAGAGTTGCACGAAAAATTTTACCGTGCAACTCTCTTTGGTATTGTTTAAAACAATCGAAGCTAAAAGACCGCGTATTATTACTGCAATAATTTTCCTATTCTGTTCATCATATTTAAAGTGGTATCGAAAAAGGAAGCAGAATTCCAATTCGAATGCGGAATCAATGTGAAAGAAATTGTAAAA
>ERZ809074.43-NODE-43-length-178057-cov-22.999820_pt1 | contig 178057 bp, 161 predicted proteins | sample MGYA00520795_ERZ809074 | MGnify/ENA primary metagenome ERZ809074 (study PRJEB31570, sample SAMEA3212989) | Homo sapiens | biome: human-gut; feature: human gut; material: fecal | place: Sweden | collected 2011 ... | reverse complement strand
TGAACTGCGGAGCGCGACGGGCTGCTTTGAGACCGTACTTCTTACGCTCTTTCATTCTCGGGTCACGAGTTAAGAAGCCAGCTTTCTTCAGTACCGGACGGTAATCAGCGTCTGCCTGAAGAAGTGCTCTGGAGATACCGTGTCTTACAGCACCTGCCTGGCCTGTAAAACCACCACCACGTACGTTTACAAGTACATCGAACTTATCAACAGTCTCGGTTGCTACGAGCGGCTGACGTACAACTACTTTCAGGGTCTCAAGACCAAAGTACTCGTCGATGTCTCTTTTATTGATTGTAATCTTGCCGGTTCCCGGTACAAGGTATACTCTAGCGATAGATTTTTTTCTTCTGCCTGTTCCGTAAAATTTGTTAGCCATTATTGTTTCCTCCTTCCAGTGCCTTTAATTAAAACTTGATTTCTAAAACTTCCGGCTTCTGAGCTGCCTGCTCGTGCTCCGGACCTGCGTATACATGAAGTTTCGTAATCATGCTTCTTCCTAAAGGTCCCTTTGGAAGCATACCCTTAACTGCTAACTCAACAACCTTCTCCGGCTTCTTAGCCATCATTTCACGAAGGGTTGTCTCTCTCATACCACCTACATAATCAGAGTGATTGTAGTAGATCTTCTGATCCAGTTTCTTACCAGTTACTTTGATCTTCTCTGCGTTTACTACGATTACGTAATCGCCGCAATCCATGTGCGGGGTGAAGATCGGTTTGTTCTTACCTCTTAATACTTTTGCTACCTCAGATGCAAGACGACCTAATGTATATCCTGTAGCGTCAACTACATACCATTTTCTCTCGATTGTTGCTGGACTAGCCATAAAACTCTTCATTGGTTGACCTCCTGTTTTACTTCCTATAATTGAGATTAACTATATCATGAAATGCCTGCTCCGGGGCTTTGGTGCCGACATCTTCCTGACTCATGTCATACTGATTTATTATATTACACGGTTCCGGACGTGTCAAGCGGTTTTTCCTTGAAAATACAAGGTTTTTTCAACGATTTTCTCAAGGAATTTACAAGGTAAGTGCGTTTCATCCCATGCGCATGATATACGCATGATATACGCACGGGATACACATGAAAAAGGAAGACTTCCTCCTCTCAGATTCCATCTTCCTTTTTCGCCGCTTTTTAGGTTGGTAATGAACTTTTTCTCTTTTCTCAAGAGAATTTATTTGAAGGAGACTGGGAAATCTCCGTCAAACCTTATTTTTCGATAAAACCATTCCTGCAATGGAAGAACCGATTCTGCCTATTTCTGCTTCTTCGCTTCCAGATAATCATTCAGCTCCGTATTCAGGACATTGGTGATGAACATATGTCCCGGTGCGTGGGTAATGACTAACGGAAGTTTTGCATTTTCAATCGCTGCCTGCGGGGTAACGCCGCAAGCCCAGAATACCGGGATCTCACCCTCGCGGATCTCGACCGGATCGCCATAGTCTGGTTTGGAAATATCCTTGATACCGATCGCTGCCGGATCGCCGATCTGGACCGGACCGCCGTGTACGTTTGGATAACGGTCTGTGATCTCTTTGGCTTTCTGTGCGTTTTCCGGTGTCATCGGACGCATGCTGACAACCATCGGTCCCTTGAACACGCCGGCGCTCTCGCACTGGATGTTGGTCTTGTACATGGAAACATTGCAGCCCTGCGCGATATGGCGCACTTCAATGCCGGCTTTCATAAGCGCCTCCTCAAAGGAGAAGCTGCAGCCAATCAGGAATGCAACCGAATCTTCTTTCCAATAAGAAGAAACATCTGTCACCTCATCGACTTTCACGCCGTCACGGTAAATGAAATATTTCGGGATGTCCGTCACGATGCTCGCGCCTTCGCCCATATCGTGGATATCCGGTGTGCCCTCTACGACTTCCAGGATTGGGCACGGTTTCGGGTTCTTTCTTGCAAATTCTTTAAAATCATCGGCGTACTTTTTCGGCAGGATAACCAGATTTGCCTGTGCATATCCGGCACACATGCCAGCCGTCGGGCGGGTAATCTCGCCAGTCCGAATCAGTTTCCATACTTCCGGTGGTGTCATTTTGCTGTAATCTGCCATATACGTTCCCTCCATATCTTTCGATGCATCTGAGTTTTATCTGAATCGCTCAGTCTCTTCCTCTAATTCAACCATATATTCAGTTCCATCGATCACAACCCGGTAGGTTCCAATCGGATTCCAGTATTTCTTCGACTCACATCCAACCGCTACCTGAATCACTGCATCAAGTTCTCCGCACGGTTCCGGTACTTTTGCCAGTTCTTCTTTAAGCGCTTTGAGTTTTTCCACCTGCTCAATGTAAAGCTTCTGCGCTTCCTCAACCGTTACTTTCTGGAAATGTACTTTATAGCCCGGTCTGGACTGTGCAACCAGCGGAAGATCCACAGAGATAACGCCAGCAATCTTCGTATAACCGCCGGTGGTCTGATGATCCGCCATCATGATAATCGGCTGTCCGTGGGACGGCACCTGAATCGCACCAAAGGCGATACCGTCTGTGATAATATCGCCGCCATTTTTATGCTCGATGACCTCGCCCTCGAGACGGCAGCCCATACGGTCGGACTCATTCGTAAATGCATATGTGCTGCTTAAGAAAGTCTCAACACCTTTCTCGGTAAAGCAGTCATCCTGCGGTCCCATGACAACGCGGATGGTTTTCTCCGTCTGGGAGAAGTCCTCCGGCGTCACTTTTCTCTTTCTCATATTTGGAAGGGTCGTCTTCGGAGCGGCAAAACCAATCTCGTCTCCGCCGCCGATCTTTCTTCCCTGATAACCGCCCACTTTCAGCTTTAAGTTGGTGGATTTGCTGCCCATCTGTACCGGGATGTCCAGTCCGCCTGCCACTGCAATGTACGCGCGGCTTCCGCTTGTCATACCGGCAAAGTTCATGGAATCGCCCTTATGTACTAAAACCGCCTGGTACATCGGAAGATCTTTTCCATTTACCTTCGGAACCAGATTGCCGCCGGTTACTGCGATAATATTATCTTCTGTAAATTCCATCATCGGTCCCATCAGGGTTACTTCCAGAACCGCCTCGTTTTCATCATTTCCCACTAAAATATTCGCGATCGCTGCGGAACGCTGATCCATAACGCCTGATACAGACATACCGGACTCCTGATAGCCGGTGCGTCCCATGTCCTGTACGGTTGTGAGGAATCCGCCGCTTGCAAACTTAATGCCCATCTTTATACCTCCTTATCGTACACAACGTATTTGTAGGTTCCATCTTCGACTTCTTTTTCGATCTTTTTATACTCTTCCTCGGTTACTGCAGCAAACTTGATATACTGTCCCGCTTCCAGAAGCACTGGTTTCTCGCGGTCTGCATCATAGAGTTTTAACGGAGTCCGTCCAATTAACTGCCAGCCGCCCGGAGATGCTACCGGGTAGATACCGGTCTGCTCACCGGCGATACCGACGGAGCCGCCCTCAATCTTCACTCTCGGGCTCTTCAGACGCGGGGTTGCGATCTCTTTGCTCATGCCGCCCAGATATGGGAATCCAGCGATGAATCCAATCATGTAGATTAGATATTCTTCAGATGTATGAATCTTGATGACCTCTTCCACGGTCTTGTGATTGTGCTCCGCAACATTTTCAATATCCGGACCCATCTCTCCGCCGTAGAGAACCGGAATTTCGATAACGGTTGGCGGCGGGATCGGAATGCTGGATAAGGAACCCATCAATTTATCAAATTTTTCTGTGAGTGCCTTGAATCCGATCACTTCCGGATGATAATGTACTAATAAGGAACGGTATGTCGGAACCGTCTCCACAATTCCCGGTATATCACTTTTTTCAACCGCAATCTTGAATGCGCGGATTTTCTTGTTGATCTCCGGGCTGATTTCATTGCCAAACTCAACGCACACAGCGCTGTCGCCCGCTACAAGGTATCTTACCTCGCTCATATATACCTCCTGTCAGATAAACGAAGCCCCCGCCTGCCTGTTCTGCTTTTCTTCTTAGAAGAACCTAAAAACTGCTTCCGTCCCAACAAGCCAGTTACAGGGAAACGCCCGGCAGACCTGCTGCCATAAGCCAGCCATCTGCGTGCTCATCCAGCCAGTCCGCCGAGCGCCTGTCCGTTTAATCGTTTTTTATTATTTTACCATGTTTTTCACGTTTTTTCATCCATTAACCAAAGATGGTAAGAATCTTCGGCAGAGCCTTGATTCCGGAGTAACCGGTCAGAAGAACAACGCATACGCCAAGTACGATGAGTACGGTCGGATGTTTGTAATCTTCGCCGACGATATCTTTTCTGCGGCTTGCCAGAAGAATGACAAGCAGTGTAATCGGAAGAATCAGTCCGTTTACGGAACCTGCCAGAACCAGAAGAGTTGCCGGCTGTCCAAGTAATGTCATGATAACGGTCGATACAGCGATGAAGCCGATAACGAACCATTTCTCATTCTCCATGATGAACGGATGCAGGGTCTTTAAGAAGGATACGGATGTATACGCTGCACCGATGATGGAGGTGATAGCTGCAAACAGGATAACCAGACCGAAAATCTTGTAACCGATGATGCCTGCGCCTGCCTTAAAAGCTGCTGCTGGCGGGCTTGCTACCCATGCTTCGCTTCCAACAACTTCCGGAGTTGCTGTAACAACGCCTAAAACTGCGAGGAACAGTAAAATTCTCATAACGCCCGATACGCTGATGCCCATTAATACGGAACGGCGAACGTGCGGAAGATCCTTGGTTCCGGAGAAACCTGCATCCAGAAGACGATGTGCACCTGAGAATGTGATGTAACCGCCGCAGCTTCCGCCAAGCAGGGTAATAATCGGGAATACCAGGTTCGGGAATTCGTTCAGATGTCCAACGCTGCTGATTGCCTCAACAACCGGAGGTTTGGAACGGAATGCTACATAAAGTACGGTAACAATCATGATGCTTCCTAAGTATTTGGTCAGCTTATCCATGAAGTTTTTCGCATCCTTGGATAAGAAGATCAGGATACCGATGACACCGGCTACAACGGTTCCGACTTTCAGCGGGAAACCGAATACGATATTAAAACCGGTTGCGGCGCCGCCGACGTTACCGATATTGAATACCAGACCGCCGAGAGACACAAGGAACGCAATGAAATATCCGAGTCCCGGAACAACTTTATTTGCGATATCCTGTCCACGCATACCGGACACACCGATGATGGACCAGATATTTAACTGAGTTGTAACATCCAGAAGAATGGTACAGATGATTGCCAGTGCGAAAATAGAGCCGTACTGACCGGTAAAGGTTGCAGTCTGCGTCAGGAAACCAGGTCCGATCGCGGACGTTGCCATCAGGAACGCGGCGCCAATCAGGGCTGTCGTGTTCGCATTACTTTTTTTCTTTTCTCCCATATTTTTCTTCTCCTTATATACGTATTAGCGGAACAGATTTTTAATCTCCACTCCCTCGGCTACCAGGGTCTCACGAATGTTCTTTACGAACTCCAGCGCTTTTGGGTTGTCTCCGTGTACACAGATGGAATCTGCCTTGATGGAAATGTCGTTTCCGTTGATGCTCTCAACTTTTCCTTCTTTTACCATTCTTACGACACGTTTGATTGCCAGGTCTTTATCTTTGATGACTGCTCCCGGAAGTTTTCTGGAAACCAGGGTTCCGTCATCGTTGTATGCACGGTCTGCGAACACCTCGCTCGCTGCCTGTAAACCAACCTCCTCGGCTGCCTTGATCATCTGGGATCCTGCCAGACCCATGAAGATGATATCTTTATCTACTTCATAGACTGCTTCACACATCGCTCTCGCCAGCTTCTCATCAACAGCTGCCATGTTGTAGAATGCGCCGTGCGGTTTTACGTGCTGGATTTTTACGCCCTGGCTCTTAGTAAATGCGCTCAATGCGCCGAGCTGGTATTTCAGATATGCTTTCGCTTCTTCCGGAGTTACCACCATGTTTCTTCGACCGAAGCCCATCAGATCCGGAAATCCCGGATGTGCTCCTACTGCGGTTCCGTATTTCTTTGCCAGTGCGATGGTCTTATCCATAACCATCGGATCACCTGCATGCCATCCACAGGCTACGTTGGCGGAAGACACGTACTGAAGAATTTCTTCATCCATACCAATCGTATAGTTACCGAAGCTCTCACCTAAATCACTGTTTAAATCGACATAAAACATGGTTCATTCCTCCCTTTCTTAGCTCACACATCTCATTTTTGCGGCTTAGCGTTTCTTCTGTCTGTTTTCAACAACTATCGGAAACTATTTTTAAGATGAGATGTTTTTTGTATGTTCCCCTTGTTTTTTGTTTCTAATGATATTTTATCTGACTTTTATGTATTTTTCAATCATAATTTTAATATTTTTTAAAATAATTTAATTTATATACAAAAATCGTGCAAAAACGCACGTTTTAGGCGTGCGTTTTTGCACGATGTGATTTTTTGCACTCTTTTACCATTCATTCCTGCACCCGGTTTACCAGACAACCGTTTTCGTCCTTCCTCCTGATACAGTTTTTCTGCTTTTTCTGCTTTTTCTACTTCTCCCCGTCTTCCCGCTCCATCTTCCGTTTCATCGAGAACCGGGTGACGCCGAGCAGCGCCGCCGCCCGCGTCAGGTTATTGCCGGAAAGTTTCAACGCCTCCGACATATATCGTTTCTCCAGCGCCGCGACCTCCTGCTCGAGGTCGATCGGTCCTTTTTTCAGATCTTTCAGATAGATGCAGTCCCCGCTCTCCGGCCTTGCCTCCCGCTCAACCGGCGCCAGCTCCACGTGTTTTTCCAGGATATTTCCCTGGCTGAAGAGAAAACAGCGCTCAAAAATATTTTTAAGCTCCCTGACATTTCCCTTCCAGTCGTACAAGAGCAGCTCCCGCATGAAATCCGGATCCACCTTTTCGATATTGCGGGCAAAGGCTTTATTATAATAGTCAAGGTAATAGTCACAGAGCACCGGGATATCCTCGCGCCGGTCACGAAGCGGCGGAATCTCGATCTGCATGACATTCAGCCGGTAGAACAGATCCTCCCGGAATTGCCCCGCCTTGATCGCCTCCTCGAGATTTCTGTTCGTCGCCGCGATGATCCGAACATCGACCGCCGTGTCCTCCAGCGCGCCGATCCGCTTAAATTTCCGGTCATCCAGGAAGGTCAGAAGTTTCGTCTGCATCGCCATCGGCAATTCGCCGATCTCGTCCAAAAAGACCGTACCGCCATCCGCCAGCTCAATCAAGCCCTTTTTCGTCTTGAGCGCCCCCGCAAACGCGCCGCGCTCGTAGCCAAAGAGCTCGCTCTCCATCAGATTTTCCGGAATCGCACCGCAGTTAATGCGTACCATCAGGTTATCCTTGCGGGCGCTGTTCGCATGAATCTGCCGCGCCACAACTTCCTTGCCCGTTCCCGTCTCCCCGCGCAGGAGTACATTGACCGACAAATTTTCCCCAAGCACCTGAATAAGGTGCCGGATCCGGGCAGCTGCCTCACTGACACCTAAAAACTGCGGCACATCGCCTTTCAGGAAGACGAGTGAATCCCGGTTGCGCTTCTGCTCCAGACACCGCTTGATCAGCATATCGATCTCATCCACATCAAACGGCTTTAAAATATAATCATATGCGCCGCGCTTCGTCGCCTCAACCGCCTGGGAGACGGAACCGTACGCCGTCATCATGATGACCTGCAGTTCCTCATCTGCATTTTTGAAATTGACAATCTCATCCATCCCGACACTGTTTTCGAGGAGATTGTCGAGAAGGAGCACCCCCGGATGATATTTCCTGACAAACTCCAGCCCTTCCTCGACGGTTGCGGCTGAATAGGCGTCATATCCCCTGTCTTTCAGTCCCTCCTCCAGTGTATAGCGAATCAGAAATTCATCGTCCACAATCAAAATTCGATCCATGTGCATCCTCCTCCCTGTTTCATAACATTATACCCTAAATACTAAATTCGTGAAATACCTCATTAAATGGTCACACTATACCATTTTCCCCGGAAATCTTAAAACCACGTCTGTCCCTACCCCCGGCTTGCTCACGATCTCCATCGTTCCTCCATTTGACTCCACCAGGCGGCTCACGATCGAGAGCCCAAGCCCGGTTCCGTTGATGCTCTTTGTATAAAATGGTTCCAGCGCCTTGGAGACTTCTTCCTCCGTCATGCCTTTTCCGTTGTCCCGCACCGTCACAAGCACTTCTTTCTCCTGCGCGGCTGCCATGAGCTTGATCTGTCCCTCGCGGTCCGGTACCAGCGCCTTCAGGCTGTTGCTGATCAGGTTGTGGATGATCTGACGGAACTCATTTTCATTGAGACTCGCCCTCAGTCCCTCTTCTGCCTCCACCAAAAGCGATGCGCGGCGGCTGTCCGGTCCTTTCGCATAGATCATTCCGATCTCCTTTAAAACACCGGTCACAGAAACCTCCGTTTTCAGTGATTCACGCCGGATTGACAAAGTCAGAAGATTCATGATCAGCGCCGTGACGCGGTCGATCTCATGGATCATGCTGTCACAGAGCATCTTATCGCCGTCCTTGACTGCCCTGCCCTTTAAAAGCTGAATCCCGGAGCGGATGCCCGCGATCGGGTTCTTGATCTCATGCGCCAGCGTCGCTGCCATCCGGCTGGTATATTCCATTTTCGTGTAATTATCCATGTTTTTGAGCAGCCCCTCAAAGGTAACCGCCAGCTGCCCGATCTCGTCGTGGCGGCTGACCGCCTCAAACCGGTATTTTTGATAACTGCCCTTGTTTTCCTCGATTTCTTTACAGGTATGGCTCATCCGGCGGATGGGGCGCGTGATACTGTGGGAAATGAAAATGCTTGCCTGGCAGATGAGAATCAGCGCCGCGATCGCGCCGACTACCAGATAGCTCTGCTGCTCTAAGATGCGGTTCCCGAATATTCTCTCATTTATCCGGTACTCCAGCCGCCAGCCAAATGGATTTTCCCCCTCGCTGACTGCCAGCACCGATGTATTTTTCCAACGGCTTCCGACCGTGATCTCCTCACCGTCACGGTTCAGAATCCGGATCCGCCCGCGCTCAAAATTCCGGTATTTTTCCGCGATCTCCTCCTCCGGCAGACGCTTTTCCAGGAAGTGCAAATCGCGGTTTACATTCTCAAACAGCGTATCAGCCAGCTCAAGCTCACTGTTTTTCTGCATCGTGTAGCCATTATAATAGGAAATCATACTGAAACTGCCGATTACCAGGATTCCGACCAGCACAAATGGAACCATGACCTCATTTTCAATTTGTAAAAACCAATTTGAAAGACGTTTCAGCCATTTATTCATCGCTCGTTTTCGCCTCCTTCTCGCTGTTGTCTGCCACCTTCATCTTTCCAAATGCCCGCCTTTAGCAAGCACGTTTTTTCCATATACTCTCCAGCACCGGGACAAGGACAAAAACCAGGGTCGAACACAGCGTCACCGGAAATCCCCAGTAAACCGGCAGCTCACGCGGCTGAAGCAGCACCGTCCCGGCTACCCCTGTCACAAATGCCGCCCATGCGCCCGTCCTCGTCGCCCGCTTATAATAAAGCGTACCGTAGAGAAGCGGTGTCAGAATTGCTGAAAACAATCCCCAGATATCCGCGCCGAAAAACAGGCTGTTGGACGGTGGATTTAAGGAGAGCAGAAGCGCCAGCGTTCCGCCAAGAAAGATAAAGAGCTGCGTCAGCCCCAGGATGTGGTCCTCTGTTTTCTTCCATTTTCCATACTGCGCCACCACATCGTAGGACATCATCGAGCCAATCAGAAGCAGCTGCGAGTTCGCCGTAGACATGCACGCGCCGATCACGCTGATCAGGAAAAATCCGCTGAACCGCGAGCGGATCAAATAATTAATCGCGTAGACAAAAATATCGTCTGAACCGAAGTAAGAGTGCAGATAAGGAAACAGAATCCGAAGTCCCAGACCGATCTGGGTCAGACAGAAATAAAAAAATGTCAAGAACACCAGCGACCAGATCAGGACTTTCCGCGCCGTCTCACAGCTCTTTGCCGCCACAATCCGGATCAGATACTGAGGATTCGTTGCCAGCCCCATACCCCAGCCAAAAAACATCGTGAGATACATGGTAAGGCTGTAATCCTTCATCAGATTTCCAAAACTGCCCGTCCCGCTGCCAGCCGCATTTCGGTTAAACACCTCCGCGTTCGTCAGAAATCCGCTTCCCTCTATTCCTCCGACCACGACAAAATAGACAACCACTATGCTGATCGTGAGCATGATGAGGTTGCCGCCGTCCGTCTTGGTAACCGAATTGAATCCTCCAAAGGTAGAATACAGAATAAACAGATAAACCAGAAAAATTGCAACTTTATAATCAATATTTAAGAGCGTCGCCGCCGCGATTCCAAATCCCTTGATCTGGATCACCAGATAAAAAACGTAACCGCTCGAGAGCAGCAGGGCACAGCAGGTCCGCAGGAGGCGGGAATGATAGCGATCCCCGATGAACTGCGGGATCGTGAGCAGGTCGCAGTCATAGATACGCCCGCTGATAAGATACAAGAGCCCCGCGCCGATGAACCACGGGATAACTGTCACGGCGATCACTGAGGTTCCATTTTCAAAAACATTGCCCGTATATCCCAGAATGGTCGCAGCGGACACCCAGGTTCCGACGAAGGTGCAAAACAGCCGCCAGAACCCGCATTTCCGTTCTCCGATAAAAAATTTTCCAATCGAATCGCTCTCACCGAACGATGATTTTCCTATGATCAGGATAATCAGCGAATAGACGCTGAAACAGACCAGATAATCAAATGTTCTACTCATACTTACTGATGTTCACCCTCGTAGATGGCTTCCAGCCAGCCTTCTTCCACCTCCGGCTGCCGTCTCAGCCGGTAATATCCGTAGATGCTCCCCTCTTCTCCAAACGTATCCCGCACAAATACCTGTTTCGCACCATTTCGGTATGCCTGATGGATCACGCGACGGAGCACACCGTCAAGCTCTTCCGGCTCACAGCGCTTGATCGTGAGGTAGGCAAGCCCCTTCTCCGGGACATTTCTCTGATCGAGCACATAGTGCCAGTGCTTATTTTCGCCCTTCAGGTACGGTGCCAGCTCTTTTTCGTACTCCAGACTTACGAGCGTCAGCCCGCGTGCCGGGATCGTAGGACCTGCTGCCGCCCGGTTTTTCTCCTCCAGAATCTCCTCCATCTTCTCCGGCGGGTAAACGCCCATACCGATCTTAACCAGCGTCCCGGCGATGATCCGGACCATGTTGTAGAGGAAACCGCTGCCGCTGATGCGGATCGTAATCAGGTCGTCCGCCTTCGTCACGGTCAGGCTGTAGATCGTCCGCACCGTCTCCTCCGCCTGCGTCCGCACCGTACAGAAACTCTTGAAATCGTGCTCGCCGATGAGATAGGATGCCGCCTTCTGCATTTTCTCTAAATCCAGATTAAAATAGCAGAAATGGCTGTATAAGCGCTGCAGCGGCATATCGATCTTGCGGTTCAAAATCTTGTATTCATACGTTTTCACGCAGTTTTCCTTGCGTGGATGGAAGGTAAGCGGCACCTCCTCCGACGCCTGGATCCGCACATCGTCCGGCAGGCGCTGGTTGAGCGCAAAGCAGATCTTATCACCCGGAATCCGGCTCTCGGTATCGAAAACAGCCACATTTCCCATCGCATGGACACCCGAATCCGTCCGGCTCGCCCCGATGACCTGGATATCCTCTTTTAAAAGAGAAGAAAGCGCCTTGTTTAACACTTCCTCGATCGTGACTCCGTTCGGCTGCAGCTGCCATCCGCAGTAGGCGGTTCCATCGTAGGAGACCACCAGTTTAATTCGTCTCATGGTATCTATCCTCTAACTTCTAAACTTTTAAACTATCTTTTTCAAATGCGCCTTTTGAATAAAAAATGCGCCCTGGCACATTCAAGCAATCACTCTTTTAAAACAAAATTCGAAGCGCGATCACGATTCCTAAATAAACCAGAAGGATCAGGTAAGTAACCCTGTCTCTTGCCTCATAATGCAGCGGCTTCATCTTGGTCCGCCCACTTCCGCCCCGGTAGCAGCGCGCCTCCATCGCCATCGCCAGATCCGTCGCGCGGCGGAACGCCGATACGAAAAGCGGTACCAGAATCGGGATCATGCTCTTTGCCCGCTGTACGAGATTGCCAGATTCAAAATCAGCGCCTCTCGCCATCTGTGCCTTCATGATCTTATCCGTCTCCTCAATCAGGATTGGGATAAAGCGCAGCGCGATCGACATCATCATCGAGATCTCATGCACCGGCACATGGAGACGGTTCAAGCATCCCAGGCTCCGCTCCAAGCCGTCCGTGAGCTGGTTCGGGGTCGTCGTCAGCGTCATGACAGAGGAACCAATCACCAGATACATCAGGCGCAGACCCATGAAAACTGCCAGTCGCAAGCCCTCATGCGTCACTTTTAAGAACCCTATCTGGAAAATCACCCGTCCATTTGTCAGAAACAAGTTAAAGCTGATACTGATAAGTAACAGGAACACGATCGCCTTGAGTCCCCGCACGATAAATTTAAATGGTACGCGTGAGGCGCGGACCGCCATCGCCAGAAATATGGTCGCTGCCGCATAGCAGAGCAGGTTATCCGCGAAAAATAATGAAATAATGTAGATCAGCGTTCCAAACAGCTTGGTACGCGGATCCAGCCGGTGAACCACTGATTCGACCGGATAATACTGTCCGATTGTGATATCCCGTATCATTGTTTCTCCCTCCGCTTGTTATACAGCGCCAGAATCGCCTCCCGCGCCTCTTCTACCGTCGTGATCGCGTCGTCGATCGGAATCCCGCGCTCCCGAAGTCCCTGCACCACATAAGTGATCTGCGGCGCGGCAAGACCGATCGCCTCTAACTCCTTGTAATGGCGGAATACCTCCTTCGGCGTATCGTCAAACATCTTCACGCCGTCGTTCATGACCATGATGCGGTCCACGTAGCGCGCCATATCCTCCATGCTGTGGGAAACCACCAAAATCGTCAGCCCGTGCTCCCGGTTCAGGCGCTCGATCTGACCTAAAATCTCATCGCGCCCCTGCGGATCGAGTCCCGCTGTCGGCTCGTCGAGGATCATCATCTCCGGACGCATCGCCAGTACACCCGCGATCGCGACGCGGCGTTTCTGTCCGCCGGAAAGTTCAAACGGGGACTGCTTATAAAATTTTTCATCCATGCCGACCAGCTTTAAGGCATGGCGGGCACGTTTTTCCACCTCTTCCTGCGGAAGCCCCAGATTTTTCGGTCCGAAACAGACGTCTGTAAAAATATCTGCCTCAAAGAGCTGGTACTCCGGATACTGGAACACCAGCCCCACTTTACTCCGCAGATCCTTTAATTTATAACCCTGGCTGTAAATGCTGACACCCTGATACTTAATGTCGCCGCTGGTCGGCTTGATCAGACCGTTTAAATGCTGGATCAGGGTCGATTTTCCCGATCCGGTATGACCAATCAGACCGACAAATTCGCCGTCCTGAATCTCAAAACTTACGTGCTTTAATGCCTGGCGCTCTAACGCCGTGCCCTCGCCGTAGGTGTAGCACAAATCTTCTACCTGTATTGCCATCTCTATTCCTCTTTCAAAAGCGGTACCAGTGCATCCAGAAGCTCCGATTTACGAAGGATTCCATCCGGAAGCGGAATTCCCTTTTTCTGCAGCTCCCACGCAAGCTCCGTCACCTGCGGCACATCCATCCGGTATTGTTTTAGTTCCTCCACGCGGGAGAAAATCTCCTTCGGCGTGCCGTCCATCACGATATGACCGTCATCCATGACGATCACGCGGTCTGCATCGACCACCTCTTCCATATAATGGGTGATCAGCACCATCGTGATTCCTTCCGCCCGGTTTAACTCATGGACGGTGCGGATAACCTCCTTGCGTCCGTTCGGATCGAGCATCGCCGTCGGCTCATCGAGCACGATACATTCTGGTTTCATCGCCATGACGCCCGCGATCGCCACACGCTGCTTCTGTCCGCCGGACAGATGGTTCGGGGACTGCTTGCGGTACATCGTCATCCCGACTGCCTTTAAGCTCTCATCCACTCGCTTCCAGATCTCCTCGGTCGGAACTCCGATATTTTCCGGACCGAATCCGACGTCCTCTTCCACTATATTTCCTATGATCTGGTTATCCGGGTTCTGAAAGACCATGCCCGCATTTTTGCGGATATCCCACAGATGCGCCTCGTCCCTCGTATCCATCTCCGATACAAAAAGCGTACCGTCGGTCGGGCTCAAAATGCCATTGATCTGCTTGGCAAATGTGGACTTGCCGGAACCATTGTGTCCCAGGATCGCCACAAAGCTTCCTTTCTCAATCTCCAGATTCACATGATCCAGGGCGCGCTTCACTTCCTCTACCTGCCCCTCTTCATCGCGTCTTATATAATCAAATACAAGATTGACCGCTTTTATGATATTCATGTATTTTTCCTCCACAGTATGTCCGCCTGACCGGACATTACCGTTCATTGTAGAAGAATTTTCCCCGGTAGTCAAGCGGTTGTTCCGAATTGTTATCCTTTTTTAAAAATAAGTTTACTTTTTGTCTACCCGCCCCAGGTACAGACTACCTATTTGATCGCATATTCCGCGTAAATCTCAAAGAAATCCGCGTCATTTTTCTCAAACTCCGAGGTCAGATCCAGACTGTCCCAGAGCCCGCTGCTGTAAGAAACGGAGATCGTATTGCTGAACCGATCGTAGATCTCCTGAAAGGCGCGTTTTTTCCGCTCCTCGTAGATGCGCTCCTTACGCGCCGCCGTCTCGTCCTCGTCGTAATCGTCCGTACATTTGAGCACATAGTACGCGTCGTCCGCATGGATCACCTGGCTGACTGCGCCCTCGGCAAGGGAAAATGCCTCTTTCTCATAGGCATCCGACTCATCGCCGCGCCCCAGCACCCGGTCACTCACCGTCAGCCCCGCCTCCTCGGCACAGGACTGAAAATCGGCATCTTCCTGCGATGCCGCCCGCTGGAAGGCGTCTGCCTCGCTCTCATCCGATGTCTTTATCTGACTGACATGGATCACCTTTGCCTCACTGTCGCTGACCTCCAGCGCCACATTGTCCGTGAGCTGTCCCGCCAGCTTCTCCGCCAGACCATAATCCTCATAGATATGCTGGGCATCCGCCTCCGTCACGCCCATCGAGTCAATCGCCGACTGCGGCAGACGCCCAAAATACTCGGCTGCTGCCCGGTCCATCGCCGCCCGCTCCTCTGAAGTCAGGGAAATCCCCCGGTCGGCTGCCAGCAGGTTCATGATTTTCAGCTCATCCATAAACGAACGGATCTGTTTTTTTAGATACGTTTCAAAATCATCGCCCTTTTCTCCAACTGAAACGCCCCAGATCTGATCCGTACAGACCTCCTCATAGCGTTTTTTCTCCGTCATGGCGATCACCATCACTTCCGCGCGGGAATAACCTTTTTCATTCTTCTTTCCCACCACGATCGTGCTGCCGTCCGAGCCGCATCCAGTCAAAAGCCCCAGGCTGAGCGCCAGCCCCGCAAGCAGGGCACACGCCGCCCGGTGGATATGGTTTGTCTTCCTTTTCTGTTTCTGCATGGATACTCCCTTTCTCCTGCATATTTTAGCAATTTCTGTCACATATTCTCTCTGAGCGGCTGATTTATCTCAGTCGAGAAGACTCCCACCTCAGACCGTATGCTTGAGCAGATCTTCTATCTTCTCCGGGCAGATCCGCTTCAATTCCTGATAGAGTCTTCCGACCGGCAGCCCCATCACATTCGTGTAAGAACCGTCGATTCCGCGGATATGCGCGGCAAAGCTTCCCTGAATGCCGTATGCGCCCGCCTTGTCCATCGACTCGCCGCAGTCTACATACGCCTCAATCTCCGCATCGCTCATCGGATATACATCCACCCGCGTCTCAACCGCAAAGCAGCTCTCCCGATCCTCAGTCAGGATCGCCACGCCCGTGTATACACGGTGGCTGCGCCCCTGGATCCGTCCGATCATCTCAAGCGCCTCATCCCGATCCGCCGGTTTTCCTAAAATCTCGTCATCCACACTGACAACGGTATCGGAACCAATGATAATCCCGGAAAATGGGATTCCCGTCGTCCGTGCCTCCTCACGCACCTGCGCCATCACATCGCGCGCCTTCTGTCCCGCCAGTTCCATCACAACCTGCGCCGGTTCCGTACAGAGCGGATTTTCCTCCAAAGTGCTCGGATGAATCTCCGGTTTCAGCCCAATCCGCTCCAAAAGCTCCCTGCGGCGCGGAGATGCACTCGCCAGAATTAACCGGCAGGCAGGTTTGGTATTTTCTATGTCTCTTCTCTGTTCCATTGTTCTGTTCTCATTTCCTCAGTTTCATTTAACACTTAGATACACGTTATCCCTATATTTATACCATCTATCAGCCAAAATGAAAAGATCCGATGTTCGTTATATGAACATCGGATCGAGAATAAATGCAATCAAAATGCCTAAAATCGCGCCTGCTGCTACCTGTATCGGCGTATGCCCCACGTATTCCTTCAATTTTTCCTGTAACACCACGCCGTCCAGCTTGAGAAAATCCTCGAAAAGCAGGCGGTTCAGAACTCTTGCCTGCTTTCCTGTCTCCTGCCGGACACCGATCGCGTCATACATAACAATCATCGCTAGAATAAAGCTGATGGAAAATTCAAAGCTTCCCACTCCGTACCGCAGCGCCGCCGCCGTTGCCAGCGAACATACAGTGGATGAGTGGGAACTCGGCATACCGCCGGAGCCAACCAGACGCTCCGGGTTGAACGAATGGTTCAGCCCGATGTCCAGAATCGTCTTGAGCACCTGGGCGACCACCCACCCGGTCACGCCGGTCATCAGCGTCTGGTTTGATGTCAATTCCTGAAAAAAAGTCATGTTTCTCTCCTGTACTATCTTAATTCCTCTGTTTTCTTCCACACATATACCACTGTCCTAAATCACTCGGTCCGTCATTAATATCCTATCAGCCAGTCATACAATTCCTGATATTTTCCAGCCGATGTCTGCCAGGAAAAATCAGCCGCCATGCCGCGGTCTACGATCTTGTTCCACTCGCGCTTCTTATTATAATAGATGTATTTTGCATAGCGGATGCAGTCGAGCATCTCATGTGCATTGTAGTTAGCAAATGAAAATCCTGTTCCGGTTCCATCGTATTCATTGTATGGCCATACAGTATCCTTGAGACCACCCGTCTCACGCACGATCGGCACGGTTCCGTAGCGAAGCGCCATGAGCTGGCTCAGCCCACATGGTTCAAACAGCGACGGCATCAGGAATGCGTCACAGGCTGCATATACCTTATGCGACATATCTTCCGAATAATAAATATTAGCGGAAACACGATCATTGTACTTCCAGTCATAGTGGCGGAACATATTTTCATACCGTTCATCTCCGGTTCCCAGCACAACCAGCTGTACATCTTCCGTACAGATCTCATCCATCACACACTGTACCAGGTCAAGTCCCTTTTGGTCGGTCAGACGGGAGACGATACCGATCATGAACTTTTTCTCGTCCTGCGCCAGTCCCAGCTCCGCCTGCAGCGCCTTTTTATTCTTGGATTTCTCCTTGCGGAATGTCTTTGCGTTATAATTTTGTACGATCCGTTTATCTGTCTCCGGATTAAATTCATCGTAATCGATACCATTTAAGATACCGCGCAGACTGTTGCTTCTCGCACGCATCAGACCGTCCAGTCCCTCGCCGTAGAACGGAGTCTTGATCTCCTCCGCGTAGGTGTTGCTGACCGTCGTGATCGCATCCGCGTATACGATGCCGCCTTTTAACATATTGCCGTCTTTGTAAGCTTCCAGCTTATCCGGTGTAAAATAGTAGTCCGGCAGCTCAGAGAAATGCTGGATTGTCTTCACATCCCACACACCCTGGAACTTCAGGTTGTGGATCGTCATGACGGACTTGATATCCCGGAAGAACTCGCCGCCGTGGAATTTGTCCTTGAGATGCACCGGGATAAGTCCCGTCTGCCAGTCGTGGCAGTGGATGACATCCGGCTTGAAGCCGATCACCGGCAGGGATGAGAGAGCCGCCTTGCAGAAGAAGGAAAACTTCTCCAGATCGTAATACCAGTCCCCATACGGGCGGTCACCCCAGAAATAACTCTCATTATCAATAAAATAGAAGGTCACGCCCTCATATTCATATTCCAGGATGCCCACATACCGGTTCTGTCCCAGATAATCCATATAAAAATGGTTCACATACTTCATTTCATTGCGGAATGACTCTTTGATGCACAGATACTTCGGGATCATGACACGCACATCAAAATACTGCTTATCAAAACATTTTGGAAGGGATCCGACAACGTCTGCCAAACCTCCTGTTTTGATAAATGGAACCGCCTCCGATGCAATAAACAGAATATTCTTCATAGCTACTACCTCCCAACCGTGCCCGCTCGCGATCTGGCACCCTATTAAAATTATTATACAATAGAATCAGGGAATTAGAAAGTAGGCGACAGAGAAAAAAATCGGGAAATATATGACAAATAGTTCCGATTTGCAGACTGTATTTTCTGAATTGGATATTTTGCATAGTACCGGATGAATTATAAATTTTACCGCACAAAAATAAAAGACAGAGCCGAAAAGAAAATTATGTTTTCTCTTCGGCCCCGCCTTTTGTATAATCAGGGATTGATCTCCCTGTATTTCCTCATCGTCCGCGCAAACAGCTCGCCGTTGGACGGCGGCGTGTACGTGATCGCATTGGCTCCTGCCTCGATCGTCTCCAAAATCGATTCGTTCGTCGGTCCTCCGGTCGCGATAATGGCAACGTCCGGATACTCCTTCCGGATCTCGGCTACCATCGATGCGGTGGCGGCAGCGCCTGATACATTTAAAATATCGGCTCCCGCCTCCAGTTTGCGGCGGACATCCGTGTGAACCGAAGCAATCGTCGCAATGACCGGAATATCGACCACCCGCTTGATCTCCGTGATGACCTCATCCGCGATCGGCGCGTTGACCACTACACCGTAAGCTCCCTGATGTTCTGCCTGAAGCGCCAGACGGACGGAACGCTTTCCTCCGGTCAGACCGCCGCCGACCCCGACAAACACCGGCACATCCGAGATGCTGATGATCGACTGTGAGATAGCTGCCTGCGGAGTAAACGGATAAACTGCGATGATCGCATCCGCGTTGATATTTTTGATGATTGCCACATCCGTTGAGAAGGCGATCGATTTGATACGCTTTCCAAAGATGCGGATTCCTGAACATTCACTGATACAATACGGACACATAATCGTGTGATCCCGCAGGGTTCCATTGTACGCCGGTACTTTTTTTTTCATAGGCAATTCTCCGTTCTTTTAGCTGCTTTCCTGACCTCTCTGTCCAGCTGTTTTATACAGGGGCAGTTTTTCAGTCCTGCATCTTTTATTTCCCCTTTATCTTATCATACACACATTTACCCATGCAATCAGTCACTTTCATAAATGTGTTACAATCGTGTTAAAAAGGCTTACAGCACTTTCGGCTCCAAAAAGCACCGCACGATTTTATACAACCCGCTTATAATCCAGGCAAATCTTATCAACAATCAATGCGATAAATTCCGAATTGGTCGGCTTTCCTTTCCCTGTGCTGACGGTATATCCAAATAGATCATTGATCGTGTCCATCTTGCCGCGGCTCCATGCGACCTCAATCGCGTGGCGGATTGCCCGCTCGACACGGCTTGAAGTGGTCTGGCGCTTCTTGGCGATGGTCGGGTACAGGATTTTCGTCACAGAACCGAGCATTTCTTTATCACTGACTGACAAAATAATCGCATCCCGCAGATACTGATATCCCTTAATATGAGCCGGAATCCCAATCTCATGCAGAATCTGCGTCACATCGCTCTCCAGATTCTGTCTTTCATACTCCGCCGACACCATATACGGTTCCACCTTCCGGCTGCCCGCCAGGGTCGAAGCGCGGTTCCTGTAATTCTTCAGGCGATGCACCTTGTCTAAGACCGCCTCCTTCGAAAATGGCTTTACTATGTAATAACAGGCGCCCATCCGAAAAGCATCCGCAGTCAGATTCTCGCTGCTCGCAGCTGTAATCATAACAAAGGAAGTGTCAGCTGAACAGTCCTGATTTGTCTTGATGCGCTCCATAACCGAAATTCCATCCATTCCCGGCATCACTACATCCAGAAATACAATATCCGGCTTTGTCTTTACGATCATATTATAGGCATCGGTTCCGTTTTCCGCTTTTCCGACCACCTGAATCTCCTTATCACTTTCCAGTATATTTCCAAGCATATCCAATGCCTGACGATTATCCTCTGCGATCGCAATCTTCATTTCTGCCATAAAATTCTCCTCCTCGGCACCTGTGATGATTAAGATAATTATAAATTCTTTTTTTAACAAGTTTCAACTCGTTTTGATCGCGCAATTCGACACTTGACACTTATTCTGTCTATCAATTCTTTTTGATGCAAAATAAATTACGCAAAATGCAAATTATATATAAGCATATATTGTAGCTGACCGTATCTGTTAAGATTCCGCTATAAACCTTCTGCCGCCCAGCCGCCATACGTTTATCTGACGATCCCTTATCACCGCGTTTTACCGATTCCAGTCGAAAGATAGACAAAATACACGCAATTATAAAACCTCCATGACCGGTTTCCGAACATAGAAATTCCATCTTTGCAGATCGGGTTTCGATAAATTCCAACAAAAAAACAGAGATACACCATAGCCATACAACTATAACATACTCTGTTACCGTGTTAATGCAACTGGCTGCCATTTTACAGGCCCTATAGCTTTGCGTCGCAGCTTTTCAACTGTTTTGCCAAATATATGTAATTTGCTCCATTATATACGCTTTTTTATATTCTGTCAATAAAGAGAGCCAAAACTTTGCACTTTGCATATTACTGTTCAGACACGTGTGCCCAGCAACAGGATTTTGCCGATTCTGCGCATTCCAAATCGGCAAAATCTGCTGCCAGAACTGTATCATATGGAATTTTCAGTCCAGAAAATTCTCACCTGTAAACAGTTACTTTGCATCCAGATTCAATGTCCCAGCATATTCTCCACCAGAATCCCATACCCACGCGTCGAATCCTGAATAAAAACGTGCGTGACTGCTCCGATGAGTTTTCCGTTCTGGATGATGGGGCTGCCGCTCATGCCCTGGACGATCCCGCCGGTCAGGGACAGAAGTTCCGGATCGGTTACGCGGATGACCATGTCCTTGTTGTGGCGGTTGGATGAGTGGTCTATTTTCTGAATCTCAATCTCGTAGTCTTTCAATTCCCCGGACACGCTGCTGCGGATGCAGGCACGGCCTTTTTTGACGTCCTGACGGTAACCGATCGGAATTGCAGGGTTCTTTACCCGGCTTAAAAAGCGCGGATTTGCCGTCCCGAAAATGCCCTGATCCGTATTAGCCTCCACACTTCCCAGCCGCGACTGATTTCCATAGTAAATAACGCCCGACATCACGCCCGGCTTTCCGAAACTTCCCTTCTCCACGCCCAGAATCTCCGTATCATATAGTTCGCCGCCGGAGGTCTGCACCAGAAGTCCCGTGTCGCCATCGCTGATACCGTGCCCCAACGCTCCAAACGCGCCGTTAGCACATACATAGGTCATCGTACCGATGCCCTGCGTATCGTCGCGGATCCACAGCCCCAGCTTATAGTCTCCCTCCTGCGTCTGTACCGGCGTCATCTGTACATCCATTGTCTCTCCCTCGCGGCGCACTGAAAGTGTCAGAGCCATATTTCCCGCTTCCTTGACTGCCCGTATCATATCTTTCTTGTCCGTCGCCGGCGTCCCGTTGATTGCCTCGATATAGTCTCCAGAACGCAGGATTCCGTCCGCCGGATCCATCACTTCCCCCGTCTGTGCCGTCACCTTTCCGGTTCCGATCACCATCAGTCCATCGGATTTCATGTAAATACCCACCGGCAGCCCACAGGGAACCGCATACTGGACGTCCGACACATCTACCTCGATATCCTTTAATTTCCATATTCCAAAGAGTTTGAGACTTAAACGGTACGTTCCCTCCTGTTCAGAATAGATGGAAAAGGGCTGGTTGAGCTGCAGATGGATCTGGTCGGACGGAATTTTAGAGCTGCCGTTTAAAAGCACCTCCTCGCTCTCACTTTCCAGCAATGCCCGAAACGGCAGCCCAAAGCGAACTTGCTCCTGCCGGTCCACCACCACATTGATGCGGTCGGGAACCGCGTTCTTCACATATTGATAAGACACACCGGCAAGCGCAATGACCCCCGCACCAAAGATTATCAGCAGAACACGGCGAAGTTTTTCCTTCCGACTTATTGTTTTCCACATACCAGAGTTTTTTCGCACGGTTTTTCCTCCTTCTACTCCTATGTACCTTCCCCGTTCCGTAGATTCCGCACTGCGGCGAATCTCAACGAAATGCAGATGTACACTCTGTTTGAATCCAAGAACTTGTTCGATAAAATCGTTTAATCCTAGTATGCGGAAAACCGTAAAATTCAGTCTGCTATTTTTGCGCCATTCTTTCTATTTTTTTCATTCAAGTGTTATTAAAACCCTGACTTTTTCTCAAGGTAAATGGAAAACCTGAAAAATTCCATTCTAACGTCAAAAAACCCGGTTCAGAAGACAGATTTCTCTGCCTCCCAAACCGGGGATATAAAATCATCTTACGATTCAAAACTTGCGTAAAAGAACGAAGATTTGATACAACTTAAACAAACGAATCTATCTAAATTATACCAGCTCTAACAGAACTTCCATAGCGCCGTCGCCCTTACGCTGACCGATCTTAACGATACGGCTGTAACCACCATTGCGGTTAGCGTACTTCGGTGCAAGCTCATCAAACAGCTTAGCCGGCATATCTACCTTCTTAGTGTTTTTCTTCTTGCCTGCTCTTGCAGTCGGAACGTCTGTTACATCGTAGAGAACCTTCAGCATCTGTCTTCTAGCGTGAAGTCTGGAAGCTTTATCTTTCTTGATCTCTTTCTCTACTTCGTCGTAAACGGTAACTTTCTTGCCGTCAACAACTTCTTTTACTCTCTTGCCGTTCTCGTCTTTGCGAGCTACCTTAGCGGTAACTTTAACGGTCTCGAAGTTATCTTTCTCTTTTACTGCCAGAGCGATCAGACCCTCAGCGATCTTCTTCACTTCTTTTGCTCTTGCCTCAGTGGTAACGATCTTGCCGTTGAATAACAGTGCGGTTACCAGGCTGCGCAGCATTGCTTTTCTCTGACTGGAAGTTCTTCCAAGTTTTCTATATCCTGCCATGATTCTTTCTCCTCCATTTGCGGAAGCCGACACTCATGCCCTTTGGACTTACTGAATGTCTGCTATATAAAATATAATTGTTTGATGGTTATGCAGGGACCTGTGCCATTCGGACTTACCCGTCCCCGTATCTGCATGAAAGGGACGCACTGCAAAGTACGTCCACCCACGCGGTATCTTAAGCCTCTTCGCTCGGATTGAGCTGCAGGCCTAATTCTTTCAGTTTTGCAAGAACCTCTTCCAGGGATTTGCGGCCCAGATTTCTGACTTTCATCATATCTTCCGGTGTGCGGTTGCACAGCTCCTCCACTGTATTGATTCCGGCTCTCTTTAAACAGTTGTAAGAACGAACGGATAACTCCAGCTCGTCGATGTTCATCTCAAGCACTTTCTCTTTCTCGTTGTCTTCCTTCTCTACCATAACCTCTGCGGTCTTGGCATTCTCGGAAAGGTCAATAAAGAGGTTCAGATGCTCGCTCAGAACCTTTGCTGCCAGGCTGACAGCTTCGTCTGGTGCCAGCGTTCCATTTGTGTATACATCTAATGTCAGCTTATCATAATCTGTCACCTGACCCACACGGGTGTTCTCAACGGTCATATTGACACGCTCCACCGGTGTGTAGATAGAATCAACAGCCAGAACTCCGATCGGAAGATCTTCACTCTTGTTCTTATCTGCGCTGATGTAGCCGCGGCCCTTCGTGATCGTCAGCTCCATGTAGAATTTGCTGTCCGCGCCGCCGCTTAATGTAGCGATGACCTGGTCCGGATTCAAAATCTCAATGTCAGAATCAGCGTGAATGTCAGCTGCTGTGATGACGCCTTCGCCCTCGAACTCGATATAAGCCGTCTTCGGCTCATTCGTCTCGCTGCTGTTTTTGATCGCCAGACTCTTGATGTTCATGATAATTTCAGTTACATCCTCTTTTACACCAGGGATAGAACTGAACTCATGCAAAACGCCGTCGATTTTCACTTGACTTACTGCTGCACCAGGCAAAGAGGAAAGCATAATTCTTCTTAAAGAATTGCCTAATGTGGTACCATAGCCTCTTTCCAGCGGTTCAACCACAAATTTGCCATATCTTTTGTCTTCGGAAATCTCAGCAATTTCAATTTTTGGTTTTTCAAAATCGAACACGATAGCCCCTCCTTTTGGGAACATTTTTGAGGGTCTGCCATACTCTTGTAGTCTCGGAATCTCCCAAGCAGCTGCCAAAGCAGATACATGGGAGATTCTGGACTAACATAATAGTAATACTTCTTATTATTTGGAGTACAGCTCGACGATAAGCACTTCGTTTACAGGAACGTCAATTTCGTCTCTGCTCGGTAACTCTTTAACAGTACCTTTCAGGTTCTCAGCGTCAACTTCCAGCCATGCCGGTACCATTCTTCCGCCGGTTACCTCAACGATATCTTTATATCTCTGTGAAGATTTGTACTTCTCTTTGATCTCGATTACATCGCCAGCCTTAACTAAGTAGGACGGGATGTTTACGCTCTTGCCGTTTACGAGAACGTGCTTGTGATCTACGATCTGACGTGTCTCTTTTCTTGTACGGCCAAAGCCCATTCTGAATAATACATTATCCAGTCTGCACTCCAGAAGGATCATCAGGTTAGCACCGACCTGACCATTCATTCTGGATGCTTTTGCATAGTAATTTCTAAACGGTTTCTCTAACACACCGTAGATGAATTTTGCTTTCTGCTTCTCTCTCAGCTGGAGTGCATACTCGCTCATCTTTCTGTTGGCTCTCGTTAATTTTCTCGTTGATTTCTTGTCGATTCCTAAATAAACCGGATCAAGGTCAAGAGATCTACATCTTTTAAGTACAGGAACTCTATCTACTGCCACTTTACTTGCACCTCCTAATTAGACTCTTCTACGTTTCGGCGGACGGCATCCGTTATGCGGAACCGGAGTTACGTCCTTAATGCTTGTTACTTCCAGACCACATGCCTGAAGAGCACGGATTGCTGCTTCACGACCTGATCCCGGACCTTTTACCATAACGTCTACAGACTTTAAGCCATGGATAAGAGCTGCCTTCGTTGCAGTTTCTGCAGCCATCTGAGCTGCATATGGAGTAGATTTCCTTGAACCTCTAAATCCCAGACCGCCTGCACTTGCCCATGATAAGGCATTACCCTGTGCATCTGTTAAAGTAACGATTGTGTTATTAAAAGATGACTGGATGTGCGCCTGTCCGCGTTCAACGTTTTTCTTTACACGCTTTTTTGTCACTTTCTTGCCAGTGGACACTTTTTTAGCCATTTTAAACTAACCTACTTTCTCAAATATTGAATCCTGTTGCTAAACCTAACCTGATTCAGTTTCCTTGTTACTTAATTATTTCTTCTTGTTTGCTACTGTCTTTCTCGGACCCTTACGAGTTCTAGCGTTGGTCTTTGTCTTCTGACCACGAACCGGAAGGCTCTTTCTATGACGGATGCCTCTGTAGCATCCAATCTCCTGCAGTCTCTTGATGTTCATAGCGATCTCTCTTCTCAGATCACCCTCAACCACCTGACTGTCAGCGATGATTGCCGCAAGCTTCTTAACTTCGTCGTCAGTTAAGTCCTTAACACGAGTGTCAGGATTAACTTCAGCTTCGGCCAGGATACGGGCTGCACTTGCTCTACCGATACCGTAGATGTAAGTCAAGCCGATCTCTACGCGTTTCTCTCTTGGTAAATCGACACCTGAAATACGAGCCATGTGTGTAGTACACCTCCATTAGTTTTTCTTACTTCTTCGTTGATAATGTATAAATTTGCTTAAACTACTGAACAACTCATCCGAGTGGTTCATAATAGAAAGCCGCGCGAAAAAATAGGTGCTAAATCAAATTAGCCCTGTCTTTGTTTGTGCTTCGGATTCTCACAGATTACTCTGATACTGCCTTTTCTCTTGATGATCTTGCACTTTTCGCAAATTGGTTTAACCGATGATCTAACCTTCACAGCAATTCTCCTTTCCGTAATAGTCCGTCCAATCTCGGACATACAATTTTTTATAACCTATTGCAGTCCTGTGTCGGACTTACAGGTACAACAGACTCGTTCCATCCCCCTGCCGTGAGAGGACAAAAGGGCGGATCTTACCTGATGCTTCAACAAAGTTCGCTAAAGCATTATAACATTTAAAATCCTATAATGCAAGCGAAATTTACACTTCTCTCAATATTTTTATTGAGAAAAATGGATTGGTCTTTATTTATCTCTCCAAATGATTCTTCCCTTAGAGAGATCGTATGGCGACATTTCCATTGTAACCTTATCGCCCGGCAGAATACGGATGTAGTTCATACGGAGTTTTCCGCTGATCGTAGCAAGTACGATGTGTCCGTTTTCCAGTTCTACCTTAAACATAGCGTTCGGCAGCTTCTCTGCTACTACGCCCTCAATCTCAATTACATCTGCTTTCGACATTCTATATACCTCCCTGCAATGATTTCTGAATGAAATAGCGGATCGCTTCATCCTGGACTGCCGCGCCGTCCGCAAACTGGACTGCCAGCGCCTCATCCCATTTGTGGGAGAACTGCACGTGCTTTCTCTTCTTGCGTTTCGGCTTGGCGGCGGTTTTAGTGCGTCCGTCTGCCAGATACACGTAGCGTGCATCTTCTCTGACTATAATATAATAAGTGCCTTTGTCGTGGCCCGCAAGTGAGCGGACCAGACAGCCAGTTCCATATTCCGTCATTCTGATCTCCGTTTCTGTAGACAGGTGTTTCCGCTCCCGCCGCAGGCTTCTCAGATTACAGTTTGTTCGCTTGCCTATTTGCTCACTTAGCTCGCAAACAGGGCAAAAATTCATGCAGATTTGTCTTCGACAAAGAATTTTTGCCATTGCCCACCTTATTGATCGGCTCGGACATCTGCCTCAAGATGCGTACATACTGTAATCGGAAAGTCTGCTTAGGTATTCGTAAAAACTTCCCCAGCTTACTTCTTCTTTATAAGGAAAGGATCTCAGGTTCGCCCTCTGTAATAAGAATCGTATTTTCATAATGAGCAGCCCAGCCGCCATCTTCCGTCATGACGGTCCAGTCATCATCGAGCCAGACTACTTCGTAGCTGCCCTCGGTAATCATCGGCTCGATCGCGAGCGTCATACCGGGCTGTAAGAGAATTCCTTTTCTTTTTCTTGCAAAATTCGGAATCTCCGGATCCTCATGCAGATGGGAACCGATTCCATGACCAACCAGATCCCTGACAACACCAAAACCGAAACTTTCGGCATATTTCTGGATCGCTGCAGAGATGTCATTGAGATGATTGCCAGCTTTGGCAAATTTAATTCCCTCAAAGAAGCTCTGTCTGGTAACTTCAATCAGTTTTTTGGCATCATCGTCGATCTCTCCGATGCCGTAAGTCCGGGCTGCGTCTGAGTGGTATCCTTTGTAGATCACTCCTGCATCCAGACTGACGATGTCTCCCTCATCGAGGAAATGTTCCTTGTGCGGGATTCCATGTACAACCTCATCATTGACAGAGACGCAGATCGATGCGGGATAGCCGTTGTAATTTTTGAACGAGGGAATGCAGCCGTAACTCCGGATGATTTCCTCTCCCATATGATCAATATCCCAGGTGGACATGCCCGGCCGAAGATTCTTCGCCAGTTCCTCATGCGTTTTGGCGAGAATTCTTCCCGCCTCACGCATCAGTTCAATCTCCCTGGGAGATTTTATCGTCACTGCCATGTTTTAAGCTCCCAAAATATCCGTAATGTTCTTGAATACGTCTTCCATGGTCTGTGTACCGTCTACCGTATGAAGAACGCCCTTCTTCTCATAGTACTCGATCAGCGGGTGTGTCTGGTCATGGTATATTTCCAGACGTTTCTGTACAGTCTCCGGCTTGTCATCATCACGAAGCACCAACTCAGAACCGCACTTGTCGCAGATTCCTTCTTTTTTCGGTGCTGCGAACTGGATGTGGTAGGTAGCGCCGCACTTTAAGCACGCACGGCGTCCTGCCATGCGGTTTACGATGTTTGCATCCGGAACATCTACGTTGAGCGCGAAATCAATCGCCTCGCCGTTTGCTGCCAGCGCCTCTGTCAGACTCTCAGCCTGCGGGATCGTTCTTGGGAATCCATCCAGAATATAGCCGTTCTTGCAGTCAGCCTCATGGATCCGGTCAAGAAGCATGCCGATCGTTACCTCGTCCGGTACTAAAAGCCCCTGATCGATGAACGATTTTGCTTTTTTACCAAGCTCTGTGCCTGCCTTGATATTGGAACGGAAAATATCTCCGGTAGAAATGTGCGGAATGCCGTATTTTTCTGCAATTCTCTGAGCCTGTGTTCCTTTTCCGGCTCCCGGTGCTCCTAACATAACAATCTTCATAATGGTTACAATCTCCCTATATACAACAGAATCGCCTCCAGGCAGGAGCTGTCTCCGGCCACCTCCAGCCGTAAAGTAAGCAAGCTCCCGCCCAGAAAGCGAGTTGTCTTAGTCGTTTAAGAATCCTTTATAGTTGCGAACCAGCATCTGTGATTCGACTGCTTTGATTGTCTCAAGTACTACACCTACGATAATGATAAGAGAAGTACCTCCGAAGGAGAGACGGCTCACTGAGAACAGTCCAGAGACAATAATCGGAACCAGGCAGACAATGATCAGTCCGCAGGCACCAATCAGTATAATATACTCCAGAATTCCATCCAGGTAATCGGATGTTGGCTTTCCTGGACGAATGCCCGGGATGAAGCCGCCGGATTTCTTCATGTTGTTTGCTACTTCAAGCGGGTTGAATGTAATGGATGTGTAGAAATACGCAAACACAATAATCAACGCGATGTAGACAATTAAACCAACTGAATAAGCCGGACGCTCTGGATTAAACCAGGAGCTGGAATTCAGAGCCAGAAGAATCTTTCCTCCAATGGTGTCATAATTAACCTGGAAAAATCCAGCAATTACCACCGGGAAAGACATCAGGGATGAAGCAAAGATAACAGGAATAACACCTGCTGTATTTACTTTTAACGGGATGCTTGTGGACTGACCGCCAACCATCTTACGTCCCTGCATCTTTTTAGAATACTGAACCGGAATTCTCCGCTCTGCATCCTGTAAAATGATAACAAATACAACCATCGCTACGATAACCGCTACGATAATCACGGCTGTTACAACTGCAACCGCCACGATCTTGCCCTGCAGGAAACGCTCATAGAGCGTAATCATATCGCTTGGCATGGTTGAAATGATATTGAACAGAAGCACGATAGAAATACCGTTTCCGACGCCGTTCTCGGTGATTCGCTCACCGATCCACATCAGCATGGCACTTCCGGCTGTCATTGTCACAATAGCGACAATCACATTCAGGGCAGTAAACTCAACTAAAAGTCCCTTACCGCCGAAACCGATCGACATAGCGACGGACTGCATCAGCGCCAGTGCAACCGTAAGGTAACGCGTATATTCCGCAATCTTCTTTCTTCCGTCCTCGCCCTCCTGCTGCATTTCCTCTAATTTCGGAATTGCAATTGTCAGAAGCTGCATGATAATGGAAGAAGTGATGTACGGGGTAATACTCAATGCGAATACCGACATGTTCGTGAACGAACCGCCGGTAATCGTATTGAAGAAACCAAACGCATCATTGGACTGTCTTGTAAACAGTTCCTGGAAAAATGTTGTATTAACTCCGGGAATCGGCAGCTGCGATCCGATACGGGTCACAACCAGCATAAAGAACGTATAGAGGAGTTTTTCTCTGACCTCTTTTATCTTAAATGCATTCTGGAGCGTTTTTAACATATTAGATCACCTCGCAGGTTCCGCCAACGGCCTCGATCTTAGCTTTCGCGCCTTCACTTACCGCATCAACCTTTACGTTCAGCTTTTTGGTCAGCTCGCCATTGCCGAGGATCTTAACGCCGTCACGCGGGTTCTTTACGATGCCTGCTTCGATTAATGTTTCAACCGTAACAACTGTGTCGTTCTCGAATCTCTCAAGAGCGCTTACGTTGATACCAACGATGGTCTTAGAATTTCTGTTTGTGAAGCCTCTCTTCGGGAGACGTCTATATAACGGCATCTGACCGCCTTCAAATCCTGGTCTCGGAGCGCCGGAACGAGCTTTCTGTCCCTTATGTCCCTTACCAGCAGTCTTACCGTTGCCTGATGCGTGACCACGACCTCTTCTGAAGCTGTCGCTGTGCTTAGAGCCTACCGCCGGCTTTAAATTGGATAAATCCATGACTGCACCTCCTTGCAAATATCTTAGATTTCCTCTACTTTAACTAAATGTCTAACATTCTGGATCATGCCTCTGATAGCGGCGTTGTCCGGCTGCTCAACTGTCTTGCCAGTCTTGTTTAAACCAAGAGCTGCAACCGTTGCTTTCTGCTTCGGGATAGCGCCAATAGGAGACTTAACCAATGTGATTTTTAATTTCTCTGCCATTTTTATCTCCTCCTATTAGTTCAGAATTTCTTCTACAGACTTACCGCGAAGTTTTGCAACCTCTTCCGGAGTCTTTAAAGAACCTAAGCCTGCCAGGGTAGCAAGAACTACGTTTGCCTTGTTGTTGGAACCAAGGGATTTTGTACGGATGTTCTTGTAACCAGCCAGATCCAGTACGGCACGAGCCGGACCACCAGCGATAATACCGGTACCTTCCGGAGCCTTCTTCAGAAGTACGTTAGCGCTTCCGAATTTGCCGAGGAAATCGTGCGGGATGCTATTGTTCTCATCGAACGGAACCTCCATCAGGTTTCTGGCAGCTGCCTCTTTGCCCTTGCGGATTGCTTCCGGAACCTCAGCAGCTTTTCCCATACCAGCACCAACGTGGCCGTTTTTATCTCCAACTACTACTAAAGCGGAAAAACGCATTGTACGTCCGCCCTTAACGGTCTTGGATACACGTTTGATTGCCACTACAGTATCCTCTAACTCGAACTGGTTGGCATCAATTTTTGTACGTTTCATGTGTATGTTCTCCTTCCTACTAGAATTCCAGACCAGCCTCGCGGGCTGCATCTGCTAATGCCTGAACTTTTCCGTGGTAAATAAATCCGCCTCTATCGAAGACAACTTCTTTAATACCTTTTTCAAGCGCTCTCTTAGCGATTACAGTTCCAACGTGAGCTGCTGCTGCAACATCGTTCGTCTTCTCCAGTTCAGCTTTAACTTCCTTCTCGGCAGTGGAAGCTGCTACTAAAGTTTTTCCAACTGTATCATCAATGATCTGAGCATACATATGATTATTACTTCTAAACACTGCTAAACGCGGTCTCTCGGCTGTGCCAGAAAAACGGTTGCGTAATCTAACGTGTTTTTTAACGCGAATTTCGCTTCTTGACTGTTTGCTAACCATCTTCACACTCTCCTTAATTATTTCTTACCAGTCTTACCAACTTTACGTCTGATAACCTCATCGGCATACTTAATACCTTTGCCCTTGTACGGCTCAGGTCTTCTCTTATCCCGAATCTCAGCTGCATACTGGCCAACTTTTTCTTTGCTGATACCTTTAACAGTGATCTTGTTCTGTCCTTCCAGAACAGTCTCAATGCCTTCCGGATCTTCCATCTCTACCGGATGGGAGTAACCAAGGCTGAGAACCAGTTTCTTGCCCTGCTTCGCTGCTCTGTAACCAACACCGTTAACTTCCAGCACTTTCTCATAGCCTTCTGTTACACCATGAATCATGTTGTTAATTAAGGTTCTTGTCAGACCGTGTAAAGATTTCATTTTCTTTAAGTCGTTCGGTCTGGTAACTACGATATGACCATCCTCTTCTTTGATGTTCATCTCAACCGGGAGTTCTCTCTCAAGAGTTCCCTTCGGACCTTTTACAGTCACTAAATTGTTCTCTGCGATTGTTACGGTTACGCCCGCCGGAATCGCAACTGGCATTCTTCCGATACGTGACATGCCTTTTACCTCCTACTTAGATTTTCGGAGAAGCCTGAGCGGCTTCTCTGTTTTCAGTTGTATCTATACCTTGTCTAAACCGATGATGATGCTTTCGGCTTACCAAACAAATGCAAGAACTTCTCCGCCTACGCCGAGTTCTCTTGCCTGCTTGTCAGTGATAACGCCCTGGTTGGTGGAGATGATAGCTACACCTAAACCGCCCAGTACCTTCGGCATATCTTCCTTGTTTGCGTAGATACGCAGACCCGGTTTGGAAATTCTCTTGATGCCGGAGATGATTTTCTCATTTTTGTCTTTACCGTACTTTAAGGTAATACGGATAGTCTTGAAATTGCCGTCCTCAACAACGTCATATTTCTTGATGAAACCTTCCTTTACCAGGATGTCAGCGATTGCTAATTTCATCTTGGAATACGGAACATCTACTGTATCATGTTTTGCAGTGTTAGCATTACGGATTCTTGTAAGCATATCTGCAATCGGATCGCTCATTGTCATTTTGAGTGTGCCTCCTTATAATTTGACTACCACTTACTGTAAGTGGGTTTCGGTGGGGTGTGGGAACACTAGGATGTGTCCTCTATAATATAGGCATCGTCCACTCGACTAAGCTCGTCTATCGTCTTCGACTCTGACTCACTAAGTCTCGGGACGGGCTTTCGCACTAGATTCGAAACTACCTCATCAAGTGCTCAATGCCTACCAGCTTGCTTTCTTTACGCCCGGAATTTCGCCCTTGTAAGCTAATTCACGGAAGCAAACTCTGCAGATGCCGTATTTTCTTAAATATGCATGCGGACGACCGCAGATTCTGCAGCGGTTATATTCTCTGGTGGAGAATTTTGCCGGACGCTGCTGTTTAATCTTCATTGAAGTTTTAGCCATGATAAATCCTCCTATTATTTAGCAAATGGCATGTTGAACTGAGTTAACAGCTCACGTGCTTCTTCGTCGGTCTTAGCAGTGGTAACGAAGATGATATCCATACCTCTTACCTTATCTACTTTATCGTACTCGATCTCCGGGAAGATAAGCTGCTCTTTGATACCCAGAGCGTAGTTGCCTCTGCCGTCAAATGCGTTCGGATTTACACCGCGGAAGTCTCTTACTCGCGGAAGAGCCAGGTTGATCAGACGATCAGCGAACTCATACATCTTCTCGCCACGCAGGGTAACTTTACAGCCGATAGCCATACCCTCTCTAAGTTTGAAGTTAGCGACTGATTTTTTCGCTTTTGTAAGAACTGCCTTCTGGCCAGTGATGATTTCCATATCTCTTACAGCAGAGTCCAGAACTTTAGCATTTTCTTTTGCCTCGCCAACGCCCATGTTGATAACAATCTTGTCCAGCTTCGGCACTTCCATGATATTTTTATATCCGAATTTTTTGATCATAGCGTCTACGATTTCGCTCTGATACATTTCTTTTAATCTAGCCAATTTTAACGTTCCTCCTCTCTGTATTAGTCAATTACTTTACCGGTTGCCTTAGCAACACGGACTTTCTTGCCGTCTTCTACTTTGAAGCCAACTCTCGTAGCCTTGCCATCCACTACCAGCATAACGTTGGAAATGTCAAGCGCGCCTTCCTGATGGATGATGCCGCCCTGCTGATTAGCTGCAGACGGTTTGGTATGCTTTGTTACCATGTTGCATCCCTCAACCAGGACTGTATTCTTCTTTACATTAACGGAAAGAACTTTTCCGGTTTTGTCTTTGTCTTTACCTGTGATAACCTTTACCAGGTCGCCTTTTTTAATTTTATGCACAGCTGACACCTCCTACAGTACTTCCGGAGCCAGGGAAACAATCTTCATAAACTGTTTCTCACGAAGCTCTCTGGCAACCGGCCCAAAAATACGGGTTCCTCTCGGGTTCTTGTCGTCTTTGATGATAACGGCTGCGTTCTCATCAAATTTGATGTAGGAACCATCTTTACGGCGTGCGCCCTTAACGGTACGTACAACAACGGCCTTCACTACATCGCCTTTCTTTACAACACCGCCTGGCGTTGCATCTTTAACGCTGGCAACGATTACATCGCCAATATTTGCATATCTTCTAGTAGAGCCGCCCATAACGCGGATACAGAGTAATTCTTTCGCACCGGTATTGTCGGCAACCTTTAATCTGGTCTCCTGCTGAATCATGCCCAATACTCCTTTCTGATTTAGAAATTATCTCGCTTTCTCGATAATTTCGACGAGTCTCCATCTCTTATCCTTGGATAACGGTCTTGTTTCCATTACCTTTACAGTATCACCGATACCGCACTCGTTGTTCTCGTCGTGTGCTTTTAATTTATAAGTTCTCTTAACAATCTTACCGATTAAAGGATGTTTTACGTGGTTTTCGATAGCAACTACGATTGTTTTGTCCATCTTGTTGCTTACTACCTTACCGGTACGTGTTTTTCTAAGATTTCTTTCCACGGTAGATATCTCCTTTCCTATTTTAGGAATCTATGATAATTAGTTCGCTTTCTCTGTAATAACAGTCTGAATACGAGCGATGTTTCTGCGAACTTCTTTAATTCTGCTTGTATTATCCAGCTGGTTGGTAGCGTTCTGGAATCTTAAGTTGAAGAGTTCCTTCTTAGCAGCTACTAATTCTTCGTTTAATTCTGCAGATGTCTTAGCTTTTAAATCTTCTACATACTTATTAATTTTCACTGTTATCACCGCCTTCTAAATCTGCTTTAGAAGCAATCTTGCACTTGCACGGAAGTTTGTGCATAGCAAGACGAAGCGCTTCTCTCGCTGTCTCCTCTGGTACACCCGCGATCTCGAACATTACGCGGCCTGGTTTTACTACTGCTACCCAGTACTCAAGTGCGCCTTTACCGGAACCCATACGAGTCTCAGCCGGTTTAGCAGTTACTGGTTTATCCGGGAAAATCTTAATCCAAACTTTACCACCACGTTTGATGTAACGGGTCATGGCAACACGGGCTGCCTCGATCTGGTTGGATTTGATCCAGCACGGTTCTGTAGCGACTAAACCGTACTCACCGTAGTTGATTACATTTCCTCTAAGCGCCTTGCCGGCCATGGTACCACGGAACTGTTTACGACGCTTTACTCTTTTCGGCATTAACATTATTTATCGCTCCCTTCCTTATTTCCTTTCGCAGGAAGTACCTCGCCTTTGTAGATCCAAACCTTAACACCGGTCTTGCCGTATGTTGTGTTTGCCTCAGCGAAACCGTAGTCAATATCTGCTCTTAATGTCTGAAGCGGGATAGTGCCCTCGCTGTAGAACTCTGTACGAGCCATATCAGCACCGCCAAGACGTCCGGATACGGAAGCCTTGATACCCTTAGCTCCAGCCTTCATGGTTCTGCCCATAGCGGACTTCATCGCACGACGGAAGGAAATACGGTTCTCAAGCTGCTGAGCGATGTTCTCTGCAACGAGCTGAGCGTCTCTGTCTGGTCTCTTAACTTCTTTGATGTCTACAAAAACTTTCTTGTCCGTTAATTTCTGAACCTGAGCTTTTGTCTTCTCGATCTCTGCGCCGCCTTTACCGATAACAACGCCCGGTTTAGCAGTGTAAAGAATGATTTTTACTTTATCAGAAGCGCGCTCGATTTCGATTTTGGAAACACCGGCGCTGTATAATTTCTTCTTAAGGAAGGTTCTGATTTTGTGATCCTCTACCAGGTTATCTGCAAAATCAGCTTCCGCATACCATCTGGAATCCCAGTCTTTAATAACACCGACTCTTAAGCCGTGCGGATTAACTTTCTGTCCCATAATTGCCTCCTCTTATTTCTCATCAAGCACGATTGTGATGTGGCTCATTCTCTTTTCGATTCTGTAAGCGCGGCCCTGTGCTCTCGGTTTTACTCTCTTCATTGTCGGTCCCTTGTTAGCGAAGCATTCTGCAACGTACAGGTTCTCCGGATTCATCTGGTTGTTGTTCTCTGCGTTAGCAACAGCAGACTCGAGTAATTTTTTAATTAAAGTAGAAGCATATCTAGGATTGTATGTTACAATACCAAGCGCTGTCTTCACATCTTTGCCTCTGATGGCATCTAATACGAAGCATGCTTTCTGAACGGATACTCTGGCGTAAGACAGCTTAGCCGACGGTCTCGTATCCTTATTAGCATTTCTTTCTCTTTTAATCTGGGATCTATGTCCTTTAGCCATTGGTGAAACCTCCTTTCAAGCGTAACTTACTTACGTCCTGCTTTCTTCTCGTCTTTTCCGTGGCCTCTGTAAGTTCTAGTGGCTACGAACTCACCGAGTTTATGTCCAACCATGTCCTCTGTCACGTATACCGGAACATGTTTTCTACCATCGTGAACTGCGATTGTATGTCCAACCATCTGCGGGAAGATTGTGGAACGGCGGGACCAGGTTTTGATAACCTGTTTCTGTCCTGCTGCGTTCATCTCATCTACTTTCTTTAAAAGATGAGCATCTGCAAATGGTCCTTTTTTTAATGAACGACCCATTAGTATACCTCCTATTACTGTTTACCGTTTCTTCTTCTTACGATTAACTTATTAGACTGTTTGTTTTTCTTTCTGGTCTTCAGGCCGAGTGCCGGTTTGCCCCAAGGTGTGCAAGGACCTGGACGACCGATACTGGTCTTGCCCTCACCACCACCATGCGGATGGTCATTCGGGTTCATAACAGAACCGCGGACAGTCGGACGAATACCCATGTGACGTTTTCTACCAGCCTTACCGATATTGATCAGGTTGTGGTCGCCATTGCCAACTACACCGATAGTAGCGCGGCAGCTGATCGGAACCATTCTCATCTCTCCGGACGGTAATCTAAGGGTTGCATATTTGCCTTCTTTAGCCATTAACTGAGCAGAGTTACCAGCGGAACGAACCAGCTGACCACCCTTGCCCGGAAGAAGCTCGATGTTGTGAATCTGTGCACCAACCGGGATTTCAGAAAGCGGTAAGCAGTTACCAACTTTTGCCTCAGCCTCTGCACCGCTCATAACCTTCTGTCCAACCTGTAAACCAGCCGGAGCAAGGATATAAGCTTTCTCGCCGTCTGCGTAGCAGATCAGAGCGATGTTTGCTGTACGGTTCGGATCGTACTCGATACCAAGTACGGTTGCTGCGATACCGTCTTTTGCATTTCTCTTGAAGTCGATGATTCTATATTTTCTTCTGGAACCGCCGCCTCTGTGACGAACGGTAATTTTACCCTGGTTGTTACGACCTGCGTTCTTCTTTAAAGAAACTACTAAGGATTTCTCCGGTGTAGATTTTGTAATCTCAGAGAAATCAGAGCCGGTCATATGTCTTCTGGAAGGTGTATATGGGCTGTAAGATTTAATTCCCATGACTTTGACTCCTTTCGTTCAACGCCTCCTGGCGTTTCTTCATGTTTTTCACGACATAGTGTTCGTCGTATAATTGTCTATTGAGGATGAATTATAAACCAGCGAAGATCTCGATCTCTTTGCTGTCCTCGGTCAGCTGAACGATAGCTTTCTTTGTTGCAGCTGTCTTACCGAATGTCATGCCTCTTCTCTTTGTCTTGCCGTCCATGTTCATGGTGTTGACACTCTTAACTTTGGTGCCCGGGAACATCTTCTCAACGGCTTCTTTGATCATAGTTTTGTTTGCCTCGGTGTGTACCAGGAAGGTGTATTTCTTGTCTGTCATAGCATTCATACTCTTCTCAGTTACAACCGGTTTGAGGATTACGTCATAGTACTGTACGTTTGCCATTATGCATATACCTCCTCGATAGAAGCTACAGCAGCCTTGGTTGCTACTACTGTGTTGTATTTCAGGATATCGTAAACGTTGATGGTGCTTACGGAAGCAGTCTTAACGTCTGCCACGTTTCTAGCGGATAATACAGCCTTGTCACAAGCCTCATCCAGAACAACTAAAGCTTTGTTTACTTTCAGGTTGTTCATAACCTCAACAAATTTCTTTGTCTTGATCTCGTCGAAGTTCATAGCCTCAACTACGATGAACTTGTTCTCGTTTACACGGCTTGTCAGAGCGGATTTAAGAGCAGCTCTCTTCTCTTTCTTATTTAAACGGATTGTATAATCACGTGGTGTCGGAGCGAATACTACGCCGCCGCCCGTCCACTGCGGAGCTCTTGTTGAACCCTGTCTTGCATGTCCGGTACCTTTCTGTCTCCACGGTTTCTTACCACCGCCGGAAACTTCGGAACGGGTTTTTGCTTTCTGAGTTCCCTGACGTTTGTTAGCAAGCTGTGCTACAACTGCCATGTGAACCAGATGTTCATTTACTTCTACACCGAATACAGCATCATTCAGTTCTAATGTGCCAACTTCGTTGCCTTCTAAATTGAAAACAGATACGTTTGCCATCTGTATGTTCCTCCTTTCCCGTAAAAGCCTTATCTAGCGACCTTTACTGTCTCTTTGATTGTTACTAAGGATTTCTTCGGTCCCGGTACAGAGCCTTTAACAAGGAGTAAGTTGTTCTCAGTATCAACCTTAACAACCTCCAGGTTCTGAACAGTTACTTTTACGCTGCCCATGTGACCCGGCATTCCTTTGCCCTTAAATACGCGTCCCGGTGTGGTTGCAGAACCGTTGGAACCCTGATGACGATGGAACTTGGAACCGTGAGCCATCGGTCCTCTATGCTGGCCGTGTCTCTTGATGGCACCCTGGAAACCTTTACCTTTGGAAATAGCAGTTGCATCAATTTTATCGCCTGCTGCGAAGATGTCTGCCTTGATTTCGTCTTTTACAGAATACTCTTCAGCATTCTCTAAGCGGAACTCTCTTACATATCTCTTGTAAGCAACGCCTGCCTTGTCAAAATGACCCTTAACCGGCTTTGTCACAAGTTTTTCTCTCTTGTCTACAAAACCAACCTGTACTGCTTTGTAGCCATCGTTCTCTTCTGTCTTAACCTGTGTAACAACACACGGTCCAGCCTGAAGAACGGTTACTGGAGTTAAAACTCCGTCTTCGTTGAAGATTTGAGTCATTCCGACTTTGGTAGCTAAAATCGCTTTCTTCATTAATCTGACCTCCTGTTTTTCTACAGCGGAACGCGTTCGTCAAACTCCCGCGTTCATCCTAGAACTGTCCAGATGTCTCTATCTAAACTAGTATAGGATTCTTAATTATTTGTTTTTCATCTTTACGTTGATGGACACGCCAGCCGGCATTTCCAGTCTCTGCAGTGCATCAACTGTCTTCTGGCTCGGAGCAATGATATCGATGAGTCTCTTATGAGTTCTCTGCTCGAACTGCTCTCTGGAATCTTTGTACTTATGAACTGCTCGCAGAATGGTTACTACCTCTTTCTTAGTTGGCAGCGGCACCGGTCCACTCACCTTTGATCCGTTTTTCTTTACAGTCTCAATGATTTTTGCAGCGGATGTATCTACCAGCTGATGATCATAAGCTTTCAGTGTGATTCTCATTACTTGACTTGCCATAAAAAAAGTCGCCTCCTTTTCGTACTATTAAGCACGACAAGCGGTGACTGTACACATACCCGTGTGTGTCCTCGCAGTCCACACACCAAATCCGTCATTTGTCTTCAGGATACTCTATTCTTGTACAGTGACTTGTCGCCAGTTTCCTAACTTGACATTCGCTCCGCGGAATAACCTGCTTATCATAAGCAGCAACCTCTCGTTTCATCGCTATCATGCCACAGCTTCGTTATAATAACACAGCTTTCTGGGAAATGCAAGTGTTTTTTTAAGAAAAAATCTATATTTTTCAAGAAAAAACAGGAGTTTCTTCTTCCGGTGGGTAATTACACCTTTTATATAGAAGAAACTCCTGTTTATCCACAAGAATATATTTCCATGCAGAAATTTTATCTCAGTCAAGAAGACTCCCAGCTTTTTTAATTAATCCTCCCAATACGTCGGTTCCACCGGGGTTCTAGCCTCGCCGCTGCCATCGTTGCTTGTGCCGTCCACCTCTGTGACAACACCCGCAGAGCTTGTCTTAAACTTTGTGCCGTTCGCATCCTTCACGGTGCTGGATTTCACTACCTTGCCGCTCGTCGTTACCAGATAGTTTTTGTCATTGACTTCAATGACTTCATACTTGGTACCGCTGTCTGCCTTCTGAAGCTTACCCATGTAGTACAGGAATCCATCCTCCACACCTGAGTAGCCGCGTCCAGCCTTGTTGCCGCTGTCAGTGAAATAGAACTGTCCGGTCGTTCCGTCGCCCTCTACTACATTTCCCTTGCCTTTTACGACTGAGCTGGTCGCCTTGTCCGCTCCGAAGAAATAGCAGGCATACTGACCGCTCGTTCCTACCTCCAGACGTCTCAGGCCATAGACCGGGTTGCCCTTCTCATTAAATAAGTAGGTAATATTGTTGATGCGAACCAGGTTGCTCGTCGAAGCGTCAGAAATCTTCGGACCCACCTTCGGCTCGCCGTTGCTTGAAAAATAATACCACTGTACATCGCTGCCGAGATCCAGATTGTAATCATCCTCCTCCGGCGGAGTCGTGGAGAGCCAGCCAGTCTGTACCTGACCGTTGCTCTGATAATAACGGTAATTTGCAAATCCAGAGGAATTTCCCATATCGACCCAGCCGGTCTGCATCGCTCCGTTTTCGTCGAAGCAGTAGTAGGTTCCGTCAATCTTATACTGTTTATATTTAGCACCGCCTAAAGAAGGCACATATTTCTTTCCTGAACTCTGAAAGTAGTACCAATGATGATCCTCATCGTCGTCGCCGGGTTTCACTTCATCATCGTCCTTTTTGGTATCATCCGGATCTTCCAGATAGGCCCAGCCGATCTGCATGACACCATCTGCATTCGTGTAGTAGGTGTCATCATCCACCCAGCCCGTCTGCATCGCTCCATCGCCGTCGAAGTAATAGTACTTGCCGCCGATCTTGGACCAGCCGTCGGATACCATCTTTCCGCTGGTGGAGAAATAGTACCAGACCGTCGTAGCGGAAGTCTCGTTCCATGCCGGATTGCGCTTCGGCAGTTTCAGCCACTTGTCAGTCGCCATGATGCCGGTACTCTCGACAAAGTATTCGTCGTCCACCCAGCAGTTCGACGCGATGTTGCCCTGGGAATCGAGATAGCGCCAGAGATTGTCTGCGCCCTTCTTCCATGTATTCGTCACCTTATTGCCATTGTTGTCCACATATATCCAGCTGTTTCCAGACTGCTGCCAGCCTTCTGCCGCGTAAGATGTCAGGGTCGCCGCCCCTATCATCAGCGCTGCGGAAAGGACGCAGACTGCCAGTTTCTGTTTCTTCATATACAAGCCCTCCCAGTTCACGATTGATAACGTCTATTCTCCCACCTGCTGCGCATTCGCACACTTCCCGTCGTGTAGAGACTGCATCAGATGCTTATAACGCCTTGTTTTGTTCCAGATACGTGCAATCTATCATTTACCTAATATACATTTTAACAGGAGATGTAGGAATCTTCAAGGAGATTTATCTTTCAATTTATTTACTTTTTTTGGCAGGAAGCCGTTCAAAAGGTTTGACACGCCAATCAATGACCGATATAATTAGGTATGCATTTCAACTGAACCGTTTTTCCGGTCAGACAGACTGCGTTTTGGTTAGAAATGGCTTATGGATAACACCGATTATAAAGGCGGCAGATACCCTTTTCCGGGGTTTGCGCCTCATTTTTTTGAAAGGATAAAATTTTATGTGGATTGCAGATGGATGGAACGATTATGAAGTGATTGACTGCTCCGAAGGAGAGAAACTGGAGCGGTGGGGCGACTATCTTCTGGTTCGCCCGGACCCGCAGGTTATCTGGAACACCCCCAAGACACACCGCGGCTGGAAAAAGATGAACGGACACTACCACAGAAGCTCCAAGGGCGGCGGCGAATGGGAATTTTTCGACCTGCCGGAGCAGTGGTCGATCCATTACAAAGAACTGACCTTTAACTTAAAACCGTTCAGCTTCAAGCACACAGGTCTCTTCCCGGAGCAGGCGGCAAACTGGGACTGGTTCGGTGACCGCATCCGCAATGCCAGACGCCCAATCAAGGTTTTAAACCTCTTTGCCTACACAGGCGGCGCTACCCTGGCGGCAGCCGCAGCCGGCGCCAGCGTGACCCATGTGGACGCCTCCAAGGGCATGGTAGCCTGGGCGAAGGAAAACTCCCGTTCCTCCGGGCTGGAAAATGCACCCATCCGCTGGATCGTCGATGACTGTGTGAAATTTGTTGAGCGTGAGATCCGCCGCGGCAACCATTACGACGGAATCATCATGGACCCGCCGTCCTACGGCCGCGGACCGAAAGGCGAGATCTGGAAGATCGAAACTTCGATTTACCCGTTCGTGCAGCTCTGCACGAAACTGTTATCGGACAACCCGCTCTTCTTCCTCATCAACTCCTACACCACCGGGCTGGCGCCGTCCGTCCTGACCTATATGCTCTCAACCGAAGTTGCCTCCACCCACGGCGGCACAGTGAAATCGGACGAGCTGGGACTTCCGGTTACCCGCACCGGACTGGTATTACCATGCGGTGCATCCGGACGCTGGGAATCTGGTAAATAACACTGGTATTCGGATGACATAGACACTCCATTTTTAAGTTTGATTCCTATTCATTCCAATCCCGGATATCTAACAGCCCCGGGACCAGTTCCCGCGCACTCGTCTCTAATATAATTCGCCCCTTCTCGGCGCTTGCACCAGACGGATCTCCTCCAATTCCAATCGGCGATCCGTCTTTTGTTTTCCAGTCCTCCGACACCCAGCCGATCGAAACCGGACCGTATGGCTTCAGGGCGCGGGTCTTCTCAAACGCCGTCGGCTCTCCCGCTTCCGAAAGTTCCAGCTTCACAAGACTCTCATCGACCGCCATTACCATCGATGTCTCCATCTCTCCACCGTGGAAATCCCAGATATTCCCCTTTGAAATCGTTGCTTTTACATCCGGATGACCAAATGCCCCCGCTGAAAGGATAAACGGTGCAATCCCCAGCTCACTCCGAAGTTCCCGGCTTAAAACCTGCGCAATCGGCGCATTCCCACCATGGCATACCAAAAAAGCCAGCTTCTTAAAACCGTGATGCGCCAGGCTGACGCATATATCATATAAGAGATGATAGTAAGTGTCCGGCCGGACTGTAACCGAACCGCAGAAATTCTTATGCTCTGTACTTAAGCCCACCGGAATCACCGGAAACAGCAGCATCGGGAAGTCTTCTTCCCCCTCTGCCTCCAGCGCCTTTTTGATCTCCTGACTCATCGCCTCCGCGATAATATCATCCGTTCCCAGTGGTGCCTGATTGCCGTGCTGTTCCAGAGCCCCGAGCGGAATCAGGACAATCGTGTTCTCACGGTCCACCTGCTCCATTTCCCATCTTGTCAAATCTCTATAGTTACGTATCATAGTATCTCCTCCTCTTATAAAAACAGATATGTCTTTGCACGTTCCATCAAACAAAAAGGATTGTCCGGGATTCTCCCCCAGGCAGCTTTCCCAGCGGTTTCCCGACAATCCTTTCTATGAAATGGTTCTGCCGTTTCACAGCAAACAGCCAAATCCGTCAAACCATTCCTCTTATTTCATTTTATACTGCTTTCGGCACAATCTTCGCCGCACGCAGGCGTACAAACAAAAGCTGTCCAACGATATAGTTGAGTCCCACTTTCAATACATTGAATGGGATCGTCGCCAGAATGATAAATCCATTCAGGTCTTTGATCGCCGGGTTGACCGACGCTACCATGCGGATCACTTCATCCAGCGGCAGGCTCATCGCTTTCGCATATAACGGAAGCGTAATATTCGCATTGATAAAGCATGCACACGTGGTGCGGATCACGATACTGAGCAGAAGTGCTTCTACAGCTGCCTTACGGTTAGCGCCCAGCTTCTGATAGAGGAACCACAGCGGCCATACGAACAGGAACGCCGCAATCAGGTTGGCCAGCTCACCGACGTACATCGTGTTAGTTCCGACAGTAATCAGCTTGATTAACAGCTTGATGACTTCTACACAGATACCGGATACCGGTCCCATCAGAAACACGGCAATCACAGACGGTACATCACTGAAATCCACCTTATAAAACGGCGGCATCATCGGAACCGAAAATTCCAATGACATCAGCACGCCAGCAACCGCTGCCAGCATCGCCGTATAAATCAATTTTTGAATACTCCATTTTCCTGTCTTCATCTTAAATCTCCTTTCGGTTTTAAAACTCATTTCTCCGAAGGAGGAGTATGAATCAAGTGCCGGACTAGCTGCATTTGTAAAACTAAAAAACCCCGGTCGTTCGAGACCTGGGATGATAAATCACAACTTAGCCGATGTACACCAGCCTGCTTACGCTCAAGCGGTACACTCTCTGACTCCTGCCTCTTCTCTCATCCAGACTATACTGTCGGTTTCGGAATCTCACCGAATCGGCCGCCGTCGCGGTTCGCGGACTATACCGCCGGTAGGGAATTTCGCCCTGCCCCGAAGAAATCATGGTAATTACTCCGTCTTCATACATATAAACATATGAATCTGTGGAGTAATTATCTCACCCGGTCATAGTATCACATACAAACGAGAATTTCAATATTTTTTTAACAATCTTTCTTTTCGTTTTTCTCATCTACGGCATCGCCGCCCCGGCATCCAGCATACCTCCGGTTGCCACCTTGCCGGACAGACTCTCAAGCGGCCGCGCCGACTGCAGAATACGGTTTCTCACATCCATAAGCGACAGGGACGCATCGTAGGAGTACAGCATCGCCGCCGTTCCGGTTACCATCGGTGCCGCCATCGACGTGCCGCTCATGTAGGCATAGTCATTGCCCGTGATCGTGCTCAGGATATAATTGCCCGGCGCTGCCAAATCCACGCTTCTCACCCCGTAATTGGACGCACGGTCGAGCTGACCGTCAAAGCGCAGGTTTGCCACGGAAATGATATTGTCCAGTTCAAAGCTTGCCGGGTACATCGGCTGCTCATCGATGCTGTAGCCATTGCCGGAGGCGTCGCCGTTTCCAGCCGCCACAATAAACAGCATCCCCGAATCCTTGATCGCCTGATACAGCTCCTCGCTATATTTCATCGTGCCAAAGCTCAGATTGCAGATCGACGCGCCGTTCGCCTGCGCATACCGGATCGCCTTAACCACGTTGCTGACGGTTCCGACACCGGACGATGTTCCAAGCGTCTTGATCACCATGATCTTCACATACGCCGGATCGCAGATTCCAACCGTTCCGACTCCATTTCTCGCCGCCGCGATCGTGCCCGCCGAGTGGGTACCATGATTGTCATCCGTCCCGGTAAATACCTGGGCATTATTATCATAGAAATTCCAGCCGTAAACGTCATCGATATAACCATTTCCGTCATTGTCAATGCCATCGCCCGGAATTTCCCCCGTATTCGTCCAGATCGAACCGCTAAGCTCCGGGTGAGTTATGTCAACCCCCGTATCAATCAGCGCCACAATCACCTGACGTTTTCCACTTTTCGCGTCATATTTCTTCCATGCCGGGACAATATTCATATCGATCCCTTCCAGAGAACGGACCGTTCCATCTGCTGAGAGCGCCGGGCTGCCGGTAATCGCCCCCATCGCTGCATCCACTGCCGCCGTATGGCTCGGCACCAGACGCAGTTCACCTGTATTTAAAAAAGCCCACTGATAGGAGGCATAGGAATCCGCATAGGGAACCGACTCCCGTGACGGACCCGCCGCATATGCCGGAAGCGCCGCGTTCCCTGCCATCATGGCAGCACACAGGGCGGCTGCCAGCCCTCTAAAAAGTTTCTTTTTCAACTTGCTTTATCCTCTTTCAATTCCGTTCTTACAGTTCGCGCGCTGCCGCAACCACAGTCTCCGCTTCCTTTGCCGGTTCTTTTCTGACATTCTGCCGTTTTACCGATTTTACCACTTTCCCAGCTTTTTTGCCATCCTTTTCGGATGCCGAACCGGAAATTGGCTTAAAGCCGCGAAATACCAGAATACTCCGCGGCGGAACCATATACTGACGAAGCTCTTCCTGCGGCTCCTGCCCTGCCTCCAGGCTTTCCGACGGACAGATTCCGTTATTATCTGCGTCGTCTGTGTTGATGCACAAAGTCCACTGCATTCCCTTCGGAAGTTTCGGAAGATCAAATTCATGCGGCTCCCAGTGCATATTGTAGGCGACAAAGAAATAGTCATCGCTGGTGCCGTCCGCTCTTCGCCCGTACTCGCCGCAGTAGAGAATGCCGAGCTGGCGGCGGAAGTTTTCAAACTCCGGGCACCATGTTTTGACGCCGTGGTAGGAAACATCCGGGTGTCCGCAGACGAGGTAATCAATATTTTTCGGCTCCACCGGCAGATGGAACACTGGATGCGCTTTGCGGAACGCTATCATATATTTTACAAATTCGTAAATATCCCGGTTCGTCTCCAGCTGATGCCAGTTGAGCCAGGAAACCTCATTGTCCTGACAGTAAGCATTATTGTTGCCGTTCTGGGAATTGCCGAACTCATCGCCCGCTAAAAACATCGGCGTTCCCTGGCTCAGAAAGAGCAGCAAAAATGCGTTGCGGAGCTGTTTTTTCCGCATCTGCACAATCTTCTTTTTCCGCGTCGTGCCCTCGACGCCGCAGTTCCACGTATAATTATAATCGCTTCCGTCCCGGTTATTCTCCCCGTTCGCTTCGTTGTGCTTCTGCTCACAGGAAACCATATCCATCATCGTAAAGCCATTTGTCGCCGCCATATAGTTGATCACGCCATACGCGTCCGGATTCCGGCGTGTCTGGTAAATGAGACGGCCGACCTGATCCTCATCGCCCTTTAATACCCGGCGCATATCGATCAAAAATCCTTCATTGTACTCGCCCAGATGCCAGCGGCGCTCCCGCAGCTTCGGTGCCGCTGCCGTTTTTGGCACACGCACGCCATCCCAGGAACCAGCTAATAGCTTCGTATCGGCTAACAGCGGATCCGACGCCAGCAGTTCGGCCGGCGCAAACCCGGACAGGTGCACGCCATCCACATGATACTCGTATACCCAGAAACGAACCGCCTCCTGCGCCAGTGCCGCGCTCTCCTCGCCGGTAAAATAAAGCTCAACCAGCACTTCAATATCATTTTTATGAAATTCTTTCACCAGATCCTTAAATTCCCGCTCCGGTTCTTTCTCTTTTCCGGATGTGTACGAAGCTTTCGGCGCAAACAGGTATCCCGCCCCATAGCCCCAGTAATTGAGCCGTCCGGTCGGTGTCCCGGTCGCATACGGATTCCCGTCTGCCCCATCCTCCATCATCACTTCCTGAAATTCATTCGGCATCATTAATTCAACTGCTGTGATACCCAATTCCTTTAAATAGGGAATTTTCTCCGTCAGCGCACGGAACGTTCCCCGCTCCCCGGTGCCGGAAGAAGTATGACGGGTAAATCCGCGCACATGCAGCCGGTACAGGATCGTCTCATCATACGGATGTTTCAGCGGCTGATCCATTTCCCAGTCATACGTTTCTTCCGGGAAACGGCAGCGCACCGGACGGAGCGCCGCTTTTAAATCGCCCCAGCGCTCATGTCCTGTATAGATGCGCCCGCACGGATCCGGCAGCTCCCCCTGCTCAGTCTCGATCGTGTATTCCAGTCCCGAAAAATCATCGCCCGCAAGCTCCATCATCCAGAGATCCCCCACCCGTTCTTCCGGGGAAAATGGGATCCGGACACCCTGTTTTTTACCTGTCTCATAAATTGCCAGATGGCAGAATGTCCCCGGTGCCTCGACGCACAAGTGCATTCCCGTCTCTGTCCGCTTGATTCCCGGTGTAAAATCAGGGGTTCTTATCTTCTGTCTCACGATTTTTTCTGCTTTCACCTGTATCCCCTCCACGTTTTCATACGGCACTTTCGGTTCCAAAAGTGCCTATTTGTGAGCAGCCGCCTGCGCCTGTTACAGTCCACACATATGCAGACTGTAACAGGATTTTGCCGATGCTTCGCATTCCAAATCGGCAAAATCTGCCACCCCCACGTTTTCATACGGCACTTTCGGTTCCAAAAGTGCCTATTTGTGAGCAGCCGCCTGCGCTTCTATTTTCTCCGCCAGATCGTTCAGATACATCCAGCGGTCCATCTTTTCTTCCAAAAGAGCTTCTTTTTCCTCTTTTTCCTTTATGATGCCGTTCAGAGCCGTATAATCGCGGGCAGAGTCCTGCATCTGCTGCTCCAGATCCGCGATTGCCTCTTCCAGCGCCGCGATATCATCCTCGATCGTCTCCCACTCTTTCTGCTCCATATAGCTGAATTTGAGCTTTTTCTCGCGCTGGCGGCCGCGGTTTTTATCCTTTGCCGTCTCCGCTGCATCTGGCGTTCCCGCACCAGAAGCGCATCCGGTCTTCTGGCCTCTGCCGCGTTCCTGACCGGATGCCGTCCCAGATGCCTCCATCTCTGCCGCTATGCGTTCCCCGCAGGCTGCCTGATAGTCGGTATAGCCGCCCTCATACTGACGGATCGCGCCGCCTCCCTCAAAGGCGAAGATCCGGCGCACTACGCGATCAAGGAAATACCGGTCATGCGATACCGTAATCACGATCCCCTGGAAATGATCCAGATAATCCTCCAGAATCGTCAGCGTGCCGATATCGAGGTCGTTGGTCGGCTCGTCGAGCAGAAGGACGTTTGGCGCGCCCATCAGGATATGGAGCAGATAGAGTCTGCGCCGCTCGCCGCCCGATAGCTTGCCGATCAGCGTGTACTGCATATGGGACGGGAACAGGAACCGTTCCAACATCTGGGATGCCGATACCAGCCCGTCCGCCGTCCGCACGTACTCTGCCACATTTTTAATGTAGTCGATCACGCGCATCGACTGATCCATATCTTCGTTTTCCTGTGAAAAATAACCCATTTTTACGGTCTGGCCGATGATCGTCTCGCCCGAATCCGGTTTCACCCAGCCGGTAATCATCTTCATCAGCGTCGATTTGCCGCTGCCGTTCGGTCCGATGATGCCGATGCGGTCATCCTTCAAGAAGATATAGGAAAAATCATCGATCAGGAGGCGGTCACCATACGCCTTATGAAGATGGTGTGCCTCGACCGTGGTCCGTCCGAGACGGCTGGAAATCGAGCTCATCTCCACATTTCCATCTACTTTCGGCGCTTCCACCTCACTCAACGCCTCGAAGCGCTGAATACGCCCTTTCTGCTTCGTGCTGCGTGCCTGTGCGCCGCGCCGGATCCACGCCAGCTCCGTCCGCAGGATATTCTGGCGTTTCTGCTCCGAGCTCACCGCCATCGCCTCGCGCTCTGCCTTTAATTCCAGATAGCCCTCATAGCCGGACTGATAACTGTACAGCTTTCCCTTGTCCAGTTCGACGATACGGTTCGTCACGTTATCAAGGAAATACCGGTCGTGCGTGATCATCAGAAGCGCGCCGCGGAATTTTTTCAGGTACTCTTCCAGCCAGTCCGCCATCGCACTGTCCAGATGGTTCGTCGGCTCGTCTAAAATCAACAGATCCGCCGTCGATAACAGCACCGCTGCGAGCGCAACGCGCTTTCTCTGTCCGCCCGAAAGTGTCTCCACCTTTGCACTATAATCGGTGATTCCAAGCTTATTCAGCATGGATTTCGCATCGCCCTCGAGATCCCAGGCGTGCTCATGCGCCATATTTTCCCGGATCACGCAGTCTAAGACGGTCCGTCCCGGTTCAAACTCCGGATTCTGAGGCAGATAACGGATATAGAGATTTCGTCCCTTTACCACCGTACCCTCATCCGGCTCTTCCAGACCGGCTACAATCTTTAGAAGAGTAGATTTTCCGGTGCCGTTGATGCCGATGAGACCAATCTTATCACCTTCACCGATGGAAAATGCCACGTCATCAAAAAGCAGCCGTTCCGTATATGATTTTTTCAGATGTTCTGCTGTCAGTAAATTCATGCCTCATCCCGATCCTTTATCTGTAATTCTACCGGGCAGTGATCCGAACCCAGTATCTCCGTATGAATCTGCGTGCCCGCCAGCCGGTCCTTCAGGCTCTTGGAAACACAGAAATAATCAATCCGCCACCCAGCATTCTTCTCGCGCGCCTTAAACCGGTACGACCACCAGGAATAAACGCCCTCTTTATCCGGGTAAAAATAGCGGTACGTGTCGATATATCCAGAGTCCAGAAGCTCCGTAAACTTGCTTCTCTCCTCATCCGTAAATCCGGCATTTTTCCGGTTCGTCTTTGGATTTTTCAGGTCAATCTCCGTGTGTGCCACATTCAGATCCCCACAGAAAATAACCGGCTTTTTCTCCTCCAGCTTCTTCAAAAACTGGCGGAAATCATCCTCCCACTGCATCCGGTACGGAAGTCTCGCCAACTCATTCTGGGAGTTCGGCGTATAGCAGGTCACCACATAATAATCCGGGTACTCCGCCGTAATGACGCGCCCTTCATGATCGTGCTTCTCAATACCAAGACCGTAGCTCACGCTAAGCGGCTCCTCCTTCGAAAACAACGCCGTTCCCGAATATCCCTTCTTCTCCGCATAGCTCCAATACTGATAATACCCCGGAAGCTCCAGATCAATCTGCCCTTCCTGCAGCTTGCTCTCCTGAATACAGAAAATATCCGCATCCAGCTCATGAAATACATCCAAAAATCCCTTTCCCACACACGCCCGCAAGCCGTTTACGTTCCAGGAAATCATTTTTTTCATTCTATCTCTCCTTTTTATCAAATAAGGTTTTTCCGATACATAAAAAGACAGCAGGCAGGTGGCAGACGCTCCGAAACTGGTCTGTGGATGCAGAGCAGGCTTTCGCCTATCAAGTTGTACGCATCTTGAACACGCTTGTCCGAATGGGGCGGACGCAAGTCCGACACAGGCGAACAAGTGTAGTGAAAGCAAGCGGACAACGATAGTGCGAAGAGCCAGCGGCGCATTCACAGACCTGTTTCGGGGCGGCTGCTGCCTGCCCCACCTCTCTCATTTTTATAAATCTACGTGTAAATCCTGATGTTTAATCCCATGTCTCTCCACATATCCCGTCAGCATCAGGGTCAGCGCACCGTCACCCGTTACGTTGCAGGCAGTACCAAAACTGTCCTGAAGCGCAAAGATCGTCAGCATCAGCGCCGTTCCAGTCGCATCGAAACCGAGGACACCGGTGATCAGTCCCAGGGATGCCATAACCGTACCGCCTGGAACCCCCGGTGCACCTACGGCAAATACACCTAAAAGAACACAGAACAGAACCATCGTCATCATATCCGGGAGGGCTCCGTACAAAATCTTGGATACCGTCATGACAAAGAATACCTCTGTCAGAACCGAACCGCACAGATGGATATTCGCAAACAGCGGAATACCGAAATCAACCATATCGTCACGAAGCGGCTCTGCCTTTTTGGCACAACTGAGCGCCACTGCCAGGGTCGCCGCAGAAGACATCGTACCGACTGCCGTCAGATATGCCGGACCATAATGCTTAATAACGCCTCTCGGGTCACGGCCAGAGTAAATACCAGCCAGTGTATACAGCAGCGCCATCCAGATATAGTGGCCTGCCATAACAATCAGGATAACCGAAATGAAGATCGGAGCCTGTTTTGTGATGGTTCCCTCATATGCCAGGGAACAGAACGTAAATGCGATGTAAACCGGAAGAATCGGAATGACAATCTTCTGTACTATCTCCAGAACGATCTTCTGGAACTCGTCTAAGAGTTTCGTTACCGTCACCGCCTTGGTCCAGGTCGCTGCCAGACCAATCATAACGGAAAATACCAGCGCACTCATGACGCCCATGATCGGCGGAATGTCCAATTTAAAGACAACCTCCGGCAGACTGCGCAGTCCATCGACTGCCGACTGAATCGACATATGCGGAATCAGCGTATATCCGGCTGCCATCGAAAACAGCGCCGCGCCAAGAGACGATGTATACGCCAGAATCAGCGCTACTCCAAGCAATCTGGAGGCATTCTTTCCAAGCTTCGTGATCGACGGGGCAATAAAGCCGATGACGATCAGCGGTACACAGAACGAAATAATCTGCCCAAAAATATAATTCAGCGTCACAACGAGATTCATAAAACTTTCATTTGCTATAAGACCGGCAATAATACCGATCGCTACACCCAGCACCAGCCGAAACGGCAGGCTTTTCATCAACTTGCTCATACCCATTTTTCCTTCCTAATACCTATCTCTTCATTCTTACTCTTCCCAAAGTTTTTTCGGATACAGACCGCCGTCCTTCATCCCCTGGATCGCGTCTGTCACCATCTTCTTATCTTCCTTGTAGGTCACGCCGTACCAGCGGTCCACGCTCTTTAATACGGTTACCTCAGCTTTCCCCTCTTTCAAAAGTTCATCCACCACAAACGGGAGGAAATACTCACATTTGAGTGGATTTACCGACAGGTTTTTCTCCAAAAATGGAACAAAGCGCGCCTTTAACTCCTTTAAGATGCTGGAAGTAAAGCCCCAGAGGTTCATCGATACAAGCGTATCCTCCCCCAGCTGCTCCCAGGTTGCGCCGTCATCCTCGGTATATTCCGCCTGATCGCCGTGCTTCTCGATGCGCGTTCTCTCGTGGATATCCGCCAGATGTCCATCCGCATCCACCGTACAGACGCCGCGCGCCACATGCCCGTTTTCCGTCAATGTGTTGTAGAGATGATAGGCAACCATCGCATACTGATATTTGTCATCATCACCGCAGGATGCCAGACGATCATAGATCGCCTTGAATGCCGATTTTCCATAGTAATCATCCGCGTTGATCACCGCAAACGGTCCGTCGATCACCTCGCTGCAGCAGAGAATCGCATGACCGGTTCCCCACGGTTTGACGCGTCCCTCCGGAACCTCAAACCCATCCGGAAGACGGTCATTTTCCTGATACACATACTCCACCTGCACGTGCTTTTCCATGCGGTTTCCGATATGTTCCTTAAACTCTTTCTCAATCGATTTCTTGATAATAAATACGACCTTTTCGAATCCAGCCTCGACTGCGTCGAAGATCGAAAAATCGATGATCAGATCTCCTTCCCGATCGACCGGATCAATCTGCTTCAAGCCGCCGTACCGGCTGCCCATACCAGCCGCCATGATCACCAGAACTGGCTTCTGACTCATGAAAATTGTCCTCGCTTTCTGTTTCTTATCCACAATCCTGCCCGTTTTCATTCAAAGCAGAATTGCCTGTTTCCTTTTATTTTAAACTAATTCGGGCAGACTGTAAACAGTAAAACAAAAACCCGGCTGCCGTTTTATTCCATAGAGCGGATATTCTTTTTTGTTTACATTTTTAAAAATGTATTTTTTACTGTTTCTACACCAGTTAATTGTATCTTTTAGTTCTGCGCATACTTGTATGATAGATTGTTTTCACAAATATTTGATGTATGCGGGAGGTGCTTTAAATGATTGCTGCTGGTGACCGGCTCCGTGATTTACGGGAGGACAAAGGAAAAACGCAGGCGGAAATTTCCAGTCTGCTGGGTACAACTCAGCAAATCTATTCCCGCTATGAAACAAACCGGACGGATCTGCCTCTTCGGCATCTGATAAAACTGGCGGATTATTACCAGGTCAGCGCCGATTATATTCTCGGTCGAACCTCCTACCCGAAGAATCCGCCCGAAATGGCGAAACCATTTCTTAAAAATGTCACCTATGGAGAGGTCAATGGGCGTATCTCATCATTCCAGACTTCCACGAAAAAGCAGTTGATCGAATACATCAATTACCTGGTTTATCTGGAATCACGCCATAAGAAGGATTAATCGCACTAAAAACGGGATATTGACACCATAGATGTGCAAAAGACAGCTCCAGGCATCGCTCACATGCAGCGTCTGGGGCTGTCTTTTATCTTTCAGACTTTTGTCTAAATCACTTTGATTCCAGCTCTTAGTCGTCCTCTTCCTCACTATCCGTAACAGTAAATACCTGACGTTTTCTCGCCATCTCATCGTTTGCCAGATACTCATCGTAAGTAGTAATCTTATCGATCAGCTTGCCGTTTACGATTTCCATGATACGGTTTGCGGTCGTCTCAACGATCTGGTGGTCACGGGAGGAGAATAACAGCACGCCCGGGAACTTGATCATACCGTTGTTCAGAGCGGTAATGGACTCCATATCCAGATGGTCGGTCGGCTCGTCCAGAATCAGGACATTGGAACCGGAGATCATCATCTTAGAAAGCATGCAGCGCACCTTCTCACCACCAGAAAGAACGCGGACCTTCTTCACGCCGTCCTCACCGGCAAACAGCATACGTCCTAAGAATCCGCGGACATAGGTCACATCCTTAACCGGAGAGTACTGAGTCAGCCAGTCTACGATCGTGTCGTCGTTATCGAACTCTTTCGAATTGTCCTTCGGGAAATATGCCTGACTGGTGGTCAGACCCCATTTATAGGATCCCTCATCCGGCTCCATCTCGCCGGAAAGAATCTTGAAGAGAACGGTCTTTGCCTGCTCGTTCGGTCCTACAAATGCTACCTTGTCCTCGCGTCCGAGAATGAAGGAAATATTATCAAGAACCTTCACACCATCGATAGTCTTAGACAGGTTCTCTACGCTTAATACCTCATTACCGATCTCACGTTCCGGACGGAAGTCGATATACGGGTACTTACGGCTGGACGGTTTGATCTCATCTAACTCAATCTTCTCCAGAGCACGTTTTCTGGAGGTTGCCTGCTTAGACTTGGAAGCATTGGCAGAAAATCTCTGGATGAACTCCTGCAGCTCCTTGATCTTCTCTTCCTTCTTCTTGTTGGCTTCCTTCATCTGCTTGATCATCAGCTGGCTGGACTCGTACCAGAAATCGTAGTTTCCGGCATAGAGCTGAATCTTGCCATAGTCGATATCTGCGATCTGGGTGCAGACTTTATTTAAGAAGTAACGGTCATGGGATACCACGATAACCGTATTCTCAAAGTTGATCAAGAACTCCTCGAGCCATGCGATCGCATCGAGATCCAAGTGGTTTGTCGGCTCGTCGAGAAGCAGGATGTCCGGGTTTCCGAACAGTGCCTGTGCCAGAAGAACTTTGACCTTCTGGGCACCGGTCAGATCTGCCATCTGTTTGTAGTGGAGATCCGTCTCGATTCCCAGACCATTTAAAAGGTTCGCCGCGTCGGACTCTGCCTCCCAGCCGTTCATCGTGGCGAACTCGCCCTCCAGCTCGGCAGCCTTGACGCCGTCCTCCTCAGAGAAATCTTCCTTCATGTAGATGGCTTCCTTCTCTTTCATGATCTCGTAGAGTCTCGCATTTCCCATAATAACGGTATCAAGTACCGGATATGCGTCATATTTAAAGTGATCCTGCTGTAAGAATGAAAGTCTCTGTCCCGGTGTGATGATAACCTCACCATTGGTCGGTTCCAGCTGCCCGGACAGGATTCGTAAAAAGGTAGACTTTCCGGCACCGTTGGCACCGATGAGTCCGTAGCAGTTTCCCTCGATAAATTTAATGCTTACGTCCTCAAATAACGCCTTCTTTCCTACTCGCAGTGTTACATTGCTTGTACTAATCATGGCAATTTCCTTTCATACTGTTCAAATCGTTCATACTCCCCAGGTGCATCTTTGCCCCGGGCGGGTGCAATCCATGTATATTTTACAGGTTTTTCCCGAATTTGCAAGCATTTTACGGGTTTTTATTCCCATCCGACAAAAACCAAGTTACTGTTCACGCATACGTGCCCAGTAACGGAATTTGCCGTGGCTTCGCATTTAAATACGCCAAAAACTAAAATCTTCCGAACGTATCCACCAGCCAGGACAAATAATCTGCCCGCTCATCCGTAAACTGCCCCGGAACCAGACGCCAGCGCCAGTTTTCCCCGAGGGTTCCCGGCGTATTCATGCGCGCCCAGTTATCGAGTTTCAACACATCCTGCATCTGGAAAATGGCAACGCTCGCGACTGAACCGTATGCCGCGCGGAACACGCGGTCTACCACCTCACTCTGGTGTGCTGCACCGAGGTAATCGGCAATGTACTGAAGTTCCCACCACTGACGTTTTTCCGGTTTGAAATACCCCGCCAGCGTCTCATTGTCGTGCGTTCCACCGTAGACTACGGAGTTCGGGTCATAGCAGTGCGGCAGATGCTCGTTGAAACGGTCGCCACTGAACGCAAACTCAATGATCTTCATGCCCGGATAGCCCGTCTCTGCCAGCAGATCCTTGACCTCCTGACAGAAGACACCCAGATCCTCCGCGATGATCTTCGTCTCGCCTGCCGCCTCGTCAAGTGCGTCGGTCAGCTTTTTGCCCGGACCTTTCTCCCACTCGCCGTCTTTCGCAGTCACAGCGCCATACGGGATTGCATAATACTGCACCACGCCGATGAAATGGTCGATCCGCACCGCATCGTAGAGCTTCGCGGACGCTTTCATCCGGCTTCGCCACCAGGCGAAATCGGTTTGTTCCATTTTCTCCCAGTCGTAAAGCGGGTTGCCCCAGAGCTGTCCATCCTCTGAAAATGCATCCGGCGGCACACCCGATACCTTGAGCGGCGTCAGATTTTCCTCGTCGAGCTGGAACAGCTCCGGGTGGCTCCAGACATCCGCGCTGTCGAGCGCCACGTAAATCGGAATATCGCCGACGATCTGAAGTTCTTTTTCTTTTGCATACTGTTTTAATTTTTTCCACTGTTCAAAAAACTTAAACTGTAAGAACTTCCAGTAATTTATTTCTTCTGCCAGCTCTTCGCGGCATGCCGAAAGCGCCTCCGGACGGCGGAACCGGATGTCCTTGTCCCAGTCCATCCAGCCTTTTCCTTCATATTTACCCTTGACTGCCATGTAGAGCGCATAGTCGTCCAGCCATTCTTCATTTTCTTCCAGAAATGCCTGATATTCCACACTTTCCTTATGGTTGCTCCGCTCATACGCCTTGCGCAGAAGCGGAAAACGGTAATAATACAGCGCGTCATATTTGACCTGATCCTGCTTGTCGCACCACCAGCAGGCGTCTATCTCATCCTGGGTCAGAAGTTTCTCGTCTTTCAGCGTATCCAGATCAATAAAATACGGATTTCCCGCAAATGCAGAGTAGGACTGGTACGGGCTGTCCCCGTAGCAGGTCGGTCCCATCGGAAGCACCTGCCAGTACGTCTGGCGTCCGCGTTTTAACTGATCAATAAACTCATACGCCGCCCGTCCGAACGTACCGATTCCATACGGCGACGGCAGGCTGAAAATCGGCATCAGCACGCCTGCGCCGCGTTTTAACATTGTCTTCATCGCTTCGTTTCCTCCTATTCTGCCCGATATACTGTCTCACCGCTGCAGATGGTATAGTGAACCTTTCCATAGAGCTTCGCTCCCACAAACGGGGAGTTGGACGCCTTGGAATGGAATTTTTCTACGGTATATGGTGTCTGGTCGTCAAAAAGAACCAGATCCGCCGCGCCGCCCTCGCGGATGCGTCCCGCCTCCTTCATCCGGTACAGCTTCGCCGGATTCAGGCACATTTTCTCAAACAGAGTCAGATAATCAATGTGACCAGCTTTTACCAGCCTGGTAACCGCCAATGGCAGGGAGGTTTCCAGCCCGATGATGCCGCTCGGCGCCTCGGTCAGCGGTTTTGCCTTCTCCTCGGCGCTGTGCGGTGCATGATCCGTCGCAATCATATCAATCGTGCCGTCCTTGATTGCCTCAATCAACGCCTCGCGATCCGCGGCACTCCGCAGCGGCGGATTCATTTTCGCCAGTGTTCCGTACTCCAGAACCGCCGTCTCATCCAGTGTAAAATGATGCGGTGTCACCTCCGCCCAGACATGCGCGCCCAGCTTTTTCGCCAGGCCGACCATCTGCACCGCATTGCGGGAACTGATGTGCTGGATATCCACATCTGCGCCCGTGTGAAGCGCGATCATGCAGTCGCGCGCCACCATCGAATCCTCCGCCAGCGCCGGGGAACCACCGATTCCCAGCTGCTCGGACACCGGACCGCGGTTGATGCCGTTGTTGAAAATAAATGCCGGATCCTCCTCATGGAAGCTGAGCGGCACATTGAGGCGTTTCGCCGTCTCCATCGCCTCTTTGACCAATTTTTCGCTCATCAGCGGGATTCCGTCATCCGTAAATCCGATCGCACCCGCCTCTTTGAGGGCGTCCATATCGGTCAGTTCTTTTCCCTGAAATCCCTTCGAGACTGCCGCGCAGGTTTCCACATGGATTCCCGTTTTCGCGCCCTTTTCCAGAATATACCGGACAATCTCCGGCGTATCGGCAACCGGTTTCGTGTTTGCCATACAGACCACCGTCGTAAAGCCGCCCGCCTTCGCAGCCGCCGCGCCCGTCTCGATGTCCTCCTTGTAGGTCAGACCCGGATCGCGGAAATGCACGTGGACGTCCACCAGTCCCGGCGCGACGATCAGCCCTTCTGCGTCCAGCACCTCGGCATCTGCCGGGATGGACGGTGCGTCAGATGCCCCATCTGATTCTGCTTTTGTATCTTTTTTCACGATTTTCTGGATTTTCCCATTTTCAATCCACAAATCTGCCCTTCCGTCGAATCTGCTCTCCGGATCGATGACTCTGCCGTTTTTAATTATTTTTACCATTCTAACCCCTTTTTAACTCATATGTTAAAACGTAACTGTTCAGTACCTTCACAGTCACGCGCTGACCTACTGAACAGTTACGTCAAAACATTTTTTCAGACAAACTCAGCCCTTAACTCCTCTTCGCCGGCACGATCTCCAGCCAGTATCCATCCGGATCGTTAATAAAATAAATACCCATCGCCGGATTTTCAAAACAGATGCATCCCATTTCCTTATGTTTGGCATGTGCCGCCTCCATGTCTTCCGTCTCAAATGCCAGATGGAACTCATTGTCGCCCAGGTTGTAGGAGTCCTTCTCCCAGTCGCGCAGCCAGGTCAGCTCCAGCTGGTAGCCGGTCGTGGCGTCGCCCAGATAAACAAGGATAAAGCTTCCGTCTGCCGCCTCCTTGCGGCGTACCTCCTTAAGCCCCAGTGCTTCTTCATAAAATTTCAGTGACTTGTCCAGATCGATGACATTGAAATTGTTGTGTGCAAATGTAAATTTCATCGGATAAACTCCTCTCCTTCCTTGTGAATCTCTACAATCCGATCCCGCCAGCCTTCACTGGATGAATGTTCGATTAATTTTGGTATAATCGTATAATCTTCCCAGAAATGCATCGGGAAAATCCATTTTGTGTCCGCCTGCTCCATAAAACCGGCAGCGCCCAGATAAAACCACTGCCCCAGCCTCGGATCGACCGGGATAAATGCCAGATCCGCCGTGCGCCCGGAAAGCTTTTTCATCTCCTGTTTATAAGAAGCCGCCATATTCCGGTTCCATGCCATATCTTCGCCTTCCCACCACCAGTTATTTAAGTCACCGGCGTGATAAATCTCCTTTCCTTCGCAGGAGAGCCAGAAGGCGACGCCTTCGTCGGTGGAATGGAACGTCTCGACGATAAGGCTTTCTTCAGAAATATTCAGGCAAAATCTTTCTCCTGCCTTTACCAGCCGCATCCTGTCTTTATATCGTTTACGATATTCCTCCGGTATCTTTTTCCCAATCTCTTTTGAGAGAATATAAAAAACATTTTCCCGTTTCTCTCCCAGCTGAAAGATTACCGGAGCATAATGATCGGCATGGAAATGGCTCGCAAAGATAAAGAGGGGCTTCCCTGCCGGAAACTCCGGGAGAGTTCCCTTAAAATAATCAAACAGAATCACGGCATTTTCAAGCTCAACTGAAAACGAGCTGTGATGAATATATGTGATTTTCAAACGAATTAATTCCCTTCTATAATGAAAAAGAATGTGCCTTGGCACATTCTCGCGCCGAGCGCGGTCGCTTGTGACATGTTTCTGCTTCGCGCGAGTGCGCATCATTGGCACGTTAGTGCCTTTTTGTGTAATAGAAAATTTCAAGGAATTTCCTATTACACGAAACAACAGCCAGCCAAAAGTATCCCGCATACGATACTCGCAGCGCTTTCAGCCGGCTGTGCTCTCTTCGCAACCTTTAGTTTTCTTTCTTGCTCTGTGCTTTTGCTAAGAATTTCTCATTTTTGATGATGAAACGCTCATGTGTGCCGCCGCCGATGGAACCTTTCGCGTCAAATGCCTCTACCTTAAATACGAGACGTCTGCCGTCTACTTCTACCAGCTCACTCTCGCACCAAACCTGCATGCCGACCGGAGTCGCTGCATTATGGGCAATTTCCAGCTTTGTACCAACGGTTCCCTCACCGTCGTTTAAGTACGGAGCCACGCTCATCCACGCGGTTTTCTCCATCAGTGCAACCATCGCCGGAGTTGCAAACACCGGTAACAGACCGCTTCCCACTGCTGCTGCGGAATTTTCATCCGTAACCATAACTTCCTGTCTTCCCTTGATACCAGCTTCTAACATATTGTCTGCCTCTCTTTCTTTTTTTGCGCCAAAATCTGCGCTGTATCAAATTTTTGTAACCGTCCCTTGCTTCCACAGCCGCCATCACTCTTTTAGCGGTATCCGTCTGTACTTCCCCGCCTTACAGCGGTTTGCCGCACTGTGGACAGTACGAAAAATCCTCATCCGTCTCAAATCCACAGGACGGACAGACCTTATGACGGTGTGATGCATCACTTCCCGTCCACGGATTTCCATTTCCATCCTGCCGAAGTGTCAGATCGCTTTCCGTGATCTCGACCTCCTCGCCCCGAAGCAGCCTCTTTCCCACCTCCGGATCCAGCTCATAGACCGCACCGCAGCACGACATTTCTACGAAAAAGCGCCGGTTCCATTTAAAAATCGGGATAAAAAAGAAACTAAAATACATATAGGTCATGTACACCTGATACCGCCCATAAGCGCCGCAGCGCCCGCAGATCACTGTTTTCAGGTACTCCAGCGGCTTCACGCCGGAACTGATGCCACCGATAAAAAACATCCGTCTCCCCTCCTGCCATAGAACAAAGAATGTGCTCTGGCACATTCTCGCGCTGAGCGCGGTCGCTTGCGACATGATTCCTCCTCGCGCGAGTGCGCACATATATACATCATACCTAAGTAGCGCGTCTTTCGCAAGATTTTTTTACGCTCTGATGCAATTCTGATGCGTTTCTGTTCACGGGTAGGCACTTTTGGAACCGAAAGTGCCGTAAGAAAACGTGGTGGCAGCAGGAATTTGCCGTATTGAAATGCGAAGCCACGGCAAATTCCGTTACTGGGCACGTATGCGTGTACAGTAACCAATTCCTTTCTGATAAAAGGTAACCGTTTGCAAGCAAAGGTCTTCTATGCTATGATACGTCTCATAAGAATTACATGATTTGATACTTTATGATTCAAGGTTTTATAACTTGATATTCCATAGATATAAGCAAAGAATATTTGTAACTCTTCAGTAGGTCTGCGCATTTACTGCGCTGACCGTACGAAAACATGGGTCAGCAGGCAAAAATTCCATTGCCGTAGGCAATTTTTAATGAATTTTTGCGCGTGACTGTGAAGGTACTGAACAGTTACGAATATTTTAAAAAAAGAGGATGCCCTGCCATGAACACACATACAACAAACCTGCCTGCAATCGAAACACACACTTTCCCCAACTCCCACATCATCTCCTGCCTGAACCTGAACCTCGCACAGATCGCCGCCTCCGGTCAATGTTTCCGTATGCTTCCGGTTCCGGAAAAACCGGGGATCTGGTCACTCATCAGCGGGACGCACTATCTGGAAATTTCCGGGACGCCGGACGGTTTCTTCTTCGACTGCCCGGACGAAGCGCTTCCTTTCTGGAAACAATACTTCGATCTCGGCACCGATTACGGTTCTTTCATCGCCTCCATCCGCGCAGACGATGCCTACCTCGCAGCGGCGGCAGACGCCGGTTCCGGCATCCGGATTCTCCGTCAGGATCTCTGGGAAATGATGATCACCTTCCTGATCTCCCAGCAGAAAACCATCCCAAAGATCCGCGAAGCCGTCGAAGCTCTGGCAAAAAAATACGGTGCGAAGAGAACCGCCGCCCTGTCCGACGGTTCCATCCGCACCTACTATTCTTTTCCCTCGCCCGAAGAACTGGCATCTGCCAGCCTGGACGACCTATTAACCTTAAAACTCGGCTACCGCGCCAAATACATTCACCGCCTCATCCAGGATGTCCTCGCCGGAACCGTATCCTTAGAATCCCTCGCAGCCCTGCCGCCGGACAAAGCCATGACCGCACTTACCAGCCTCTATGGCATCGGTCCCAAGGTCGCCAACTGCGTCTGCCTCTTCGGACTCCACCACATCGACGCCTTCCCCGTCGATACCTGGATCGAACAGATCCTGACCAAAGAATACCTTCCCAAACACCCCATCCGCTACCGCCGCCTTCCAAAAAGCCGCCTGTACACTACTATTATCCAGGATTTTTTTGGAAGCTATAAAGGATACGCAGGGGTAATGCAGCAGTATATCTTTTATTATGAGCGCAGCATCCGAAACGGAAAATCCTAAAGATTCAGCAGCGCCAACGCCACCAAAATAATCCCGCATCCCCCAATCTGTCTCCGGCTGATTGGATCCCCTAGCACCAGCACGCTCACAAAGCTGACCACCAGGATCGTGCCGACACTAAAGCTCGGATACACGATAAACGCCGGCAGTCTCGACACACTCGCCAGCAGCAGCGAGGTTGAAAAATAGTTTGGAAATCCGACTGCCACACCACTCAAAAAGTCCATCTTTCCAATCTTGCGGCGGGTTCTCTGCTGCTCGAGAAATGCCAGAACCACAGTCAGAACCAGTGCGGTCAGGAACGTATAGAACAGAAACAGCGCATCAAACCGTCTCTCGCCGATCCTCTCCGTTACCTTGGACATCCCGTCTGCCATACCGCTGACGACAAATAAAACGAGCAGAAGTCCCGCCGAACCCATCCTCCGTCTGCGTCCGCAGCCGCGGTCCCCCTCGCTGTTGATGACCCAGATCGCCACAATAACCAGCACGATCCCCACCAGCTGGAACAGCGTTGGGATCTCACCTAAAAACAGGATACTCGCCGTGACTGGAATCACGATACCAAGCTTCGCAAATGCCGACGACAGAACTGCCCCATTTTCACGGATGCATTTCTGCATTAGAACCAGATTTCCTGTAAACAAAAATCCATTCACGATTCCCGTAAGAACCGCCGTCCGGCTGCCTGCCGCAAAGATATTTTTATCTGGAAGCAGAACAAACGCCACCACCAGGCAGGTCACATAATTTCCAACCAAAATCCCATACCGGTTATCGCTGAACGTCTCACTGATCCGCAGCGCCAGCGCCAGGGACGCGCTGAAAAGAATCGCAAAAATCAGATAAATCATACCTACTTATAAGAGATCGCCGGTCTCCCGGAATTTCCGGTAATGATGCGTTCTCTTTGCCTCCTCCAGTTTTTTAAGCATGGCCGGGATATCCCCGTTTAAGGTTCCCGCCAGAATCACGTAGTTCGACGCATGGTTCGTCCGGAATACAGTGCCCGGAGAATCCACATTTTTCAGGAAAATTTCCATTTCATCCACAATTTCATCCGGGGTTATCCGCTGGAACCGCCCTTCCACGACATCTGCATACATCGGCGTGCCCTCGTACAGGCGCAGCGTCAGGAAGGATGCGTACTCCGGGTTCATCGCCGTGATGAGCTTCGCACAGGACAAGGCATGTTCCTCCACCTTGCTGCGTCCGCCAAGCCCCGAAATCAGCGTCACTGAGGTCGCGATGCCGCAGCGTTTCAGCTTCTGCCCTGCCTCAATGGTCTGTTCCGCCATCACGCCTTTATTGATATATTTTAAAATCTCATTGTCGCCGGATTCCGCGCCCACATAGACGATTCCGAGTCCCGCCTCGCGCAGGCGGATCAGCTCTTCTTCCGATTTCCGCAAAATATCCTGTGCCGTTCCGTAGGAAGCCACCCGCTTCACGCCCGGATACAGGCGGTGGATCGCATCCAGAATCACCAGAAGATCCTCTGTTTTCATAACCAGCGCATCGCCGTCCGCCAAAAATACCTTCTCGATATACGGCGCATACGGATTGTGCGAAACCTCCGTCAAATCTGCCAGAATCTCTGCCAGGCTCCGGATCCGGAACTTCTTTTCTTTATACATATTGCAAAAGCCGCAGGTGTTGTGTGCACATCCGATCGTCACCTGAATGATCAGGCTGCGCGCCTCACTCGGCGGTCTGTATACAATTCCCTCGTAGTCCATATGATTCCTCCTTTTTCTGTATCTCCTCTGCCGGACTGCCCGCATCTGCTCCGGCAGTTTCCTCATTTTCTGCATTCTCCGGGTTTTCTATCGTCTCCCCCGGCAGCGGGAAATCCACGCCCGCTTTCAGCTCCAGCACCGTGTTGTCCGTCCGGGCATCGTGCAGGATCGCCTGCAGCCTTGCCAGCCAGAAATCATTGCCGCTATAACGGATCCAGTACTGATATGCCTCGCTTTTTCTGATCTTTGCCACATCAATCTTCGTGCCCGAACAATAATCACGGTTCATATCGGCATAGAGCCTTGCCATCTCTTCTTTGATATCCTTTGATGCCGACTGCAGCGCCTTAAACGCCTGTTTCGAAATCACATCTACCAGAAACTGATCCGCATAAGCATCAAAATTGAGAAGATTCTCGTCTTCTTCCCCGTAGCGCTGCGCCCAGCCTGCTATGTCTACCTTTTTTGTATGGTAGGACAGACTGCCATCCGCCTGCCAGTTTAGGATACTGTACTGGCACGGCGCCATTGGAAGCGGAGAAGTCACTATCTCCCGGATTCCATATCCGCCCGGTGTGTTCAGATTTGACGTATGCTTCTTGATTCTCTGCAAATGCAGATGCCCGCTCAAATACACCGGAACTCCATATGCTTCCAGAAGCGCGGTCACTTCTTTCGTATTTTCAATCGTGCATTCCTCCGGATAGAGTGTACTCTCATCCAGCAGATTGTGGTGTGAAACCGGAATGACCGTCACACCCTGTTTTTTCGCCTCCTCCAGCTGTGTTTTCATCCACGCAACCGTCTCTTCGCTTAGCTTTCCGCCCGTCTCATGGACCGGTTCACACATGCAGCTGTCCAGCATCATCAGCCAATATTTTTCATCCAGGCGGTAAACATAACTCAGCGAATCCGAAGCCCGGGACACCGCCTGATCATAGCCAAACTTATGGTAAATCTGGTAAAACTCTTCCGAACTTGTTCCCTCTGCCGGAGATACCTGATCATCAAAATACGTTGCCGCCCACGGATGGTTAATATCATGGTTGCCCGGAATCACCAGCACCGGAATTCCCGCTGCCTGCACCCGCTCTAGCTTCTCTGCAAGCGCTTCATGGTTTGCTTTCTCACCATTCTGGGAGAGATCTCCGCTCAAAACCAGTGCCGATGGATGCGCCGTCCGCACCTCCTCCAGAAATGCCTCCGTGATCTCATCCAGATACGGCACGATCGTCCCATCATTTCCCATCGTATAGGTATCAAACGCCGACTGGAAATCTGTCATCTGCGGGGACTGATAGTGAAGATCCGTCGCCAGCCAGATGGTCGGCGGTATATAAACTGTCTCTTCCTGTGCCTTCTGGGGCTCTTTTTTTCTTTTATACAGCTGTTTCCGGGAAGTCCGGCGCTTTAAAGCCGTTTCTCCATCCGAAGCGTTCTCATCTGCATCATCCTGTATCACTTCCCCGACGGATGATTCATCCTCCTTCAGATTCCCGGCGGCTCCATTTTTTTCATTCTCCGCCACATCGCCGCCATCTGTCTCAGCTTCCGAAGCTTCCGTCCCGGATGCATGCTTTTTCCCTGCATCCGGCACCAGCCATACAACCAGAAAAAGTGCGAGGACCAGCAGCAGAAGCTGTGCCCCCCGCACCAGAATTGATATCTGTCTTAACTGTTTCATGCCTGCTCCGGTTTCGGCGCATTGCTCTTACCTGTCAGAGTTTCCACACGCAGGCAGAGGACGGTGGTTCTCGCCGCCACCTCCGGAGCAAACTCATACGGTCCGCCCTCCGGGTCATACTGCTGCATGATCCTTGTCAGTGCCTCTCCTTTCTCCCCAGGATCAGCCACACGGGATAACCGTCCAGTGCCGCAGACACTCTCATAAATCATCGTGCTTCTGCATGCCGGTTCCAGAATCTTTATCTCTTTTTCATTCTGCACACAGAATGCCACCCGGTTGTCGCGCTCCATATGCTCAATCTTCGTTCCCACCGGAGCGCCGTGGAAATACAGCACCGGCGTTTCCTGGTCTTCGTTCCACACAAAACCATAATTTAACGGGATCACATACGGGTATTCATCCCCGGAAAAGGCGAGACTACACACCCGGCAGTGTTCCAAAATGGCTTTCTGCCCGTCTTTCGACTCAATCGCACGTTCTCCTCTTCGCATTATTTATCCCCCTTCTTATCCGAACCTTTCTTCTCCTGATTCTCTTTCTCCCGTTGCTCCCGTACCTTCTGGAACGCCTCATCGCCGACTGCCACGCGGATAAACTCCTCCATCGCCTTCGTAAGGTACTTATTTCTCTTCTTGTACAAATAAACGTAACGGACCGCCAGCTCTTCATTCATCTTGTAAAAGCACAGCGGCACCTCATATGGAAGATTGACGATCAGGCCATCCGGGATGAAGGTCGCGCCCACGCCCCGTCCTGCCATGTTGAACGCAGAGACAACCTGGTCCGGTTTCATGATAATATTCGGCGAATAATTCTGGCGGCTGCACATCTTCATGCTGCGCTTGTAAATGCTGTTTTCCTCTTTGACGAAGATAAACGGAGTACTCTTTAAGAGCGGCAGCGGCAGTACCGGAAACTCCGCCTGACTGTGGCGTCCTGCCCGGATATCTTCCGCGGTAAGCTGATACTGGGTCAGTTCCTCATTGATCGGAAAACTCTTCGGAACAGCCAGAATAATTCTCTCCGTGCTATAATAATACTTTTCATAATTTTTGTCATCCAGTTCCGAGTTATCGATCAGAAGATCCAGTTCCTCGGCAACCAGCTTATCGGTCAGCTGTGTGGTCGTGCCCTCCTGCAGATCAATCTTGATCTGCGGATACCGATGGGAAAACTCGCTCAACACGCCCGGAAGTACAAACGAGGTAAAAAAGATCGTTCCGCCAACCGACAGCTTGCCCGCCAGAAGCCCATTTAAGTTATTCAGTTGATTGAGCGTGTTCTGTTCCAGCGCAAACAGCTTTTCGATCGCGTCGATATAAACTTCACCGCCCGGCGTCAGTCCGATCGGAGAGGTGCTCCGGTCAAAAATCGGAGTTCCTATCTTTTTCTCCACCTTCTTGATCGCCGTGCTTAACGCCGGCTGCGTAATATACAGTTTCTGCGCCGCCTTCGAAAAACTCTTTTCCTCGTAGACCGCGTATACATACTCTTTTCCGTCGAACATGTTTCCTCCTATGTACCCTGCTTTTTCTCATCGCTGCATCCTGCGGGATATTTCATCCCGAAACTTCCCGCCCGTGAACATTCTCATTCCGTTCCATTCTTTCCCCTTTATCTACAGGGTTTCCGGCACTTTTGTCCACTTATGATTCTATAACAAAAAATTTATAATAATTATTTTCTTATTTATATTTGATTATATACGATGAATGATATATAATCAAGTTAAAGATAAGGAACAAGAGAAAATAATTCATCTTCTTATCTTTCTGGCATAGCCAACCACCCCGATTTTCCCCAAAATCGGTTCCCATATATTGATTATTCCTCATGAGCACGCACTGCAGAACCCTCGTTCCCCAACCAACCCGCAGTTGCGTGCTTATTTGTATGTAATTTTTACCCCGTCCAGCTCAGCTTCTATCAGCTCGTCCCCATCATATGACAATTTCAATGAAAAAAACGTATCCCTTTCAATCAGAAGCTTCAAAAAGATCCGATCGCCGTCCCAGAGCCGCAGAGCCGGCACATCCTTTTTCGCCACCCAGGCAAGCTCGCCCTCGTCACATTCGCGAAGCGTTCCCTCAAATCCATCCGCCGTGTACAGGCACATATATTCCGTCGGCCAACCTTTCGCGATAAACGTCACGATTCCGCGGAAGCGCCAGGAAGTCAGAGTCAGCCCTGTCTCCTCCTTCACTTCGCGCAGCAGGCAGTTCTCCGGGCTTTCATTCTCCTCAAAATGTCCGCCGACGCCAATCCATTTTCCTTCATTCACATCCTGTTTCTTCTTAATGCGGTGCAGCATCAGATATGAATCGTCTTTTTCAATGTAGCAGAGCGTTGTCAGCGGCGAACGCTGTTTTTTTTTCTCTCCCATGCCTCCTGGTACCTCCATTTTTATTTAATGTACGCTCGGAATCTTCAGATGCCCGTAGTCCTTCGCCTCGTCCTCCAGGATATTCTGCAGAAAATCGCTTAGTTCGCTGACATAGCCGATCTTGTTCCAATCTTTCAGCACCGGATTTTCCTTTGCGGCTTCCTCGATCTGATACATCCGTCCTTCATAATAATTCACGCACAGATCCGCGTAGTACGAAGCCATTTCCTGTTTCTTCTCGTCCGTAAAAAATGCATGGCGATCCTCAATATGGCGATTCAGATCCCGAATTGCATCGCGGATTGCCGCCCGACGCAGGATCGACTCCGAATAAGCCGTAAAATCTGCCAGATCACGGTTATGGTACGAGTGGCGTATCGCCCAGCCGTCCACATCGACTGATTTCGCATCATACTGGTAGGTCCCGTCGTTCCAGATGCGGACAATCCCGTAATGGCACGGAGCCATCACCATGGAACCCGTCACAATCTCATAGATGCCCGTGTCCTCGTCTTCCTTATAATGCTGGATATGCAGATGTCCGCTCAAGTGCAGGCGCACGCCATGATCCGACAGCATCCGCACCAGTTCCTCGTTGTGCTCGATCGCACAGTTGTCATAAAAGGACCGGCTCACTCCGCTCTCATCCAGCAGGTTATGATGGCTGACGGATATCACGCGGGCGCCTTCCCGCTCCGCCTCATCCAGAATCGGCTCCATCCACTCATACGTTTCCCGGCGGATCATGCCGCCGACCTCATTTTTCGGTTCATACTGACAGGAATCCAGCATCAGCACCCAGTTTGCACTGTCTATCTTATAAAGATAACTCAGCGATGCCGGATCCCGGCTGTCCGCCGCTACATAGCCAAAATCAGCATAAATATCCCTGAACTCGTCCGCTGTGATGGACTCCACCTTTTCCGTTCCATCCGCCGTATAGCGGCGGGCATCCGGGTTATTGATATCGTGGTTTCCCGGTATAACCGCGACCTCAATTCCCGCCTCGCTGAGTCCTTCCAGAAGTTCTGCCAGTTCCTCATGGCTCGCTTTCTCTCCGTCCAGCGTCAGATCTCCGCTCAGAATCAGGAGGTCTGGATCTTCCTCCTTCATATCATCGAGAAAGGCGTCCATGACCTCCCAGCCGTACTCCAGCACGCGCCCGTCTCCGCCCCTCGCCATTCCGACAAAGGAATCACAGCGGTTTCCTGCCAGTTTCTCGGCAAAATAGTGCATATCCGTTGCCACCACGATCTTCTTTTCCACGAAATGGTCCTCGGTTTCCTCTTCCCCGCTTTCTTCGTCTTCGGCAGCCTCATGGCTCTCCTGTGTCTCCTCTGTCTCAGTTGTCTCAGTCTCCGACTCCTGTGTGGCACCCGGACTTTCCGTTTCCGCCTCGCTGGAAACCTCCGTCGCGTCTGCCTCCTTCGATAGAAACGAACAGCCGCCAAGCAGCGCTGCCAGAAGGGCTGTTGCCATCACTATACATCCTTTGTTTCTTCTACTTTTTCTCACTGTACCTATCCGCTCCTGTTTTCTCTCCATCTTTCAATTTCTATTTTCACTGCTGTTTCTTGCCTTTACCGCTATTGTTTGTACCAATTCTTCGTACATAATCTGCCCCGGCGCGATATATCTACGTCTCGTCATCCACCGGAAGCTCCGTCCGCCCCAGCGCTGCCATCGCCTCTTTTTCCTTTTTGGTCAGTTTCTTGATCGCTGCCTCCCGGCGCATCGCCTCGCTGCGCGTCGCATATTCTTCATAGTATGCCAGCACTACCGGACGGCGGGTTTTCGTGTATTTTGCACCTTTCCCGGCATTGTGCGCCGCCACCCGCGCTGCCAGATGGTTCGTCCACCCGCAGTACAAGGTTCCGTCCGCGCAGCGCAAAAGATATGTATAATTCATGCCTCATCCTGCCTTTATGGTTCGCACTCCCGACAAAAATTTCTCAGTACACAGGAAAACGCATCCGGACGCCCTATGTAAACGGCGCCGCGCCTTGCAATGCACGGGCACCGCCCGGTTCGGGAAACTCCTTCCCCGGATCTATCATCAAGCACCGGCCGGATGCGTTTTCCTGGCTTACAAGGCAAAAATCCTTTGTCAAAGTCAAATCTGCATGGATTTTTGCTTGTAACTGTAAAGATATTGAACCGTTACAATAATAGTATATAAAGTTTTCCCCCAAATGCAACCATTCCGGCTGGATTTTTTGTTACTGTACACGCATACGTGTCCAGTAACGGAATTTGCCGTGGCTTCGAATTTCAATACGGCAAATTCCTGCTGCCACCACGTTTCCTTACGCACTTTCGGTCTCAAAAGTGCCCACCCGTGAACAGAAACGATTTTTTCTCTCTAAAATTCCTACCTATGAACAGTTACCCGCCGTTACCTCTTTGATCAGAAGCAGCCGCGCCCCTGCACCAGCTTCCTCCCCGTCGATTTCATTCATTTCCCGCACCTGATCCACCGTTGTGTGGAATTTTTTTGCAATTTTCCACAGAGAATCCCCCGGCTGCACAATATAACCCACAATCCCTGGCTGCTGCTCCCAGCGCTTTAAATCGAACGGCTGTGTCTGCACGGATGTAACCACCTCTTCCTGCATCGGCTGGAATACAAGCAGTTCCACCGTGAGCTGCGCCTTGACCTCCGCCTCACCGCCGCCCAGCATCACCGCGCCGAGCTGTTCCAGCCCCAGATTCAACTGCCAGACGCAGTTTTCCCGGATCCCCTCCGCCTCGACCGTGCCGGAAAATGGCAGAACCTCAGAAATTGCCCCGACCGGCGCCGCGTCATCATCCGTCAGATACAGGAGACTGACTTCCAGCACTCCCTCGATCGCCAGACCGTTTTCTGACGGGCGGCTCTCATCCAGCCGGACAATCCCACTGCTGTGGCAAATCTGCAGAATTCGCTCCGGTTTCTGAAAAGAAACGCTTCCGCCCACCCGCATTTTGCAGCTGTTGCGCGTCAAAAGCCGGTCAAAGCACACCTCCCCCTGCTCGCTCACGACCTCGCAGCCGGTCGAATAGAGATCGCTTAAAAGTTCCACTGATTCTTCTTTATAAAGGCGGATGTCCAGCTCCAGCACCGCCTCCACTTCCACTTCGCGCATCTCCCCATCGCTGTCCGGCTTTTTGTCCGCCTCTGCATGAAGAATCCGGACCCCGACCGCCGGGATCATCTCCTCCACCGCCTCCGAGAGTTCCACTTCACCAGAAAACGGAATACTCTCCTCCAACCACTGAACCGGCGTGTGCTCGCCCTCGCCGCTGTAAATCAGGAACACCGACAATTCACCGTCCAGATGCAGTTTTCCATCCAACGGGCGCACCGAAACATCCCGAAGACGCATCTCCTGCCAGAGAATCGTCTCAATATTCGGCTTATTTGCCGATACGCTTACTTCCTCCCGGACCCGGTAGATATCTTTGCGCCGCACTGCAAGCGTCGCTGCCGGAACGCTTCTCTTCAGGACTTGCAGCCCCGCATCATCCGTCTCGACGTCCGCGGCAGCCTGCGCATCGACGCGGCTTTCCGCCCGCACCGTAAGCGTCAGCACCGCTTTGGCGCTCAGCTTGCGCGAATGAATCATGGTAATATTCAAATCTTCGATATTCCATACGATCTGCGTATAGTCGCGCTCCGAAAGCTCCGGCACATTGACCGTTTCCTCAAATGGGATCTCCCCGCCCATCGCCTGCAGCCCGCCCGACTCCCGGCGGTACAGCACCCGAAACACAAGCTTTCCCCGGATCAGCACCTTTTCCCCCTGAATCCGTGAATTTTCTATCTGAACCTCCCCGTCTGACAGCAGTATCTGCACCGCATCATCCAGCGCATCCGGCACAATAAAATCATCATCCAGCGTCAGCTGCGACACCGCTGTCCCCCTCTGCCGGTTCATATGTATCTCTTTTTTGATCAGCTCTATCATAAAAAACGCCCCTTTCCAAACCGCACGCATTTCTCTCAAAGAAATTTATGCAGCCGAAAGGGGTGTTATGAATAATTTTGTGTCAGGCTTTCTCCTGTCCTGCCCGCACTGCTTCCAGTTCCTTCCGCAGGTTTGCCGACTCTTCTCTAAGTTCCTGAAGCTCTTTCCGGAGCGCGTCGATCTGCTCTAAAATACGCTGATCGTCCTCACCGATGATCATCTTCTGCTTCTTCGGCAGCGCCACGCCGTCCTTCTTGACCGGACGCGCCGGAATGCCGACAGCCGTGGTATTTTCCTCGAGCGGGCGGAGCAGAACCGCATTTGCCGCTACGGAACAGTTATCACCGACCTCGAAAGAACCGAGAATCTTTGCGCCGGAACCGACCGTCACATTATTTCCCAGCGTCGGATGACGTTTACCCTTCTGTGTTCCGACACCGCCCAGCGTCACACCCTGGTAAATCGTACAGTTATCGCCGACCACCGCCGTCTCACCGATGACAACGCCGCAGCCGTGGTCGATCAGAATACCGTGTCCGAGCTGTGCGCCCGGATGAATCTCAATCAATGTAAAGAAACGTGCCACCTGTGAAATCAGGCGCGCAATGAAAAACATATGGTGCTCATAAAACCAGTGCGCCACCCGGTGCCAGATCAGGGCATGTACGCCCTGATATAAAAGTAGTACCTCCAATGCATTTCTCGCAGCCGGATCTCGCTCCTGAACCGCTTTTACATCCATCCAAATATCTTTTAAAATCATGTCTCTTCCCCTTTTACTGAACTGAATGACCTTTCCGTTTCCGCAAAATCCCAGAACCTATCGTCCTTCTCTTCTCCGACAGCCATTCTTTCTGATTGGCTGCTGCAGTTTCTCATTGTCATCCTATGTTGTTTTTATGCTGCCGTTCATATTTTTTGTAAACTACAACACCCTGCGATCCCGCCAAATACCTTGCCGCAGAGACGCACATATTCCTGATATTCCGGTGTCTCATTCAAGTCCTTTAAAAGGTCTATCATCGACGTGTAATACCACGCCTGTTTCTCTCTGTCCTTCATATTAAACCGCTGCCAGAGCTCCTCCCCGACCAACAGATAGTCACGCGCCATGCTGCGGATATTGCTCAGCTTGTCCGCCATCGTCAGGATCTTCTCCGCCTGGCTCGCTGTTTTCAGATGTTCCAGCGTGTGCCCCTTGCGCTCAATCCAGGTTTTGGACTTATCCTCGCTCTCCGCCGCGACCAGATCCGCAACCCGGGTGCCAAACTCCTGTTTCAAATCCTCGTAGGTCACACCCGTGTCCTCGATCGTATCATGCAGAAGTGCCGCCGCCAGTATCTCCTCATCGTTCGTCAGCATCGACGCAATCAGCGCCGTCTCCAGCGGATGAACGATATACGGAATTCTGGTTCCCTTCCGATGTGTGCCCTTATGCGCCTGTTCTGCGAATTTTGCCGCTCTGTCAATCATGGTTGTTCCTCTGTCTATATTGCTTATACTGTTTAAACGATTGCTACTGTTTTAAATGTACATCCATCTTGTTGTATGGAATTTCGATGCCCGCCTCGTCAAATGACAGCTTGATCCGTTCCAGTATGTCCCATCTCGTCTGCCAGTAATCGGATGTCTCTACCCAGCCCCGGATGCCAAGCACCACGCTGCTGTCGCCCAGGCTGTCCACAAATACCTTGATGTCCTCGTCCTTCTTCACCATCGGATGTTCCCGGTAAACGCGCTCTAACACTGCCTTTGCCGTCCGGATATCTGCCTCATAGGCGATACCGACCTTGAGTTCCAGCATCCGCTTGTCCATCGCCGTCACGTTGGTCACGGTTGAGTTTGAAAGGGTGCCATTCGGAATGGTGATTGTTTTATTATCGGTTGTCAGGATAGTCGTGTAAACCAGCCCGACCATCGAAACCTTTCCTTCCCCGGACGGGGAAATGATATAATCACCCACCCGGAACGGTTTCATAATTAAAATCAAGAGTCCGCCCGCAAAGTTTCCAAGGCTCTGCTGGAGCGCCAAACTCAGCGCAAGACCTGCCGCGCCAAGAACCGCCACAATCGAGGCGCTGTCCATGCCAAGCTGCCCTGCAATCATAAAAAGCAGGAATACATTCATCACAAACTGGGTCAGCGCCCGCAGGAAACGAGTCACACCCACATCCATACCGGCATGCTCCATCGAGCGGGACAGCATCTTCTCGATCATCGAGATGATCTTACGTCCAATCAGGAAAATGATGATCGCCACCAGTACCTTCTGTCCCAATGCCATAAGCCCCGGGCCAATCCGGTGCATGATCGCAGCCATCGTATCCACGTTCAAATTTGCCGGATCCGATAGTGACTCTGCTACCGCCGCGATCTCCTCGCCTGTCAGCTCTGCCGCTGTTGCCATCTATTTCATTCCTTCCTGTACTTACTCTTTTCCCACCTTTTTATCCAGACCTTCTTCCAATCCCGCCTGTCGTCTCGCAATCGAGGACAGACTGATAATCTTGGAGGAAAGCCCCGCCTTCGCCTCTGCCAGCTTATCTGAAATACCCGCCAAGCGTTCCGCTGCCGCCGCAGCTGTCTCCCCGGCTTTTCCATTAAATACCGCCGCTGCCTCCGCCATCATGCTCTGGAGATCGGCTTCTGCCTTTTTTGCCGGTGCATTCCGTTTCGCCGGCTTCTCTGCAGGTTTTTCAGCCTTTTCTTTTACACTCTTAGTGCTGTGGGTCGTCTTTTTCGTCTTCGCCGGTTTTTCTTTCTTCTCCGGCTCCGTCGGCGTGCAGCTGAATACGCTGATGCCAAGCGGCGCCAGCTGGATCGTGATGGAATTTTCCTTTCCATCACATTCCTCTGCCTTCGAGGACTTCATACGCGGATTGACCTTTCCGCTTCCGCCGAACTTCTCCGCATCGCTGTTGAAAATCTCTTTGTATTTTCCCTTAAACGGTACGCCGACCATCAGCTTCTCATGCAGCTGCGGGGCAAAGTTGCAGACAAAGAGCATTGTCTCATCCGCGCCGCGCCGGAGAAATGCAATGATATTGTCCGCTGCATCCATGCAGTTGATCCACTCGAAGCCTTCCGTCTGATAATCTTTCTGATAGAGTGCCGGATGGCTGGTATAAAGGTGATTTAACTCCTTCACATACTCCTTCATCTGGCTGTGGATCGGATACTGCAGCAGCTCCCACTCGATCGATGCATTCTCATTCCACTCATCCATCTGGGCGAAATCCTGTCCCATGAAGAGGAGTTTCTTGCCCGGATGTCCCATCATAAAACCGTATGCCGCCCGCAGGTTCGCAAACTTGTCCTCAAACGTCTGTCCCGGCATCTTATTGACCAGGGAACCTTTTCCGTGAACCACCTCGTCGTGCGAGAAGACGAGAACGAAATTTTCACTGTAGGCGTAAATCATGCTGAAGGTCAGCTCATTGTAGTGGTGGCACCGGAAATATGGATCCTGCTCCATATAGCCCAGAAAATCGTTCATCCAGCCCATGTTCCATTTATAATCAAAGCCAAGACCGCCGTTCTTCACGTCACCGGTAACCTTCGGCCATGCCGTCGATTCCTCGGCAATCAGAATCGCGCCGTCCTTCCGTCCCCTGAAGACAGAGTTCAGATGCTTTAAGAACTCGACCGCCTCCAGATTCTCATGACCGCCGTACATATTGGCAATCCATTCACCCGGATTCTTGCCATAATCCAGATACAGCATCGACGCCACCGCATCAAACCGGATGCCGTCCGCGTGATAGCGGTCCGCCCAGAACATCGCATTCGCAATCAGGAAGTTTGAAACCCCCGGTCTGCCGTAGTTGTAGATCAGCGTACCCCAGTGCGGATGCGCCCCCTGTCTCGGATCCTTGTGCTCATAGAGGCAGCTTCCGTCAAACTGCGCCATGCCCCATGCATCACGCGGGAAATGTGCCGGAACCCAGTCAAGGATAACGCCAATCCCCTGTCCGTGCAGGTAATCCATAAAATACATGAAATCATCCGGTGTGCCGAAGCGACTGGTCGGTGCGTAATATCCCGTCACCTGATAGCCCCACGAAGCATCCAGCGGATGTTCCATGACCGGCAGAAGTTCCACATGGGTATACCCCATTTCCTTCACATATTCCGCCAGCTTGACCGCGATCTCACGGTAATTGTAAAACTCCGATCCGACAATCTCGCGTCCTCTCTTATCCACCTCGGTCGGTTTTCGCATCCAGGAACCGAGATGTACCTCATAGATCGACATCGGCGCCGTCTTCGTGTCGAGAGCCGCCCGTTTCTTCATCCAGTCCTGATCATTCCATTTATATTCGTCCAGATCCCAGACGATGGATGCCGTGTTCGGTCTAAGTTCCGCATAGTTCGCATACGGATCCGCCTTCAGCGCCGGGTCTCCGTTCTTGAACTTAATTTCATATTTATAAACAGCGCCCTTTTTTAACTCCGGGATAAAAATCTCAAACACGCCCGAATCTCCCAACCGCCGCATCTGGCTGCGTCTGCCATCCCACAGGTTGAAATCACCGACAACACTCACGCGCATCGCTTCCGGCGCCCAGACTGCAAAATAGACGCCGCTCACACCTTTGACCGTCATCGGATGCGCGCCCATCTTATTATAAATGCTGTAGTGGACGCCCGCCTCGAATTTCTTCAAATCCGATTCCGTAAACTGCGGTGCAAAGGAATACGGATCGTGTATCTCGCTTAACGTACCATTATCATAAAACACAAGGAGGGTATAATCCGCCAGAGTCTTGCGCGGAATCAGCGCCGCAAAAAAGCCAGTCTCGTCCGCCATCTCCATCTGGTATTGCTTGCCGGTTGCCGAAAGTTTGACCGTAATATCGCGCGCCGTCGGAATAAACGCCTGTACCAGCATTCCCTCCGGCGTCATATGGGCTCCCAGCATCCGGTGCGGGTTTGCCGCTTCCGAATAGACAATTTCTTCAATTCCAGCCCAGTCCATCAGATCGTATAATGTTTTATCCATACATACGCCCCCTTGCGTTCCTTTGTGGTTTTTGGTTTTAGCTTCATTTTAGCATCCCGCGCCCAATAATACAATCATACACTTCAAAACATTTATGAATTTTCCCGAAATTTCGTGAAAAAACTTGATAAATCAAGGCATCTCATATACACTATTATGGCAGAAGGTTACCATATTACAGTAGCCTATTACTGCTCATGCGTTGCACAAACGTTACTGCCGTAGCAGACACCTTTGGAACTGAAAGTGCCATAAGATAACGTCACACAGACAGCAACAGCAGAGAGAGGAGATATATATGGAAGATCAAGATAGAGACCATATTTCGTCCCGAAGCCATTTCTCCGGGCGTTCCGAGCAGGAACTGGATGAGATGCTCGATGAACTCCGCGCCGGAAAAATCGGCATCAACCAGCCGGGCCAGAACTCTTCGGAACACGATTCGGAAGATACGCCCGAAGAGAACGACAACGCTTCAGGTACCGGAAATGCTGCAAAATCCAAGAAGGGCAAGAGCCGCAAGGAAGGCTTCAATCTCAAGGACGAGGTCATAAGCTGGATTCAGGTCCTGGTTGCCGCCGCTATTATCGCATTCTGCGTCAACCATTTCATCATCGCCAACAGCGAAGTCCCGACCAGCTCGATGGAAACGACCATCATGGCTGGCGACCGCGTCATCGGCTCACGGTTAAGCTACAAATTCGGAGCTCCGCAGCGGGGTGACATCGCCATTTTCATTTATCCGGATGATGAAGCGAAAGGCATCAAAACGTACTATGTCAAACGTATCATCGGTATGCCGGGCGACACGATCGACATCGTGGACGGCAAGGTATACTTAAATGATTCCGATACACCGCTCGACGAGCCGTATCTGCATGAACCGATGGAACCGGAGGAACCGCAGCACTACGAAGTGCCGGATGGCTGCTATTTCATGCTGGGCGACAACCGGAACTATTCCAACGACGCCCGCCGCTGGATGCACAAATACGTCAAGCGCGACAAACTGGTTGCCAAGGTACTGTTCCAGTATTTTCCGAAGATCCAGAAACTGAATTAACCCAATATTTACTTTAGGAAGGAACAAAGAACATCATGAAGAAAGTAGTAAAGTTTGGCGGAAGTTCCCTCGCCAGCGCAAAACAGTTCAAAAAAGTCGGAGATATTATCCGTGCTGATAAATCCAGACGCTACGTTGTACCGTCTGCTCCGGGCAAACGCAACAAAAATGACACCAAAGTAACCGATATGCTCTATGCCTGCTACGAGGCAGCTTCCACCGGCGCAAGCTACGGCAAGCTTCTCTCCGCCATCAAAGAGCGCTATGAGCAGATCATCGACGGTCTGGAGTTGAATTTAAACCTCGATTATGAGTTCAAGACCATCGAGGAAAACTTTATCGCAAAAAAAGGCAGCGATTACGCAGCTTCCCGCGGTGAGTATTTAAACGGTATCATCATGTCCCATTACCTGGGCTATGAGTTCATCGATGCAGCCGAGGTAATCTTCTTTGACGAGAATGGTACATTCCTGTCCGAAAAAACCAATGAAGAGCTGTCCGAACGCCTCGCGCACACTGAGCGCGCCGTTATCCCGGGCTTCTACGGTTCCAATCCGGACGGCACGATCCACACCTTCTCCCGCGGTGGTTCGGATATCACTGGCTCCATCGTAGCCCGCGCGATTCACGCAGACCTCTACGAGAACTGGACCGATGTATCTGGTTTCCTGGTAACCGACCCGCGCATCGTGGAAAATCCGGTTCCGATCGAGACCATCACCTACAAAGAACTGCGTGAACTGGCTTACATGGGTGCCAGCGTGCTTCATGAGGACGCCATCTTCCCGGTACGCCGCGAGGGCATCCCGATCAATATCCGCAACACCAACAAGCCGGAGGATCCGGGTACACTCATCGTCGAGAATACCTGCCGGAAGCCGAAATATACCATCACCGGTATCGCCGGAAAGACTGGTTTCTGCTCTGTCACCATCGAGAAAGCGATGATGAACTCCGAAATTGGGTTTGGGAGAAAAGTTCTGGGCGTCTTCGAGGACTGCGGTATTTCCTTCGAGCATATGCCGTCCGGAATCGATACGATGACCATCTTCGTACACCAGTCCGAATTCGAACAGCATGAGCAGTTCGTTATCTCCAACATCCACCGCGCGGTACAGCCGGATTCCATCGAGCTTGAGTCCGATTTAGCACTCATCGCCGTCGTAGGACGCGGCATGAAGTCCACCCGCGGCACCGCCGGACGTATCTTCTCCGCCCTGGCACACGCCCGCATCAACGTCAAGATGATCGACCAGGGTTCCAGTGAACTCAACATCATCATCGGCGTAAAGAACGCTGATTTCGAGGCGGCTGTGAAGGCGATTTATGATATTTTTATTACGGCGGAGCTGTAAGAGTGCGCTGTAAATAACAGAAACTGCGCCAATTCATTTTAATTATGATTTCGTTAGGAATCTAAATTAAAATGAATTGGCGCAGTTTTAATTTACACCTTTTTGTTACGTTCCTATCCCACTGACAAGCACAACCATATTGATCATCCACATCACGTAAATTACCTTATCTTTTTTCACCAGTTCGTACCATTCCGGCGTATCCAAAAGCCTCGGTTTTTTTAGAATATAAAAATATACAAAAATCAAAATACAAAGGATGATCCGAAATGTTCCCACGGATTCATACCAGGTTCGTATTCCTAAAAAAGAGGCAATCCTTTCACCGCCAATGCACAACTCCATCAACAGCGCCCCAAACGCCGCTTCTCTTCCCTGACGAAAACCATTCGATATCGTATATGCTTTCATGACAGCTCCTTTCCGCAGATTTTCATTTCCCGCTTCCTCTCACTGCATCTTCCACAGCATCCCATCTTCTATTTCCCCAATGCTCTGAATCTTTCCATCACCTGCGTAATCTCACGATCCGGCTTTTTTCACGAACAGAACAGGCAGACAGAAAACACATGGTTAAAACGAAGAAGATATAATATATTCGTTTCATATACATACCCCCTTTTGAGGTAAAAGTCCTACCAGATTTAATCTTCCTGCCTTTCACAGCGCCCTCTATTGTGGTACAATCATTGTATTATATCAATTATATTCTTTCAATTTAATTTTTCTTACATTTTTGTTACATATTTTCTTTTTCGAGTTCGATTTGCAAGAACAAAAAGGAAAGACATCTTTGAGAGAAACAAAACGCCTCAAAGATGCCTTTTTACATAATGCAAATTTTGATATTTTCTTGTTTATAATTCTTTTAGATACCTATCAACGTACTCTCTATATCCCGACTCCAAAACAAGGAACGCACAACTATTGTCCGTAAGCACTTGTTTTCGGTTCGATATTACCATCTCATAAATTTTTTTTGCTTTCTTCTGAATCTGCAATGCATTCTTTTTACAAAATTGATACTCTTTATCCAACAATTGCTGATACTTTTCATCTTCAACTTCCCGGATAATCAATTTTTCAATACATTCTTCCGGAACCGGAATCATATAATTAAAACGAAGAGAACCTTTAATTTCTTTTTTATCTCCTGGTACTCGAATCAAAATATTTGCCTCTTGTTTTTTGTCAAAAGACGAAACCGATACATAATAATTTATATTATGAATTTGCATAACTGCTCCAAATGCAAATTTATTTCGATCTGTATATCGAATATTCGGAACCTTTGTCAGTCCTCTTTTTTCTTTCTCATATTCCTGTAAAAATTTACAGTACTTCTCATCAATACGGTAAAAGTCCACGTTTATCCTCCGCATATAGAAAAACAGGGAGATAACCAAATTATCTCCCTGAAAATTAACGAATCGCATTCAAAGCAGCGAAGCACTTAAATTAATGGCTCGCATTCAAAGCAGCGAAGCACTTAAATTAACGGCCTGCACTCAAAGTAGCAGAGCACTTATCAAGTAAATTTCTTTACTTTTCTATAGTATATGCTATTTCCATTCAAAAATCAATCTTTATTTTCTTCTATTTATTTTCATTCTATTTATTTCCGGTTCGCCTTCTCCATATGCACATTCTTGCCCTTAATCTTCGCGCCACGCATCGCCTGCAACACAACATCTGCATGCTCTCTCGGCACCTCGACGAAGGTATAATTATCATACATATCGATGCTTCCAACCATGCGTCCCGGCATACCGGATTCTCCGGCAATGGCACCAAGAATATCGCCCGGACGGATGCCCTGATTCTTTCCGATGTTGATGAAAAGACGTGCTACATCTTCATTTCTGCCACGGCTTCCTCTGCCATTTCTTCCACCACGGCTGCGGCGGCTCTCATCCTCGAGATCCTCCAGCTCACGCAGCGGGCGGTTTTCCTCTAAGAGCTCCTCGCCCTCTTCGCCCATCATCATCTTGAGCAGCGCTGCTGCCAGATCGAGTGTCGTGTAATCCTCTTCCAGCACACGTTTTTCCACAATATCGATCACCTTGCTCAGATCGCTATCCTGCAGCACCTCGCCCACCTGGTCGAGAATCTTTTCTGCCTTGATGGAGGTCACATCATCCAGAGACGGAATCGCCTGCGGAATGATGCGGGTCTTGCAGTAGCGCTGGATCTCGCGCAGCTTATAAACCTCTTTGCCAACTACGAGATTAAACGCCTTACCTTCGCGTCCGGCACGTCCGGTACGTCCGATGCGGTGTACATAATACTCGTCATCCTGCGGTACATCATAGTTGAATACCGCTTCGACATCATCGACGTCGATACCGCGGGCTGCCACATCGGTTGCCACCAGAATATCTGTCCGTCCGGTACGGAATGCACGCATGACACGGTCACGCTGCTCCTGTTTCAGATCGCCGTGAAGCCCTTCTGCAAAATAGCCGCGTCCCTGTAAGCCCTGTACCAGCTCATCGACCTGCTTTTTCGTGTTGCAAAATACCACTGAGAGCTTCGGATCGTAGAGATCCAGCAGACGGCACATAACCTCCAGCTTGTTCTTCGGTTTTACTTCATAATAATACTGGGTTACCTTCGGAACCGTCAGCTCTTTCTTGACCACGCGCACTACCTGCGGATCCTTCTGGAAATTCGTCGCGATCTGCTGAATCGCCTGCGGCATCGTCGCGGAGAACATCAGCGTCTGCCTCTCCTCCGGCAGTGCGCTTAAGATGGTTTCCATATCCTCTAAAAAGCCCATGTTCAGCATCTCGTCCGCCTCATCAAGGACAACCGTGTGGATCTGATCCATCTTGACGGTTTTGCGGCGCATGTGATCCATCACACGCCCCGGCGTACCGATGATAACCTGCACGCCATCTTTAAGGGAGCGGATCTGGCGTCCGATTTCCTGTCCGCCGTAGATCGGCAGAACCTTGACGCCATGCATGTATTTTGCCAGGCGGCGGATCTCCTCAGATACCTGGATGGCAAGTTCACGGGTCGGGCAGAGAATGATCGCCTGCGGCTTCTTATTCTTCGGATCGATCTTCTGTAACAGCGGAATACCAAACGCAGCCGTCTTACCGGTACCGGTCTGTGCCTGTCCGATGATATCCAGTCCCTGCAGTTCCAGCGGAATCGCCTGTCCCTGAATCGGAGAAGCCGCCTCGAACCCCATATCGGTGATCGCGCGCATGATCTTTGCATCTAACTCTAAATCTTCAAATCTGATTGTTTCCATTCTATTCCTTTCATTGTCTGATTAACGGTCTGCACATTCCGGATATACATTTCATATATCATATTAGTTATCTTTTTTTGCATTCTTCCGGAATATTTACAAAAAAAGAAAGAGGCAGTTTGCCCCTTTGCAATACGCATAGCTATCACTATACCAGATCATAGTGTGGATGTCAAACAGATGGAGAAAAATTTGACATCCACCCCATTTGGGACTACACTAACAGTTGATTTCATACAGTTGCTGCATGCTCTATGAACCTGCCGGACTGTCACTGCATTTCTTATTTATATACACCCGAAGTTTTGTTGCACCGGATTTTCTCAAAACTTCCAGACATACATCACAGCAGAAAGGAGGACAGCGCCGTTCTTTTTCCAAAAGGTTTTTGATACAGGCGCCTGTTATCATTATGAAAATCATTGATTCACATTTGCACTTTTGTCCCGGTTACCCGCATTTCGATGAGATTGCCATCGAAGCCGGTCATATCAATAATGAAGAGCATCTGCGGGAATGCTTTCAGAAATATAATATCGTCGGCGGCATCGTCATGGGTAACCGCGGCGTTCACCCGGATAATCACACATACCCGGATTTTCTGCGCTATTGCGTCGGCGTCGAAGCACGAAAACTGACGCCGGAAAAGATTCAGAAGACATGCGATCTTGTCGAAGAAAACTTAAAACGGAATACCTGCGTCGGCATCAAACTCTATCCGGGATATGATTCCATCTACGTTACCGACGAGCGCTTCGAACCGATCTACGACCTCGCCAAGGCGTATAAAAAGCCGGTTGCCATCCACACCGGACAGACCGCCGGTTCCAAAGCATTCATCAAATACAGCCATCCGCTGACCCTCGATGAAGCCGCCGTCCGCCATCCGGATGTCCAGTTCGTCATGTGCCACTTCGGCAACCCGTGGCTGATGGATGCCGCCGCCGTTGTCGAGAAAAATGAAAATGTCGCCGCCGACCTCTCTGGGCTTTTAGAGGGCAAATTTGACATTCCGGAGTTTCTGGAAGAGCAAAGCGGGTATATCAGCACCTTGAAAACCTGGCTTGCCTACATCCGCGACTATGATAAGCTCATGTTCGGCACCGACTGGCCGCTCGCCAACTATGAAGATTACATCGAAATTACGAAACGGCTGATTCCGGAAAAATATTGGGAAACTGTGTTCTATCAGGCGGCGGAGCGGATTTATCATTGCAATTTTTAATGGATTTTTAGAAATCATAGCTCTTTTAAACCATAAAAAAGATACTGAAAACGGCTTATTTCAGGCTGTTCCCAGTATCTTTTTTATCTCAAACCATCATTCTTTCCCGGCACCTGTCACGTCTAAAAACACATCCGCCACTCTTTCCATCCCCAGATACGCATACGGCAGCAGCAGCATAAAATACACCACCGAATACTGCCCCTTCGCCTCCCAGACCAGATGGAACAGGAATCCCCCAATAAACACGATTCCCGGAAGCAGCATCCCCCATCTGTCCGGTTCTCCACGTTCCTGCCTCTCCCAGACCGTTTCCATTCCCTGTTTTTTCACAGCTTTCACAGTTTTTTCTGCCTTTTCTGCTTCTATCCTCTTTTCCCATGTTCGTTTCATCAGGACATGCTTACTTTGGCTTACTTTGGCACTCATCCCGGCAATCACCCATACGCATGCCATCGCATACACAAACGTCTGCACCAGATTCGCCGCAAAAACATAGAGCCGGTTCAGACCCCCTTCTTCCTTGAAAAGCTCCCATGGCGGGCTTCCCTCCGCCCAGGAGGTATTTCCCACCTCCTGGATCCAGAAACTCTGAAAGGTCGGTTCCGCCCAGATTGACTCGATCTTCCGAACAAAGAAATCAGCGGCTTTCGCCGGTTCCTCTGCCATATCTGAAATCGTTCTCCGCAAATCTGCCTGCGCCCATGCGGCCGCCAGATCCGCATCCCCATCTGCCTTCTGAAAGAGTTTTACCTGATAGCCATTGTACCAGCCCGGTCCACGTTTGCTCTCCTCCAGTCCCATCTGCACCCAGGCAATCATCGGCGCACCGTCCGATACCGTGCGTCCGGTCACGGAAGAAATTCCTGTCTGAATCCCCCGGTTTCCAATCACATACACTGTAATCAGAAGCACCGCTGCCACCAGCAGGCGTGCTTTCCTTCGAAAGACTCCCGAGGATGCCAGATACAAAAACAGCGCCACCAGCACAATCTCATAATTCGACTTGAGGATCACCGCCGCCGCTACTGCTGCCGCGCCAATCCAGAAGTCTCTTCCCCGCCCCTCTTCCACATACCGCACCAGACGTTCCATCGCCAGACACGAAAGTCCAAATCCGGGCATCGTGCCGTACACGAAGAGGATATAGAAAGAAAATGGCAGACAGCACGCCATCCACAAAAGCAAGCTGCACCTTTCGTTTCCCCGGACCGTCATCCGCTGCAGGCTCACGATTCCCAGAATAAAAAATCCGATATTTAAAATCTGGAAAACTACATACGCCGCATCTCCAAAGAAAAATGCCAGCACTGCCATATAGAGAATCAGCCCATTCTGAGACGGATAAGTGTACGCATACCCAAGCGGTCCTTCCGCTGTCCCATATGAATACGCCACCGGCTCCCAGGCGCTGAAATCGCCCTGCAGAAGTCCCTGCGCGGACGCCATACACTGATGGGAGTCAGAACCGCCCCAGGACGGGACAAGGAGAATCCAAAAAAGATAGGCAGCAGCCGCTAAAAGAAGCCACTGGTTCTTCCGGCACTTTCGTTCCTTTCTCCGCCTGTAAAACACCGTCAGTCCAATCACACCCGCGCCAAAAAACAGGTGCAGAAACAGACTGTCCTTTCCATACTGTACAATCTCAGAACCGCCATAGACCCGGCAGGTCACAAACGCGCTGAGCAGTGTCAGGAAAAAAAGAATTCCTCCCAACAAAATCCGCACCAGCCCGACACAAAATTTTTCCAGCATTTTCTTCCTCACTTCTGTCATTTCTGTCAAATTCAGGTTTCATCATTACTGTTCAAGCATCGTGCCCAGCAACTTTTTATCCCTTTTTCATTTCCATCTGTCCTAAAACTTCACTCATTTTATCAAGTCATTTGCCAAATGTCCACTCTTTCCGGCACTCTTTTTGTTACTGTGAACAGCTACGGATTTGAACCGTTACCTCTTCCCCAAAATATAGCTTGACATTCCTCTTCGGTTCTGATATATCTTAAACATAGCAGTCATACAACTGACGGATAAGTGGATCAACCACATGAAGTATGACTGGAAATTGCCGACCGTCTGGGCGTCACAGCACAGACCGTGGGTATTTTTTTTACTTTTTTTCACTCTCACTGTCTCTGCTGGGATCGAAATTTTTCAACCAGGAGGGAAACACATGTCTGCTATGTATCAAACATTCCAAAACACACCTATCTTTCAAACGGCCTGGAGAGGTTTTCTGGGCTCCAAATGGACCGACGAAGTGAACGTCCGCGATTTCATCCAGAACAACTATACGCAATATGATGGCGATGAAAGCTTTCTCGCTGCCCCGACCAATGCCACTCATCTGCTCTGGGAACGCCTTCAAAAGCTTCAGAAGGAAGAGCACGAAAAGGGCGGTGTGCTCGAATGCGAAACTGAAATCGTATCCAGCCTGACCGCCTATGGTCCGGGATATATCGATCCGGAGCTTAAAGATCTGGAACGCATCGTCGGACTTCAGACCGACAAACCACTCAAGCGGGCTTTTATGCCGTTCGGCGGAATCAAGATGGCGGAGGAAGCCGCCGAAACCTACGGCTACCATGTCAATCCAAAATTTCATAAAATCTTTACCGAATACCATAAAACCCACAACCAGGCCGTCTTCGATGCATATACCCCGGAAATGAAAACCGCCCGCCACTGCCATATCGTCACCGGGCTTCCGGATACCTATGGACGCGGCCGGATCGTAGGCGACTACCGCCGGATCGCCCTGTACGGAATCGATTTCCTAATTCAGGAAAAGAAAAAGGATCTGGAACGCTGTGGAAATGGCGCCATGTTTGATGACATCATCCGCCAGCGGGAAGAGATCTCCGAGCAGATCCGCGCTCTAAAGGGCATTCAGGAGATGGCTGCCATCTATGGTTTTGATATCTCCCGTCCGGCTTCCAATGCCAAAGAAGCCGTCCAGTGGCTCTACTTCGGTTACCTCGCTGCCGTTAAGACCCAGAACGGTGCCGCCATGAGTGTCGGACGCGTTTCCACCTTCCTTGATATCTACATCAACCGGGATTTAACAGAACAAACACTGACCGAAGCCGAGGCGCAGGAATTAATCGACCATATGACAATGAAATTCCGCATGGTAAAATTTGCCCGGATCCCATCCTACAACCAACTTTTCTCCGGCGATCCGGTCTGGGCGACGCTGGAGGTTGCCGGTCTGGGACAAGACGGGCGTCCGATGGTAACGAAAAACGATTTCCGCTTTTTACATACGCTGGAAAATATGGGACCGTCCCCGGAACCAAACCTGACCGTTCTTTACTCTTCCCGCCTGCCAGAGGCATTTAAGAAATATGCTGCCAAAATCTCCATCAACACATCCTCGATCCAGTATGAAAACGACGATGTCATGCGTCCGATCTGGGGGGACGACTACAGCATCTGCTGCTGCGTCTCCGCCACCCAGACAGGCAAGGAAATGCAGCTATTCGGCGCCCGTGCCAATCTTGCCAAATGCCTTCTCTATGCCATCAACGGAGGCAGAGACGAGAAATACACTACCAAAGACGGACGCCCGATGCAGGTTGGTCCGGCGTATGCGCCGATCACATCCGAATACCTCGATTATCAGGAAGTCATGCATAAATACGATCAGATGCTGGACTGGCTGGCGGGCATTTATGTGAATATCCTCAATTTGATTCACTATATGCACGATAAATATTACTATGAATCCGCTGAGATGGCGTTGATCGACACGGATGTCCGGCGTACCTTTGCCACCGGAATCGCCGGTTTCTCCCACGTGGTCGATTCTCTCTCCGCGATCCGGTATGCAAAAGTGAAGGTCATCCGTGATGAATACGGCATCGCCCGCAAGTTTGAGACAGAGGGCGATTTCCCACGCTACGGAAATGATGACAACCGCGCCGACGAGATTGCCGTATGGCTGTTAAAAACCTTTTTACATAAAGTAAAAAAATACCACACCTACCGGAATTCCGAGGCAACCACCTCGATCCTCACGATCACCTCCAATGTTGTATATGGCAAGGCAACCGGCGCACTTCCGGACGGCCGGCCGGCATTCACCCCGTTTGCCCCGGGCGCAACTCCTTCCTACGGCGCAGAGCAGAACGGTCTGCTCGCTTCTTTAAACTCGGTCGCAAAGCTTCCATATGAATATGCGCTCGACGGCATCTCCAACACAGAAACGATTGCACCGGGGGCGCTCGGTCACTCCGAGACAGAACGGAAAAACAACCTGGTTCACGTCCTGGACGGATATTTTGATCAGGGCGCGCATCATTTAAATGTAAATGTCTTTGGAATCGAAAAACTGAAAGACGCGATGGAACACCCGGAGAAACCGGAATATGCCAACTTCACCATCCGTGTTTCCGGATATGCCGTTAAATTTATCAATCTGACCAGAGAACAGCAGCTCGACGTGATCGCCCGTACCTGCCACGAGGTGCTGTAACGATGCATACCGGTTATATTCATTCCATCGATACCTTCGGCTCCGTAGACGGTCCCGGTGTCCGCTTCGTGGTATTCATGCAGGGCTGTCTCATGCGCTGCCGCTACTGCCACAATCCGGATACATGGGTACTGCCAAAGGGACTTCCCCTCCCGGACGCCTCCACCCGCACTTCCGGCGCATCCGCCCTTTCCGAAGGTGTTTCTTGCCCATATAAACACACCGGTTCGCAGGAAATCACCCCGGAAGCACTTCTTCGCCAGGCACTCCGCTACCGGAGTTACTGGCGCGGGGGCGGCGGCATCACCGTCAGCGGCGGAGAACCGCTCCTTCAAGCTGACTTTTTATGTGAATTTTTCCTGCTTGCCAAAGAACAGCACATTCACACCACACTGGACACCGCGGGACAGCCATTTACCACCGCCGAACCTTTCTTTTCCCGCCTGACCACGCTTTTAGAGCACACCGATCTTGTTATTCTGGATCTGAAACACATCGATCCGGAAAAACATCGTCTTCTGACTGGGCACTCCAACGAATCCATTCTTTCCTTTGCCCGGTTTTTAGACCAGATTCATAAGCCCATGTGGGTCCGGCATGTTTTAGTCCCCGGCATTACCGATGATCCGGCCAACCTGCATGGAATCCGTGCATTTCTGGACACACTTTCAAATGTGGAAAAGGTAGAAATTCTCCCCTACCACACACTCGGCATCTATAAATGGGAAACGCTTGGCATTCCCTATTCCCTGTCCGACATCCGTATCCCGGACGAGAACGATCTGAAGCGGGCAAACCAAATCCTGTTGGGATGAAAAAGAATGTGCCTTGGCACATTCGGGCGTCTCGCGCGGTCGCTTGCGACATGTTTCTGCTTCGTGCGAGTGCGCATCCTCGCGGAGCGTTTTATATGTTACTGTTCACGCATACGTGCCCAGTAACGGAATTTGCCGTGGCTTCGCATTTAAATACGGCAAATTCCTGCTGCCACCACGTTTTCTTACGGCACTTTCGGTTCCAAAAGTGCCTACCCGTGAACAATAACTTTTATATTTCATAGGACGCAATTTCTTATGAAATATAAAACGGCCCTTGGAAAGCGCTCCTGTTTGCGTTTCCCAAGGGTCGTTTTTATGTGGCTTACCCAGTCATCAGACTTTAAACCGGTATCCAACGCCCCATATCGTCTCAATATACTGCGGTTTTGCCGTGTTGAACTCGATCTTCTCACGGATCTTCTTAATATGCACGGTAACCGTCGCGATATCTCCCAACGACTCCATATCCCAGATCTCGCGGAAGAGTTCTTCCTTGGTAAATACATGGTTCGGGTTCTGTGCTAAAAAGGTCAGCAGGTCAAATTCCTTCGTCGTGAAGTTCTTCTCCTCGCCGTTGATGTAAACGCGGCGGGCAGTCTTATCAATCTTGAGTCCCCGGATCTCGATGATCTCGTTTTCCGGCATACCGCTGCCGATCAGGCGCTCATAACGCGCCAGATGCGCCTTGACACGCGCCACCATCTCGCTCGGACTGAATGGTTTCGTGATATAATCGTCCGCGCCCAGTCCCAGACCGCGGATCTTGTCAATATCGTCCTTTTTCGCAGATACCATGATGATCGGTGTGTTTTTTACTTCCCGGATCTTCTTGCAGATCTCGAAGCCATCGACCCCTGGCAGCATCAGATCAAGAATCAGAAGATCAAAATCTTCCTCCATGCCACGTTTCAGTCCCGTTTCTCCATTATTTTCTATCTCAACCTCAAAACCAGAAAGCTCCAGATAATCTTTTTCCAGCTCTGCAATACTCTCCTCGTCTTCTACGATTAATATTCTGCTCATCTGTGAATTCCTCCTGCTGTTTTTATTTAAACGACCAAACTTCAAATCACTATGCCCCGACATACTTGCGCAAAACGAAATGGATCTCCGTTCCGATACCTTCCTTGCTGGTCGCCCAGATGCGTCCGCCGTGATCTTCGATAATCTTCTTTACGATCGAAAGCCCGATGCCGCTGCCGCCCTTGGACGAATTTCTCGACGAATCCGTCCGGTAGAAACGGTCGAAAATATACGGCAGATCTTTCGCCGCGATTCCCTTTCCGTTGTCCTCGATGATGACCTGGATAAAATCGCCGTCATCCTTGATGCGGATATTTAAAATACCCTTTTTCTTGTCCAGATATTTGAGCGAATTTCCGATAATGTTGTTGATCACTCGCTTCATCTGCTCCGCGTCCGCGATCACGACCACATCCTCGTCCACATAGTTGAAATATCCCAGCTCGATGCCGCGCGTCTCCATATCCAGACCAACTTCCTCAACACAATCACCAAAATATTCCGCCACATTGATCTTTGAAAAGTTGTACGGAATCTTGTTCGTATCAATCTTCGAATAGAACGTCAGCTCGTCAATCAGTCGATCCATATCGTTTGCTTTATTATAAATCGTCCGAATATATTTATTCAATTTCTCAGGTGAAGAAGCCACGCCATCCTGAATGCCTTCCACATACCCCTTGATCGCCGTGATCGGAGTCTTCAGATCATGGGAAATATTGCTGATCAGCTCTTTGCTCTCCTTGTCGTACTGGAGTTTTTCTTCCTGCGATTCCTTGAGACGCAGACGCATCTCCTCGAAATCCTGGCAGAGCATTCCGATCTCATCTTCATCATCCACATCGAGCGTAAAGTCCAGATTTCCATCCCGGATCTGCTTGGTCGCCTCCTGCAGCTTGTGCAGCGGACGCAGCAGAGAACGGTAGATCCACATGATCAGCAGACCGCCCATAAAACTGATGATCAGCACGCCGAGAAGCAGCATCTCTCCGAGCAGCGCCTTGATCTCCGGCACATAATTCCCGACGTTCGTCACGATGAACACACTGCCCTGTGAATCATCTGAAAACCGGAAATCGATCTGTTTGACCAGATGCTGTTCCTCGCCATCCATGTAAATACTGCCTGCCATACTTCCCTGATCACCGTACGGCGCCAGCCGTTCGCAGAGCTCGCGTCCATCCTCGCTTCCGCAGAATGTGATGTCCTTTCCCTTGCGGATGACCAGATACGAATATTTATCGCGCAGTTCTTCATTGACCTTGCTCAAATAAGCCGGTTCTTCAAATAAATCTGTATTTTCCCCGACCGCCTCGCGGATCTCCTCCTGTATTCCCTGCGTCAGCCGGTTAAACACCTGTGTCTGATTGCCGGAGAGCAGATCGATCTGCTCCGACAGCCCGTATGTTTTCTGAAACAGATGCTCCTGATAGTTTACGAGTCCGAACGCCGCCACAAATATGAGCACAATCGGAACGACCGTAATCGTCACAAAAGCAATCGCCAGACGTGTGCGTATCTTCATCCTATTTCCTCCAGTCATTGCCCGGTCTGATACCAGATTGCCCCTACAAAAATCCTCCCGCAAAACTGCGTCGGACTTCTGCGCTTTTGCTCCTGATATCTTCCACAAATAGTGTATCATATTTTGCAGATTACGTCTCTAAAAGTATTATAAATAAAAAAGCATGTGCCTTTTTGTGTAATAAAAGAGACTGCCGCAAAAGCGGCAGCCCCCTCGTTCTGATCTTATGATTTTTTACGGGCAGATATCCCTGCAGCGTTTCCTACTCTTACAGATACGCCTTTAATTCATCCACCTTATCCAGCTTCTCCCACGGAAGATCCAGATCGTCGCGGCCGAAATGTCCGTATGCAGCCGTCTGTTTGTAGATCGGGCGGCGCAGGTCAAGCATCTTGATGATGCCAGCCGGACGCAGGTCAAAGTGCTTGCGGATCATCTCAACCAGCTGATCCTCACGCAACTTGCTGGTTCCGAATGTATCTACCATGATGGAGGTCGGCTGTGCAACACCGATCGCATAGGAAAGCTGAATCTCACATCTGTCTGCCAGTCCGGCTGCTACGATGTTTTTCGCAACATAGCGGGCTGCGTATGCAGCAGAACGATCCACCTTTGTGCAGTCTTTTCCGGAGAATGCGCCGCCACCGTGACGCGCCATGCCGCCGTAGGTGTCCACAATGATCTTACGTCCGGTCAGGCCGCTGTCTCCGTGCGGACCGCCGATAACGAAACGTCCGGTCGGATTGATAAAGAATTTTGTATTCTCATCAACCATCTCTGCCGGCAGAATCTCGTCAAATACATATTTTTTAATATCCTTATGGATCTGCTCCTGGGTTACTTCCTCGTCATGCTGGGTGGAAAGAACCACTGCATCCAGACGTGATGGTTTGCCGTTCTCATCGTACTCTACGGTTACCTGTGTCTTGCCGTCCGGACGCAGGTAGCGCAGGGTTCCGTCTTTGCGGACCTTGGTCAGCTGGCGTGCCAGTTTGTGTGCCAGATAAATCGGATATGGCATATATTCATCCGTTTCGTTGGTCGCATAACCAAACATCATACCCTGATCGCCGGCACCGATTGCCTCCAGCTCCTCGTCGGTCATCTTGTTCTCTTTTGCCTCCAGCGCTTTATCAACTCCCATCGCGATATCCGGGGACTGCTCATCCAGTGCCACGATCACGCCGCAGGTATCACAGTCAAAACCGTATTTCGCACGGTCATAACCGATCTCACGGACGGTATTGCGGACTACCTTCTGGATGTCCACATAGCCTTTCGTTGTGATCTCGCCCATAACCATAACCAGACCGGTTGTCGTCGCCGTCTCACAAGCCACACGGCTCATCGGATCCTGCTCTAAGAGCGCGTCCAGAATCGCATCGGAAATCTGATCACACATTTTATCCGGATGTCCTTCGGTTACTGATTCAGATGTAAAAAGTAATCTCTCCATATTTCCTCCTTTGATAAGTTTGTCGTAAGACATAAAAAAAGTCCGCAGCAACACGGACTTGATTATCTCGATCAACTCCTCTTATTGCTCGATAAACCGATCTCCCGGTTCCTCGCTCAGGCTGGCACCTTCCGTTCCCTGCTGAGACCAATTTTCAGTCCCATGTAACGGGGTTGCCGTGACTTCATAGATCCTTTGTATCTCCATCACTCTGAATAAGGGATATATACGAACTTTTTAATTGTTAAAAGTTTCAACAGTACGATAACATACTCCGCGGTGTCTGTCAAGCAATATGTGACACCGTATTCTTTTTTATCAGCCCACTTTGAGTCTGAACTTCTGCGCCTCTTTCTCGGAATCGACTTTCTCGATCACCGCGCCCAGTCCCTGCAGCTTCTTCTCAAAATGCTCATAGCCTCTCTGGATATAACCAATCTCATCAACGGTCGTATATCCTTCCGCTGCCAGCCCCGCAATGACCAGGGCAGCGCCTGCGCGCAGATCTGGTGCCTCCACCTGTGCTCCAGTCAGCTTCTTCACACCGGTAATGATCGCGGTATTGCCCTCAACCTTGATGCGTCCACCCATGCGGGCAAGTTCGTCCACATATTTAAAACGGTTTTCAAAAATACTCTCGGTCACTACACTGGTTCCCTCTGCCAATGCCAGGGTCACGGTGATCTGCGGCTGCATATCAGTCGGAAATCCCGGATACGGAAGTGTCTTGATATCGGTATGCACATGGCTCGGGCGTCCCACAACACGAACCGCCTCATCAAACTCCGTCACCTCACAGCCCATCTCGATAAGCTTCGCAGAAATTGCTTCCAGATGCTTCGGAATGACATTCTGTACCATCACATCGCCGCGGGTGATCGCTGCCGCACACATAAATGTACCTGCTTCGATCTGGTCCGGGATGATCGAATATTCGGTTCCATGCAGCTTGTGGACGCCGCGGATGCGGATCACGTCGGTTCCGGCACCTTTGACATTGGCTCCCATGCTGTTTAAGAAGTTCGCCACATCGACGACATGCGGTTCTTTCGCCGGATTCTCGATGATCGTCTCGCCCTCTGCCAGCGTCGCTGCCATCATGATATTGATCGTCGCGCCGACCGACACCATATCCAGATAAATATGGGTACCAACTAAATCAATCGCATGTGCGAGCACCGCGCCATTTTCCACCTGTACCTTCGCACCGAGGGCACGGAAGCCCTTTAAATGCTGGTCGATCGGACGGCTGCCGATGTTGCATCCGCCCGGAAGCGGAACCTGTGCGCTTTTATACTTGCCAAGCAGGGCGCCAATAAAATAGTAGGAAGCTCGGATCCGGCGGATGTACTCGTCATCCACATGGATCGCATGAATCCCCTTCGCATTGATGCGGACAGTGTGCCGGTCAATCCGGTCTACCATCGCGCCAATCTCCGAAACAGCCTCCAGAAACACGTTGATATCACGCACGTCCGGCAGATTTTCTATTAAAACATCCTCGTCAGTCAGAATCGATGCCGCCAAGATTCCCAGCGCCGCATTCTTCGCTCCGCTGATAGTCACTTCGCCTACCAGCGGATTTCCGCCCTTCATAATAAATTGTTCCATTCTGCACCTCAAAATCTATTATCTTACGATACTTACACGCGCCAGACGGCGCCTCAAATCTTTAATATTTTCTTAAATTTATATCATGTTATCTACATGATTATATCATAACATCTCAATTTGTAAAGCACTGGCTTTCCGTTTATTACTGTTCACGCATATGTGCCCAGTAATGGAATTTGCCGTGGCTTCGCATTTTAATACGGCAAATTCCTGCTGCCACCACGTTTTCTTACGGCACTTTCGGTTCCAAAAATGCCTACCCGTGAACAGTAATTTCCGTTTTTCCCTTAATTGGCAAGGAAACAAATGAAATCATTGCCTCCGTTTCCCTCGAAAAATGCCGCTGCATCGTTGAGTCCCATCTTATCCGTGTAGGCAAATTCCGTGCCCGGATACCAGAGACAGGAGATGTTGTACGCGTCGTATCCACAGATCAGACCATAGCTTCCGTCTCCCAGATATGCCACCACCGGCATGCCCGCGTAGACAAAGTAGAGAATCTGGTTCAGCGTCAGCCCGCGTGCGTCGATTAACTCTGTGCCATCCGAGGAGGTCGTCTTTCCGTCCGCCATATCCGACAGATAGCGGCTGACGGTTCCCGCCATATTCTGGACGTCTCGGATCGTCTTCGCGTCGCTCCGGTTTGCTCTCACCCAGACAACCCGATCATTTTCATCCGTTACGAGTCCCATGCCATCGTAAGCTGCCTGCACCGCGCTGGAAAATTCCGCATACGAGCCTTTCAGGCGTCCCTCGCTGTAGGCACTGTAAATCCGCTGTGCAGCCGCGCCATTGTTCTGAAGCACAATCACATCATTTTCTTCTGCTGCCACCTGCTTCGGAACATGCACCTTCGTGCTCCGTGCCGTCTTGCCTGCATCCAGCTTGACGCAGTAGAGACGCCCCTTTGCACTGTCATTTAACGTAGCGATTCCATCCAGTGGATCTTTCGACACTTCCTCATTACAGACCAGCGTGTCCTCGTCCATCGGCTGATAGCCGCTTCCTATCTGGCGCATCCGTGACAGATGAACCCGGCTGTCCTGAATCCGCACATCCACCAGGCTGACGCCCGGCTTCTCATAGCGGGTCTCCATCTCCATATTGCTGCCAACGATCTCGACCGCATACAGCGGAAGCCCCGTCACGCGTCCGTCCATCGTAAGCTGCTCGTTCGGATGGGCAAGCCCGTAGACTAAGTCGGTTCCGACAAATCCGATCAGCCGGATCACGGTCTGATCCGGGAAGGAAATCTCATCCTTCTTGCCCGTCTCCAGATTCATGACATGCAGCTTGGTCGAACGGTAAATATCCGCCCCATCCTGCCACGCAATCCGGGAGGCATCCGTGCTGACTGCAAAATTTTCCTCCGTCAGGCCATCTGCCACCACCATGTACTCTTTTCCCGTCAGATCGACACTGTAAACCGCATGGTTCATCAGCACATATAACGTCTGCCCGCCGCTTAAGTAGCACAGCTGGTTGATATCCTGGCGCAGGTTGCCGTAATCGGTCGATGCCGGCAGATACAGCCGCTCTGTCAGGGCATTTCCCGCACTCTCATAGCGGTACAGCGCGATTCCCGTCGTTCCCTCGTGGTTACCGCGGCTCATATAGCCGTACACGGCAAAATCAATCTGGCCTGCCTCGCTCACATCCAGAATCTTGATTCCGTAGGTATCATAATTGACCCTCGTATCATTCTCGCTCTTGCGGAACGCAAATACCTTTGTGCTCTCTTTTTTTCCTGTATCATAAATCCAGAGCGCCCGGTTTGCCACAAAGGCACGGTATTTCCCCGCTTCATCCTGCATCGACTGCAGATCCTCCGCATCCGAAACCCCCAGCTGAATCCGGTCGCCAGAATAGGCGCTGCTCTCCCCCGTAAAAATCTGGTCCGCGCGGCGGTCATAATTCATCATGTAGATGCGCTGTGCGCCCAGCTTCATCGTGAAGCTCTCGATCACATCGTAATAAGCAGCCGCCTTGCCATCCTTCATCTCACTTACAACATACTTTAAATCGATCGTCCCAATGATGCCCTGCAGCTCCCGCAGATGAATTTCCGGTTCGCTGACCCGCTCCATCGAAAGCCCTTTCCAGGTCAGCTGGCTGAAATCGCTTTTTAACGTCACATGTCCCAACGAACTGTTGTCCGCATTCGGATCCGTCTCCAGATAGGTCGTCAGCTCCCTCGCTGAATCATAATCAAACGTCTTTTCAGAAAAGGACACCGCCAGATCGACCATCTCCTGCACACGGCTCTCCTGCTGCCACATCACGCGCGTGTAAAAATAGATCGCCGGGTGCTTTTCCGTCGCGATCGCAATCGTTAAGCGGTATTCGCTTTCCTCCGTCAGAAGGTTCTGGATCGGAAGCTCCGCAGAAACCTCTTCCCCTGACTGTTCCCAGTGGTCAAGCGTTGTCCGTTCTACCAGACGTTCGCCGTCCAGACTGCGGATCTCATACTGCATCCCCGTAATCTGGGAGTCCAGCTTGTCGATCGTCACCGACAGTTTCCGGTCTGCCGGAAGTAGCGTCAGATCCCCGCGTCCAGCCGCTTTCTGGCTGTCCTCCACGAAACCGTCCAGCTCGTTCATCCGCCGCCCCAGAATATTCACATAAGCGACTGGAAGGTTCGCGTCCTCAATCGAGGTATAGACCGCCCCATCCTCCCGCAGCTGCATCCAGGACCAGGTAAAATAACCGACTGCTGCCAGCACAAATAAGATCAGTAAAATCAGTATCTTTTTCAGGTTTTTCTTCATATATCAAATCAATTCCTTTTATCGCTCCACCATACCAGTTCCGTATCTTCACAGGTACAGGAAAATCTACCCGCCGAACTGTTTCCGTTTTGTCATGCACGCCAAAAACTGCCGCAGACACCCATCTGTCCCGGCGGCAGCCTTTGTTTCAGTATAACACAAGCAGGCTCCAAATTCCAGAATTTCTATGATTTGTAAGAACTCCGATTGTGTTACTGTTCACACATACGTGCCCAGTAACGGAATTTGCCGTGGCTTCGCATTTAAATACGGCAAATTCCTGCTGCCACCACGTTTTCTTACGGCACTTTCGGTTCCAAAAGTGCCTATCCATGAACAGTATTTCCAAGTCGGTAAAATTCGTTGTCACAACTGGATGTTACCGCATTTTAATTCAGAAAATTTACACCTGAAAATTGCAATTTCAGCACTTCCGACACCGTCTTCGCTCCTGCAGCTCATTCATTAATAAAACCTGAAGAAAATCCTGAAGCGGCGCTCCCCACGGATTCCCCGGTCTCTCCGGACGCGGTCCCGGCGGCGGAGGCGGCGGTCCCCACGGATTCCCCGGTCCTCCCGGGCGCGGTCCCGGCGGCGGGGGCGGCGGTCCCCACGGATTTCCTGGTCCTCCCGGGCGCGGTCCCGGCGGCGGGGGTGGCGGTCCCCACGGATTTCCCGGTCCTCCCGGGCGCGGTCCCGGCGGCGGGGGCGGCGGCCCCCACGGATTCCCCGGTCCTCCCGGGCGCGGTCCCGGCGGCGGACTCCATGGACGGCGCTCCTGCGCGGTCAGATTCGGCTCATCCGCCTCCCACACCATATATCCAGCGTTTCCGCCCTTCTGTTCGCCCCGAAGTGGTCCATACCATACATCATTTCCAGGAAGATGCGGCTGTATGCTGGTTCCCGCCAGATTCTCTTCTCTTTCTCCACCAGGAGAATCTATTTTCAGGGAATTTTCCACCATCGCCGTTCCTTCTTCTGTGGATACGGTGCCCACGTCCGCCGCCTTCATATAGGTCGTCAGTGTATCCGTCCTTTCCGTTCCAGCCGGATAAACTTTCTGCCATTTTTCCAGTGCCCGTTTTGTCAGTTTTTCCAGAAAGATCCGATCCGGATATTCATCATAGATGGGACTCCCCTCATACTCCAGCTCATCACAGACTGCTTCCACGCAAAGCTGCATCTGCTTACATGCAGCCGGATAAAGACTCTTAAAATATGCAAAATCCTGCATCGGACTGCCATTCCCCCTTAATTCAAGGCTTACATGGTATCCTATGCAGGATTTATGCGTATCATGTTATTCTCACGTACCGTTTTTCACGTTATCCTCTGCACAGCCGAATCAGCTGTTCCATTTCGCAGTATCGTTCTCATGATGTTTTATCTTTTTAAATAATTCTGTTTCTTTAAACTGTTCCTCAAATTATCAAAACAGTTTTTCCGGGTACACGCCCTCACGGATCAGCGCCCGGATCGACTCCGTCACGCTCTCCTTATCCTCACGGTAGGTCACACCAAACCAGCAGTCGTGCGTCTCCAGAAGTTTCACCCTTGCGCGCCCGTCGTGGATCATCTGATCGATGATCGTCGGAAGCAGGTACTCCGACTTCACGTCGCCCTCTTTCAGCCCCGCAAGAAACTCTGGAAATCCTTTTTCCAGCTCCTCCACAAAGCCCGGTGTGAGTCCCCACATATTCATCGATACATGCTGGTTCTCCTGAACCGAAACCGGATTTCCCTCTTTGTCCGTCGCCGTCATGCCGTCCGCTGTCTTCTGGATATTGTAGGTTTCGGTTACGCGTTTTAAAATCTCTCCCTCGCCCACCTCACAGACGCCGCGTGTCACGCCGCCGTTCTCGCTAAGCGTATTTGCCAGAATAAAGCCGCCCATGCAGATATCATACACCGGTGCGTTCACGTCCATCTGTTCCACCATGTATGTATGAATCTTTCGGAACACTTCTTTTCCATAATAATCATCCGCATTGATCACCAGGAATGGCTCTTCGACCAGTCCGCGGATGCTCAAAATCGCCTGTCCAGTTCCCCACGGTTTTTTCCGGTCTGCCGGGACACTGAATCCCTCCGGTACATCCGAAAGCTCCTGGAATGCGTATGTCACCGGCGCAATCTTCCCAATCCGGTTCCCGATCACTTCTTTGAAGTCCTCCTCCAAATCATGACGGATCACAAAGATAATCCGGTCAAATCCAGCTTCCAACGCGTCATGGATGGAGTAATCCATAATGATCTCCCCATTCGGACCCACCGGCTCCAGCTGTTTGATCCCTCCGCCAAAACGGCTTCCGATTCCGGCTGCCATAATGACAAGTGCTGTTTTTTTCATCTGCCCTCTCCTCGTCCGTATATTTGCTGCCGTCTGAACATTATGTAAACAACAACATTTTTACTGCAATCGTATGTCCAGTATAGCACAGAACCCCTGTGGTTGCAATCATCCACAGAGGTTCCCATTTCCACAATTAAATGCGAAGCCACGGCAAATTCCGTTACTGGGCACGTATGCGTGAACAGTAACTATCAGGGAGCACTTAATGGAACAGCGCCGTCACATTCGCCACTTCCTCCGCTGCCGCCGCACGCGTCAGGGACGATAAATCATAGAAGCAGTAACCGCTCACCTGTCCGGTTGCCCGTCCAGCCTGCACCTCGCGCTTCATGATATCATGATACCGCTGCCACTCCGGCACCTCGTTGCCGTCCACTGCATCTGTTCCGGTCTTATAGAGCGCCAGACCGACATACAGCTTCACATTGCCCTTCTTTTTCAGCGTCACCCACTCATTCAGGCAGTTTGCAAACGCATAGCCCGCTGCCTGGCCGTTCTGCTTCGCCTCAAATCCCCAGTAAATCTGCGGCATCAGGTAATCCACATAGCCGCTCTGGGTCATCCACGCATCCACATCTGTAAACTGGCGGGTATCTTTTCGGAGGTTCTGTAAATATCCCTCCGGGCTGATACCGAACAATGCCTGCGGACGGATCGACTTGACCGCACTGTAAACGCCCCTTACCAGCTCATTGACATTATTCCGTCTCCACGCCGCCACACTCAGCGATGTACCGCCCGCCTGGTACTCCGGATAATCAAACCATGTTTCCGCCTTGCTGTCATCGAGATTCGGATAGAAATAATCATCAAAATGGATGCCGTCCACCTCATAATTCGTCACGATCTCTTTCACACCGTCAATAATCAGCTGGCGCACCTGCGGAATCGCCGGATTGTAATAATACTCACCATTCTGGCACAATACCCACCGGTCATTCGAACTGTCCCCGTCCTTCGCCCACGCGATCGCCGGATTTGACGCACACAGATCCGAATAACGGTTCAGATACCCCGTGACCGGTACGGATTGATCCACGCATGAAGCTGCAAGCCCCGCTGATGCGCCGCCTGCACCGCATATGCCAGCGGATCATACCCCGGATTCTTTCCCTGTTTTCCAGAGGCAAATTTCGACCACGGGAAATACTGTGACGGATACATCGCATCTCCATCCGGGCGAACCTGTAGGAAAACCGCATTTAACCCCTTCTGTACACAGAGATCCAGTGTCTGATCCATCGCTTTCTTATATCCAGCCTCATCCTTCGCCCATCCATTCCAGTCCAGATACGAAACCCAGACACCTCTCATCTCTCCACTTCCAGGACTGCCGCCCGATACCGGACCCGCATACGCCTTCGAAACCGGCAGGAACAACATCCCCACCGCCAAAAAAAATGCTGCCACCCAGCCAATCGCCCTCTGTACCTGCTTTGCCATGCAAAATTCCTCCCCTCATTTCCTCCTATTCTACCAAATATTTCCAATAAATACTTTACTTTTTTCTGTCTCTTTTATTTTTCCAATACACAGGGACGAGCCCGCGAGGTCCGAACCGCCTTTCATATATCTTTGTACGCATCTTGAACACAGGTGTCCGAACAGGGCGGACGCAGTCCGTCATGGGCGAACATCTGTAATGAAAGCAAGCGAACAAAGGTATATCGAAAGGGCGGTTCGAACCTCGTGGGCTCGTCCCGTCATTTTCACAACTATGTGCAAAAAACCTCCCCTGACAGCCCTAAAGCCGCCAGAAGAGGCATTTTCATCATCACGAACAAAGCTCCCGCTTCTCCTTATAATGATGCTTCTCCTCCAGCATCATATCCTTCACCTTCATCAGGCGGATCTGCGTGCTTCTCTCATTTTCATCCAGCTTCATCGTGATATATTTGATATTTTTGCGCGCCTCCGGAATAATTACGTGTTCCAGCGCATTGACTCTCCGGCGCGTTTTCTCGATCTCGGCTGCCATGAGCTGGCAGGCTTTCTCTGTCTCGGACAGCCGCAGCATATCCGGCAGAATGTCCGCCAGCGACTTGACTGCCCCGTCCAGATCGCTCGAAGTAAACGCAAATCCATACGAGTAAATATCGTTCTCATCCGCCGTCCGGGTCTTATAATGGAACACCGGAATATCGACGCTCATTACGTTTTTCTTGTCTGCTTCCAGATAAACCGCCTGTTTCGGCGCGGCAAGCGCGGTATTTAACGCCTGCTCGGACATCCCGGCTTTAGCGATGACGAAATTCACATTCGCACTCCGGATGCCCGCCTCCACTTTCTGGCGCAGCGCCATATTTTCCCGGACCAGATCCAGGAACTGGCGCATCAGCTCATCCCGCTTATCCTTCAGCAGTTTATGTCCCCGCGTGGCTGTCGCCAGCTTCTTTTTCAGCCTCGTAAGCTCCATTCGGGTCGGGTTGACCTGTGTCGATGCCATGCGTACCACCTCTCTCCTGCAATCACTTTGTCACGACAGATCCGCCAGCTCCCGCAGCCGCGTTATGACACGCCGCTTTCATTTTCAAGCGCATCCGCCATGCACAGGCATTTTTACTCTTTCCCATAATACAGATCCAGATACTTCTCATCGATACGTTTCAGCTCGCTTCTCGGCAGGATGGAAAGCAGTTTCCAGCCAATCCGCAGCGTCTCCTCGATATCGCGGTCCGTATTGTAGCCCTGGGAAACATATTCTTTTTCAAAGGCGTCCGCAAATTTTGCATAGATTAAGTCAACATCGGACAATGCCGCCTCGCCCAGGATCACCATGAGTTCCTTCGCTTCCTTGCCGCGCGCATACGCCGCAAAGAGCTGGTTTAAGGTGTTCGAATGGTCGGCACGCGTCTTGCCCTCGCCGATTCCCTTATCTTTCAGACGGGACAGCGACGGAAGTACGTCAATCGGCGGTGTGATGCCCTTGCGGTACAGATCACGGCTTAAGATAATCTGTCCCTCGGTAATATATCCGGTTAAGTCCGGGATCGGGTGCGTCTTGTCATCCTCCGGCATGGTTAAGATCGGAATCATCGTGATCGAACCATTCTTGCCTCTCTGGCGTCCGGCTCTCTCATACAGGGATGCAAGATCCGTGTACATATAACCCGGATAACCACGGCGTCCCGGAACTTCCTTGCGGGCAGCCGAAATCTCTCGCAGCGCATCCGCGTAGTTCGTGATATCCGTCAGGATAACGAGAACGTGCATATTTTTCTCAAATGCCAGATACTCGGCAGCCGTCAGCGCCATACGCGGGGTCGCGATACGCTCAACCGCCGGATCGTTTGCCAGGTTGATAAACAGGACGGTACGGTCGATCGCGCCCGTCTCCTTAAAGCTCTCAGTAAAGAAATGCGCTTCCTCAAAGGTGATACCCATCGCCGCAAAGACAACGGCAAACGGTTCGTCCGTGCCGCGCACCTTCGCCTGTCTCGCAATCTGGGCTGCCAGATTCGCATGCGGCAGACCGGACGCCGAGAAAATCGGCAGTTTCTGACCGCGGACCAGTGTATTCAGACCATCGATCGCGGAAACACCCGTCTGGATAAACTCCTGCGGATAGCTTCTCGCCGCCGGGTTCATCGGCAGACCATTGATATCGCGGCGTTCCTCCGGCAGGATCTCCGGACCGCCGTCGATTGGGTTTCCCAGACCGTCAAAGACGCGTCCCAGCATATCCTCCGATACGCCAAGTTCCATCGTTCTGCCTAAAAAACGCACCTTACTATTTGAAAGGTTGATACCCGTGGAACTCTCAAAAAGCTGTACCAGCGCATTGCCGCCGTCGATCTCCAGCACCTTGCAGCGTCTCTTTTCGCCGCTCGCCAGCTCGATCTCGCCCAACTCATCATAGGTAACATTTTCCACGCCCTGCACCAGCATCAGAGGACCTGCAACCTCCTGTATGGTTCTATATTCTTTCGGCATTTAGAATGCCCCCTTTCCAGCCGCATCGGCAACCTCTTTCGCAAGTTCATCGAGGACCGCCTGATACTCTTTCTCCACGTCTTCTGCCTTCGTATATTTAAAACGTCCGATCTGCTCGCGCACCGGCATCTTGATGAGATTCTGGATGGAAGCGCCGCCTTCCAGCGCTTTCTTCGACTGCTCATAGAACGCCAGCACCAGCTTCATCATGCGGAACTGTTTCTGCAGTGGTGTATACGTGTCAATCTCATGGAAGGAGTTCTGATGCAGGAAATCCTCACGGATCGAGCGCGCCGCTTCCATTTTCAGTCGGTCGATCGGGGACAGTGCATCCATGCCGACCATCTTTACGATCTCCTCCAGCTCTGCCTCTTCCTGCAGAAGGCTCATAAGACCCTGGCGGCAGCTCATCCACTCATCCGATACATTCTCATCAAACCATTTTCCCAGATTGTCCACATACAGGGAATAGCTGGTCAGCCAGTTGATCGCCGGGAAATGGCGCTTGTATGCCAGCGCTGAATCGAGTCCCCAGAATACCTTGACGATACGCAGCGTCGCCTGGGAAACCGGCTCGGAAATATCGCCGCCTGGCGGGGATACGGCTCCGATTGCGGACAGCGCGCCCTCGCGTCCGTCCCTGCCAAGGCAGATGACATGACCGGCACGCTCATAGAACTGTGCCAGACGGCTTCCTAAGTAGGCCGGATAACCTTCCTCGCCCGGCATCTCTTCCAGACGTCCCGACATCTCTCGCAGCGCCTCCGCCCATCGGGAGGTGGAATCCGCCATCAGTGCCACCGAATAACCCATGTCGCGGAAATACTCTGCGATCGTGATACCCGTGTAAATCGATGCCTCGCGGGCTGCTACCGGCATATCCGAAGTATTGGCAATCAGCACGGTCCGCTGCATCAGGGAGTGCCCGGTCTTTGGATCCTTTAACTCCGGGAACTCATTTAAAACATCCGTCATCTCGTTGCCGCGCTCACCGCAGCCGATGTAAACAACAATGTCCGCTTCCGCCCATTTCGCCAGCTGGTGCTGGATGACGGTCTTGCCGCTTCCGAACGGTCCCGGTACGGCTGCCACGCCGCCCTTGGCGATCGGGAAGAATGCGTCAACGACACGCTGTCCGGTGATCAGCGGTTTTACCGGCGGCAGCTTCGTCTGGTACGGACGTCCGCGCCGAACCGGCCATTTCTGCATCATTGTAAGCTCTTTTTCGCCGTTTTCCGTCTCAATGACCGCTACAGTTTCCTCCACCGTAAATTCACCGCTCTTGATCTCTTTGACGGTACCTTTTACACCATACGGCACCATAATCTTATGCTCAATGATCAGCGTCTCCTGCACGGTACCGATGATGTCGCCTGCTTCCACACTGTCGCCCGCTTTCACGGTCGGCACAAACTGCCATTTCTTATCACGCTTTAAAGGCGGAACCTCAACGCCGCGCTTTAAGTTGTTGCTGCCCGTCTCCTTCATGATATCGTCCAGCGGCCGCTGGATTCCATCGTAGATACTCGTCAGGAGTCCCGGTCCCAGTTCAACCGAAAGCGGCACATCCATCGACTCTACCGGCTCGCCAGGTCCTAAACCGGAAGTCTCCTCATATACCTGAATCGACGCTTCATCTCCGTGAATCTCTATGATCTCGCCAATCAGACGTTCGTCGCTGACGCGGACGACGTCAAACATATTGGCATCCCGCATCCCGCTGGCGATAACCAGCGGTCCTGCTACCTTCTTTATCGTTCCTTTGCTCATTGGAAGGTTTCACCCACCTTTCTATCATGCATCTCCAAACAGAATATCCGATCCAACTGCCTGTTCCACCGAATGCTTGACTGACTCCACGCCTTTTCCCGTATTCCCGGAAATCCCCGGAATCAGGATCACGGACGGAAGCGGCTGTTCCCGGTAGCGGTCGATAGCTGCCTCGATCCCGGCAGCCGCCGCCTCGGTGATATAGATCACCGCGTAGGAACCAGAAGCCAGTTCCAGAAATACTTTCTCCGTCTCTTTTACATCGGACACCGGAAATGTCTCCAGTCCCAGCGCCGCAAATCCGTAGATGCTGTCGTAATCTCCGACTACTGCAACCTTATACATACATCTCCCTTATCCTTTCCCGAATCTGTTCCTCCTCAAGACCGTTCAGACGGGCGGTCAGGATGATACGGACCGTTTTAATCTCATTTTCCTTCGCCAGCACATAGGCAACCAGCGGTCCCGCCGTAAACGGGTTATATTTCTGCGGCTTGATCGTCTCGATCAACTGATTGTCACACCACCGCTCAAACGCCGACGGCGATTCCTTTAATGCCTGCGCGCCGCCCGCATAGCGGGTTCCTTCCAGATACTCGCAGATCGCGCCGGCGCCGCCAAGAGCCGCCTGTGACAGGCGCTCGATATTCAAGCTATCGCACGGTGCCATCGCGCGCCGCATAAAATCCAGATGTTTTCCTGTCTTCTGGGATCGCACCGCTATCTTGATATCCGCCACCGCGACCGTCGTCTCGGCATAATCGCGGATGATCGCGTCGGACGCATTCTTTCCGCACTCATAGATAGCTGCGAGCGCTGCCCGGTCAACAATGATATCGCAGAGCTGCCCGTCGCTCGTGTGCAGAAATGTCTCGCTGGCTTCCTTCGCCGCCTCCCGCATATGTGCCGGAAGCGCCTGCCAGTCCTTCTCCGCCACGATCTTCGCCATCCGCACGCCGTCCACCTCGCAGTCGTCAAAATAGACATTGCCGTGGCTGCCCGGCGCCGCCGCATCCTTGATCGCCGCCTTTAAATTGTGGTAGAGATCCCCGTAGGAAAGCACTGCCAGGATCGCGTCGTCGCCCTTCAAAAGGTCGCGGACCGTCTCCCAGGTTTTCGTCTTCTCCCGGGTCAGGATCGCCTCCGCGCTGAGCGGTGTATCTGCATCCCCCCAGCCGTGTTCGGTCAGGAAACGCAGTGCCCCCTCGTAGCTTTTTACGGACAGCAGCTGTTCAATCTGTGCGGAGGAAAAAAGCCCATTTTCCAGTGCCCGGATCCGGGCGACCGCGTAGGCATATTTTGTATCAGACATATAAGCCCTCCTTACCTTCTCCCGCCGTTATCCAAACAGCATCGCATGTACCTTGTCCGCCAGCTCATCCCGCTGCGACGCAAACAACGCCCCGGCAGAACAATTTTCCTCGACACCGCCATACACCAGAACAAAGCCCCCGTCGATCTCCCTCGGTTCTTTTTTCAGTACCAGACTTCCGCCCTTTTCCTGCGCCGTCTTCTCTATCTTTGCCGGAAAATCATCCGGCATCCGCTCTAAATCACGTTTTGAAACATAGATTTCTCCTGCCCGATCCGTCACGAACCGGGAAAGAAGCTGCTCCATCCATGCAAAATACGCCTCATCCGGCTTTGCCAGCAGCTCCTTGTGTGCCGCCGCAAGCATCTCCTCGATGATCGCCTGCTTTGCCGCAAGGATCGCCTGGCGCTTCTTTAGCGCCGCCGAAGAACGAAGCCGTTCCTCATAGCTTTTTTCACGCTGCGCCGCCGATTTCGCCTGCTCTTCCTCCAGCTTTTTTACCTTTTCACCGGCTGCCGCAAGGGTCGTCTCCGCTTCACCGGCTGCTTTTTCCTGAATCGCAAGCGATTCCTGCTTTGCATCGTCAAGGATCTGAGCAATAATCTTATCTAATCCATTCATACGCTTCACTCCTTAACTGATTTTGATTCTTTCCGCCGTGCCAGATTACAGTGCATTGATTGCCAGAATCGAAACCAGAAGTGCCAGAATCGCATAGGTCTCAACCATCGCCGGGAACAGCATCGCTTTACCAAACTGTTCCGGTTTCTTCGCTACGATACCGATGGAAGCAACCGACGTTCTTCCCTGATGTCTCGCCGATACCAGACCAACCACGCCGATCGGAAGGCATGCTGCCAGATATAAGAGTCCCTGGGAGATCGACATGCTCATGTCAGCGCCGCCGCCAAGAAGACCAATCTTAGAAAGAGCGATGAAACCAACCAGCAGACCGTAGATACCCTGGGTACCCGGAAGCAGCTGGAGCAGAAGCACCTTCGCGAATTTATCCGGATCCTCGGTTACGACTCCGGCTGCTGCCTGACCTGCCACGCCTACGCCGTAGGCTGAACCCATACCTGCAAGAATAACCGCCACTGCAACTCCCAACAATGCAAATACAATTCCGCTCATATTTAATCCTCCTTGATTTCCACGTATTTTGTTATCTGCTTAAACGGACGGAAGGCCTTTCCGCCACCCTCATAGAACTTTCCGAAAAACTCGACGTACTGCAGACGGCAGGTATGCACATACGCGCCGAGCAGGTTGATCGCCAGGTTAAACAGGTGTCCGAAGCAGAATACCAGTATAAATACAATCACGCCAAATACATTATTTCCAACCATACTTCCCATCTGGTTGATAACCGATGCGATAACGCCGGTTGCCAGTCCGAGCGCCAGAAGGCGCGAGTAGGAAAGCACATCCGACACCCATCCGGTAATATTGTACAAATCATATGCGCCAAGCGCCAGCCGCAGGATCGGATTCTTCTTGTCGCGCGCCGACATCACCAGAATTCCCAGCGCGCCCACGATCGCCATTCCCTTTGCCAGCGAATTAAGCACCGGCGGGAATACGATATTCATCTGCGCGATGGAACCAAACAGTTCCGTCGGAAGCAGCATCAGGATCAGCCCCAGAAGCAGGAGGTACCAGAGTACCACGTCGCAGATAAAATCCACAACCTTGCCATCCTTTAAGAGCATATATCCTTTCAGCCCCAGCCCCAGAAATAGATGAATCACGCCAAATAACATCGAATAAACCAAAAGCTTCATCGGGTCATTTAGCGGGACAAACCAGAGCGCCGGTATCGTCACCGTATGTCCAAAATATGTCCGGCTCACGATGTCCACCGCATCTCCGAAATAACCGCCAAACATGACGCCCCAGAACAGGGTCGAAAGTCCGCAGTACATAAAGAGCCGCAGTGATTTCCGCAGGTTTTCTTCCATCCTTGGGAATTTCTTAAGTGCCAGGAAGCACATCAAAAATACAATAAATCCGTATGCCGCATCTGAAAGCATCAGACCAAACAAGAATACATAGCACGCTGCCATGATGCCGGTCGGGTCCATCTCCCCCTTCGCCGGTAAACCAAAGGACGCGGTCACGCCCTCCGCCGACGCCGCGAAGGTTCCGTTGGAGAGAAGCACCGGTGCTTCCTCATCCTCCGGCACATCCGAACTTTCCACTGCAAGTTCAAACCGGCTATTCAGCTTCTCCTCCAGTCCTTTCGCATCGCGCTTCGGGATAAATCCCGTGATCATACACGTTTTTTCCGACTGTAAGATCTCGCCGAGCGCCTCATACTTCTGTGCCCTCAGGCGGTAATAGTCGGATAACAATTTCAAATCTTCCCGCGCCGGAGCGCACTGTTTCAGTTCTTCTTCCGTCGCTGCCGCGCGTCCCTCATGCTCTGCCGCCTGCGCTTTGAGTTTCTTAGCGTAAGCTGCCGGAACTTCCTCCACCGGACGCGCCGGACGGGCAAATCCAATCGACCGGAGTGCTGTCTCCAGCTTCTCCTCGTCCTCTTTCAGGCAAATTACCGCAATGCAGGTCTGGTCGGCGTCGCTTCCGACAACCTCCAGCTCCCATTTTTCAAGCTGCGGCTCCTGTTTTGCCACCGAAGCGTAAATTTCTTCCTGCGTATAAGCGCCTCCGCCGACCGCGCCGACTAAGATAGCACACCGTTTCGTCTCCTGATACGCAAGTGGAATCTCCAGCTTCTGCCACGGTTTCAGGCTTTCCGCCTCCGCCAGCAGTCTAAGCGCCGCAGTCTTTTCCTCCGTGATCTGCTTTTGCAGGTTCAAAATGCGTTCCGCCTGACCTAAAAGCGCCTCTGCGTTCGCCTCCGTCTCCCGGTACGCGCCTGCCTTTGCAAGCGGCTTTCCGGCAAGCCCAGCAAGCATCGATGTTTCCTCCGGAACCACCGCGGCAAGCACTTCCAATGCTCGGTCCGCCGTCGCCGCATTCCGCTCAAACTTCTGCCGATCCTCCAGCGTGTCCGTCCGCTTAAATACCTCGTCCGGCTCCGCCTCCGCTGTCAGCTCCAGCACTCCGGCAGCCTGCAGAAACTCCATCAGGGACTTACGGTCCTTCTTCAGGGCACAGATACATAGCTTTTGCATCTGCAATACTGCCATATCTACATCCCTCCATTCACTAGACCAGTTCCGCTATGAGCCGGTCAACCACCTCCGGTTTCCGTCTGTCCGCCGTCTCTCTGAGCGTCTGACACTCCGCCTCGGCTTCTGCCAGTGCCTGTTTTACGTACTCCTCCCCTCTGAGAGTCAGTTCTTCTTCCTGCTTCACAGCTGCTTCTTTCCCCCTTTTCTGTGCATCTGCGAGCATTCGATCCGCTTCTGCCTCCGCCTCCGCCTTAACGCGGCGTGCATCCTCCGAAGCCTGCGCGACCAGTTCCGATGCCTTCGCCTCTGCGTCCTCGACCGCCTGGATCGTCTCCTTGATCATTGAACCACCACCTTTTCCCCTAATTTTTTTCAACAATAATGCAATATCCTTATTATGTTTCACATCCTCCCATTCCATACAATTCGCTGATTCGAAGCATCAAAAGCACATGGAAAATAAATAAGTTTTCTCGCATTTGTATACTATTATAACTTTTTCATTCAGTTTTGTCTATTAAATGTTTTAATTTTGAAAAGATTATACATACATCTTAATTTATGAAAAAAAATTTCGGTTCTCATGAAAAACAGTGTTTGTTTACACAAAAAAAGCTGCCAGACAATTGTTGCTCTTCCACAAACCACTGTCTGGCAGTCCCCTATTATATATTTATTTTTATGCAAGCCATCCGATCGAATTAAGGAAATAGACCCACAAAAAGATCGTCACAACCGAGGCGACCGTGCTCAGCACGACAAACTGTCCCGCCAGCTCGCCGTCGCCGCCCATGTTCTGCGCCATCGCATAGGACGCCGTCGCAACCGGAGTCGCGTACATTTCAAAGTAAACAAAACGTTCCACACCGGAAAAGCCGAGCAGCGTCGCAACCGCCAGAATCACTGCCGGCAGGATCACCATCTTGACGGTCATCGACGGAACCACATATTTCAGATTGCCGCCGATCGCATTGAAATGCAGCGTTCCGCCCAGTACGAACAGAGCCAGCGGCGTTGTCAGATTGGCAAACTGCTTGATCGGTCCTTCCACGGAAACCGGAAGTTTAATCCCTAACATATGGAAGATAAAGCCCATGAGCGCGCCGCGGATCATCGGATTTTTCAGGATATTCTTAATCAAAACGAAAACCGGGACCTTGCCGCCCCGGAACAATTCCAGAATCACGACCGCCGTTATGTTGTAGACCGGAATCACGATCGCCACCATCATCGTCGCCAGCAGTGTTCCTTCCTCACCGAACACGCTGGTTGCCAGCGGAATGCCGAACAGGACGAAATTGCTGCGGTAAATCGCCTGGATGATAACGCCGCGCCGCTCATTTTCCTTTACCAGACGCGGAACCACAGCAAGCAGAACCGCCTGCAAAAGCAGCACGCTGATAATGGCGACTGCCACCAGACGCAGATTTAATGTCATTCCCTCCGGAATGGAATACAGGTTGTTAAACATCAGAATCGGAAAGAATGCCTGAAAGATCACTTTATTCAGGCGCTTCATAAAATCCTCATCCGCCAGCCCCGACATCCTGACTCCATATCCAAATGCGATATAGAGCAGAAACGGAAGGACTGTATTAAGTGCAAATAAAAAATTTTCCATATAATTCCTGCCACTTTCTTCTTAATTACTTTGTTCTGGACGCGGTTTCTATCCAGTCAGACCGCCCCCCTTTAACCACCAGATTTATTATATACCCCATCCAAGAAATCGACAAGAAAAATTCAAGCGCGCCAGCCTCATAAACAGTTCCGAAAAAGTTTCGAATTATGTAATACTCGTTTAGATTTATTTTAGATATTGGTCAAAATATGGACACAATTATCCAGTATTATAATGGCATAACATCAATGAGGCAGATGGCACTAAGAAATGCGCGCAATCGTTATCTGGCTCGACTAACAACAATTTCCTTTATATAGATATTTCTTCACAGTTTTTTATCCCCCTTCGGCTGTGAAGAACGCCCACCTTGGGTACAAAAAAGAGACGGTTTGACGCCGTCTCTTTTTATGTACTCTGCAAGCTACCAGGAAAGCACCTCATGACCATCCTCAGTTACCAGCACCTGGATCTCCCACTGGGCGGATGCTTTTCCATCCTTCGTGTATACACTCCAGTCGTCGTCGCCATCCACAAATACTTCCTCGGTTCCCTCGTTGATCATCGGCTCGATCGTGAACATCATGCCCGGTGCAAACATCATACCGGTGCCTCTCTGACCAATATAGCCAACCCACGGATCCTCATGGAACTCGATACCAACGCCGTGACCGCCGATCTCTCGAACCACAGAATAACCATTTTCTTCCGCATGCTTCTGGACCGCTTCCGCCATATCACCCATGAAGCCCCACGGTTTTACCTGCTCCAGACCTAATTCCACGCACTCTTTGACAACGTCCACCAGTTTTTTATGTTCCGGGCTGACATTTCCAATGCAGAACATACGGGAAGAATCCGCATAATAGCCGTGATAAATGGTCGAAACATCCACGTTGATGATATCGCCATCCTTTAATACGACATCCGCTGACGGAATGCCGTGGCAGACCTGATCATTGATGGATGTGCACACGCTCTTTGGGAATCCTTCATAGCCAAGCGGCGCCGGGATTCCGCCCATGCGGGTCGTCTCATTATATACCCACTGATCGATCTCCTCGGTTGTGACGCCAGCCTTGATATGCTCAGCCACATAATCCAGAACTGCCACATTGATCTTGCAGCTTTCGCGGATCCCCTCGATCTGCTCCGGGGTCTTGATCATGTCGTGATCCGGAATCTGGTGTCCGGCATCCGCCGCCTCCATCAGCTTCTCATCAAATGCCTCATGGCAATGTTTGTACTTCTTTCCACTTCCACACCAGCACAGATCATTTCTTCCTAATTTTTTCATCTTATTTTCATTCCTTTCGCCCTGCACTCCGGCAGCCCGTTTGTCACTCTCTAACAGGCGGGTCAGCCTGCTTCCCTCAATCGGGAGACTGTTTGGAGTTTAACACACTGACGCTGAAAATGCAATGAAATCGCCCTTATCCAGCTAGATTCTCAATAATCATGTTCCTGTTCACACACATGTGTGCCCAGTAACGCGATTTTTCTCCTCCGTCCACCGTCTTTCTGTTTTTATCCCAAATTTTCACGATTTTTTCAACTTTTTAACAGTCTTCCTCTCTATTTTTCAGAAGAAACATTGTATAATAGAACCATCCAAATGAATTTTTTGAAAGGAGACTTTCTTTATTTAATGAAACATTCAAGCAAACCTTCTGTTCCTGGAACTTCCAATGAAACCTTCCCGAAAACAGAATCAACCAGCAGCCTTCAAGGCTCAGCCGAACCCAGCTCTCCGAATACCAGCATTTCCAATGGCGGCGAAACACATCCATCCAAAATTGACGCCTTAAAAAATTGGTTCCGGACCCGCCCGATCGTCGAAAAATTCTGTGCGCTTCCGACATACATACAAAGCTGGGGACTTACCTTGTTTTTCATGGGTACCGCCACGACCATCGCGTTCTGCTTTTTTCATGCGCTCAAAAACCCGACTGCCAACATCGCGCTGACCTACATTCTGGCGGTCTTTTTGGTAGCGCGTTTTACGGACGGATACAGCTTCGGCCTGTTCTCCTCCTTTGTCGGCGTCGTCTGCGTCAATTTTCTGTTCACGTATCCGTATTTCGCGCTGGATTTCACGATGGCCGGATATCCGATTACCTTCGTGGCAATGTTTTCAATTTCCGGCATTACAAGCGCCATCACAAGCAACATGAAAACGCAGGCACGCGTGCTGGCGGAACGTGAAAAGATGCTGATGGAAGCAGAAAAAGAAAAGATGCGGGCGAACCTGCTGCGGGCAATCTCCCACGACCTCCGCACCCCGCTTACCAGCATCATCGGTTCCAGTACCGTATATCTGGAAAATGGCAGCAACCTCCCGGAGGTTGAGAAAAATGCACTGGTGCGCCATATTCTTGAGGACTCTAACTGGCTCTTAAACATGGTTGAAAACCTGCTCTCCGTCACGCGTATCAACAATGAGACGGCAAAGGTAACTAAGACCTCGGAACCGGTCGAGGAAGTTCTCTCCGAGGCGATGATCCGCTTAAAAAAGAGACTTCCAGACGCCAATATCCATGTGCGCGTGCCGGAGGAATTCCTGATGGTCCCGATGGACGCCGTCCTCATCGAACAGGTTCTCATCAACCTGCTGGAAAATGCCGTTGTCCATGCTGAAAGCATCGAGCCGATCGAGTGCTATGTGGAATCACTTTCCGACTATGCGGTTTTCCACGTGCGCGATTACGGCGTCGGCATCCCGCCGGAGAAGCTGGCAACCATCTTTGACGGCTCTTCTTCGACGACCAGCACTTCGCCGGATGGACGAAAGGGCATGGGAATCGGGCTTTCCATCTGTAAAACGATCATTCTCGCCCACGGCGGCGAAATCAAGGCAATCAACCACACGCGCGGTGCCGAATTTTACTTTACCCTTCCAAAGGAGGACAAATAACATGACACATAAACTTTCTATTTTATTAGTAGAAGATGAAAAAAACATCTGCGACTTCATCTCCACCTCCCTGTCCGCACAGGATTACCGCATTTCCACCGCACACACGGGAAAAGAAGCACTTCCGATCATCACGTCCCAGTGCCCGGATCTGATTCTCCTCGACCTGGGGCTTCCAGACATGGACGGCATGGAGATCATCCGCCAGGTCCGCACCTGGTCCAGCGTCCCGATCATCGTCCTCTCCGCCCGCACGCAGGAACAGGAAAAGGTACGTGCGCTCGACCTCGGCGCGGATGATTATCTGACCAAGCCGATCGGCACCTCCGAGCTTCTCGCGCGCATCCGGACTGCCCTGCGCCACAGCAACCGCCTAAACACGGATTCTCCGCTTTATAAGCGCCCATTCCATGCAAAGGGACTGACGATCGATTTTGAAAAACATCTGGTATCGGTTGATGGAAAGGATGTCCATCTGACGCAGATCGAGTTTAAGATTATCTCCCTGCTGGCGCAGAATTCCGGCAGGGTCATGACGTATGATACGATTATTTCGAATATCTGGGGGCCGTATGCGGACGATGATAACAGTATTCTGCGCGTGAATATGGCACATATTCGAAGGAAACTGGAACAGAATCCAGCAGAACCGCAGTATGTGTTTACAGAGATTGGGATTGGATATCGGATGATTGAGGATGAGATGCAGTAATAGATTGATTGATTGTCGTGATGCGGAAAGAGGCGTCCGGGAACGCTGGCTCTACAGATTCCCGGACGCCACTTTCCTCTTGTTATGTTATGGATCGCTTTTACCTGCCAGCCTTTGCTTTGCTCGGCTGGCTTTTGATTGTCTATTTTTGTTTTTGTCTGTTTTTTTATTCTACTTCGCTTTCAATGACTCCATCGTATAAACCGATTAAGTCTTCATAGCCATCCGTGGATGGAAGTGTCACTACGACCGGCTCGCCCGGGTTCTGGACTTCGGTCTCCATCAGAGTAATGCAGGTCATCGGCTGGTCGAGGACTTCCATGTTGTATACGATATAGTTTGTCATATAGATAATGTAATCGTTGTCATCCAGCACGTAAGCGCCTTTCATTTCCTGGATGTTCATGTCCAGATTGATATCGGTGCCGAGTGTGTTCATCACGGTTCCGAGGGCTTCTTTGACGTTCTTGTTTAGCTTCTTTGGATTTGCCTCATATGCCAGCACACGTTTTCCATTGACCTCGTTTAAGGAAATGCCCTTCATATAGCTGGATTCCATATTGCTGGTGTTGACTCCGGTCTGGACGGAGGATATGATCTGCTCTAATGGCATCGGGTATTTCAGTTTGACACCGTTGGTATCTACGTAATAGTAGCCATCCGTATAAAAAACCTGTGAATAGCTGTCCTGTCCCAGAATCGAGGAAGCGACCTGTGCCAGGTACTTGAGATCGGTGGTATCCTGCATATCCATCTCTGCATGCATCGCCATATCAACTTTCATCTGACCGTCCGGAATGACATCCTTTGCAAGTATGACCGAATGGACGCCGCTCTGAATCTCCGCGGACTGAATCGTATTGTTCTTCTCCATCACCCGGTCAAATACCTCCGCCGGATTTTCGGCTGCAAATGCGGTTGTTGACATCGTCATAATGGCTGCTGCACTCACAAGTGCGGTTGCTAATTTTTTCATCCCTGTTTCCTCCTGTCTGCTGTCGGGCTTATGTCGTATTTCCCTATATAACTTTCTGCCCTATCTATAACCCATTTTCGAGCTGTGTCGGCAACCCAGCTTTTGTTCCTGAAATTCACGTTTCTGAACACGAAAACCACTCCGACTTTATCTTCAGTATATATAATTTGGCATCGCTTGTAAACCATATCGGCGGGTACTTTCCCTTACATTTTTATTACATCTGACAGCTCTTTCGATTCCAAAAGTGCCTGCTTTTGAGTATTCTTTCTTTTCCGGTTATTATATACAAACATGGAAATTGCCATCAGACAGATAATTCCATATCCGAGAAAACTCCAGCCGTCCGGCACCTGCCCGAAAATGAAGAAACCGAGCATCGTCGAGAAGATCAGCTGCGAATAATCGTAGATGGAAATACGGCTCGCCGGGGCATAGCGGTATGCCGCCGTGATCGCAAACTGTCCGCCCGCCGCTGCGCAGCCCGCCAAAAGCAGGATCCCCATCTGCTGCCAGGTCATCGGATGATAGTCAAAAATCAGCCACGGCAGCACAACCACACAGGAAAATACCGAGAAAAACAGTACGATCACCGGTCCCTTTTCTCCTGCCTCTCCCAGTTTCCGCACCATCGTGTACGCCGCGCCCGCGCAGATGCCACCGAAAAAGCCCAGCAGCGACGGCACAAGTGCCAGATTGGAGAATGTCGGCTTTACCACGAATATACTGCCGAGAAACGCACCGAAGATCAGCGAAAGCTGAATTGGCATAACTTTTTCCTTTAAGATCAGCCAGCTGAACAGCACTGTAAAAAACGGCGACATTTTATTTAGAATCGATGCGTCCGCCAGCACCAGATGATCCACCGCATAAAAGTTACACAGCACTCCCATCGTGCCGAAAATTGACCGCATCAGAAAATACGGCAGATTTTCCCTGCGGATACGAAACGGCTCTCCCGCCCGCAAAAGCAAAACAACCGCTGACAGCGCCGCCACAAGATTGCGGAAAAAACTCTTCTGCATCGACGGCAGATCGCCCGCCAAATGTACAAACATACTCATCAACGCAAAACAGAACGCAGACAGCACCAGGCAGGCAATTCCGCGGTATTCCTGCTTCCGGATGTCCGGATGATTTTCTACCATGTTTTCATTCCCCTTTCCGTCTTCCTATCTTCCAGTATACGCACATCCCACATTTTTGTCTATGAATCCACCCGGATTTTTTCGTTTTCACATTTCACACGGCTGTTGTTCACGCTCATGGAAACCGTAAATCCACATGTTTTTTTTGCTTTCTCCCGTTTTGCATCATTTCTGCAGAGAGTCCGCCCATCTTGACACAAATCCGTTTCCATACTAGAATAGAAAAACCTTTATTTATATGTAAATTATTCACAAGGAGCCTGTTATTTTGCTGAAATTATTCCATTCCCTCGATTTAAAACTAAAATCCTGCCTGATTGCACTGTTTGGAAGTGCATTTCTGGCATTTGGCCTGTACCATGTCCATTCCTTTTCCGGTGTCACCGAGGGCGGCGTCTTAGGAATGACGCTTCTGCTTGATCACTGGTTCCATATCTCCCCATCCGTGTCCGGCTTCATCATGAACCTCGCCTGCTACGCGATGGGATGGAAACTTCTGGGGCGGCAGTTCATCGCCTACTCCATTCTTTCCAGCGCCAGCTTCTCCCTGTCTTACCGGATCTGTGAGCAGTTTCCGCCCCTGTGGCCGCAGCTTGCCGATATGCCGCTTGCCGCATCCCTGCTCGGCGCGGTCTTCGTCGGCGTCGGTGCCGGGCTCTGCGTGCGGATCGGCGGTGCCCCGGGCGGAGACGATGCGCTTGCGATGAGCCTTTCCCACGTGACGCACATCAAAATCCAGTGGATCTACCTCCTGTCCGATTTTGCTGTACTGATGCTTTCACTGAGCTACATTCCGTTAAACCGCATGGTATATTCCATCCTCACGGTACTCCTGTCCGGACAGATCATCGGGTTTGTGCAGACCGTGGGAACACATCCAGTGGAAAATATGAAAACTTGATCGGTTTCATACGGTTCTCCCGGTTTCAAACGTGCCTACCCGTGAACCGTAATGAATTTTCTATATTTTTTGATTTTTTTTAAAAAAACGCTTGCCAAATCAACCGACCTATGATATTATATAACTCGTTGAAGCGATGCTTCAGAAATGCGCGAGTGGCTCAGTTGGTGGAGCGCGACCTTGCCAAGGTCGAGGCCGCGGGTTCGAGTCCCGTCTCGCGCTCTTTTTATTTTATAGCGGAAACCTTTTCATTTTTATGAGGGTTTCCGCTATTTTCGTTACTGGTCACAGTTACACTTTTTCTTTTTCAAGGGAGTATTTTACCATGATACAAAAAGTAAGTTCTTTTCTCAAAAAGGATACTGTTTTAACCATCGCCCTGGCTCTGGCTGTCCTTTCCATGTTTATCATACCACCGTCTGCCGGATACCTGGGATATCTGGATCTGCACACACTGATCCTGCTCTTTGGCCTGATGACAGCAACCACAGGCCTCCAAAACATCGGTTTCTTTCGACAGCTCGGGGAATTACTGCTGCTTCGAATCCATTCACTCAGGCAGCTGGAACAGCTTCTGATTCTTCTGTGTTTCTTTTCCAGCATGCTGATCACCAACGATGTGTCCTTAATTACCTTCGTTCCATTTGCTCTGGAACTACTGCGGATGGTAAACCGCAAAGACCGGATCGTTCCGGTTGTCGTCTGCCAGACACTGGCAGCCAATCTCGGCAGCATGACAACTCCGGTGGGGAATCCCCAGAATCTGTATCTGTATTCCCACTTTGAGCTTTCACTTGATACATTTATCCGGAGCATCGGTCCATTTTCGCTGCTTTCATTGGTTTTGCTGCTGCTCGTCACAATGTTTACACCAAGGGAGACTATCTCACTAGATACAGCCGGTAGAGATACAACCTCCGATGAGACCTTTCCTAAACGCTGCCTTTTCTGCTGTCTGGGAATGTTTTTCCTGTGCCTTTGCACCGTAGCCGGTCTTCTGCCGCTTTCAATCTTGTTTATCTGCATTCTGGCGATTGGCTGTCTGGCAGACCCGAAGATCTTCTGTCAGGTAGATTACTCTCTCATCCTGACTTTTATCGGATTCTTCATCTTCATCGGGAATCTGAAACACATTCCTGCGGTAAGCTCCCTGCTTTCCAGTATGATCACGGGACACGAAGTGATAGTCTCCGTTCTGGCCAGCCAGGTAATCAGCAACGTTCCGGCCGCCATCCTGTTGTCCGGATTTACCGAAAAAGGAGTTCCCCTTCTGATCGGAACTAACCTCGGCGGTCTCGGCACCCTGATCGCATCCATGGCGAGTCTTATTTCTTACAAATATATCGTCCGCTCCTGCCCAGAGAAAAAAGGAATCTACTTCCGCTGGTTCACGATTGCAAATGCGGGATTTCTAGCGGTCCTGATGGCGGTATATTTTCTGGTTTTTTATAGCATCTGATAAAAAAGAATGTGCCTTGGCACATTCTCGCGCCGAGCGCGGTCGCTTGCGACATGTTTCTGCTTCGCGCGAGTGCGCATCCTCGCGGAGCGATTTTTGTTTCATAGGACGTAATTTCCTATGAAACAAGAAAGCCCCCAGAGCGGCAACTCTGGGGGCTTTCTTAATTTTAGACAATAAAAAAGCGGGTGATGGGAATCGAACCCACGTATCCAGCTTGGAAGGCTGGTGTTCTACCATTGAACTACACCCGCATGATAAATTATGAAATTGTAATGCCCAGAACCGGAATCGAACCAGTGACACGAGGATTTTCAGTCCTCTGCTCTACCAACTGAGCTATCTGGGCATCCTGAGGAATCCTGTGATTCTCATGTTCGCTCTTGTTCAGCGACATGCATTATTATACTAAAGGGAGCTGCGATTGTCAAGGATTTTTTTGAACTTTTGCAAAAACTTTTTAAGCTTCACAACCTGGCAGTTACTGTTCACACATTATGTAAACTTAATGCAAAATCATCCAAATTTTAGAGTTGACAAATCTACTCCGTTGTGTTTATAATTCAGATAACGAAAACACAGAGAAACCGATGAGGAAGAGGAGTATCTGACCTATGTATCGCCACAGAGAGTTCCGGATGGTGGAAACGGAACGCCTTACCGTCAGTGAATGGACTTCCGAGGGCAGCCTTGAACGATTGCTTCAGTAGAGGCTGACGGGACCCCACCCGTTATCCATCGGGGCACGTATGATGGTACGTGTAAGCGAGTGGACATTTTCACAAATGTCAATTTGGGTGGTATCGCAGAAGTTTACGCTTTTGTCCCATGTATGGGGACAGAGGCGTTTTTTAGTTTCTGGAAACATTCTCAGTAAAATCTTTCATCACGGCGCGCGGCGCCAAACCAAAGAGAATCTTCTTTCCAGACACATTCTTTACTCTGCTCCGGCAAGGCAGACTGATACATCTGCCATCCAAAACAAATATCAAAATAAGAATAAAGAATGGAGAAAATGACTATGAAAAAGAATCTGAAAAAATTATTTGCACTTGGATGCACCGCAGCCCTGACACTGACAACCGCAGGATGCTCTTCCAGCACATCCAGCAACGCTTCCGAAGCAGACACCACCGCCGAAACCTCTCAGGAAGCTTCCACGGACAAAAAAATTTATAATGTAGCGATTGTCAAACAGCTCGACCACGCTTCCCTCGATGAGATTGCAAATGCAGTCGAGGCAGAGTTAGATAAAATCGCCGAGGATAACAATGTAGCCATTTACTACGAACTGTACTCCGGCCAGAATGACCAGACAACCTTAAAGCAGATTGGTGATCAGGCGGTTGCTGACGGTGTTGACGCCATCATCCCGATTGCAACCCTGGCTGCACAGGTAGCGACCGTATCCGCACAGCAGACCCAGACACCGGTTGTCTACGCCGCTGTTTCCGATCCGGAAGCCGCTGAGCTGACCGGCATCGACTATGTAACCGGTACCAGCGATGCGCTGAACACCGAGAAAATCATGGATATGATGTTTGCCGCAAACCCAGATGTTAAAAATGTGGGGCTTTTATATTCCTTATCTGAGGCAAACTCAACCAAACCGATCGCGGATGCAAAGGCATACTTAGATGAAAAAGGCATCTCCTACACCGAGCAGACTGCAAATACCAACGACGAAGTAATTACCGCTGCCTCCTCCCTGGTTGCTGACAAAGTAGACGCTGTCTTCACTCCTACCGACAATGTCATCATGGCAGCTGAGCTGGCTATCTTCAAGGATCTGGCCGATGCAGGCATCCCGCACTATGCCGGCGCTGATTCCTTCGTCCGCAATGGCGCATTTGCCACCTGCGGCGTCAACTACACGGCTCTTGGTACACAGACCGCTGACCTTGCTTATCAGGCAATCACCGAAGGCATGGACGGCATGGAAGACTACTACACCGCAGAAGGCGGCATCGTAACCGTAAATACCGAGACTGCAGAAGCCCTGAATATTGACACAGCTGTATTCAAAGACTTTGGCGATGTTGTAGAGGTTACAACCACCGAGGACTAACATCCTCATCCGATGGCACTTTGTTTTTCATTTGCCTGAGATTTGTTTCATAACCGATCCACCAATTTTTACATATTATAATGTTTGACTGACTTTCATGTACTCTCAGAGCCGTAAGACAGACCAGACGCCAGCCGCATCCCCCGCTTACCACGCGGCTGGCGCATCTGCCTTATGAACGCTCTGGGAGTACAGATCATTCTACGGAGGTAATTTCCCATGCTTCATATTTTACAAACCGCTCTGGAACTGGGATTTCTGTATGCGCTGGTGCCGATGGCGCTGTTCTTGAGTTTCCGCATACTGGACATCGCGGATATGACGACGGACGGCTGTTTCGTCCTCGGCACAGCGGTATCCGTCACAATGGCTGCGGCAGGGCATCCATTTCTCGCGGTTCCGGCTGCCATGCTTGCAGGCATCTGCGCCGGATTTGTCACCGCATTTCAGCAGACCCGTCTCGGCGTGCCGTCCATTCTCGCCGGTATCATCACCAATATGGGGCTCTACACCATCAATCTGATGGTAATGGGCTGGAGTGCCAACGTGAGTCTTTTAAAGACAGAGACCATCTTTTCCCTGCTTCAGAAAACCGGTATCGGGGGTGACTGGTATGAAGCACTTCTGGCAATCTGCGTAACTGTGCTTGCGGGCGCACTGCTCGTCTATTTTCTCGGTACCCGTCTGGGACTCTCCATCCGGGCAACCGGCAACAACATTGACATGGTGCGCGCCTCCTCGATCAACCCGACATTTACCATTACAGTCGGCTTATGCATCGCCAATGCGCTGACCGCACTCTCCGGCGCAATGGTCGGTCAGTATCAGAATACCGCCGACATCAACGGCGGCACGGGTATCGTCGTGATCGGTCTTGCCTGCCTGATCATCGGTGAAACCGTCCTCGGACGCCGCGGCGTGGCAAGAGGTGTCATCGCCACCGTCATCGGTTCGATTATTTACCGTTTTATCTACGCTATCGTCCTGTATACAAAAATCATGCCTGTACAGGGGCTGAAACTGGTCACCGCTGTGATCGTAGCGCTGGCAATCGCATTTCCGACGATCCGGAAATGGGCGGCATTCCAGACACGTAAAAATGCAGCGGCACGCCGGAAGGGAGGACACGGAGCATGTTAAATATTCAGTCGATATCAAAAACTTTTAATCCGGGAACTGTCAACGCCAAACAGGCGCTCTCCGGGCTGTCCCTGCATCTGGATCACGGAGATTTCGTGACAATCATCGGTTCCAACGGCGCCGGAAAATCGACCCTGTTCAATGCGATTGCCGGCAGCTTCTACGTCGATGACGGCTTTATCGAGCTGGACGGCGAGGACATCACCTATATGCCGGAGCACAAGCGCAGCCTGATGGTCGGCCGCCTCTTCCAGGACCCGTTAAAGGGAACGGCGCCGGGCATGACGATCGAAGAAAATCTTGCCCTCGCCTATCTGCGGACTGCAAAGGGGAAATCGCCATTTTCCCGCATTTCCAAGAAAGATAAGGATGCGTTCCGCGAACGCCTCTCCCTCTTAAATATGGGGCTTGAAGACCGGATGACCCAGCCGGTCGGACTTCTTTCCGGCGGTCAGCGCCAGGCGCTCACCCTGCTCATGGCAACCCTCATCACGCCGAAGCTTCTGCTGCTCGATGAGCACACTGCCGCCCTCGATCCGGGAACAGCTGAAAAAGTACTGGAGCTGACGAAAAATATCGTTGCTGAGGAGAAAATCACCTGCCTGATGATCACCCACAATATGAACCAGGCTCTGGAGCTCGGAAACCGCACGCTCATGATGGCAAACGGAAATATCGTGCTCGACGTCGGCGGCGCAGAGCGCGCTTCCATGACTGTCGAGGATCTGATCGCCCGCTTCAAGACCGGCGCAGGCCACGCACTGGATAATGACCGGATTTTATTGTCGGAATAATTTTAAAAAAGCAAAAAATTCAAAAAGTCCCATCCTTTCAGATTTGAATCTGCATAAGGATGGGACTTTTTTATATTTCTCTTATCCAATTTCTATTTTCCAAGCACATCCGAAAGCGCTGCAAACTGCGCCAGCGTCAGCGTCTCGCCGCGCACGGACGGGGAAAGTCCCAGCGACTCGATTGCGGCTGCGATCTCTTCCTTGCTAAAGGAAAGATCCTGCGCATTGGAAAGCCCGTTCTGCAGGGTTTTCCGGCGCTGGTTGAAGGACGCGCGGATGAGACGGAACATTAAATCTTTATCCTTTACCTCCACCGGCGGCTTCGCATGGCGGGTCAGACGGATGACCGCTGAGCCGACATTCGGACGCGGAATGAAACAGTTCGGCGGCACATTTGCCACGATGTATGGCTCGGCATAATACTGAACCGCCAGCGACAGCGCGCCGTAATCCTTCGAGCCAGGACCAACCTGCATCCGGTCTGCGACCTCTTTCTGCACCATAACCGTAATATTGTCGATCGGCGCACCGCTCTCAAACAGCCCCATGATGATCGGGGTCGTAATATAGTACGGCAGGTTCGCCACGACCTTAACCGGACGTCCGCCGCCTTTTTCTTCCGCCATTTTTTTTATGTCAATCTTTAAAATATCTTCATTGATAACAGTTACATTTTCGCAGTCCTGAAGCGTATCTTTTAAGATCGGAATCAGATTTGTGTCGATCTCCACGGCGATGACCTGTCCTGCCGCCTGTGAAAGGCGCTGTGTCATCGTACCGATGCCAGGACCGACTTCCAGGACGGTGTCCTCCTTGGTCATGCCCGCCGCTGAGATAATCTTGTCCAGCACGTGCGTATCAATCAGAAAATTCTGACCGAATTTTTTCTGGAAGGCAAAATTGTATTTCTGTATTACTTCGATTGTATTCTTCGGGTTTCCAAGATCCATTCCGAAAATCCTTTCCCGGGTGTCCGGGACACCCCTTTTTACGGTAACCGGTACAGCCTCCGCGCATTCTCTTCAGTCGCACGGACGATCTCTTCCGGTGTACATTTCTTGATTTCTGCCAGCTTTTCCGCCACATATGGCAGGTTCAGTGAGGAGTTGCGTTTGCCGCGGTTGGGAACCGGAGCGAGGTAGGGGCAGTCGGTTTCGAGTACCAGACGGTCGAGCGGCGCCATCTCGGCTACTTCCAGAAGCTTTTTCGCATTCTTGAAGGTCAGTACACCGCCGATACCTAAGTAAAAGCCCATCTTTAAATACTCTGCCGCCATCTCTTTTCCATAGGAGAAGCAATGAATCACACCGCCTATCTCCCCGGAGTGCTCTTCCTTCATGATATCGAGCGTATCCTTCGCCGCGTCGCGGCTGTGGATGATGACTGGAAGTTTTAATTCCCGAGCCAGATTTAACTGGCGGTGGAACCATTTCTTCTGGGTCTCATGATCCGGCTCTTCCCAGTAATAGTCGAGACCGATCTCGCCGATCGCCACGATCTTCCCGGACTGTGCCAGCACACGGAGTTCGGCAAATTTTTCCTCGTCAAGCTCCGCCGTGCTGCTCGGATGGACACCTGCTGCCCCATAGATAAACGGATATTTTTCCGTCAGGGCAATCGTCGTCTTCGTGCTTTCCATATCCGCGCCGACATTAACGACCGTGCCGATCCCGCCTGCTGCCAGACCGGAAAGCAGTTCTTCCCGGTCCCCGTCAAACGCCTCATCATCGTAATGAGCGTGTGTATCAAATATCATATAAGTTATATTCCTTTTTTCTTAGCAGATCTCCGCACCCGCCGGCATCTCTTTCTCCGTTGTCATCAGGGACAGCTTTCCGTCTGCATCCTCAGCACACAAAATCATGCCCTCGGAGAGCAGACCTGCCAATTTCGCCGGTTTTAAGTTGGTCACAACCATGACTCTCTTGCCGACCATCTCCTCCGGGGAGTAGGAATGCTTGATGCCGCTGATGATCTGGCGCACTTTGCTTCCGACCTGAACCTGGGAGCAGAGAAGCTTCTTGGACTTCGGAACAGCCTCGCAGGAGAGGATCACGCCAACCTGGAACTGCAGTTTTGCAAAATCATCGTAGGTAATCTCTGCTTTCGGCTCGATATCGATGCCCTCGGCTTTCTCGTTCTCTTCCTTCTCCGGCTCTGCCTTTGCAGCAACTGCCTTCTTCTGCTCTTCCTGGATAACTTTGACTTTCTTCATCACATCGTCGAGTTTCAGGCGGGCAAAGAGAACCTCCGGCTCCTCAGTCACCTTATTACCGGACGGATAACGGCCAAATTCATCCATCTGTGGCAGTTCACGTTTTACGGTATTTAATTCTTTTAAGATCTTCTCCGAGGTCTCCGGCATGAAGGATTCAAGCAGGGACGCACCGATCGTGATAGACTCAACCAGGTTATAGAGAACAGTCGCAAGACGATCCTGCTTGTCCTCTTCCTTTGCCAGAATCCACGGGGTTGTCTCATCAATGTATTTGTTGCTGCGGCGGAAAATATTGAAGATCTCGGTGATCGCATCGGCAACGCGCAGCTTATCCATCTTCTCATCGACCTTGCGGACTGCTTCCAGCACTACCTTCTTCAGATCCTCGTCCACCGGCTCCGTCACGCCCTTGTCGGCTACCACGCCGCCAAAGTACTGGTTCGTCATCGATACCGTTCTCTTTACGAGGTTGCCAAGGATATTGGCCAGATCCGAGTTCAGTCTCTCTACCATCAGCTCCCAGGTAATAACGCCGTCGTTCTCAAACGGCATCTCATGCAGAACGAAGTAGCGGACTGCATCCACGCCAAAGAAATCGACCAGTGTATCGGCGTAAATCACATTTCCCTTGGATTTACTCATCTTGCCGTCGCCCTGTAACAGCCACGGATGACCAAATACCTGCTTTGGAAGCGGCAGGTCGAGTGCCATCAAAAAGATCGGCCAGTAAATGGTATGGAAACGGATAATATCCTTACCAATCAGATGCAGGTCTGCCGGCCAGTATTTCTTGAACAGCTCGCCGCTCTCGCCGTCGCAGTCATATCCAAGACCGGTGATATAGTTGGTCAGTGCATCCAGCCATACATATACAACGTGCTTCGGGTCGAAATCAACCGGAATCCCCCATTTAAAGGAAGTACGGGAAACACACAGATCCTGCAGGCCCGGAAGCAGAAAGTTGTTCATCATCTCATTTTTACGGGAAACCGGCTGGATGAACTCCGGGTGCTCATTGATATAATCGATGAGTCTCTGCGCATATTTGCTCATACGGAAGAAATATGCCTCTTCCTTCGCCGGCTGTACCGGGCGTCCGCAGTCCGGGCATTTGCCGTCTACGACCTGGGACTGGGTCCAGAAGGACTCGCACGGGGTACAGTAAAGTCCCTCGTAGCAGCTCTTGTAAATATCGCCCTGATCATAGAGCTTCTTGAAAATCTTCTTTACCTGCGCCTCATGATCCTCGTCAGTGGTGCGGATAAATTTGTCGTAGGATGTATTCATCAGATCCCAGATCGTCTTGATCTCACCCGCCACGTTATCGACAAACTGCTTCGGCGTGATGCCAGCCTCATCTGCCTTTAACTCGATCTTCTGACCATGCTCATCGGTGCCCGTCTGGAAACGCACATCGTAGCCCTGCGCCCTCTTGTAGCGCGCAATGCTGTCCGCCAGCACGATCTCATAGGTATTTCCGATATGCGGTTTGCCCGATGTATAGGCAATCGCAGTTGTTATATAGTAAGGTTTCTTACAGTTCTGACACATTTATCATGCCCTCCTTATTAAAATTGCGCTTTAAATTGTGTTCTTCACAAAAAAAGCCTCTAACCGCCCATGGTTTTCCATCTGCGATTAAAGGCAAGCCACCTTCTTTTCTCTGCCTTTTCTTCATATATAAATATATAGATTAAGTCTATCTGTTTTGCATCCCTTTGTCAAGTATGGTATACTTGCAGACATATATATTTGTTTTGGAGGTATTATATTATGCAGAAACGCTTTTCCTTCCCGCCCCTGCCGCGCACAGCGCTCGCGATCGCTGCAGCTGCTGCCCTGGCGCTCTCCGGATGCGCTGGTTCTTCCGGCTCAGGAACCCCCGCCGAATCCTACGCCGCTTCCGGGCAGACTGGTTCTCCTTCCAATGCATCGTCCGATGCTGCCAGCGAACAGGCGCGTTTTGATGCGTTTCTGGCACACCAGTTTCAGGAAAGCGTGCAGGACGATCCGCTCTCCCTTCATTTTCTTGTCCGGAATCCGGAAAATTACGGTATCACCGAACCGGAGATGAAATTTCCAGAATATTCCCTGGAACAGCTTCAAAAGGATTCCGAGGAAAACGCGGCCGTTCTTGAGGAACTTTCTTCCTTCGATACCTCTCTCTTGACCTCCGACCAGCTTTTCACCTACCGGATGATGAAGGACACACTGGAGACGGAAGCCGGCTCGAGGGGACTGGAACTCTACAATCAGCCGTTAAGCGCCCTGATCGGCACGCAGGCGGAACTTCCGACCTTATTAGCCGAATACACATTTTACAACCGTGCCGACATCGACCATTACCTGGCACTGCTTTCTCAGATCGACACATATTACAAGCAGCTCGCAGCGTATGAACAGGCGCAGGCAGACGCCGGTCTCGCACCGTCCGACGACACCATCGACCGGATTTTAAAATCCTGTAAAAGCTACCTCATCCGCCCGGAAAACAGCCTGCTGACGGAAACATTTGCCTCCCGCTTAAATGCGGTTGAGGGCTTAAGCGATGCAGAAAAGGCGTCCTACAAAGCAAAACATCTGACCATTTTAAAGGAACACTTTATCCCGGCATATACAAACCTCTCTAAAGCACTGGAATCGCTCAAGGGCTCCCATCCGGAGACAGGAGGACTTAGCACCTACGAACACGGCAGGGAGTATTATGCCTATCTTGCGGCGGCGCTGACCGGCACAGATTCTTCGGTCGATGCGCTCAAAACGCGGATTGAGAAGCAGATGCAGGCAGATTTATCCGAAATCCGCGTCCGCTTAAAGGAACATCCGGAACTCGTCCGTCAGATGACCGACTCTGCCATCACACTCTCCGATCCGGATGAGATCCTTCAGAATTTACAGGTGCAGATTCAGGATGATTTCCCGGCGCTTACAGATACCTCCTACACGCTCAAATACGTCCCGGAAGCGCTGGAATCTTCCCTGTCCCCGGCCTTTTTCCTCGTACCGCCGATCGATTCCGACGGTTCCAACACCATTTACATCAACGAAAAAGCAAGCACTGAGCAGAACCTCTACACCATGCTGGCGCACGAGGGCTATCCGGGGCATCTCTACCAGTCGGCTTATTTCAATGACCGGGAGCCGGTTCCGGTACGGCGGCTTCTTGCCTGCGGCGGCTACAACGAAGGCTGGGGACTCTACAGCGAACTGTACGCCTACTCCTTCGACAACGGACTGCCGGAAGCGGTCAAACCGCTGATGCGCTGCAGCGAAGCCAGCAGCTACGGGCTGTACGCGCTTCTCGACATCTGCATCCACTATGATGGCTGGGATCTCGCCACAACCACCAGTTATCTGGAAAATTCCTACGGATTTACGGATCCGGAATCCGCGCGCGAGATATACCTGGCAATCATTGATAATCCGGGCAATTACCTGAAATACTATACCGGCTATCTGGAAATCCTGACCATGCGCCAGGAAGCCGAGGAGGTACTTGGAAACAAATTCAACGCCAAGAGCTTCCACCAGTTCATCCTGAACATGGACGGCGCTTCCTTCCGGGTCATCAAACCGTATTTTCAAACATGGCTGATGACGGAGAAATTACACGTATAAGAGAAAAAGAGCGGAGTCTCCCTGTATGCATCCGCATACTTCAGAGATCCCGCTCTTTTCGCATTTTCATGCTTTAATTTACTTTCTTGTAATTCTTCTCAAAGCTCATCGGACCGTCGCCGATCTTCTCGCCTGCTACGCTCAACTCCAGCGTCTTTGCCTCGTAGTTCTGGATAAATGTATTGGCAATCGCCATGACAACCAGCTTGTCAGAGGACTCCTTTAAGGAGGAGAGATCCAGCGTCAGGGCGCCGTCCTTCTGCTCAAATTTATCCACGGTGATTCCCTCTTCAATGACGCCCATCTCTGCCATCTTATCAAGCAGTTCCTGTGCATCCAGCTCATCGCCGTCAATGCCATCCATATTCTGTTTTAAGCCGCTCTTATCAGATTTTACAGAATATACGCAAACCGTTACCGTCGGATCTGCATCCGTTACCACCATGCTTTCTTTCTCAGCCACGCCATCTACAGTCTCCTGCTGCGCCGCACCTGCCGGGGCAGTTCCATGTTCGCTGGTTTCTCCTGTATTTCTTGCCGTCGGCGCACATGCGCCCAGAACAGCTGCCATCATAAGACCAGCTGCCATTACCATAAATTTCTTCATAATGTACCTCCTTGTATTCTCCTCGCAGCAGTTGCTTCACGGTTTTCGCAACCGTTTTTGTCTTTCACACCTGTTTCCATCCAGTGCAGACTACATCCATTCTTTTTACCGCTGCCCATCCTTACTCCTAAACCACTGATTCAGCTTCATCAGCGCCTTTACCAACGTCTGCATCTCATCTTCCGACAGATCGCTTGTCAGGCTCTCGATCATCTCCCGGTGGAACCGGGCGTGATGCCCATACGCTTTTCTGCCCCGCTCTGAAAGAGAAATATATACGACCCGCCGATCCTCGAGTCCCCGGCTTCGTTCCACATAGCCTTTTTTGACCAGGCTGTTCATGGCAATCGTGAGCGTTCCCACCGTAACGGACAGTTCTCTGGCGATCGATGACATATTTTTCGGTTCACCAATCCCGATCGCTTCGATCACATGCATATCGTTATTCGTGATGTCTTTAAACTCCGGCGTAATGATTACCTTCTGTTCTATGTCCATCACATCGCGGAACAGCGTCACCAGAAGCTCATTCAGCGTCTCATAATTTCCCACAGTTTTCCCTCTCATCCTTGGTTTCAGCGCGCAAAACGGCAATTTACCCTACCGATTATACAATATTCTGTGCGGCAAGACAACTAGCAAATTTCTTACATCTTCATACCATGGCACTACATAAGATACTCGCCACAAGCCCCGCGAACGTTGCAATCAGCGCCCCCGCAAGCGTCCATCGCGTCTTTGAGATCCGCACGGTCAGATAGTAGACACTCATCGTATAAAAAACCGTCTCCGTGCAGCTCTCAAGAACCGACACCATCATGCCGAGCCGCGAATCGGGTCCATACGTTTTAAAAATATCTAAGAGCAGCCCCGTCGCCGCCGAACTGGACACCAGACGCACCAGAAGCAGCGGAACCACCTGTGCCGGTATATGCAGAAATGCCGCCGGTCCCGCCAGCACCCCGGAGAGGAAATCGAGAAAACCGGAGGTCCGAAGCACGCCGACCGCCGCCATCAGTCCCACCAGCGTCGGCAGGATTCCAGCCACCGTTTTAAGCCCCGCAAGCGCCCCTTCGATAAAATCATCAAAAACCGGGCGTTTCTGAAGCACCGCAAACCCAACGATATAAAACAAAACAACCGGAACCAGGTATTCAGAGAGGTAATTGATGCAGCGCATTTGACGGCTCCCGTGTCTATACTTGTTTTATATGTATGGTTTGAATCCGCGTTCTATGATAACGGATCTGTTTCCAGCGCCCCTTATTTTAACAAGGGCATTATAGGGGATAAATTTGTTTTTTGTGTGAAATTTTCCCCCCTACATGACGCCAAATTGCGTTTTCTATTTCCAGCCATCCTTTTTTATTGATTTATATTGCTTTCTCCTGCACATCACGCGGCACACCGCCACTCCTGCCAGCGTGCTGACACAGGTCGCCAGGAACGCCGGACCGGCCACTGCCAGCGGATGCGCCGATCCGTACTGGCTCCGATAGGCGATCATATTGATAGGAATGAGCTGCAGCGATGAAATATTTACGACCAGAAACGTACACATTTCATCGCTCGCCGTTCCCTGTGTGACCGCCGCCGAATCCCCCGCCGCTCTCCGTTCCTCCTCCAGTTCTTCCAGCTCCTTCATCGCCGTAAGCCCCGCCGGGGTCGCCGCCCAGCCAAGCCCCAGCATATTGGCAATCATATTGGCGGCCATCGAAGAAAGCGCCGGATGACCCGCTGGAATGCGTGGAAAGAGGAAATGAAGCACCGGCCGCATCCCCGCCGACAACTGCTCAATCAGCCCCGCCCGCCGTCCGATCTCCAAAATTCCCGTCCAGAACGCCATCACCCCCAGCATCGTGATTCCCAGCGAGACTGCATCCCCCGCCGCTGCAAGCATTCCCTCCGTCACCGCCCCCAACGTCCCATGCACCGCCGCCCAGCCAAGCCCCGTAAGCATCATAAACGCCCAGAGTGCATTTAACATGCATCTACCTCCCTGCTGTCATATGGTACGCTCAGAACATTTTATACTCAGACAAGTATAAAAAGACGTCAAATATACACCATCATAAATAGATAGTTACTGTTCACGCATACGTGCCCAGTAACAGAATTTGCCGTGGCTCCGCATTTAAATACGGCAAATTCCTGCTGCCACCACGTTTTCTTACGGCACTTTCGGTTCCAAAAGTGCCTACCCGTGTACAGTAACAATAGATACAATTATATCGTTTCTTTTCGTCCATTCCGCTTGCATTTCAGAATTTGGATCTTTAAAATAAGAACTATCATCTCCTTCACATGACAGATATTCTTTGAAAAAGGCCATTTTATATGGATTCTCCTGCCAAAAACCGTGAAGACATTGAAATATGATTTAATATTATGAAAACGAGGTATTCAGAATGAAACAATCCGCAGATTTAAAGCGTCTCCTCACCTCCATCGATCACAAAAGCTATCCGGCTTACAAGGACGTGCGCGGCGCTTATGATTTTAATACGTATATTTTATCCATCGACCATGTACAGGGTGACCCGTTTGCGTCCCCTTCCAAGGTCAGTATCCAGGTCCGCCACGCGAAAGCCGGATTTCCGGCAGAACTCTTTGATACGCCGTGGAAAAAAACAGCGCTTGAAGATTACCTGCTCCGCTGTTTTTCCCGTGAAATCGGTCGTCTTTCTTTCAAGGCAAAAGGTTCTGGAAAAAGTGGTCTGATCGCCACCAGCCGCCCCGGTCAGGAGGTCCTCTCCCGGACCGCCTGCGAGATCGGGAGAAATGAGATTACAGCCCGTTTTGAGGTTGGTTTCCCGGCATTCGGGCGCACCATCAACTCAGGTGAACTGATTCGGATTTTCTTTGATTTTCTTCCAGGCTGTGTCGAAAACGTCTTTTTCTACCGCCGCCAGAACACCGCTGAAATCAAAAAACGCATCACGCTGGCAGACGACCAGCATTTTATCCGCAATGAGCTGAAACGCTTAGACCTCGTCTCCTTCGTCGCAGACGGCTCAATCCTGCCGCGTGAAACCGGCGTCTCCGACCGTCCGATGAAGGGCAGTGTTGCGTTCCATTCCCCGGATTCCTTAAGAATCACTCTGAATCTTCCGGGACACGGTCCGATCTCCGGCATGGCAATCCACCGCGGCATCACCCTGATCGTGGGCGGCGGCTACCACGGCAAATCCACACTGCTAAAAGCGCTGGAATCCGGCGTCTACAACCACATTCCGGGGGATGGACGTGAATATGTCATCACCGATGAAACCGCAGTCAAGCTGCGCGCCGAGGATGGACGCAGCATCAACCACGTTGATATTTCCCTCTTTATCCGGGATCTGCCGAACAAAAAAGACACCACCTGCTTTTCCACCGCCGATGCCAGCGGCAGTACCTCCCAGGCGGCAGCCGTGATCGAAAGCATTGAAGCAGGAACCCGCGCTTTCCTGATCGACGAGGACACCTCCGCTACCAACTTCATGCTGCGGGACGACCTGATGCAGCGCATCGTCAGCCGCGATAAAGAGCCGATCACCCCGTTCATCGAACGCGCCCGCGATCTCTACAAGCAGGCAGGCATCTCCACCGTCCTCGTAGCTGGAAGCTCCGGCGCCTACTTCTTCATCGCAGACACTATTATCCAGATGGATGCATACCGCCCGTTTGATATCACGGAGATGGTAAAAAATGCCTGCGAACAGGAGGCTTCCAAACCCGCCATCCAGGCGCCTGGGTTCAAGCTCCCGACGGCTGGACGGAGGCTGGCGGCTGGCGGAACAGGGCGGGCTGTGGGCGCGATGGCGCTGAATTTTGGCGACAGCCGCGCAGAAGCAGGCGGTGAATCTCAGGAAGAGGGCGAAAACAGCGGTCGTTCCGGACGGTTTGGCAATCGCGGCGGCAGCGCCTCCGATGCAGGACGCTTTGAACGCGGTCGCGGAGGACGCCGCGAAGCTGACCGAAATTCCGACCGGAACACGCGTATCAAAGTCCGTGTCCACGACAAACACTCTTTCCAGGTTGCCAAAGAGCCGGTCGATCTGCGCTTCGTCGAACAGCTTGCCGACAGCGAGCAGACCGCCGCACTCGCCCAGATGGTGCGCTACTGCCTGGAAAAAGGGCTTCTGGAGCGCTGCACCGTACAGGAAACGGTTGCCACACTCTTAAAAGCCTATGAAGCAGGCGGACTCTCTGTGTTCAGCGATGCTTCATATGCCGCCATGGGACTGGCAATGCCGCGCGTGCAGGAAATTTATGCTTGTTTGAATCGTTTTAGGGGATGATTTTTAAGATAAATATAAAAAGAGGGCTGCATTTTGCAAACCCTCTTTTTATATTTTTGCATCTTATATCAAACTATTTGCAAGTTTCATCTTGGCTTATCCCTGAACTCTGCCAAAATCTATGGTGCCAAAATCTATCCTACCCTTCGCACAGCGCCCGCATCACGCCCTCAACCGTCTCTATCTTCTCTGCTCTCCACGCGTTTCCGCCGCAGAAAATCAGAGCATGATCCTCATCACCGCGGGCGGCATTGACGAGTGCCTGCGTGATGCAGTATGGGATCTTCACCGGATCACAGTGTTCCAGACACTGGTAACAGTGTGTCACTGCCTGTCTTCCTTTTTCCAGTTCTTTTAAGAACGCATTCTTGATCGCACGTCCCGGCATGCCGACCGGACTTTTGACAATCACGATGTCCTCTTCCTTCGCATCCAGATATGCCTGCTTATATGCCATCGGTGCATCGCATTCCTCGGTTGTCACAAAACGGGTTGCCACCTGCACGCCGTCCGCGCCAAGCTCCATCTGGTGCATCACATCCGCATGGTCGTAGATGCCGCCAGCCGTCACAACCGGAATCGATTTTCCATATTTCTGCGCGTATTTTTTAACCAGCGCGATAATTCCCCGCACTTCCTCGTCATATTCCGCCTGATGGAATGTCTCGGCTGCGTGCGGCGTGTCTACCTCCAGCTCGGTCAGCTTCTCGCGATCAAATCCCAGATGTCCGCCCGCCAGCGGTCCCTCAACGACCACCAGATCCGGTACGGTCTGGTACTTGCGGTCCCACATCCGGCAGATGACCGTCGCCGCCTTAACGGAGGAAACGATCGGCGCAATCTTCGTCGCCGTCCCTTTCACATACTCCGGCAGGGAAACAGGAAGTCCTGCGCCCGATATGATCAGGTCAGCGCCCGCCTTGACCGCCGTTTTAACGTACTCCGCATAGTTTTTCGTCGCCACCATGATATTAAAGCCCACGATACCGCCCTTCGCGATCGCGCGCGCCTTCTGTAACTCTGAACCGATCGCGCGCAGGTTTGCCTCCTGCGGATGCTCGGCAAAATCCGGCTCCCGGAAACCGATCTGGGCAGTGGAAATAATGCCGATGCCGCCAGCCCCCGCCACGGCTCCTGCCAGCGAGGACAGGCTGATGCCAACCCCCATACCGCCCTGGATGATCGGAAGCTTCGCCGTCAGATCACCAATTTTCAGCGGTTTTAACTGTGATAAAATTGTACTCATACGATCTCCTATATTCACAAAGGGGACCGCCGCGCGGCAACCCCCTTTCAATATCTATTTTTTAGATTTTTCTAAAACGTTCATACCGCTGCTCCGCGATCTCATCCGGCGTCTTTTCCGCGCAGGACTGGAAGAACTCGCGCATATGGCGGTCAATGATGCGTCCGATCTCCTCGATGTTGTCATCGGTTGCCGGCTCATCCTCGCAGATAATGCGCTCGATCATGCCAAGCTCATACAGATCCTCTGCCGTCATCTTCATGACCTTCGCCGCCTCGCTGGCTCTCTTGGCATCTTTCCACAGAATCGAAGCAAAGCCCTCCGGAGAAAGGATCGAGTAGGTCGCATTCTCCATCATCCATACCTCGTTGGAAACCGCCAGCGCCAGTGCGCCGCCGCTGCCGCCCTGACCGGTGATAATCGCCAGAATCGGCACCTTCATATCCGACATTTCAAAGAGGTTGCGGGCAATCGCCTCGCCCTGGCCTCTCTCCTCTGCCTCCATACCCGGGAATGCACCTGGCGTATCGACAAAACAGATGATCGGACGGTTAAATTTCGCCGCCTGTTTCATCAGACGGAGCGCCTTTCTGTATCCTTCCGGAGACGGCATGCCGAAGTTGTGCTTCATGCTGTCTTTCGGGGATTTACCTCTCTCCTGTCCAATGACCGTGACCGGCATTCCATAGAAGGATGCCACACCGCCGATGACCGCCATATCATCGCCATAATACCGGTCGCCGTGGAACTCGGTAAAATCGTCAAACAGGATCCGGATATAATCGCTGGCGTTCAGACGTCCGGCGCTACGGGACTGGCGTACTGCCTCCCAGGCGTCTCTCTCTCGACCTGCGATCTTATTTAAGGTCTTCTGGCGCATGATACCGGAGAACGGTGCTTTCCGGCTCTTTAACTTGCCTTCCTCCACAGAAGCTGCTTTTTCTGCCCTGGATGCAGATGCCGCTTCTGTGTGGTTCTCCGCCTCGTCGTTCCATTTCTCCCAGCCATGCTCCTGGCTGTGAAGCTTCAAAATCTGTCCCAGAACACGCTTCTGATCTTTTCTTTCCACGATCTGATCCACAAAACCGTGTGTCAGCTGGAACTCAGCTCTCTGGAAGCCCTCCGGGAGCTTCTGGCCGATCGTCTGCTCGATGACACGCGGGCCCGCAAATCCAATCAGCGCTCCCGGCTCTGCCAGGATGATATCGCCCAGGGACGCAAAGCTTGCCGTTACGCCGCCGGTGGTCGGATCCGTCATAAAGCTTATGTAGAGAAGTCCCGCCTCGGAATGACGCTTTAAGGCTGCGGAAGTTTTCGCCATCTGCATCAGGGAGATCATGCCCTCCTGCATTCTCGCGCCGCCGGAAGCCGCGTAGATGATAACCGGAAGCCGTTCCTCGGTCGCACGCTCTACCGCACGGGCAATCTTCTCGCCCATGTTGTGACCCATGCTGCTCATCAGGAAACGGGAGTCGCAGACCGCGATCACAGTCTCATAACCGTGAATCTTTCCTTTACCAGTGACAACCGCCTCATTTAACTCGGTTTTCTCTCTGGCTGCCTCAACCTTGCCCTCATAGCCCGGAAATGCAAGCGGATTGACCACAGACATCTCCTTATCCCACTCTTCAAAGGTACCTTCATCGATCAGCATCTCAATCCGGCGGTACGCATGCATCCGGAAATATCCGCCGCAGCGCGGGCACACATACAGGTTGTCCTTGACATCCTGCACCAGAATCGGTTTCTCACATTTATTACACTTACGCCATAAAGAACGCAGACTTTCCGGCGTCATCGCCGTCGGACGGCTCGGAATCTTCTCCGGTTTTTCCTGTGCTGCCTCTGCCGCCCTTTTATCTGCTTTCGCACTCTCCGCACGGCTTACGCCGGCAGAACCGTGGTCGTTTGTATTGATCGAAGTATACGATTTCTTAAACAGATTTTTAAACATCTCTTATTCAACCTCACTTATTAGCCAATCATAAACGTCAGCTCTGCGGAAACAGCCAGCTTGCCATCGACGGTTGCCGTCGCACTTCCGATGCCGACCGGTCCTTTTCTCTTGATGATATGGCACTCCAGCTTTAACTTGTCGCCCGGAACTACCTTTTTCTTGAATTTTGCGTTGTTGATTGCCCCGAAATATGCCGTCCTGCCCTTATTTCCTTCTTCACTTAAAATCGCAACCGCGCCGACCTGCGCCAGCGCCTCCACGATCAGGACGCCCGGCATGACCGGCTCCTGCGGAAAATGACCTGCAAACCACGGCTCGTTGTATGTTACATTTTTATATCCAACCGCGCCCTCGCCCGGTGTCACTTCCTCGATACAGTCGATCAAAAGAAACGGATGACGGTGCGGGATGATCTCCTGGATCTCTTTAATTCCCATCATAATTTCAGTTACCTCTTTCGCTTTCCCAGACATCATTTTTGTATGCTGCAAGTCTCTTCCGCCAGCTCCAGTGCGCTGCTTCCAATCATTCAATCATCCACACAAAAACGTCCTCAAATTATATTTAGTCCTCAAATTTCTTGATTACCAGGCTGGCATTGACACCACCAAATCCCAGGGAGTTGGTCAGAGCATAGTGGATATCCATCGGAACACCCTCGCCCATCGTGTAATCCAGATCGCAGCCCTCGCCTGCCTCTTTTAAACCTGCGGTTGCGTGTACAAATCCATCCTCAATGGATTTCACGCAAGCGATAAACTCAACACCGCCCGCTGCACCTAAAAGATGTCCAATCATCGACTTAGTGGAGTTGATTTTTACCTTATAAGCGTGGTCGCCCAGCGCTTTTTTCACTGCCATCGTCTCGAAGAGATCGTTATGGTGTGTACTGGTTCCATGCGCATTGATGTAATCAATCTTCTCCGGTGCGATACCTGCATCCTTGAGCGCCATCTCCATCGCATACGCTGCGCCGCTTCCATCCTCTGCCGGGGAAGTGATGTGGAATGCATCGTTGCTTCCGCCGTAGCCGACTACCTCTGCCAGAATCTTTGCGCCGCGCTTCTGCGCGTGCTCTAAGGACTCCAGAACTACGATACCAGCGCCCTCGCCCATGACAAAACCATCGCGGTCCTTATCAAACGGACGGGATGCCGTCTCCGGGTCATCATTGGTAGAAAGAGCCGTCAGAGCCGCGAAACCTGCCATACCGAGCGGTGTGATCGCAGACTCAGTACCACCGGCTACCATCACGTCTGCCTCGCCGTACTGGATCGAGCGGAACGCCTCACCGATAGAGTTCGTACCGGTCGCACAGGCAGTTACCACGTTGATGGATTTGCCCTTTAAACCATAATGCATTGCCACATTGCCGACTGCCATGTTGCTGATCATCATCGGAACGAGCAGCGGGTTCACACGGTTCGGTCCTTTTTCCAGCATTTTTTTGTGCTCACGTTCCATCGCCTGTAAGCTTCCGATACCGGAACCGATGCTGGTTCCCACGCGGAACGGATCCTCTTTTTCCATATCCAGACCCGCCTGTGCGATCGCCTCACCGGCTGCCGCTACCGCATACTGGGAAAACGGCTCCATACGTCTCGCTGCCTTCGGATCCATGTATTTCTTCGGATCAAAATCCTTCACCTCGCCTGCCAGCTTTGCCTTATAATCGGTTGTATCAAAATATGTGATCGGCGCGATACCGACTTTTTTATCCTTTAATCCCTGCCAGAAGCTTGCTACGTCATTTCCAATCGGAGTGATCGCTCCCAGACCGGTTACTACTACACGTGTCTTATTTCCCATCTAAAAACCTGCCTTTCTATCGTCACAGTTCACACGTTGTGCAAACTGCGACACGATTTTGCCGATGCTTCGCATTCCAAATCGGCAAAATCTGCTGCCACTACGTTATCGTACGCCACTTTCGGTTCCAAAAGTGCCTATCTGTAAAGCACCTTTTCCCTACATCGCCATTCCGCCGTCCACGCACAGAACCTGTCCTGTGATGTAAGCTGCGCGGTCAGAAGCCAGAAATACGGCTGCCTGCGCTACATCCTCGGTCGTACCGAAACGTTTTAACGGAATCTGCTCGCCCATCGCCTTCTTCACATCGTCCGGAAGAACGGCGGTCATTTCCGTATCAATAAATCCCGGTGCAATCGCGTTGACCGTGATACCACGGCTTCCAATCTCCCTTGCCACGGATTTGGTCAGTCCGATCACGCCCGCCTTGGACGCACAGTAATTTGCCTGTCCCGCATTTCCCATCACGCCGGAAACAGAGGAAATATTGATGATGCGTCCGCCCTTCTGCTTTAACATCTGGCGGGATACGTGCTTAATGCAGTTAAATGCGCCCTTTAAGTTCGTATCGATGACGGCGTCAAACTCTTCCTCACTCATCTTCATCAGAAGATTGTCACGGGTAATGCCCGCGTTGTTGACTAAAATATCAATTCTCTTATAGCGGCTGATAATGTCCTTTAAGAACACCTCCGCCGCGCTGTAATCCGAAACATTGCACTGAACAGCTTCCGCCTGTCCGCCCGCCTCGGTAATTTCCTTTACGACATCCTCTGCTTTTGCCGCAGAGCCATTATAATTGACGATCACCACAGCGCCCTCTTTCGCCATCGAAATAGCGATCTGACGGCCAATGCCGCGGCTGGCACCTGTCACAACTGCTACTTTTCCATTTAACATCCAAGCGCCTCCTTTACTTTGTCGATATCTTCCAGTTTCTCTATATTGAACGCCTTCGCGTTTTTGTCGATTTTACGCATGAAACCAGTCAGGGTCTTACCCGGTCCGATCTCAATAAATGTGTCCACACCGTCTGCTAACATCTTCCGGATCGTCTGCTCCCAACGGACGGAGGAAGAAACCTGCTTCATCAGAAGCGGCTTTACATCGGCTGCATCGGTCACATAATCTGCCGTCACATTCGCGATATACGGAATCTCCGGTGTATGAATCTCAACGGTATCGAGTACCTTTCCAAGCTTCTCGCCAGCTCCCACTAACATCTTGGAATGGAACGGTCCGCTTACCTTTAACGGAAGAACGCGTTTTGCGCCCGCTTCCTTCAATTTCTCTCCTGCCTCGGCAACCGCCTCTGTCTTACCAGAGATAACAATCTGTCCCGGGCAGTTATAGTTGGCAATCTGCACGCCCTCGATCGGCGCGATCACCTCTTCGATCTTCTCTGCATCCATCGCCAGTACGGCAGACATGGCGCCCTGACCAACCGGGACTTCGCCCTGCATCAGGATACCTCTCTGCCGCACGGTACGGATGGCATCTTCGTCAGACATAACGCCTGCAGCCGCCATTGCAGGATACTCTCCCAGGCTCAGGCCCGCAGCCACATCCGGGCGGATTCCGGTACGTTCCATAAATACACGCATCATCGCAAGGCTGGCAGTTACCATCGCCGGCTGCGTATACTCCGTGATATTCAGACGGTCCGTCTGCGCCGGATCAAAGCAAAGATCGGTCATTGAAAACCCAAGGATCTCGCTTGCTTTCTCAAACATCTCGCGTCCCGTTTCCGTTTCCTGATAAAAATCCTGTCCCATGCCAGTGGTCTGTGCGCCCTGACCCGGAAAAATAAATGCAATTTTGCTCATAGCGTTACACTCACTCTCTACTTTCTGCCCAAAAGCGCCTCCGCCTGGGCCATCATTTCTTCAATCATTTCCTTACAGGTCTGCTCTTTCTTCACCATACCTGCAATCTGTCCAGCCATCACGGTTCCGTTGTCCACGTCACCTTCCATGACTGCCTTCCGAAGCGTTCCAAGTGTTAAATACTCCAGTTCCTCGAACGGGCGTCCCTCTTTTTCCAGCTTCAGATACTCTCTCGTCATCTTATTTCTAAGACAGCGGATCGGATGTCCGTGACTCATACCGGTTACGGTCGAATCAATGTCTTTCGCCTTGATGACTCTGTCCTTGTAAGCCTGGCTTACGATAGATTCCTTCGATACGACGAAGCGGGTTCCCATCTGGACTGCCTCTGCGCCCAGCATAAATGCCGCCGCAATGCCGCGTCCATCTGCGATACCTCCGGCTGCAATCACCGGAATCGAAACCGCATCAACCACCTGCGGAACGAGCGTCATCGTCGTCGCCTCGCCAATGTGTCCGCCGGACTCCATGCCTTCTGCAACGACTGCATCTGCGCCGCTCTTCTCCATCAGACGTGCCTGTGCAACCGAAGCGACAACCGGAATTACCTTAATGCCGGCTTCCTTCCACATGCCCATGTATTTGCCTGGAATACCGGCGCCGGTCGTTACGACCTTGATGCCTTCTTCCACAACTACCTTTGCCACGTCATCCGCATACGGGCTCATCAGCATGACATTGACACCAAACGGCTTCTTTGTCAGCTCTCTCGCCTTGCGGATCTCCTCGCGGACAACCTCACCTGGTGCATTGGCGCCACCAATTAAGCCCAGACCGCCAGCTTCAGAAACGGCTGCTGCCAGATGATGTTCTGCCACCCATGCCATGCCGCCCTGAATAATCGGGTATTCAATCCCCAACATTTCTGTGATCTTTGTTTTCATTATGCCTCTACACCTTTTTCTTTTAAGTAGTTCATAACATCGCCTACAGTTGCCAGGTTCTGCAGATCCTCAGCCGGGATCTCTACGGAGTACTCGTCCTCCAGAGCCATAACCAGCTCAAACAGATCCAGAGAATCAGCACCCAGATCATCCTTGAAAGAGGAAGCCTCGGTAATGGAATCTGCGTCTACGCTCAGCTGCTCTGCAATAATTTCTTTCATTTTCTCTAACATCGTTTCAATCTCCTTTTTAAATGAATTTTCTTTTTGTGACCGCAAAAATGCAATCACTGTTCTTATATTTTATCAAAAAATGGAATAATGTACATTAGTTTTGCTATATATTTTTTTGCCTCTCCAGGCACCTACCAGGTCATCAATGCCGCGCCCCAGGTAAGACCCGCGCCAAAACCTGCCATCACCAGCGTATCGCCGCGTTTTAAGCGTCCGTCCCGGTGCATTTCATCCAGGAGAATCGGAATCGAAGCAGCCGACGTATTGCCGTAGCGCTCGATATTGACCGGAATCTTATCCATCGGAACCTTCAGACGGCGCGACGCCGCTTCCAGAATCCGGATATTCGCCTGATGCAGCAGATAATGCTGTACCGCCTCGCGGTCCGTTCCGGTCTCCTCCAGAATCGCATTCACAATCTCCGGTACTTTCTTAACCGCAAACTTGAAGACTTCCTGACCGTCCATCTGCATAAAACCAAGCTCCGGCTTGCCGCCCGTCAGGCAGTTTTCAAGACTTCTCGCCTGGCAGTACAGAACGTCGTTCTTCGTTCCGTCGCTGCCGACCAGCGTCTTCACCACACCCGTCTCGTCCGCCCGGACAACCGCCGCGCCCGCGCCATCGCCAAACAGGATGCAGGAACTGCGATCCGTCCAGTCTAACACCTTGCTCAGCGTCTCCGCACCGATGATCAGCGCTGTCTTGTAGATGCCCGCCTGAATAAATCCCTGCACAATATGTAAGGCGTAAATAAATCCGGAACATGCCGCCGTGATGTCAAACGCCACCGCATGTTTCGCCCCGATGGCTCCCTGTACATCCGCCGCCGCACTCGGGAACGCCCGATCCGGGGAAGAAGTCGCCACGATCACGATCTCAATCTCCTCCGGAGAAATGCCCGCGTCCGCGATCGCGCGCTTCGCCGCCTCTGTCGCCAACGCCGAGGTTCCCTCGCTCGTCGAGACATGTCTGGCTCCAATACCCGTCCGTTCCCGGATCCAGGCATCATTTGTATCAAGAAATTTCGTCAAATCCTGATTCGTCACAACCTGCTCCGGCGCATACGCGCCAATTCCAATGATTCTAGCTGTCATTTTCTCGTTTAACTCCGCTTCTTCTATAAAAGATAGTTTTAATTTCAAATGGTTTGATATTCAAATTAATTTAGAGTGTAGCGGAGAATGTGGGGTTTGTCAAGGGTAACTTGTAAATGAACAGCAGGATTCTGGTGAGAAGACGCAACCCGGACAGAGAAGAGCCGCCCCCAATCTTCTCCTGAAATACGCAAAAATAAGATTCCATGGTTTTCTTTTTCGTTGTATAATTATAAGATATAGGTATCTTTATTGTATCTATACAGAAATTTGTATACTATATTATCTATATATTACCCTATTAAAAGGAGGAGTTGTTATGCAGAGTATTCTTGTATGTGACGATGATAAACAGATCGTAGAAGCGATTGACATATACTTAACCGGTGAGGGATTTGAGGTTATCAAGGCGTATGACGGCGCAGAGGCGCTGGAGCTTTTAAAAACGCACACCGTGAATTTGATGATTCTGGACGTTATGATGCCGGGGTTAGACGGGATCCGGACGACGCTGAAGGTGCGTGAAACCAGCAGTATCCCGATCATTATTCTTTCCGCGAAGTCTGAGGATGCGGACAAGATTCTGGGCTTAAATATCGGGGCGGATGATTATATCACGAAGCCATTCAACCCGCTGGAACTGGTCGCCCGCGTGAAATCTCAGCTCCGCCGCTACACGCAGCTGGGAAATATGAACAATCAGATGGGCAACCACGTATTCAAATGCGGCGGCCTGCAGATCAACGATGAAAATAAGGAAGTAACCGTGGACGGCGAACTCATCAAGCTGACACCGATCGAGTACAACATCCTGCTTCTGCTCGTTAAAAACGCCGGAAAAGTCTTCTCCATCGACCAGATCTACGAGGCGATCTGGAATGAGGAGGCGATCGGCGCGGACAATACAGTTGCGGTTCATATCCGCCATATCCGCGAAAAGATCGAAATTAACCCGAGAGAGCCGCGCTATCTGAAGGTTGTCTGGGGTGTTGGATATAAAATTGAGAAGCAGTAAAAATGTGAATCATCCATCTAACAGAAGTTAGGAGTTGCAAAATTTATGACAAAACTCTCTCATATTCCGATGCAGATCCAGAAATGGATCGCCAGCCTCGCGCATCTGTTTTTCCTGATTCTGGGGCTGACTGGTATCTGCCTCATGTATATTCACGGAAATTTCGGTCTGGGGCTGACCGGCATTGGCTCGGTTCCTTATGAGGACACCGCGGAATTTAACACACAATTTAATAGCGATCTGAACGATATCTTCCTATATATGGACTATCAGGACGTCTTCGGCGCCGACAGCTCGATTGACCTCTCGCGCCGGATGCTCAAAATGACCTTTGGACCAAGCGAGACCGAAAATTTCTCCCTGTCCTCCCTGATTTCCTATCTGGAATCCATGGGGTACCAGCTCGACGACGACTTTAACTGCCAGAAGCGTTCCGAACCGGAAGACGGCATCAAGAGCCGCGAAGGCTACGTCGAATGGTCGGTTCAGGAGCCGCAGCGGATCTACAGCTACCGTTCTGCCAGCCAAAAGCGCAGCACATTGGAGGACGCGGCGGTCGAGATCATGGACACACTTCATCGTTATTACACAGTGTATAACCGTTTCGTCGCCAATCCGTCCAACCTGCATTTTAAAATCCAGTACACGGAGCCAGATTCGGATCAGAGCGAAACAACCCAGTTTACAAACACCGATTTCCTGACGCCGGAAAATGTCAAGGAATACGGGCGCTACGCGTATCTGCCGGGCAATTCCGTTTTCTACGATACCAACATGAAAGCGATCCCGCTCAGCAGCATTTCCGCACTGGCATCCAATAACCCGTACACCGGCAGCGACTATTATCTGCTGGTCGGAATCGATACAAATTATCCAGTCACTGACCTTTACGCACGGGCGCATACCGCATACCTGCACCGGCAGCACCTGTATCTGACCGGATTTGCACTGACGATTTTCGCAACGATCGGACTGCTTTTAAGCTTCCTGTTTCTGTTCCGGGTGTCCGGCTACCAGAGTTACCGCAGCTTTGACGTGACGCTGCACGGCTTCGACAAGAGCGGCACCGAAACCGGCATCGTTTTTTTTGCCGCCATGACCGCGATCGCCCTGATTGTGAGCGACCTGATTCTCATCCGCATCCTGCATCTGGTCATTCCATCGCAGTATTGGTACTTCTCCGATCACAGCCTGCAGGCGCTGGTCCTGTATCTGGGCGGACTGCTGCTCTTTTTCAGCCTCCTGCGCCGCTACCGCGCCGGTACCCTGTGGACCTCCAGCCTGATCTGCCGGTTCCAGAAAAAAATGGCGATCCTCAAAACACGCCAGAACTTCCGCAGCCGTCTCGGCATCGGATTTGTTCTCTATCTTGCAATCAACACAGCGCTTATCAGCCTTGCCTGGTATTTCTGGGACCGCGTGTATGCAAGTTTATACGTTGTTTACCTGCTGACAGGTCTGACTGTGCTGGTATTTCTGCTGTTTAACCTGTGGATCTTTTACATACTGTTCCGGCAGGCAATCGAACAGGAATCCATCCGCGACGCCGTCCAGCAGCTATCCGCCGGAGAAACCAGCTACCAGCTTAACCTCGATGATTTTGACGGACCGGAGCTCACGCTGGCAGAGGGACTCAACAACATCAGTTCCGGTCTTGAAACCGCCCTTCAGGAGAAAATGAAGAGCGAACGCCTCAAAACCAACCTGATCACCAACGTCTCACACGACATCAAAACGCCGCTGACCTCGATTATAAATTATGTAAACCTAATGAAACGGGAACATATTGAAGATGCGCGGATCAACGCCTATCTCGATGTGCTCGACCAGAAATCACAGCGTCTCAAAACACTGATTGAAGACCTCGTCGAGGCATCCAAGGCAAGCTCCGGCAATGTAAAGCTTGAATTTACCGACATTGACCTCGTCCAGATGGCATTTCAGACCAACGGCGAATTTGAAGAAAAACTGGATGCCAGACATCTGCAGCTCATCGTCAATGCCCCGCGGGAACCGCTGATGATCCGCGCCGATGGACGCCGCCTGTGGCGCGTGCTTGAAAACCTGTACAACAATGTCTGCAAATATGCGATGGAGGGCAGCCGCGTCTACGTAGACCTCGCCCGCGTTCCCGGAAATCCAGAAACCGGTACTGCTGGCCAGGCAGTCTTCACCATCAAAAATATATCTGCCAATCCGCTCAACATCCGTGCTGACGAGCTGACCGAACGTTTCGTGCGCGGCGACGTCGCCCGCACCACCGAGGGAAGCGGACTGGGACTATCGATCGCCAAAGATCTGACGGAACTGCAGAAAGGGCAGTTTAGTTTGTATATCGATGGGGATCTGTTTAAGGCGCAGGTGGCGTTTGATTTGGTGGAGAAAACGACGGAGAAGGCGGTGGAGGACGCAAAAATAATAGAAGAAACCGATGCTGCCGAAGCGGCTGAAAAGCCGAAAAAGGACGATGAACTGAAAAAAACAAATATACCGGAAGAAGCTACTATTCAAAAAGAGGTAAACGGCGAACCTTCCGAAAATGCTATCAATGAAACCATAAACACTACGGAAAATTCAAGAAATGAATAAAAATTTATGAATTGAGGACTTTATCCTATGAAACGCACTCATATCATGATCGCAGTCTTCTTCGCCTGCATCCTCTCCCCCAACCTGCTGTTTCCTATCCTGAAAACCACAGCCGATGAGGGCACCGGCGAAAACCGCAGTCTGGCGGCATTTCCAACTCTGTCGCTGGAAACCATCGATACCTTTCCATCCGGTGTTGAGGACTGGATCAACGACCACGCGGCGTTCCGCAACCGCTTCTTAAGCCTGAACGCCCGCTTAAACCTCTCCTTATTCCAGTTCGGAGACTCGCAGGACGTCATCACCGGAAAAGATGGCTGGTACTTTTACACGCTCGGAAGCTCTGTCGAGGACTTTCTCGGCACCAACCGTTTTTCCGCCGGGGAACTCCAGATGCTGGCACACAAACTCCAGACCGTCCACGACGCCTGGAAAGAAAAAGGCACCGAATTTATCTTTCTGTGTGCTCCCAATAAAGAAGGCGTATACAGCGAATACCTCCCGGACGGTTTTACAGCACCGGACGGACCTACCCGCCGCAGTGAACTGCTCGATTATCTGGAAATGCACACAAATGTCCCAGTTGTCAATCCATACCCGGAGCTCAAAAACCGCCGGGACTATCAGTGGTATTTCAAAACCGACACCCACTGGAACGACGCTGCCGGATTTCTCGTCTCCGGGCAGATCATCGACGCCGCTGGCGGCACCTCCACGCCGATCGAAAACGTCACTGTCACCTATGAGGCGCGCGATCCGGGCGATCTGGCAAACCTGTTCCACATGCCAGAATCCATGTGCGACGATACCAAAGCAGATGTATCCGGTTACCGAAACAATGTAACCATCCACTACGACAGTGCCACCGACGATGGCAACATCGCCCACATCTCAGCAGTCCAGGCGCCCGACCCGCGCCGCATCGCGATTTACCGTGACTCCTTCGGAACCGCCCTGCTGGCAGGACTGCCAAAATACTTTGCGTATACCGATTTTTACCATTGGCAGGTATTTGAGCCGGAATTTTTGAACGAAAATAAGCCGGATGTGCTGGTGTATGAGGTGGTGGAACGGGATTTGGGGAGAATGATGGAGGATTTGGAGAAATTGATGCCCACGCAAAAATAATATGTGCATTTTTTTATTTAAACAGTGCAAAAAAACTTTCGAATTTAAAAGAAATGTGATACAATCAATCTATGGATGCCACCATAACACGGTAGGCGGCTTGGTCCTCTTTCAGAGGGCTGCGTACCCTCTGATTACATAGATACCTGCAAGGGAATCTACCTGAGAGGAGGGATGCCATATGGAAATCATTGGAATTGTACTAGCGATTTTGAGTTTCGGCGCAACTTGCTTCAAAGCCGGATATTCACTTGGCAAAGATGTAGAAAAAAGCGCAAAAAAATAGCCGCCCATCCTGACACGATTGCGGCTATTTTCTTGTCTTAATCACTAGGGAACCACACCGTCTATCGGTGGCATCCTTTATATATAATATAACATTATAATCCGTAAGATTCAAGCGAAATTGCAATTTTTTAGCAATTTAAAAATTTGCAATTTTCATTTCACCATTTTATCTGAATCAGCAGATAGCTTCCCATCCATTTCATAATTCCGAAACCATCCGCCGATCCGGATAAAAATCAAAAATTCTCCTACAGCTCTTTCTTCACCAGCTCCAACGCCGAAGCAATCACCGCATCCATATCATAATACTTGTACTCGCCCAGACGGCCGCCAAAGATCACCTTCTCTTCCTTCTTGGCCAGCTCTTTGTACTTCTCATACAGCGCGCCATTCTTCGCATCATTGACCGGATAGTACGGCTCATCGCCTAACTTCCACTCAGAACTGTACTCACGGCTGATGACCGTCTTCGGCAGATCCTTGCCATCGGCATCCTTGCCGAACTCAAACCATTTATGCTCGATAATACGCGTCCACGGAGTCTCCGCATCTGTATAGTTCACTGCCGCATTGCCCTGGAAATTCGGGATATCCAGCACTTCGGTATCAAAGCGCACAGAACGATACTCCAGAACGCCCAACGAATACTCAAAATACGCATCGATCGCACCGGTGTAAACTACTTTCTTTGCCATCGCATCCCAATCAGCCTTATTCTCAAAATAATCCTCTTCCAGGCGAACCTCGATGCCGTCCAGCATATTGGCAACCATCTTCGTATAGCCGCCAACCGGGATTCCCTGATACAGGGCGTTAAAATAATTGTTGTCAAAGGTCAGACGAACCGGAAGACGCTTGATGATGAAGGATGGAAGATCCTTGCACTCTCTTCCCCACTGCTTCTGTGTATAGCCCTTGATCAGCTTCTCATAAATATCCGTGCCAACCAGGCTGATCGCCTGCTCTTCCAGGTTCTTCGGCTCGGTGATGCCTGCTGCCTTGCGCTGTTCCTCGATCTTCGCCGCTGCCTCCTGCGGAGTCACGACACCCCACATCTTGTTGAACGTGTACATATTGAACGGCAGAGAATACAGCTCGCCGTGGTAATTCGCCACTGGGGAGTTTGTAAAACGGTTAAACTCCGCGAACTGGTTCACATAACTCCAGACCTCTTTATTATTCGTATGGAAAATATGCGCGCCATACTTGTGAACCTGGATGCCCTCCATCGGCTCTGTATACACATTTCCTGCAATATTCGGGCGGCGGTCAATCACCAGAACCTTCTTGCCCGCTTTCTTCGCCTCATGGGCGAATACGGCACCGTAGAGACCGGCGCCTACTATTAAATAATCGTACATGTTGGTTTTTCTCCTTGTCACGTGTTGTTATTCTTGTGATTTATTTATAACATACAACGACAATTTAAACAAGAATATCCCGTCAGCTTCAAGTATTCCCCAAAACAAACTCTCAATTTGGACACAATACCTTATTAATACTCCATTGCACTCTATGAGGCGAACTTAAAACGAACCAATCATTTGGTTTTAAAAAAGGATCCCTTGTTATTCGGGGTCCTCTTGTATCTGTTGTTATTCCTGCCATCGCCTTTATATATCAAATATACTCACTTCTATCGTCTCCGTTCGGTTCTTTACCAGAAAACTTTCAAGGTTGCACTTACATTACTACCAAAATATGTAAACATAACATAGAAGGATGACCCCACAGTCATCCTTCTACTAATTTTCACAGTTTATTCTGCAACAGGAATGGATGTTCGGTCTCCATCCCCATCCATACGCACCACACTCCCATACAACAGTATCATCCAAAACATCGGCTGCCGGTAATTCACAAGGAAAAAGCTCTCCGCCAGAAGCCCCACCACTGCACAAGCCATAGCCGCATCTGCGTACCGCAGTTTCCGCCCAAGCCAGACTAGCAGGCATAGAGTCGGAATCAGACCATAACAGAACATCACGCTGAACAAGCAGCAATGAATCTCATTCACCTGACTAGCCAGTGTAAACCGATCAAATCCGCCTTCCCCGGCTCCATACAGGAGATACTGCGGATACAGCACAAGCTTCTCCATTCCGCGATCCAGAAAAAGTCCCAGCAGACCGCCATGGGCCACCTTCCATATCTTCTCCTGAATCCGCGTCAACATGTTATAGTCCACCGTCTTCACATCAAAATCCGCTGCAGGCCATATCCACCACAAAAACAGACCAAACAGAACCACTCCGATGACAATTCCCAGAACCCACACCTTCATAGACACACCTTTTCTGCATCCCATCCGGTACAGGGCATGCAAAACAGCCAAAACCGTAAAAATCAAAACTCCCAGCAAAATTCCCGTAGACTTCGATGCCGCGATCACCGGCAGCGCCAGCACATAAAACACAGGAAAGCTCCGATCCACAAACCGGCACCGGTACAGATACAAAAGCAATATCATCATAAACAGGAAAAATGCCAGCTGATTCGGATCATTAAAGGTTCCCTGATAGCGAACCGCACCCCAGTATTCCCGGAAGATACGTCCACGCCCCGTCAGATATATCAACAGTTGCACTCCGATATTCACCTTAACCACACGATTAATCCCGGTCAAAAAAGCTTTTCCGCCATATTCCGCCAGATAGCAGAAACTCCAGATAGCACAGGCATTGAAGATCCAAAAGCAGGTATACTTAAAAAATTCACCACGGCCAAGACGAATCCCATAATATGTATTAATCACCACAACAAATACCAGAAACACATAAAACAGGCCTTCGGTCTTCAGCTGCAAGAGCCGCTCCGGTCTTCTTCTCATACAGTCACATAACAACATAAAAAAAGAGGCGAACAGACACACATCCGCCGCCTCCATCTCCCCTGAAGGGAATAAATAAAATTGTTTCAAAAATATAAAAAGCAAAAAAAATAAGACCGCCGCTGCCGTCCCATTTCCATCCGATATACTTCTATTCCATTTCTGCAAAACGTCCATAGATCTCCCTCATCTTCTTTTCCACTGCATCCAGGCTAAATTCCTGGCTTCGCTGGATGCAGGCTTCACCCATCTCTTTCCAGCGATTCTTCCTGGACAGCATATCCTCAAGAGCTTCTGCCCAGACATCTGCATCCTGAAGCTGGCTAAGCATGAACCCGCCCGGGCAAAGCTTTCTTTTCCGATCCGCCGACAGGGTCCAGCTATCCCCCATCAGATCCGTATTGCCCCGAATCTCCGAACAGATCACCGGAAGCCCGCTGGCCATGGCCTCCAGCATCGCCCGCGGCAGCCCTTCCTGAAAGGATGGAAAAAGGAAGATATCCGAAGCTCCAAAGATCTCCAGCATATCTTCCCTGTATCCTAAAAACGATATATGATCGGCAATTCCAAGCCTGTCCGCCAACTCATGAAGATGCTCATTCAATTCCCCATGTCCGCACAAAAGCAGATGCAACTTTTCATATGCACTACGATCCGGCTCATCCTTCATTCTGGCAAGCATCCGGAACAGAACTTCCTGATTCTTCCTGGGTATCATCTCCCCGGATGTCAGAAGCACCACCTGATCAGGCCACACCCCCAGGCTTTCTCTCTTCCTCTGCCTTTCCTCATCCCCAGGAAAGCGAAATTGAGAACGATCTATCCCCACTCCCGGCACATAATCCACATACTTCGCATGAAACTTCCGCTTCGCCAGCTCATAATCCTCCCGGTTAATACAGAGCTGCTGATCCGTATATCTGGAAAGGTACTTCTCCATCGGATAATAAAACAGCCAGTTCTTCCAAGGCGCCCCCTTAAAAAAATGAAATCCATGTGCCGTATAAATCACCGGCCCCGTCTGCGAGGCATGCGCCGCCAGCCGCGCCATCACACCTCCCATCGGTGTGTGACAATGTACCAGCGAAAAATGTTCCTGCCGCATCAACTCAACCATCTGCCGGTATACCAGCCGGTTCTTCGCATCAAACGGACTCCGCACAAAATCAATCTGATGGCAGATGATCCCCGTGCCATCCAGCCGGTGATTATCCGTTCCATACGACGGTGTATGGAAATTCGAAGCATAATGAACCTCATATCCAAGCCGCTGTAAAATACGGACGTTGTTCATCTCAAACTGGGGCACAAAACCGCTGACATGGGTTACAAGAAGTGCCTTTCTAGGCATTTTATTTTCCCCTTTTATATCATGTTGCATCTTTGTATTCATATGAAGCATCCTCCAAATATCTCCTGCCTCTCACGCCCATCCAGGCAAAGACAGCCAGCACGCTGACCGATAATTCCCGGTACGTAAAATATATTTGCCGCTGCTTTATAAAGAAACGATTCATTCCCATCATATCCGGCCATCGCGAGTAAAAGAGCATCCGTATAATCATCCAGCTTCGACGATTCATACTCCTTTATCACATTCGGATATGATACCTGTTTCGAAAAATTATCGATCGATTTTCTCAACTGCGGTTTTACCCATCGAGGAGGTATCATTGTTCCTATGCACATGAGCACAATACATAAAAGGATACAGCCTATTACATATTTCATTGTTTTTGCCATCATTTCCACCCAACTAAAAATAGCGGCTGCAGGATTGCAGCCGCCTTGACTTATGTTAATTTACTATTCTATTTTCATAAATGATTCGGATATACCTCTTCTTCTATCACCTCCAAAAGCTTCTCCTGAGGCAACTCTATATCCTCTTTATAAATAATACCAATACCGCAATCTATAGGAAAATGCTTCTCTATAATGTCGATACCACTCTACAAATAATCTCATTTTTCACTATTTACAAAAGAGAAATTGTCTGAGTTATCTTGCTTTTCTTTTCCATATAAACAAAGCATTGGTATACTTAAAATTACCGGAAACATATAAAGTATTGATAATGCATATCTAGGCCAATACGCTATAGGCGTTGCAATCAATAATGTTAACCAATTTCCTAAAACAGGAATTAGCAAAATTATATACTTCCGTCTTTTATTAACCCACATATAAAAAAGCATAAACAGTGCAATCCATATGCATATGGCAATTGAAGGCGTAGGTGTAAAAAGCGAAAACGCCTTTTTTAAATCAATTTTAGGATTTTCTAAAAGATTCGTATTATAAACACCACAGTTATCATTATCTTTAATGTATTCTAAATTACCTTGACTAATATTAGCTTGAAAATAGTTCAAAGACCAGGTATTTAGACTCCAGTATCCATATGTACTCAAACACCAAGATTCTAAATATATTCTTGGATTTTTTTTAAATAGAGAAAACCAAACTTTCAAAAACTCCTTTTTATGATTTTCAAAAAAGTTATCATTAAAATCTTCATTCCATTTAATTGAATCCACCAATTGTGGAGTATACACTGTTTTTAGTTTTTCAACAGGAATTATATCATTAACAAATTCTTCTTCTACATTATTAATGTTCCCATCATAAGCAATTACTCTCGCTACTTGCTGAAGTGGTATTCCATAACTCTCCACTTTATCTTTCTGTATCCCCAGAATATCATATCCAGGACCCGTTAAAAGTATTATAAATACAATTGACAAAATATGCGTAAAATATATTTTTTTCGATAATTTTATATTTTTAATAGTTAAAATTACTAATGACAAAAAAGATAACATTAAAATATAAATCCCATTATTTCTAGTTAACGATATGATTAACATCGATATAGTGAGTTTAACCCAATAAAGCCTTTCTTTTTCTTCTATTTTTCCGTCACTAATAATATAATCGTATAATTTTAAGCTATAGTACACAAGTGTAATCGAAAAAATAGGGTCTTTCCACATACTTATAGCATGTTGTGGGAAAGTTGCTGTTCCAGCAAAAAATATAACTGTAAAACAACATAATATTTTGGAAATTCCTTTATTATACATCCATGAAACTATATACGTTAATAGTCCACTAATATAAAGCATTTGTATCAGTGTGTAGATTGCACAACCTGCATTTATATCAGAAAATATATATCCTATCTTCAAGCATATCGCAATAAAAATAGTATAAAAAACCGGGTGATGATTCGATAAATTCAAATGATAAACCGTCTGATATATAGACCCCATCGAATCTCCATATATCAATCCAGGATAATATATTAGAAAATATGGCATCCAAGACAAAAATATCAAACCAAATATCATGAACTGGTTTTTCTTTTTTAATTCTTTTTTAGCATTAGCTAATTCTCCCTTATTGAATTTTAACTTTTGTATTTTTTTAATCAACCAATTTAATATATTTACAATTACAAAAAGACAAATCAAGCATCCAATCAAATCCACAATTGAAAATTTGTCGATAAAAACTTCGTCGATTGTTGCAAATGGATTACATTCATCTGGATGAATATGCTTAGACAATACAATACTTATTGAAAGCAATAATGAAAATGCAATATAACTCAATTTATCGTCTATTCTATCAAAATCTTTTTTTGTCATCCAGATTTTATAAAAAGCAATTCCAACTCCAATTATAATCATACCATTTATAGGTATTTTCATATATAGCAAAAAAATATATGAAAATAGCACGCTGAAAATAGCTTTTATAACAGTTTTCATATTTTTCTCCTTTTTAAATTCTATCTTTCAATTTTAATTTTTCTATTAATTGAAGTCGAAATTCATATGCCTGTCTGTCTTTTTCAACAATCGTTGCCAATATAAGACCTGAAAAGAAAGAAATAATCGCTGCTAATGCAATAAAACCAGAAACAATCAAGGTCGGAAAATGTGGCACCATTCCCGTGTGCAAAAAATCAAACAAAACTGGGATAAACATTACTGCCGATATTAAAATCAGCATCAAAGAAACTCCTCCAAAAAATCCAATTGATCGATAATTTTTATATAAACGTCCTATTGTTTTTAACACTTTCAATCCATCTGAATATGTATTGAGCTTCGATTCGCTTCCAGATGGTCTGTCACGGTACTCAATAATCACATTTTCAATTCGCATATTCTTTTCAACCGCATGAATTGTCATCTCTGTTTCAATCTCAAACCCTTTTGACAAAACTGGAAAGCTTTTTGCGAACAAGAAACTAAACGCCCGGTATCCGGTCATGATATCCCGAATATTGGTATGAAACAAATGGTTAATCGAACCTCTTACCAAACTGTTTCCAAAATTATGAAACGGCCTTTTATTTTCCTCAAAATAAGTAGAAGACAATCGATCACCTACCACCATATCCGTCTTTTTCTGAAGTACAAGCTCTGCCATCTGTTTCCCATACTCCGCAGGATATGTATCATCTCCATCTACCATAATATAACACTCTGCATCTATTTCGCGAAACATCCGCCGAATTACATTTCCTTTTCCCTGTGCATACTCATGACGTACAACCGCGCCTGTTTTTTCTGCCAGTTCAACTGTACGATCTTTTGAGTTATTATCATAAACATAAATAACTGCTTCCGGAAGTTCCTTTTTCCAGTCACGCACTACTTTTTCAATCGTCTTTTCCTCATTATAACAAGGAATTAAAACCGCAATCTTATCCATCTATACTTTATCACCCTTTCCTTAAATAGATATAAAATCAATTCCATAAAACTTTCGGATATATCCCTTCTTCCATCATTTCCCGAAACTTCTCCTGTGCCGGTTCTATATCCTCCTTATACGTAATCCCAATCCAACGATCCGATGTCTCCAAAACCTTAACCGAAGCGGCATCCTTTTCCAGTAGTTCCGCCACAATATTCGGAAGCAGGTATTCCTTCTTTTCTTGATTATCTCCCAGATGATCCAGGAATCTTGAAAAGCCTTCATCAATGTATCGCAGAAAATCCGGATAACCGGCCCACATATTCATCGAAACCATTGTATCCGGCGTAATCCATTTCTCTACCTCTGCATTATCGCACTGAATCTTATCACCGACTGCCTGAATCCCAGTTGTCTCAATTACCTTTTTCAAACACCCAGCTTCATCTGCTACACATACCCCTCTGGTAACAGCACCATTTTCACTCAACGTATTTTTCAAAGAAAATCCAGCCATTGCAAGATGAATGTTTTCCCCCTCTTTCTTTCCAGAAACCAGGAAATCATGCAACTTTACAAATGCCTCTTTACCATAGTAATCATCCGCATTGATAATCACAAATGGTTCTTTGACAATGTCTTTACAAGCTAAAATCGCTTGTCCGGTTCCCCATGGCTTTACACGTCCAGTAGGGACTTCATAACCTTCCGGCAGATTGTCTAATTCCTGATAGACATATTCAATCGGCATGACCTGAGATAATCGGTCACCGATCACCTCTTTAAATTCTTTCTCAATCGCCTTTCGAATTACAAAAACAACTTTTGTAAATCCAGCTTCTTTCGCATCATAGATTGAAAAATCCATGATAATCTCTCCATTTGAAGCCATTTTCGCCAGCTGCTTAATACCTGTTCCAAAACGGGAACCGATGCCGGCAGCCATAATGATAAGGGTTGTATCCATATTTTCCTCCCTAAAATGTCTTTTGTTTCATCATTTAATAATGAATCTTTTTATCAAACATATTCCGATACTGTAACTGCCAATATTCCTGCAAGATCGGCTGTTCTTTATCCAAGGCTTCCCAGTTTCCGTCCTTATCACGCCAGGCGTTTCCATCTATCGCCGGAATCTCTTCCCGCAATCCTTTCAAAAAATCCTGGTACGGAAGCAGCTTCATTCCTGCCTTTTCAAATAACAGCTCAGAAAGATAATTGGCGCTGGTAAATACATTGTTCTCCGCCTCAATCTCATAATTCGCCCAAATGAAAAACGGCACAATATAACGGCTCTGCACTTCCGCAAGCGTCCACTCTGACAGCGGCTTTCCCGACAATGTTTCATAAAAAGATTCTTCTAACATCGGCTGGTGATCTCCAAAAAAAGCAATCACGGTCGGTTCTTCTACCTGACTGAAATAATCAATCAAAACAGGAATTGCCGCATCCGACTCGCAAATCAAAGTTAAATATTCTTCTGCATTCGGAAATTCTCCTTCATGTCCCAGAATCCGAATCGCATCTTCGTTGAAATATTCTGTATCATATCCACTGTGATTCTGCATTGTAACATTAAAAATAAAAGCCTGTTTTCCTGTTTCTTCTATCTTTTCAAACTCTTCAATCACTTTTTCATAAGAATCACGATCAGATATATAACGGTCGCGAATCAATTCTGCATCTTCAAAATCCGAAACATCCAAAAACTCATCAAATCCCAGTCTCGGATATACCCGGTACCGGCTGTATCCAGTCTTATCATACGGATGAATCGCAACAGTATGATAATCCCTTTCTTTCAAAATCTGGACGATCGAATATGTACCATTTCTTGTTATATATTGCTGGTATGGAACTGTCCCTTGCAGAAACGCCATTGAATTTCCTGTTAAAAACTCATACTCTGTATTCGCAGTTCCTCCGCCTATCGGATACACCTGCATGTAACCTTTTACAACATTTCCCTGCAAGGAATTAAAATTTGACATATAAGTCTCATTATCCAGTTCTGGAAATATCACACTGATATCCGAAAAACTTTCATTCATAATCGCAATCACATTTGGATGCACTCCTGAATCAGAATGATCTGTTTCCACAAACTCCAAAATCATCGTCTCCGAATCCCTCGAAGAATATCCCTTCGGTGGATCCATTCGCATATGACGGATATTGGAAATAAAGCTGACTGCAATTCCGTATTGTTGTATATTTAATTTCTGATTCCAAAAATTCATATCCGGAGCAAAAAATATACTTTCTATAAAAAAACCAAGAAGAATTACCGATGGAAGTGACCATATTAATACATAACTTTTATTCAGTTTTTCTTTTCCATAAAAATAAAACGTTGACAAACAAAACATCACTGCCATCCACAGCGCCAAAAGCATTGTCCCTGTCAAATTATAATGGTAATTCAAAAATACATTCTTTGCCGTTCCTGCTGAAAAGAAATCTCCCGGTACAATCGGTGTGCCTCTGAATGAAGATACAAACGAATTTGCCACTGCAAAAAGATACATGACCAGCATAACTATAAATACCGCATAGGTAACTCTTCGTATCAGCATATATGCTAATAACAAAATCAGAAAATACACTGCCACATTTCCGCACGCATATATAAACTTTATATTTTCCAGGTTCTGATCTACCAATTCCACCAGATAATATGTAACCAAGGCTGCTAACAGCAGCCAGACGCCTTCCACAAAAATCCGATAATCTCTTTTATCCTTTTTGCGCCTTCCCCATGCATTTATACTTGCTCCTGACGAACCCGCAACAATCGCCACTGCCCCACATTGAAGTCCTAATTTTTCCGTATGATACATAGTAGAAATCAGCACTAATATGGCGTACACAACTATCAAAATCTTTATGTTTCTTTGAATAGATCCATTTTTCTCCATGTCCTCATACAGTTTTATCAACCCATGCAGTGAAAACATAACTACAATCAGTACACATACAAATGCCACCGGATTGTTGAATATAGAAACCAGGCCAATCTCTCGTTGAAAATGATAGGTATCCCAACGCGGCGAATATAAATCGATTTTCCGAAATTTTTTCCCATTTACAGCTACTTCTACAATCCCTGAGCCATCATGTTTCTGAAAATCGATCTGGAGACTTTTCACATCATTCGCAGAAAATGTGAGAATACAGGGTTTGTCCGGGTTTACCACCATCCATACCCCATCCGCATGCAACCAATCTCCATCTTTTTGGATGGAATCAAAAGATATTTCTTCTCCATCCAAAAGGATGCGAACGATTCTTATGTCTGAACCACCGGATTTTATATTATGATCTGCTGTGGCAGTGACCACAACGTTTGCCTTTTTTAGAGCACTTATAAATATATTGTTAAAAATCGTGCATGAAAAAAGAAACGTAATCATTAACGCTATTAATAGCTTTACTCTTTTTTATATAGATTCATTTTGAAATTTACATTTATTTTCATAATTTGTTTTACTTCTTATTTCAATATTAAACAAAACATCTAACTATAATACAATTAAATTCACCTGTTTTCATTAAAATTCTTGTTATTTACTCTATAACTCCACTTCACTTATTATTCTTATATTCTTTTATATTTATTTCATTTTCCCATCAAACACCCATTAAAAGATCTCCAAACTCATTATATAAACATATATTATATCTTAATCTTGACAATTCAACTCCAAACCAAACTGACATTTGCTTTTCGATACAATCATTGATACTTTCAATAAGTTCTTTTTCTATTTTGTCACTGTTTCCTTTTGTGTACTCATTAATTTCAAAATAATTTTTTAGACTAGTACTTATATATTCTTTTAATCCTTCCAGTATAGAATAATCTCCTTTATAATTAACCATACAATATTTTTGACATCTTTGTACACAATCGTTAACAACCTCATCTTTACTCTTTAAAGGTCTCCCCGCAAAATATCTTTGATTATTCATATACTTATCAAATTCAGCTATTATACTATCTAAATATTCAGCTATTGTCTTTTCTTCAACTTCCAATTTCTGCCTTACAATTTGCAACGTTTTTTCCACAGCTTCCGCCGCTGAAACAATGCGGAGTGCTACATTATTCACTTCATCCGGCTTCGTAGCACACTGCGGTAATATACTATCAAAAGAAATCTGTTCTACCAAAGCCCTTTTTATGTAATATCCTCAACTTCTGTTATGTCCATGAAGAACCTTTACATCTGTTAATAAAGCTATTCGATATCCATCACGCAATAAACGTATTCCCATATCCAAATCTTCCGCATAATTAAATCTATAAGCATATTTTTTAAAAATCTCTGCATGTATTGCGCAAGTGATATCTGTCAAAGATGCTTTTTTTCTAAGCTCCAGTGCATCATCATCATCATTTAGACAATTAAACTGATTTCCCTCTGCTGTTCTACAAAACTCTGCGTGTTCTTTTGTCGCCACTTTATAGAAAAGTTCAGTTGTTTCAGGACATAACTCTGCAACGCTTACAGCTGCAACCTTGCACTCATCAAGTGGCTTTACAATTTTTGAAATCCAAGAATCCCCCATTGGTAAAGCGTCCTGGGTCATAAATATTATAATTTCGCCCCTTGCCTTTTGTGCTCCCATATTTCTGGCAAATGAATGTGAAAAGTCTTCATGCTTAATTTTATATATATGTGCTTTATGTTTTTCAGCAATTTTCAAAGTGTTATCCGTACTTCCCGAATCAATTATTACAATCTCAACAGGCTTTATATACCTTTGATTTCTTAATCTATCCAGCATTTGATCAAATTGAATTCCTGCATTATATGTTGGTATTACAATCGATATTTGCTTCTGACAATCATAGAACTGTGATTTTTGTCTATTCTGTTCTGCATTTTTATATGTATCTTTTATCGCCTTTTTAGCATTTTCATAAAACGCTTCTTTAGCAAAATATTTCAAATATGCTTTATATCCATTTTTCCCAAATTCTTTTCTGTCGACACTATTATTGAGCATATAAATAATTTTTTCAGTAAGTTCTTCAACATTGTTATTTTTATAAGTCAACCCACACTTTTCTGTTTTTACAATCGTCGCCGTTCCTGTGTTTTCTGAAACAATAACTGCTACATTATTTTGCATTGCTTCTGTTACTACAATCGGCATTGGATCATCTCTTGAAGCACAAATATAACAATCAATTTCTTTATATAAATCGTTAATTTCCTTTCGATCTAATTTTTCAATATATAATGTATTTTCCGGAAAATCCTTGCAAATTTGATCAATGTCTTCATATATTGTTTTATAATATTTTTTTCCAACGAATACAAAGTAACTCTTTTTTCTTTCTTCCTCATTCAAATTCCGAATTGCATTAATTAAAATATCAAATCCTTTTCTATACTCTTGGACACCTATTAATGCAAAAACCGTTTTTCCTTTAGCTTCTTTAGGAAGTTTAAATGTTACATCTTTACCTTCTACATTATTTTGGGGAACGTAATATAATAATTCTTTAGATTTATATAAAGGTCTATGGTAAAGCAATCTCTTCTTAGCATAATCCCCAACTGTATAAACTGTCACATTATCTGGGATGTGCTGTGGCATTGCTTTAAAAAAATTTTCATCTTGGTAAGATGCTTCTGCTTCATGAAGCCACCATAAAACAGGAATCCTACTCTCAGACAATCCATTAATCACTGGTGCACTTGCAATTGTATTAGCAATTACCATATCAAATAAATCAATATAAAGTTTATACCGTTTTTCTTTATAAAGCGAAGGGTCTATCAAAGCTGGTATACCATATCTCTTACACTCATCTTCTAACATGCCTCCACTTGGTGCCAAAATAACTGGACACATTTCCTCTTCTTTTAACATTTTAGCAAAATAAAAAAGAGCTATCGGTGCTCCCGTTAACATCATTTCATGTGTAACTAATAAAACTTTTTTTGTTTCCTTTTTTCCATAAGCAATCAATTGTTTTTTCCCTATGATTTTCCGATCGCCCCTTTCAAAATACTTAACAATATCCTCAAATGTTTGAATTGTAGCAGAAAACTGTATTTTTTCCGGAAATCGAGACACTTTATCTTTTTTTAAGATATCTGTTAATAATCTCACCGGCTTTGTCATCTTCCAAAACTCTGAATTTTGAATCATCTCTTTATCTGCATCAGCCTTTTTAGCCAGTTCGACATAATGTTCCATTCGTTCTGAATACGAGCTATTTGCATTTACTAAACTTAATAACTGTTGTTCTCTTATACTAAGAATCTCTTTTAACTGCTCATTTTGTTCTCTCAAGTTATCTATTGTCTGTTCTTCTTCCCCCAAAAGAAAATTTTTATAATTTATCACTTTTCTTTCCTTTCCATCTATTGTCAATATAATTGTTTCTATTTTTTCTTAACTTGTTGTATGCAACGCTTAACCCACTCTCTCCTCCGACTCCCAATCGGCAGGATCTTATTCGCTATCTTCCGAATCCCCGCGTTCTGCTCCATCTTCACAATCCTTGACAACTCTGCCTCCTGCTCTTCCATCAGGCACCGCTTGATCTTCCGCAGAATCATCGGATAATACGGCGACAGCTTCGCATACTCCCAGAAATACTCCGCAAAGTCGCAGTCCACGGTATCCCACGGTTTCTGATAACCTGCAAAATGAATCAAATATGGATTTTTTCTAGCTTTTGTATATTCTTCATACAGCTCTCTCGGCGCCATTTTCAGGATATCCATACGGCTCCGGCCTATCTCCTGCCAGTCCATCAGGGTATTCCACTGCTGTGGCAGATAGGTCACTTTATTTTTACACACGATATTCAGGATATCCTGATCATGGCAGCGGTACGAATGCGTCAGTGCTATCTGAATCATATCCTCAGAACTCATCGTTTTTCGCAGTCCATCCAGATCCAAAATCAGGACGCCTGCCTGAAAATAATCATAAGGACTGTCTAAGCCCAGTGTCTCGATGGCATATTTTTTCCAGTTATTCTGATTTAAGTTTAACTGTCCTGCCACATCGATATCTTTCGCCGCACCGATCACAGCGCCTTTCAGATCCAGATCGTAAAGTTCTGCCACATCGTGATCGGCTACCATATCACAGTCCAGATAGAGGATCTTGTAATAATCAGGCATGATCTCCGGGATAATCAGGCGGTAATAGGTTTCCACAGACAAATGCTGATCGACGAAGAGTTTTCCTGCATCAAAGTATTCACATACCCGGATGAAACGGATGGATATATTCTGTTTGTCCCTTGCTGCCATGGAAATCAGATGCTGATTTTTCTCAGAAATGTCGTTATACAGAATAATGATGTCATACTCCCGTTCCGGTGATGTATTCGCAATCATGGAACGAATCATAATGTCAAGATACGGTGAAAATTTATCATTTGCCGACAATACAATCGGCACACCCGCTGGATATACCGGTCTTAATACGGCTTTTGGTGCTGTATCTTTAAACAGTGTTTTAGGAAGTTCGCACGCCCGGATTCCCGGCTGTTTTTTTAAGTATTCATAGTAAATGCCGCAGAGCCGTTCCGCCAGATATCCCATGACGCGGTATTCTTCTACGCTGTACCAGGTCGTATCGATCTGTTTTTCCGCCTCAAACAGGATATCAAAAAGCCAGGCACAATATTTCCGATAGACCTCTTTTTTCATGATGAACATGTTGCACTCATGGGCACTTCCGGATTTCATATATTCATCTGCCGTCTGTGCGTATTCCGGATATTTCTCTTTTAAGATCTGCAGGGTTATATCGAGATCTTCCCGGTGCTGGAACGGCACCATACCATACTCATGGTACACATCCATCGCTTTTCCTTCTGTCTTGACCCGCGGATAGCGGCGGCCTCTGACGCTAATCACATCATACTTGGTAATAAGAGCCCGCATGACTTCCGGCTGAAGTTTCATCTCCTGAATTGCTTCTTCGGAGATGCGATCGTAAGCGATATTTCCCCATCCGTCATCTTTATTCAGTGATGGATCGAAAGCCAGGTAACGGCGATAATGGAAGAATCCATAGTAGTCCGCATCTTCATTTTTCCACGCCCAATACTGTGCAGTCAGTTCGCAGTATGTTTTATTTTTTTGGGAAATATTGTCGCCTTCATCGTCATGGCGCATGCCCGGAAGTTTCGTTCCATTCAGGGCGGTTCCTACCTGTATCGGATAAAGATATGGATTCTCCGGTACATAGGATGGCTTGTGGCAGACCACATATATCTTGATATCCGGTGTTTGTCCTACCTGTTTTTCCATGTATCTTAAATTCCTTTCCTCTGTATCGTCTGCGTTGTTTTAAGCGTTGTCCGGCAGGTTCAGACTTTCCATGTAGGCATTGCACACGCCTTCCGCTTCTCCCTGCATCACCACATCACCTTTATTCAGCCAGATCGCATGATCGCAGAGCTGCCGCACGGTTGCCATCGTATGGGAGACAAAGAGAAGTGTCGTTCCATTTTCCAGCATATGATGCATGCGCTCCTGGCATTTTTCCTGGAATGCCGCATCTCCGACAGCCAACACCTCATCGACGATCAGGATCTCCGGCTGCACGATCGTCGCGATCGCAAATCCCAGTCTCGCCGCCATACCGGATGAATAGTTCTTGATCGGCATATTCATGAAATCTTTGAGTTCTGCAAATTCGACGATCTCATCATAATGCGCATCCATAAATTCCTTGCTGTAACCGAGAACGGCGCCATTTAAATAAATGTTTTCCGTCGCCGTCAGTTCCCCGTCGAATCCGGCACCCAGCTCAATCAGCGGTGCAATGCTTCCTCTCACTTCTACCGTGCCGCGGTACGGTTTCAGAATACCGCAGATCAGCTTTAAAAGTGTCGATTTACCGGAACCATTCGTTCCGATGAGCCCCCATGCCTCGCCGCGTTTTACCTCAAAATTGATATCTTTCAGAGCCATAAATTCCTGAAACATCAGCTCGCGTTTGATCAGTTTTACAAAATATTCTTTCAAATTATCAATGCGCTCGGAAGCCATATTGAAACGGACCGCCGCATTTGTTACTTTTATGATTGTGTCTTTGTCCGATGCCATTTCTGCCTCCTAGATATATAAGATAAATTTATCCTGCGTCTTTAAGAATGCCCACACTCCAACCAGAAGTGCCACTCCGGCTGCCACAAATCCAGCCAGAATCAGGTACGGATCCGGCATCCGGCATTCCAGCACGATCTGACGGAACTGCGTGATATAGAAATACATCGGATTTAACGTCATAACCAGTTTCCGCAGCGCCTCCGGAAGCAGGGTAATCGGATAAAATAATGGAGTCAGATACATCCATGCGGTCAATACTGCGTTATAAATATGCTGTATATCGCGGAAGAATACACACCCCTGCGCCAAGAGCATTCCCAGTCCCAGGCAGAACAGATATTCCTGCAGAAGAATTACCGGAATAAATAGATAAAAAACATTCGGAACGACCCGGCATACTACAAATACGATCACTAGCGCCCCCAGTGCAAATACCATATTTACAAAGGAACTTGTAATTTTAGATACGGTAAATACATATTTCGGCACATAGGTTTTTTTCAGCAATGACGCATTTCCGATAATGGAGAAGATCGCCTGTGTGGTTGATTCACTCATAAAGTTATAAAGCGTCTGTCCGATAATCAGGTATACCGGAAAATTGACAATATCAGACCGGAACATATTGGAAAATACGATCACCATGATAACCATAACCATCAGAGGATTCAGGATACTCCACAGGTATCCCAGAAAACTTCTCCGGTATTTCAGCTTAATATCTTTTGTTACAAGCTGCTGCATCAGGAAACGGTACTTATAAAATCCGCCCAGTCGTTTTAAAAACAAATTCATATCTTTTCCTCTTTCTTCGATTTTGCTTTTATTTCAAAAAAAAGCCGCGCAGCAATACCCGCCGGAAACTTCCTGCCGGAAACAGACGGTTTAACTTACGCATATCTATTTTAATTTTTAAGTTGGTCGGTTTTAAACGAAACTCCCGTATATTCGATACTTCTTCCTCCTTTCCCGGTTCAGTATGATAGAATTTAAGATAAGGAAGCTCGGCACATTGTATGCCTTTCTTCCTCTGGTAAAAGTAAAAGATACCAAACAACCGCTCCGCAAGATAGCCATACAGCCTTGGTTCCTGCGGTTTGTTTATCTCTTTTCTCTCCTGCTCGAATGTATCTAAAAGTGTAAAAAGCCATTCCATATAGGTATGGAACAGCTCTTTTTTCATGATATACATATTCATATAATAAATATCTTTGGAACTCATATATGCCTTTGCCGAATCTGTATATTCCGGGTAAACCCGGTTTACAATCTCCAGCATATGATTCAGTTCTTCTGCTTCATGATACTGGCAGTACTGGCGGTATACCGTCGTATTGATCCGCTCTCGGTAAACGGTCAGAAGATCGTATTTCATGATCTGCTGCGCCATCCACTCGGCTTCCATCCAATATGGTGTCAAATCGTCCCAGACGGAATCCAGCTCTATATACGGATGCTGGCGTTTTCCAAGGATTTTTCCACTCTCCATCACCGGACATACCCTGTGAAACGTCAGATAGCGGCGGTAATGAAAGAATCCATAATAATCACAGTCTATATTTTTCCAAGCCCAATACTGTGCCGTCAATTCACAGTAATCCGGATTTTTTTCGGATATATGTTCTCCCTCATTGTCACGATATGCCATATGCTCAAACCGTTTATTCGTCAGAGCTGCTCCGACCTGAACCGGATAGAACAATGAATTTTCCGGCACATAGGTCGGCTTATGGCAGGCAATAAATATACGTATATCTGGTTTTTTTTCCATATCTGGTTTCCTGTTTATTTCCTTCTTAATGAGTTTCTTCCTTAACCCCTTCCGTACTTTCCTTCATCAGCATAATCTTCGGCGTCATGATAATCAGCTTCAGATCTTCCAGCACTGAATAGTTGCGTATATATGTCAAGTCCAGTTTCAGCTTGTCATAAGGGGTTGTGTTATATTTTCCATACACCTGCGCGTAGCCGGTCAGACCGGCTTTGACCTGCAGGCGGAATGAAAATTCCGGTATCTCTTTTTCCAATTCGGCCGCCAGCTCCGGGCGTTCCGGGCGCGGACCTACGATGGACATATCGCCTTTTAAGATATTGTAGATCTGCGGCAGCTCATCCAGGCGGGTTGCCCGCAGTATCCGGCCAATCGGCAGGATTCTCGGATCTCCCTCGCTTGCCAGCCGTGCCTTTCCATCTGCTTCCGCGTTCTGCACCATGGTACGAAATTTATATATCTGGAATTTCTTTCCGTTTTTTGTAAGGCGCGTCTGCTGGTAAATCACCGGACCGCCATCGGTCATCTTAATACAGATTCCTACAATCAAAAAAATCGGAATCGTGATAACGATTCCGATGAGTGATCCGACGATGTCGATGATCCGTTTCATAATTTCCTGCTCTATCTGCAGTCCCTGATTATTCCGCGACAGAAGTAGCGGCGAATCAAACAGATTCAGTTCCACCGAGCTGCGAAGCAGAATGTCCGATATTTTCGGGACGCTGTATGTCCGGATATTCTGGCCGAAACAATATTTGATGATATAGTTTCGCTCATGCGCCGGTATATCTCCGACAATCACACTGTCGTATTTGGCGATCTCCGCTTTGATGCGTTCCGGTCCTTCGTGGTAGCTGACAATCTGGCTGATTATGTATTTATCTTCCCGCGCATTCATTTTTTCAATCAAATGATAATCCGAGTGATCGCCGGAGATCAGCAGCAGCTCTCTCGGCGGGAACATGCCCCGGTACAGCCAGAGAAATGTCATCGTCCACGCGAGGATGATGACAACCGCCCCTATCAGATTGACCACCAGTGGCGCCGGTGCCGTGAATTTCTTATCCTGCACGCTGATCTGGAAATACGTAATGATATTGGTGACTACCACCGCCAGTATCTGCGAGTAGATCAGATTGCCCCGTTTCAGGAGCGCTATCTTAAATCCGCCGTACAGCTGCATAAAGAAAATAAGCAGGAGTCCATAGATGAATATCATCATCCAGTTACCCCTGCGGAAGAACGGCGCCCAGATAATCTTGTTGTACCAATTGATCCAGATGACACCATAGAGTCCTGTCAGAAGCGCAACCAATATCAGGGCAAATCCCAGCTTGATCAGGCGCTTGTATTGCTCAAATTGATTCATGCTTTTGTGTTTTGGTTCCTTTCTTTTACTTATCTTCCGGCAGACGGATCCCCAGTTCTATCCTGCGCTTTTCTCCCAGAAGCTCGACCTCCACCGTCACGATCCGCTTGCGGATGCGCTTGCGTACAATCTTTTCCAGAAAGAAGGATAATGGTCCCTGGGCAGTTAGGATGTTGCCGTCTTCGTCGAGGGTGACAAAGGAGCGGCGGACAAGACATTCATCCAACTCCATCATCTGGCAGAGCAGTTTCTTCTCTTCTTCCCGAATCGACCAGAATTCACAGTCCGTCCGCAGGAGTTTGGAAAGCTTCGGGACCCGCTTTAACACCAGAAAGAATTCCTCCGGCGTGTCGGTGTCCGCGATGACATAGGATGGAAAGAGCGGTTTCTGGTATTCCAAAAGTTCCCCGGCATTGCGCCAGACGCATTCCTGCTCGATCACAAAACAGGCGCGGTACCCATTTCCTTTCAAAACGCGTTCGATGCTTTCTGTCAGTTCCTGTTCCCTGCCTGTCTGTGTCTGGATCACATACCACATATCGCACTCTCCTTTGCATTTTCTCTGCTTTCAGGTGCACAATGGGTATGCTTCGCCATCCCGGAGCCGCCTTCTGGCTGCCCGGATACGATCTCGATCCATCCTATGTTCCATCTTTCATCTGACCATGACATTGATCACAGGCAGCTTACTCCACGTGCTTTTGATTCTTATTCTGCGCCTCTTAACGCGCTTTCATGCGTCCGCATCCGGCACGCCCTGATTTTAGAGGATTTGTGCCTATGCGAAGTCTAGTTTATTATACTACGGTTTGTGGGGGGATTCAATAGAAGTTTGTGGGAAGGAATGTTTAGGAAATTCTTAAATTAATTTAATAAGATAAAAGCGGAGTTTTCATCCCGCTTTATCTACAGTCTTTGCACCAGGACTGGTTTCTAATTTGACCATTTCCCATTTTACGGAAACCAAATTCGCTGATTGGTTTTGGCTTATTACAATTCGGACAAATACGAACAGGCTCACTTCCATTGTATCCACTTGATTGAATTATTGGTCTATCAACATTAATATTATTTTTCTTATTAGCCGCCATTACAATACTCCTTTTTAACACATAAACTTCTTTTTATTTGCAAGAGATTACTATTCGATTATATATTTGATTTCCCCCCAAATTCATTTATCTTTTCATACTTAACATTTTCTAGCGAAATAGAACAATTTCCAGTAAAGTATTCATTAAACATTGTCATTTCTATCCCTTCTTTATGCTAGTAGAATTTTTAAAGTCTATAATCTTGTTTGGGTATTTTTGTGCATTATTAATATTGCTTTCTTTTATCGCATTTTCACAAATTCTTTTATATCTTTATTTATATCATTTGCTCTGCCATCCGATAAATAAACAGCAATTGCGTTTTCTACCGCTTTATTTAAAGAATCGCCATCTTCTAACGCTTTAAAAGCCAGTTTTTTATGTAATTCTGGCTTAATCCTGACATTAAAAGTGCCTTTATATTCCTTTTCAGGTTCCTTTCCAACTTCACTACAAAATATAAGGTAATCGTCAACTGCACAATGAAATTCTTTTTCTACATCCGCAATATTACTTGTTTGAAAATCCACATAATCATTGATTCCTTCAATAACTCCATCAAATCTCCGCTTTTCCCATTCCCCTTTCCCTCCCCCCTATGCTACAATACTCTTATCACATTACCCAAAGGAGGCTCTCACCCATGATCCCACAAACATCCGTCAACTGGACCGCATTTAACTACAAATACTCCACCAATCCCCAACACGCCTTCGAATCCCTCACCTACTACCTCTTCTGCCATGAGTTCCAGCATCCCTACGGTATTTTCCGCTATTTCAACCAGCCCCATATTGAGACAAATCCCATTCATGTGGGCGATCGCTATATTGGTTTCCAGTCGAAATACTATGCGGACAGTGTTACCATGTCTTCCAAGGAACAGGAGCTGATCGATGCTGTCAAGGGAGCTGCACAGAGATATCCGGGTATTACAACACTTTATTTTTATATCAGCCGTGAGTTTTCTCCCCGTTCTAAAAAGGACGATATCATGCCCTCCTATCAGAAAAAAGTGGAAGCAGTCGCTGAAGAGCTTGGCATTGAGCTTGTCTGGCGGGTTCCCAGCAACCTGGAAGCGCAGCTGATGCAGGATAAGCAGCTTACCATTTGCCGCAATGTGTTTTTTCAGGTAGACTCTGCCGTACAGACCTGCTGTGAAAATCTTGAAAAACATAAACGAGAAATATTTGATCATATTCACACCAGTATAAGATATAAAGGAAACGATATTACGCTGGAACATACACAGCTGAACCTTAGAGCGTTTCTAAATTCAGATATATCCGTTTTGCTCATTGACGGAGCTGCCGGTTCCGGAAAATCGGCTCTGGTAAAACAGCTTACAAATGAACTTACAGGTGACTACGCGTTCCTTGCCTTTAAAAGCACCGATCTGGATGTGAATGATATTCTAAATTTTTTGACGCGTTATGGCGAATTAAATTTGGATGAAGTGATCGATGTATACAAAATGGCTGACACACGTGTGCTCTATATCGATGCAGCCGAAAAGTTTTTTATTTGTGAATATCAGGAAACGTTTGAGGATATCCTGAACCGCTTTATGGCGGCTGGATGGAAAATCATTCTGACACTCCGAACTGCGTACCGGGATCCTTTTCAAAACTCCCTATTACACGGTAGCAAGGTTCAGACCTATCATGTCGAACCGGTTGACTCTGATAAACTGTCCACTTTATCCCATACCTATGGTTTTCAGCTGCCACAGGACAAGCGGCTGCTGGATCTGCTCTGTGCGCCTTTCTATCTGGGCTTATATCTGGCTCTGGGAAACCTCGAAGATGAATCGATGCGTTCTTTGAACCGTGAGGCATTCGAGGAAAAGATCTGGAATGATATCATCCGTAACAACCGGAAGCGGAAGGACAATCTGCCAACCAGAAGGGAAACGGCTCTTATTTCTTTGACCACGAAAATGCTTCAAAATGAGATTTATTATTATGAGATTCTCGCAGAGGATGATTCCGAGGCACTTTCTGAGCTGGAGAAAAGTGGTGTGCTGTTCCAGAGCGACGATGCCAGAAGATATTTGCACAGCCATGATGTATTTGAAGAGTTGGTTGTCGGTCATATTTTTACTGAACGCTACCGGCATGATACCCTGAATGAGCAGTTTTTTGCCGATTTCCACCCTTCTCTCCGCATCCGAAAGCTATTTCGCGGATGGCTGGCTGATTTTGCCGCTGTTCCAACCCATCAGGAGCTTATTTTCCACCTTCTCGACTGCGAACAGGTAGAGCGGATATGGAAAGATGAGATTCTCTTAACGGTTATCAGCACGGAATCTTTAAAAGAAGTTTATCAAAAGCTGACACAAAAGATGGCTGCAAACAACTATGAGCTGTTACGAAAACTTGCCATTTTAATCAACACCTGCTGCCGCGCCGCAAAGGACTGGGAACAATACTGGAGTACTGGAAATCTGATTCCGTTTCGCCTTTCCAAGCCGTCCGGCTATGCCTGGCAGGCTTTGTTTGCTTTTTTGTTAGAGCAGAAAGAGACAATTCTCTGGGATGAACGTCTGATTTCCACCATCATTGAGGTACTGGATTCCTGGACCAAACACCTCGCTCATGCCAAATCAGAAAATACCCGCATGGCGGGAGAAATCGGAGTATTTTTGTTTCAAAAAATAGCCAATGACAAGGATCTGCGGTATACCTTTGAAAAAGGGCAGGCAGAAAAGCTGCAGGATGTATTGGTAAATTCTGCATGGATGATTCAGGAACCCTTAAAATCCCTTTTTCAAATGGTAATAGATGAAAAAAAAGGCGATGAAAATCATCCTCCTCTTCCCCGTATGTATACGGACCTGGCAAAATGTGCTGTATCGGATATTTATCATTATGGAATGGTTCCAGCTGCAATGCCTGAAATCACGCTTCATCTGATGGCAAAATTATGGGTTCGCTCCAATATGACTCTTCGTACCCATTACGCCCATCCGGATGTTGAAGAAGATTTCGGTTTAAATCCTCATCTGGACTTTTGGTATCAAACCGCAAGCGCTTATGCAACACCAATTATCCCATTGCTGCAAGCCGAACAAAATCTTGTAACTGATTGGTTAATTGATTTTTGCAATCAAGCTGGTAATTCCTACGCACATTCATCTTTAAATGAGGATTATGGGGAATGTACAAACATTACTATTTATGTAAACGATATACCTGTAGAACAAATTGCATCTGACCGACTCTGGAAAATGTACCGCGGAACTTCGGTTGGTCCAAATCTTCTGATTAGTCTCTTGATGGGGTTTGAAAAATGGCTTCTTATGGTTATCGAGCATTCAGAAACTCATATTGTTGTTAATTATTGCCGCTATATCCTGCAAAAGTCCCGCAATGTTATGTTAACTTCCGTGATCGTCAGCGCCGCGGAAGCTTATCCAGATAAACTATTCGAGATTGTCTGCGATCTTCTGCGCACAAAAGAGCTGTTTCATCTGGATTCGTACCGCTTTACTGCCGAATCCTCAGCTTCCTTTTTGTTGTCCGGAAAAGATCTTCTTGAAAAAGAACGGCTGGAGAGTAACCGCCTTTCCTTCAGAAAAAAGCGGCTGGAAGAGGTTATTTTATCGTATCAAACCAACGCCAGCGGTCTATCAAAAGAAGCCTTCGACTTGCGGAATCAAACGCTGTATCAGGCGATTGACCGAGCGGCTGCCGATATCGATACCTGGTCATCCAATGACAAATTTGCCTATTACCGGATGGATTTACGGCGTTATCAGGAAATTGTTGATGTTCAGGAAAATGAGCACGGGCAGACACTCTGTACGGTTCTCCCTGATTTTACAGAAGACATGAAAGCATTAAGCCAGAAGAGCGCTGCCGCATATGAACCTCATGTGAAATATATGGATTTACAGTTATGGAGTGATTATAAATTCCATCATGATGTTAAATTCCGGGAATATAAAAAGTATGAGAATGTCCGCACCATTTGCTCGGAGCTGAACGAAATCTGGGCGTATATGGACACCGAAGTTGCCAATGAGGAACTCCCTTCCGACGATATATCTGTGATCGTGCACCGCTTTACCGCGATCGCATCTTACACCAGTGCTGTTTTACTTCGGGATTTTAAGGAAACATTGTCACATGAAGATCAGACATTATGCGAAAGTATCATTTTCTCTATTGGCGATTTATTTGCACACGCTTCTCACTTTGAAATTGTTCAGGCTGGCAATGGGATCGATGCGGTTGCCGTTGGACTGGTTCTTTTAAGCAATGAAGATAATATAAAAGCTGCAAATGACGGAAATCCTCTGTACCTGCTTCTTAAACTGGCACTGAATGACTGGAGTTACAACAGCCGTATCGCGAACGGAATCGCGTCAACCATCTGGGCGCACAGCCAGAATGCTGCGTGGCGTTTCCTATATCTGTTTTCACTCCTCGCCGATTCATATGAAGACGCGCTTTTGAAAAATGAGTCTTTTTCCAGCGATGACTTTTTCAAACAGAATGAGGGTGTAATTGCCCGTGCGCTCACGAAAGACTCAGTTGATATAACCGACCTTGATTTTTCCAAGCTCCAGAATATGACGATTTTCACGCTTCTTTCCTTGGTCTCTCCCCAAGCAACAGAGGCATTTAAATTCGCGGACGCAACGAAAGCTCTTGTCATGGAACTTGTTTTTACAGATAACAGGGATTTACGCGCCGAACGCAGGGAACTTTCTGGATATACAATAAACTATGTTTCCTGGCTGGCAGATGTTCTGCTTCATTGTGAACAGGCAGAACAAGCAGGTCTGATCGATGCATTTTTCCAATATGCAGATTTGACTCGAAATGATAACTCAGGATATCTGCTCACCGAGCTCATCCGGATACAGGATATCAACGGGAAAACAGATACTTTCTGGAATGTATGGGAATTACTGAAACCTTACCTTCTTGCATTAAGCAGCAAACCACAGGGTTCTTTTGATGACCGCCATCCTTATGGACTGGATAAAGTGATTATCAGCTATTTATTTGGCAATTCTCCCTGGAGATCCGGCGTTCACCGATGCGCCTTCCTTCCAGAAGAAAAAGCGGCTTTCTTTGACGATTTTATCGACAAATCGGGAAGTCCCAAAGCCTTGTTCTACGCGATTTCCCGGCTGCTCTATACCGTTGGGCGGGAACCTTATATTGAGAACGGAATTGATTGGATGTATAAATTGGTCACGCGTGATCCTGACTGCCAGTTACCGCTTTATCAGCAAACCTTGTATTATATGGAAGAGTACGTCGGTCTTTTTGTATCACGCCATCGCATAGATTTCAGGAACAATGTGGAACTGGCTATGAAGACTCAGACGGTGCTGGAGTATATGGTAAATCGGGGATCGCAGATTGCTTTTTTCTTGCGGGAGTTGATTTAGAAGGATGAGGCGAGAAAAACCATGCAATTGTCTTTGTGAGACTAATACATGGTTTTCTCTTCCATCACCTATTTTTATTTACAAACCCGATTCTCCAACTGCCCACTCTGCACATAATGTGTATAATAAGCCTTCAAATCATCTCCAAACACTGCCACCAGATCCGGGTTATTTGCCTTATACACACTAACATCGAAGTTCTCCGATGCCCTACGTCCTTCTGCCATACCACATGTATAGAAATGCTCAAATAACTTCTGCGAATCAGAGCCAACGACCGACTGCAAATCTGGATTATTCATATAATAATAATTTGCATCAAACACCGGCTGATACGTGTTCATCTGTTCCGTTACCTGATTCTGATTACCTGCGGACTGTGTCTGAGTCTGCGTCTGTGTCTGACCGGACGTATTTTCATTCGAAACCGCCCCATTCTTATACGGGCAGACTCCATTTGGATGAAGATGTGCCTCATGGTCGCCACAATGATAATGATAACTTCCCAGACCGCTCTTATTCTTGTAGTCATGATGTCCGCCCTGTGCATCCGTCCGTCCCGGATGCGCCTCAGCTGTAATCATCGTCATGTTTGAGACAGTCGCGAACGATGCCGTCAGCATCATGCAGGATAAAAGCGCAGTTCCAAACTTTTTAAAACGTTTCATAATAACTCCCCCTTGTAACTGTAAAATGAAATGCTCTCCAATTTGATTGTAACATTTCCATACAGAAAACACAAGGAAATCACCCTCATATCGTGTTTATTTCGCCATACAACACAATGCAGTTGATATTACACAGTCGGCACACAGCTTGTCCCTCACTCCTCCAAATACCCCATCAACTCCTCAACCACCTTATACACCGTCGTCCCCGGATCATACTCTGATGGCACATCTTTCCCCTCACGAAATCCATCCATACGTCTCTTAGCATTTTTGATTGCTATATTGACGCCGTCATATTGATTTACTAAATCGAAAATCTCTTCACAATTTTTATGGTAGGTTCCATCCCCCAAATTATATTGCTTGAATATCTCATTGAGTTTTTCACACCAATCATCCCTATGAAGCGCAGTATCCGCATAATTGAAATGTAAATAAAGCCAATATTCGAATGACTGATTGCTCCAGGCGATTTTATATCCCTTTTCTTTTCCCAGCCGGATTGCCTCATCAAAATCTTTAAAATCGTCTTTATCAAAAACCACCCATATATTCTGATAAAACACCTTTGAATCTTTTACTATCTCTTCAGTTGCTTCTATCAACCGACTGGTGCTGCACCCTTGTCCGAATATATCTATAACCGGACTTTCGACGATATCAATTCGACCATTTACTTTTTCTTTAATTTTCTTTTGCAAGCCTTTAAAATAAAGTGGCTCTGTTTTTTCACCTTCTGTAACAATTAAAAACGAATTTGTATTAACCGATTTAAATTCATGCTTTCTCTTTTGTCGCTCTGCCCTGCGTTTCTTAAATAAATCATCCGTTCCCACACCTACTCACCTTCTTTCAAAGAAAACTCCTTAAGAAATGGAATTCCTCCATATACCCCCGCCAGATAATCCTTTTCAAATGACGCATCGGAACGTACCTTAAAATCCGAAAGCGCACACAACTCCGAGTGTCCCAGCTCATCTTTTTGTACAAACCAAATCTGATCTCTTCGAAAGAATTTCTTATCCATTAATGTCGTATCATGTGTGGTATAAATCAACTGAGCCATTGAGTCGTTATTATAGAATAAGTCGATAAAAAATTTCAACAGCAGTGGATGTAATTTTACATTTAATTCATCCATCACCAGTACATAATTGCTGATAATCGCCATATGAGCATGAATATAAAGCATGATACTTTTGATTGTACCTTCTGACTCATCGTATAAATTTAAAGGATATAATTCCCCATCTTCTCCCTTATGAAATGTAAAAAATAGCGTTTCTTTTTCTTTTTTCTTATACGTAATATCCTTTATTCCAATATCAATTGCAGCGAGAAACTCCAATAATTTTTCTTTTTCGTTATCAATAATTCTAGGCAGGATGGCATCCAGGAAGTTCGTATTTTCACAATCATCCGATGTAAAAACTAAAATATCCATAATCCCTGAATATACGGTTTTAAAAATATCTGTTTTTAAATTAAGTTTATTAAAGAAGGATAACACAAGTGTCTCCGACGGAATTTGTTCTTTATAAGCCTCACATTTTTTTCTGACAGAAGCCCCAAGATTCACTTCCTGCATCGCTCTCTCAAAAATCATCGCTTTTCGGTTTGCCTTTAGGTTCTTTCTGTACAGCCATTCCGTCACAATTTTCTCAGAATTATACTCAAAACCATACTGATACTCCTCATCCCCCAAAATCAGTACAATTTCAAACTCTGAATTTCCCTTATTTTCTTCAAAAGAAAATGGTCTGCTGTATTTTTTGAGTACCGACTCTGTTTCATCATCAACATTGTTCAACGACTGGGAAACAATTCGCCTAAAAAGCTTCAGGGCCCACACGAAATTGGACTTTCCGCTGGCATTCGCACCATAAATAGCCGCTACCCGCAGAAATTTTTCTTTTTTATCTATATCAATCAGGTTCGATGGATGTTCCTTATAAGCGCTGATTGCTGTCATATCAAAAATCGTTTCTTCTTTAAAGGAAAGAACATTTTTCATTT